>Ga0160419_101204_pt1 | contig 11395 bp, 13 predicted proteins | sample CelAP2metagpilot_2_FD_108196 | JGI IMG/M metagenome (GOLD analysis project Ga0160419, IMG submission 108196) | Phycosphere-associated microbial communities from Cellana algal ponds in Kailua-Kona, Hawaii, USA - Cellana AP2-4-25 metagenome pilot ... | reverse complement strand
TTGGTTATACGCTTATTGCATCCGCAGAAAGTACATAAACTTTCACAAAAAGGTAGATGAATGTATAGACTTATACCTTCTTCTTGATTACTTTCATTAAAAGCTTTAATAAGGCTTTCTTTCCATTGATTTAATGAAAATGCTTCTGTATTCCAATAAGGAACCGTAGGATAACTTGTATATCTAGGTCCTGCTACATTGTATTTATTTATTAATGAAAAGCACATAACTAATTTTTTATAGGTCAAAATTAGTGCGGAAAAACAGTTTAAAATATGACATCCGTCATAAGCCGAAAAATTAAATAAGTGACTTTATTTTTTGATAAGGGATTTGTTTAAAAGAAGTTATCACTAAATCTGCTTTAGAATAGTCTTGGTTTTTAGAGTGTAAACTATCATAACCAATACAGTAACTACCTGCAGATTTTGCAGCTTCTATGCCGTTTGTAGAGTCTTCAATAACAATACATTCAGATTGTTTTGCATTGGCTAATTGTGCTGCTTTTTCAAAAATTTCAGGATGTGGCTTAGATGCTTTTAAAGTAGCGCCACTAATTTTTGCCTTAAAAAATGGATCTAATTTAAATCGTGTAAAGACTTTTTCAATAGTGCTATTTGATGCAGAAGACGCTAAAACTAAAGTTAAACCATTGTTGTAATAATCAACAATTATATCATAAACACCATCTAATAATTGTAAGCTTTCATCAGTTTCAAAAAGACTATTAAAATGACTACGTTTACATAATTCTAAATCTTTAGGATGTGCATCTAAATTAAAATGATTAACTAATCTAGTACACACGTTTTTAGTAGATTGACCTGTAAAACTTTCGTACAAATCTTTATCTACAATAATCTTGTAATCCTCAAACATTTTATGGTAAGCTTTGTAGTGTAAAGGCTCAGTATCTACAATAACACCATCCATATCAAATAAAATAGCTTTTAGCATAAACAGGTATTAAATTTTAGCAAACTTAAACTTAATATTACTTAAATTACATAACTTTACATTGAAAATTAGTTTAAAATGATAGAAGAACTTAAACAACATTACGGTTATTTGTTTGAAGATGAATTACTTCAAGAAATTAATAGTGTTGGTACCTACAGAGATATTCCAGAAGGACTTAAATTAATAGAAATAGGTGATTACATAAAATCAATGCCACTTTTAATAAGCGGTGCTATTAAGATTTTAAGAGAAGATAAAGAAGGAGATGAGCTTGTTCTTTATTTTATTGAACAAGGAGATACTTGCGCAATGACTTTATCGTGTTGTTTAGGAGATTCTAAAAGTGAAATTAGAGCAATTGCAGAAACCGATGCAAGATTAATGATGATACCTGTAGCTAAAATGGAAGAATGGCTAGGTAAATATAAATCTTGGCGTCAATTTGTATTACAAAGCTACCAAAACAGAATGACCGAGCTTTTAGAAGCAATAGACACCATTGCGTTTTTAAAAATGGACGAAAGACTCTTTAAGTATCTTAAAGACAAAGCAATGGTTAATCATAATGATGTTATACATGTCACACATCAAGAGATTGCTTCAGATTTGCACACATCCAGAGTTGTAGTCTCTAGATTACTAAAAGCTTTAGAGATTGATGGACGTATAGAATTACACAGAAATAACATTAAAGTTATTGATTTATAAGCCTGTAACAAATGTTACAAAAAAACACTCTAATCATTAGTAGTTTTGAGTACTAACTCTTAACTATGGAAATTCAATATATTCTTGGATACATTGGCGCACTATTTATAGGTCTTGTTTTAGGCTTAATTGGTGGTGGCGGATCAATCTTAACAGTACCTATTTTAGTTTATCTTTTAGGTATAAATCCAATAACAGCAACAGCTTATTCTTTATTTGTAGTTGGTAGTTCGGCATTGGTTGGAGCAATAAAAAACATTCAAAAAAAGTTAGTAGATTTTAAAACAGCAATTGTATTTGCTGTACCAGCTTTTACAGCAGTTTTTTTAACACGTAAGTATTTAGTTCCAGCCATACCAGAGCAATTCTATAAAATAGATAATTTTATAATCACAAAAGACATTGCAATAATGCTATTATTTGCAGTTTTAATGCTTTTGGCTTCAATATCAATGTTAAAAAGTAAAAAAGAAGTTGAAAAAGAAGATGTAAACCTTAATTTTGTGGTTTTCTTTTTTCAAGCAGCATTTATTGGTGTACTTACAGGTTTAGTTGGTGCTGGTGGCGGATTTTTAATCATTCCAACACTAATGTTTTTTGCCAGAATGTCTATTAAAAAAGCAGTAGCAACATCATTATTAATCATAGCTATTAACTCGTTAATAGGATTTGTAGGAGATGTTCAAAATATAGAAATAGATTGGTTGTTTTTATTAAGTTTTACTTCCATATCTATTATTGGTATCTTTATCGGTACATATCTTTCAAAATTTATTGAAGGAGCAAAACTTAAAAAAGGATTTGGATGGTTTGTACTTTTTATGGGAGTTTATATAATTTTCAAAGAGTTAACTAAATGATAATTGTAACTTTTGTTACATCGTCATAATTTCAAATCAATTAATTTTATAACCCATTAATAATCAATTTTTAAAATTGAATTAGAAAACTAACGATAATGAAAATAGAACAAATTTATACAGGTTGTTTAGCTCACGCAGCGTATTACATCGAAAATAATGGAGAGGTAGCAATAATAGATCCGCTTCGCGAAGTTCAGCCTTACATAAACAGAGCAAAGTTAGATGATGCAAAAATAAAGTACGTTTTTGAAACACACTTTCATGCAGATTTTGTTTCTGGTCACTTAGATTTAAAAGAAAAAACAGGAGCAAGCATTGTTTTTGGTCCAACAGCAAAGCCAAATTACGATGCTATTGTAGCAGAAGACGGACAAATTTTTGAAGTTGGTAACTACAAGATAAAAGTAATCCATACACCTGGTCATACTATGGAAAGTACCACGTATCTTTTAATAGATGAAAACGGTAAAGAACACGGTATTGTTACTGGTGATACATTATTTATTGGTGATGTTGGTCGTCCAGATTTGGCTCAAAAAGTTGTTGCAGATTTAACTCAAGAAAAGTTAGCAGGTTATTTATACGATTCTTTACGTAATAAAATTATGCCATTAAGTGACGATTTAATTGTGTACCCAAATCACGGTGCAGGATCGGCTTGTGGTAAAAACATGAGTAAAGAAACTACAGATACACTTGGTCATCAAAAAGAAGTAAATTACGCTTTACGTGCAGATATGACCAAAGAAGAATTTATAGAAGAAGTACTAGACGGATTATCAGAGCCACCAGGATATTTTCCTCAAAATGTAATGATGAATATTACAGGTTACGAAAGTTTTGATAACGTTATCACTAAATCTAATAAACCGTTATCACCAGAAGCTTTTGAAGCAGCAGCAAATGAGACTGAAGCTATTATTTTAGATGTACGTCATCAATCAGAATTTGTTAAAGGACACATACCGCGATCAATCTTTATTGGTATAGATGGTGGATTTGCTCCTTGGGTTGGTGCTTTAATTGTAGACGTAAGTCAACCAATACTTTTAGTAGCTCCAGAAGGAAGAGAAGAAGAAGTGGTAACACGTTTGTCTCGCGTTGGTTTTGATAATGTAATTGGTTATTTAGATGGTAGTTTCCAGTCTTGGAAAAAAGCAGGAAAAGAATACGATACAATAACTTCAATTACTGCAGATGAGTTTGCAAACCGTTTTGAAGATAATAAAGACGTTGTATTTGATGTAAGAAAAAATGGTGAGTTTACTGCCGAACACGTAGATGGTGCAAAAAATACACCATTAGATTACATAAATGATCATTTAAGCGAATTTCCTGATAATAAAAACTTCTACGTGCATTGTGCAGGTGGATACAGATCAGTAATAGCAGCTTCTATTTTAAAGAGTAGAGGTATACATAATTTAATAGATGTTGGTGGCGGTTACGGTGCTATCAAAAAAACAGATGTACCAGTAACAGACTACGTTTGTCCATCAACACTAAAGTAGTTTTAAGTTTTTTAGTTAGTTAAAAAAGTGTGTGTTACAAACTTGTAGCATGCACTTTTTTTTTGTAACAAAGGTTACCAACAATAGTAACAAATTGACGTAATTTTATAGAAATTTTTATAGATGAAATACATAATCATTATGTCAATATTATCATTTTTATTCGGAAACAACTCGGTACAAGATAAACCAATAAAAGTATTATCTCCAGAAGAATTTAAAGCCCAAATTCAAGATAAAGACGTGCAATTAATAGATGTGCGTACGTCAGCCGAATTTGAAGCAGGACACATTAAAGACGCTAAAAATATAGACTTTTTTTCAGGGAAATTTAATGTAGAATTTGACAAATTAGACAAAGAAAAACCAGTTTACATTTATTGTAAAAGCGGAAATAGAAGTAGACAAACAGCCAACAAATTAGCAGAAAGAGGCTTTAAAGAAATCTATGATTTGGAAGGCGGAATTTTAAATTATAAATAAAAAATAAATATGAAAACATCAATAATAGTTCAAAACCTAAAATGTGGTGGTTGTGCAAATACGATTTCAACTAAATTATCAGAAATTGAAGCAATTTCAAATATAAATGTAGATCTAGAAGAAAGTAAAGTCACTTTTGATTGCCCAAATCCTGAAGACGCAATTGAGGTAAAAAATAAGCTAAGAAGTTTAGGTTATCCATCAATAGAAGATGAAAACGGATTAGTGTCAAAAGCTAAATCTTTCGTGAGTTGTGCAACGGGTAAAATGTCAAAATAATCATGAAACAGTTACTTATAATTTCAGCTTTAGCTATCACTTTTTTTAGTTGTAAAGATTCAGAAAAGAAAGAATATTCTGCATTAGAAGTACAATTACAAGCTAACAATCATCCAGGTAAAAAAGCAATGGAAAAGTATTGCTACGTTTGCCATAGTCCAACAGCTAGTCATGACGATAGGATTGCGCCACCAATGGTTGCAATTAAAAAACATTATATAGATTCTGATACTTCAAAAGAAGATTTTGTAGCTGCAATGCAAGCTTGGATTAAAAACCCGAATAAAGAAGATGCAAAAATGTTTGGAGCTGTAAAACGCTTTGGTGTCATGCCGAAACAATCTTTCCCAGAAGAAGAAATTAAGCAAATTGCAGAATATATGTTTGATTTTGATATTGAGCAACCAGAATGGTTTGAAGATCATTTTAAAGAAGAACAAGGTAAACACAAAGGGCAAGGCATGGGTAATGGAAAAGGTAAAGGTAAAGGAATGGGGCAAGGCATGCACAAACAACAGGCAGAGGTTAATTTTGAAGATTTGCCTTACAGCGAACGAGGTTTAAAATATGCTTTAACTACAAAAGCAGTTTTAGGAAAAAACTTGATGGGAACCATCCAAAAAAAAGGAACTTTAGAAGCATTAGCGTTTTGTAATGAGCAAGCTTACCCTTTGACGGATAGTATGAGTGTTGTGCACAATGCTAATATTAAAAGAGTTTCAGATAAACCAAGAAATCCTAATAATAAAGCAAACGCAATAGAGCTTGATTACATCAATATCTTTAAAAAACAGTTGGCAAACCAAGAAGAGATTAGTCCAATTGTAAAAGAAGATGCAGATCAAGTGCACGTATATTATCCAATCGTTACAAATAGTATGTGTTTACAATGTCATGGTAAACCAAACGAAAATATTAAACCCGAAATAATAAAAAAGTTAACTTTGTTATATCCAGAAGACCAAGCTATTGGTTATACAACAGACCAAGTTAGAGGTATTTGGAGCATCGCTTTTAATAATTAAAACGTTTAGGTATGAGCAAGTTTTCAGATATTATTAATCAAGACAAACCAGTTTTGATAGATTTTTTTGCAGAATGGTGTGGACCATGCAAAATGATGAGTCCTATTTTAAAAGAAGTAAAAGACAACTTAAAAGATCGTATTTCTATAATAAAAATTGATGTAGATAAAAATCAAGCATTAGCCGCAAAATATCAGGTTAGAGGCGTGCCAACACTTATGATTTTTAAAAACGGAAAACAAGTTTGGCGTCAATCTGGAGTGCTTCAAAAAAATGAAATTATTAACATCATCACTAATTTAGATTAATGGATTTATCTGAAGAATTTTGGGATAATAGATATAAAAATGAAGATACTGGTTGGGATTTAGGTGAAGTTTCGCCTCCACTTAAAGCTTATTTTGATCAGTTAGAAGATAAAAACTTAAAGATTTTAATTCCTGGCGGCGGTAATAGTCATGAAGCAGAATATTTACACAATCACGGATTTACAAATGTTTTTGTGGTAGATGTTTCAAAAACTGCGTTAGAAAATTTTTCAAAAAGAGTACCTAACTTTCCAAAAAACCACTTACTACAAGAAAACTTCTTTGATATAGATACAACTTTTGATCTTATTGTAGAACAAACTTTTTTCTGTGCAATAAATCCTAATTTAAGAGCAGCTTATGCAGCAAAAGCTTACGACTTATTAAGCCAAAAAGGTAAAGTTGTAGGATTGTTATTTGATGCACCTTTAAATACAGATAAGCCACCATTTGGAGGTTGTAAAGAAGAATACGTAAATTACTTCAAACCGTATTTTAAAATTACCATTATGGAAGATTCTCATAACTCAATACAACCAAGAGCAGGTAGAGAATTATTTTTTAGAATAGATAAAATAGAAAAAGAGACTACTGTTTTTTAGCTTTTGATAAAAAACTACACTTAATTTTGTTAAAACATTAGTATTCTATCTTTTATGTAACAAAAGTTACAATTTTTGTCTTAAAACACTATTATTTTTATCAAGATTGAAAACTAACAAACTCACTAAATAAAAATAATAATGAAATCTCACTATCAAATTTTAGTAATTGGAGGTGGAACAGGAGGAATCATGACTGCTGCCAATTTACTTTCCAAAGACAAATCTTTAGACATAGGTATAATCGAGCCAGCAGATTGGCATTATTACCAACCAGCATGGACCTTAGTTGGTGCAGGTACATATGATTTTGAAAAAACAAAACGTTCTATGTCATCTGTTATGCCTAATGGTGCAGATTGGATTAAAGATTACGCTACCGCGTTTAAACCAGAAGAAAACACCGTGGAAACTAAAGAAAACGGAGCAATAACGTATGATTTTTTAATCGTATCTCCTGGTTTAGTTATGGATACGTCTTTAATAGAAGGTTTAACCGAATCTATAGATAAAGGTGTAGTTTGTAGTAATTACACAGACCCAAAACATACTTGGGACGTATTAAAAAATTTTAAAGGAGGAAATGCTGTGTTTACACAACCAACAACACCAATAAAATGTGGAGGAGCTCCTCAAAAAATAGCTTATCTAGCGGTAGATTATTTCAAGAAAAATGGATTAAAGAATAAAACTAATGTTGTGTTTGCAACTCCTGGTTCTGTAATTTTTGGTGTAAAAGAAATTAGAGAAAGCTTAATGCAAGTAGTAAGTAGATATGGTATTCATTTTAAACCATTCTATGCGCCAATTAAAATTGATGGAGAAAACCAAATTGTAACATTTAAAGGTGTTGGGACTGGCGAAAATAAATGTGTAATAAACGAAGATAACGAACTAAGAGAAGTCATGTCTGGCGAATCTATCATAGAAATGCCTTTTGATATGCTTCACCTTGCGCCACCACAAACGGCACCAAAGTTTGTAAAAGATTCACCATTAGTTAATGAAGCTGGTTGGTTAGACGTAGATAAGCATACTTTACAGCATAACAAATATGCTAACATTTTTGGTTTAGGTGATGTTGCAGCATTGCCAACTGCAAAAACAGGTGCCGCAATACGTAAGCAAGTACCAGTGGTTACAGACAATATTTTACAATTAATAGCGCATAGCAAAAAAGGAAATAAATCATACAATGGGTATTCATCTTGTCCATTAGTAACAGGATATGGTAAAATGATTTTAGCCGAATTTGATTATGATAACAACTTTATTCCAGATCCAAAACTGAAACAAATGCTAGTTTTTAATAGCGAAAAAGAGCATTGGAGACTTTGGATGCTTAAAAAATATGGATTGCCATATTTATACTGGAACAAAATGATGAAAGGGAAAGAAGTTTAAATTTCATCAACTTAATTAATAGTGCTAAGCATCTGAAAATTTTCAGATGCTTTTTTTGTTTTAATGATAAATGTCATATTTCTTAAGATAAATCAATTCTATCTTTACACTGTAATAATTAAAGACTAAACTAATCAATTATGGTATCTCAAAATATATCTCTATATAGCTGGAGTAACGGCGTAATAATGATAATTGTTTTTGGTATTGTTTGTTTAACGCTTATAGGCTTTGCCATAAAGTTTATGAGTGGTGGAAAGAAAAATGACGATACTAACGAGTAATTTTTTTTATTCATTTAGATTTGGTTAAAGAGCGCAAGAAATTGCGCTCTTTTTTTATAACGTTTTGTTAAAAATTAAGCTTGTGTAACAAATGTTTCAAATAGAATTAATCTATTGATTTATTTTTACATCATAGAATTTAAATATTAAAAAAATATAACATGGAGACAAACACACAAGTAAACCAAGTAAACACAATGCCAAGAATTGGCGACCAAGCACCAGATTTTGAAGCAGTAACTACTAAAGGAAAAATTAAATTTTCTGACTTTGCAAAAGATAAATGGGTAGTTATGTTCTCTCATCCAGCAGATTTTACTCCAGTATGTACAACAGAAATGAGCGGATTTGCAATAAGAAAACCAGAATTTGATGCACTTAACACAGAACTTATCGGCTTAAGTATAGACAGTATACACGCACATTTAGGTTGGGTACAAAACGTAAGAGAAAATACAGGTGTATATTTTGATTTTCCTATTATCGCAGATTTAGATATGAAAGTATCAAAATTATACGGAATGTTACAACCTAACGAAAGTGAAACAGCAGCAGTACGTGCGGTTTTCTTTATAGATCCAAGTAAAAAAATACGTCTTGTAATGTATTACCCATTAAATGTTGGTCGTAATATGGACGAAATTTTAAGAGCTTTAGAAGCACTTCAAACGTCGGATAAATACAAAGTAGCGATGCCTTTAGATTGGAAAAAAGGAGATAAAGTAATTGTTGGACCACCAAAAACTTTAGACGAGTTAAATGAAAGAATTAACGACGATTCTCTTGAAAAAGTAGACTGGTATTTAGCAAAGAAAAACCTATAAAATACTCTTAAAATATCGGTCTTTTCATCAAGTTAAGACCGATTTTTTTTATCTTATTTTCATCTAAACCAAAACTAAATAAAATGAATATTACTCAATTTGAAGACAAGCCATTAGCGCATTATTCTTATGCAATAATTAGCGATAATAAAATGGCAATTGTAGATCCTTCCAGAGATCCAAAACCTTACTATAAATTAGCCGAAAAAGAAAATGCAAAAATCGTTGCGGTTTTCGAGACGCATCCGCATGCAGATTTTGTAAGTAGTCATTTTCAAATACATAAAGAAACTGGCGCAACCATTTTTGTAAGTAAATTAGTTGGTGCTAATTATCCACACAAAACTTTTGACGATGGTGATGTTTTTAACCTAGGAAGCGTACAGTTTTCTGCAATAAACACACCTGGTCACTCACCAGATAGTATCACAATTATTGCAAAAAATAACGCAGATTATGCGATGTTTTCTGGAGATACGTTATTTATAGGCGATGTTGGTCGTCCAGATTTACGTGAAAAAGCTGGAAATATGAAAGCTAAACGCGAAGAATTAGCCAAAAGTATGTATCAAACCATGCAAACAAAATTTAACGATTTACCAGACAATACCATTGTTTATCCAGCACACGGTGCAGGTTCGCTTTGCGGTAAAAATATGAGCAAAGATGCATCAAGTACTTTAGGTAGAGAACGTGAAGAAAATTGGGCGTTTAAAAATTTATCTGAAGACGATTTTGTCAATCATATTTTAAAAGATCAACCTTTTATTCCTTCATATTTTGGATATAACGTAGATATAAACAAAGTTGGAGCAAAAGATTATGAAAAGGCAATTTCTAAAGCAAACTTTCAATTTAAAGCAGATAGTTTTGAAGACAACGCTTTAATTATTGACGTTAGAGATGAAGCCGATTTCAAAAAAAATCATCTAAAAGGTAGTATAAATATTATGGCAAAAACCGAAAATGATAAGTTTGAAACTTGGTTAGGATCTATCGTCAAACCAGAAGAAGCATTTTATGTGGTTTTAAATTCAGTTGAAGATAAAGATGAAATATTACATCGTATAGCCAAAATTGGTTATGAAGATCAGTTGCAAGGCATTCTTACTTTAGATGATTCATCTTTTGAAAGTACAGAAAAAATAGATTTATCAGACTTTAAAAATAATCCAAATCAATACACAATTATTGACATAAGAAATAAAAGTGAAGTAGAAGAAGGTAAGTTTTTTGAAAACACTATATCAATTCCTTTAAACGAATTAAGAGATTCTGAAAATCAAATACCAACAGACAAACCAATAGTTGTTCATTGTGCAGGTGGTTACCGTAGCGCAGCAGGAAGTAGTATTATTTCTAATTTAAAAAATGATACTAAGGTTTATGATTTAAGTGATGCTGTTTCGGAGTTTAAATAGCATGTAAATACATTTAAAGTATTTAAAACCAGTTGAAATTTATGTGATTTAACTGGTTTTTTATTTATAAATGTTAAAGTTTAAAATATGTAATATTTGTTACTTATAGCCAACAATCTGTATCGTATTTTTGTTATAAACTTACAATTATGGATGTAGAAATCTTAGCCCGAATTCAATTTGCCTTCACTGTTGCTTTTCATTACATCTATCCGCCATTAAGCATTGGTATTGGATTAATCATGGTTATTTTTGAAGGTTTATATCTTAAAACCGGTAAAAAAGAATACGAAATTTTAACTCGTTTTTGGTTAAAGATTTTCGCTATAACCTTTGGTATTGGTGTAGCAACCGGAATCATAATGGAGTTTGAATTTGGTACCAATTGGTCGGTATATTCAAAATATGTTGGTGATATTTTTGGAAGCGCCTTAGCAGCAGAAGGATTATTTGCTTTTGGACTAGAAAGTACCTTTTTAGGTATTTTAATTTTTGGATGGAACCGTGTATCACCTAAAGTACATTTTATTTCTACAATAGGCGTGTTTTTAGGATCAATGTTTTCGGCAGTTTGGATTGTTGTAGCCAACAGTTGGCAGCAAACACCAGCAGGTTATCATATTGTAGGAGAAGGATTAAATGCTAGAGCAGAAGTAACCGATTTTTGGGCAATGGTGTTTAATCCATCTAGTGTAGATCGTATAATTCACGTTTGGCAAGGTG
>Ga0160419_101203_pt1 | contig 11396 bp, 9 predicted proteins | sample CelAP2metagpilot_2_FD_108196 | JGI IMG/M metagenome (GOLD analysis project Ga0160419, IMG submission 108196) | Phycosphere-associated microbial communities from Cellana algal ponds in Kailua-Kona, Hawaii, USA - Cellana AP2-4-25 metagenome pilot ... | reverse complement strand
CCTCCTCCTCCTCCTCCTCCTCCTCCTCCTCTTACTCTTCCTCATTCCTTTCCTCCTGGTCAGGGGCCGCAAGCAAAGAAGCAGCAGACCTGTCATCTTCTCATTCTCATCCCTTCTCCACCACCTCCTCCACCTCCCCTTCGCTCCAAGGACAGATTCCTTCTATATTCCCTCCCACCCTCCCCCCCTCCCTCCCCCTCCTAGTCCTTGACGTCCGCACCCATGAAGACTACGTCCAAAGTGGGGCCGGTCGCCTGAAACACTCCCTCCGCCTCCCTCCCGACCTCGCCCTCCCTCCCTCCCTCCCCCTCCTCTCGGAATGGCTGGCCTCGCACCAAATTCTGCCGGGGAAGCAAAGACTGTGTGTGATAGGCTCGCGGTTGAGGAAAAGGAAAAGGGGACGGGGAGGGGACAAGGCAGGGAAGGAGGGAGGGAGGGAAGAGCAGCAGGGTGTGTGGCAGAGGTTGTTCTTCGGAGAAGGTTACGGCTCAGAGGAAGACGAGGAAGAGGACGAACATGGCCTGCCCTCCCCCCCCCTCTATCCTGCATCCCCCTCTTCCTCCCCCTCCATGAGGGATACAGGCGACGCCTTGATTCTGCGTCTACATTCGCTTTACTTCCCCTACGTGAGCAAGCTTGCAGGCTCCTTCTCCAATCTCCTGGATTTTCTCCTCCTTTCCCCCTCCCATGGCCCTACCTCCTTTACTCCCTCCATTGCCGCTCTCCGCTCCTCCTCAACCCTCATCGAGCACCACGACTCGCTGGTCTACGAACGCCACCGACGGAAGGAATGGACTTTGTCCTCCCTCCCTCCCACCCTCTACACCACCGCCGGTCTTCAACGTCCCGTCGTCTTTCCCTCCTCCTCTCCCTCCTCTGATGAAGAAGACTGTTACTGGCCCCGGGGGATGGAGGGTCTGCCGTTACCGAGAGGGAGGAGACTGAGGCCTGAGGAAATGCTCCGTTTGGCCGAGACGACGGAGATCGCAAAGAGTAAGGGGCACCGGACAGTGGTACATGCGATCAACGAAATGGTTTTCGTGCAGAAAAAGATGATTGAGAGGGGTATGGGGGGGGAGGGGGAGGAGGAGGAGCCCTTAGGCCTATTGCTATCTCGGATTAGTGATGGTAATACGATTGCCGGTGGAAAAAGAGAAAGGAAAGAAGGTGGAGATGTAGAAGGAGGTGGAGGGAAAGAAGAAGGAGATAAAGGAGGAGGAGGAGTCGCGGTGACCAGAGCTGTGCTGGACAAGGCCGCGCATCTGTTGAACCGGGCTGATAGCCTTTTTGGTCGGGTGGTGGTTAAGAATGTTGGGGGGGCACAATCGTGATATCAGCGGGGTCGGTGGCGGCTGGAGTGCGGATGAGTAGAGAGAGGTTTGACGACAATGGTGGGAATGATAGCCAGGGTCTGACAGCATTTGATAGTGTGTTGATCGACGCTACGTGGGAAGTAGTAATGCAGGGCTTCGATGGGTGCGGCAATGATAGCAAAACGGGTGATTAAACCTACAAGCACGCATAAAGGATGTAAGTACAAAGTAAAGCATTGTATTGTATATATATGCAATATAACTAAAGTTGTTCGGCGTACGTGCCCAGAGCTTCCAAACGGAAGCCACAACGAAAACCCGTCTCTTGGTCATCTTATCAAAGATTGCCTTCGCCACTAGCCCGGTATTTTTATCCCTCTCTCCTCCCAGTGCTTATTCTCCACGAATGTACCTTCATCACCCTCACAACACAGGCAGACACTCCACTCCCCTTCGGCAGACACGTCACTTTCCCCCAGCCTTAAAATGTCGTCCCCCTCGCTTTCGTTCTCCGCTGCCTCCTCTTCTGCCTCCACCAGCATCACAACCACCAGCACCCTCCCACAGGGCCAAGCGCTTCAATTGTACAACACAGAGCTGGTTCAGGCCCTGAGAGAGCTGAAGGACAAACGGGACGCACTCAGCCAGCAAATAAGGATGGAGGAAGAAACTCGAATTCAGTTGCAGCATGAGGCAGCAGCAATTGGAGCCAGGCTCCAGCGCATCGACGGGTCTTTGCATGAGAAGATTCAGACCAGAAACGTTTACGATAGAACAAGTAAGTTTCTCGATTTTGTACCTGGGGCATGACTTATTTTCTTCGAACAGAAAATCCGAAGGCAAGAATGCCCGCTCACGTTTTCCCTCCTCTTTCCACCAGTCGGAGAAACAGAGGCTGCATACAGAAAGATCCTGGAAAGCAGCCAGACATTGCTGCACGTCTTGAAACGGGAGAGTGGTCATTTGTTGCGTAGTGGGAGCAGCAGCAAAGAAGGGTTTGGGCAGCAGCAGCCCATGGCAGGGTCAAGAATGGGGGTTGATGGAAATGGAAGTATGGCTAATTAACTTGTATTTGAATATTCTTATATACGTGAAGGACGAAAAAAAATAGGCCTCAATATGAATAATGGTGCCTGTATTCCCTTTTTTTGGGGAGGCGAAGGGGGGGACTGGTGCTTTCTTACTTCTTTGGTTTTCAAATCACTCTCCTCGCATGTATATCACAAGTTCTACCTGCCAGGCCCTCTCTTCATTCCTCCCTCCCTTTCTCCTTCTTACTGCTGTTGAGTTGAAACCGCAGAGACTGTAGTCACTGCAGGAGCAGCCGTTTTAGCAACAGCAATAAGCTGTTCGCAGGCTTCCTTGTGTCCACCCCGCCTCCAGTGCCAGACCTGTTATATTACATAAGAGAAATGAGCGTAATTATATGATAGTAGAGAAGTAAGTAGATAATTATAATGAGTCAAGCGGTGTCCGCCCCGCCTCTAGTGCCAGACCTACGACTAACAGCAGAGAACGCTGACGGGTCAATGAGGCGAAATATATATCGTTAAGCTGACGACCTCAGCCCTTCCTCCCTAAATTCCTTCCTCCCTCCACCTACCTGGCACTCCCTCGAGCAATATCGTACACTTCGACATCGCGCGCACCTCAGCAACGCCTGCCTCCTTACAGCCTCCGACGTCTGCTTACACACCTCACACGTCGGTCCTCCCCCCATCCCTCCTCCCATTCCAACCTCCTCCTCCATCACTAAGGATAATTGTGCCATCAGCTCTTCAGCTCTCCTCATTCTTAGATAGCCAAGCAGCCCCTCCGTTCCTCCTTCCCAAAACATCTCCTCTGCTTCCTCCATCCCTCCCTCCTTCCCCCCCTCCTTCTCCAGAAAGATCATCAGCGACAGGTACTCGATCCCCACCTCCAGCGACTCGTGCCCCTCGCCCCTATCCTCTACTGCCGCTCTCCCTTCTGCTGTCGCATTGCTTCCCTTGAACACACGAGCGAAAACAGTTTCCAACCAAGGAGGAGTCGGCTTCCTTCCTCTATTCAAAGCAGGCACAGCGCTCCCAGCCTCTTTCCTTCTCTCCTCATCCTCCTCCCCCTCCTCCTGCTCCTCCAACATCACCATCTTCAACACACACTGCAATTCCGTCAAGAGCCTCTGCGATTCCCTCCCCTCTTCCTCCCTCCTTCCTTCCCCCTCCTTGTCCCCCGGTCCCATCAGCATCGCCATCATAATCACATGGACAGTTAATCGCCACACCCCTCCCGAAGCACATGTCAACTTCCTATATCTCACCATATCCCTCAAACACGAGATCACAGACGAGCTCCTTAAGTCTTTCTGGGAATGGAACGATAATTGTTGGAGGATCCTCTGCATCATGACACGATTGTCCCCTCCATTGCCCACCTCCCGACTCAACGGTCTGCTCGTGCCGCTCGACTGAGAGAGGACGGGCAAGTGCACGGGGTGGACGAGGAGGACGAGGACCCCCAGCAGGGGTCCACAGACTCGACTCCGGATTGGTTCCGATGCCCGCATTCCCTCGTAAAGGAGTGAGTTTAATGTCACGTACAACCGGCCGCCTCCCGCCGCATCTTCACACGCCGCCTGCCGCGACTTCTCGGAGTGTAGAAGCAAGCTAAGCAAGACTTCCAACGCCGCGGGCACGAGCTCGCCATGCTGCCCCCCTCCTTCCCCCACATCCTTCTCCCCTCCATCACCATCTCCCTTCCTTCCTCCATTACAACATCCACACGTACGTCGCCCCCTCCCCCCCCCCGCCGCCGCCGCCACCACCGCCTTCCGATAATTCTGCAACCTCCTTACCACTACAGGAAACAAACCCAATTCCGCCGCAAATCGTGCATCCTCTCCCTCTTTCCCTCCCTCCAAAAACCGCGCGAGAGAAAGGAGGGCGAACGTCCGTTCATGCTCGTATGCCGGACCCTCCGTACCCGCCCATTTGATCAGCTGACTCACCGCAGGCAAAATAAGGGTAGGGTGTGCGGGCCCCAGATCAGTGAAGAAGGAAAGGATTGATAAACGGTCTGACTGACGCGCATTTGATACATTTATGTTCTCCATCTCGTCGTTCTCGTTCACCTCTTTACTCTCCTCTTCCTCCTCGTCGTCGTCGTCCTCCTCCTCCTCCTCCAACGTCGTCGACCATTCCTCCCCTTCCTCTCCAACTTCCTCCACCCTCCTTCTCCTCCTCCTTCGCTTCCTCCCATCCCTCTTCTTCGGCCAGTCCTTCAGGCTTTCCAGCGCCGCCACCATTGGCATTACCCCATCCGCCGCGACGAACGCCTTCCATCCCTCCCTCCCTTCCTCAACAATATTATTCTCCGCCCCTCCTCCCATAACCTCGAATAATCCCAAGGCCTGAGCCACCCCGCAAACATCTCCTCTCGATTGTGTGTGTTTCAGGATCAAAGATGCTGCCTTTAAGAAAATCAATTTGGTCGCTTCTGTGGACATTTCGAACGTACAGAGCTGGGTTAGCAGGGGGGGAGGTGTGGAGGGAGGGACGGTGTGGTTTTGGGAAAGAATGATCGCAGAGTTGCGGCCCATGCAGGCAAGTTCGAGGGTGGTAAGAAGCTCAAGGGCGCAGGAGAGGGTGCGGAGGGCGCCACGCGAACGCGCCGTTTCGGCGGAAGCGTGCTTGAGCAATGTCCAAATGCAGAGGACACGGGGGCTACCGTGGTTTTCTTTTCCCAGCTGTGCTGCTCCTCGGTCTTGCTTACCGCGGACCTTTTTTCTCTGTTGCTTTCCGCTGCTCCCGCTGTGGCTGCTACTGCCACCGTTGCCATGATCTCCACAACCCATCGGGCCAAGCAAATAATCAATCACGGCATGCGGCCCATTAGGATGAAGACCATGCCCCTTCCCCGAGGAAGGAGGGACGGAAGAAGGGAATGACACACGCATGCTTTGCTTGACTAGACTCGTCAAGGCCAGCATTGCGTAGCCTGCCACGCAAGGTCGTGGGACTATGGCACCGGACACATAGATGTCTTTCACCTCCTTAACGACCGCATAGAGCGTAGGGATGTACCAAGCGGCCTTTTCATACATACAAAGCCCGGAGGCGGTGCAAGAAAAATTTCCGAGATAGTGTGCTAAACGACAGCGTTCCCGTGGATTTACGGTTTTGTCGGCGAAGCGTCTCAAGTCCCTTTCGAAGACTGGTTGGAGCTCATCTAAAGGCAGTCTCACGTACTCATCCGGAAGCAAGGCGTCGGGTCCAGTTATAGCTTGCCATGATTCAGCCACACAGGTTTGCTCTTCTGGTCGTGCTACAGCAATATCAAAGCCAGGCAGAGGAAACGCAGCGGCAGCGGCAGCCGCGGCCGCCGTGGTGCTGATAGGTGGGGCACCTGGGGCACCTGAAGGAGGGAGGCTGCTGGGAAGGATGCCTGGCGGCAGGAAACCCAGGGGACCTGAAGCGGTGCCGTGATGGTGATGGAGGCCTTGACCCTTCTTCCTGTGCCGGCCGTGACTCATCCCTCTCTAGGCTGTGTCGGAGGGTACCTGTGGAGTAGATTGTGGGATGGTGAGTGGGGAGGTCGACTGCTGGACCCTGCCCTATAAAATGCAGTGCCTAAAGCCAGCCGCGACGAAGGGGTACCCGGGCTGTACCAAGGATACGGTTAGATGTATCACGTGGGGATAGGTTCGATAGCGGTAAGGAAGGTATCGACATTCCGCCTTGCCTCGGGCTTCCAATTCGGCTATCAACCGCCGCGCGAAGCTCAGCGGACGAAAAAAACAAGAAGTTAAAGATCCACACGACTTAAGTCCACATCTACACAATACACAGGACGATGACAACCATGTTAACATCTTTTTCCCGGTGCCTTTGCCTGGTGCTGATGGCCCTGATGGTGGCCGTGCATGGCTTCAGATTGCCAACCAACATGGCACAGAGGCATCACATTACCTCCCGTCTTTCCCTGCTTAAGCCTCACACGCGCTCCTTAGCCACCATGCCTACGGTTGTGGCTCCACTGCGCTCCGACTACCTCGAAGATCTCCCCGTTTCCAACAAGGGTCCGCCCGTGCAATGGGGTGCGCTTGGGACCTGGGTTGTGGCCACGGCATTGCAATTTGCCACCATAACGGCGGTCATGGCGTTCATGGAAACGGCATTCATCAAGTTGAATGCATCCAAGCAAGTGAGCTTGTGGGTGGTGCGAGCCTTCTTTGCCTTCATGAGTTTGAGGTCTCGAGTCTTTTCCATCCTTGACAACTCGCGGCCAAGCGTTGAGAAGGAGGAAAGGAAGCGCATCCTCAAGAAACGCCCTTCCTGGATGTACGTAATGATCCTGTTAAGCTTTTTGTCTTTGACCATGTTACACTTTAAATTTATCCTCCTTTCAATTATCTTTTTGTCCACCCTCCCTCCTTTCTCGTCTTCAGGCCACCGGCCAAGGCCTTTCCAGTCATCTGGATTTCCATCGGTGTTCTCCGCACCATCGCCTCCTCCCTCATTTACCAAACCACCAATACCCTTCTCGCCCCCGCTCTTCTCGCACTCATCCTCCACCTCTCGATCGGAGATACATGGAACACCATCACGAACGTTGAGGATCGGCAAGGCGCCTCCGTTCCGGGTGTCTTTCTGGTGTGGCTCTCTGTGGTGAACGCCGTCGTTCAGTTCTATAACACCTTGCCTCTGGCGGGAAAGTTCCTGGCGCCGAGCGCGGTATGGATCACCGTGGCCAATGTGTTGGTATTCTCTATATGGAGGCTGAATGGATCGGAACCTATGTATCCTTTCAGGAAGCGAGAGGAGTAAAAGAAGGGAAGGTGGACGGGAAGGGAGAAATGGAAACATGCTGTCGACGGGAGTTGAAGAAGATAAAATGAATTCGAAGAGAGAAGCAAGCTGGCGACGGCAGTGAAGAAAGAGAAGGTGAATTTAAAGAGAAGCAAGCTGGCGACGGCAGTGAAGAAAGAGAAGGTGAATTTAAAGAGAAGCAAGCTGGCGACGGCAGTACAGGAAGAAAAAAGGGAGAAGTGGAAAGAAGCTGTCGACGAGAGTTAAAGAAGGGAAGATGAATTAAAAGAGAGAAGAGAAGTTGAAACAAGCAGGGAGAAAGAAAGGGACTGATCAAGAATAGCGACATTGAACATGTTTGAGCGTGTGTGTGCATGATGTGCATGAGATTATAAATAATAATAATAATAATAATAATAATAATAATAATAATATTCAAGTGTAAGCGTGAAAGGGACGTGCATGCACGGACCCACCCGGACGAAAGGCAGGTGACCTGTAGAGTGCTGGTAAGGGGGTAAACAAGTTCACAAGCAAGAATTATGGAAAAAACAGGAACGCTGACAAAAACAAAAAGCCGTAAGCTGGCTGTACATGGCACGGTCACCAAAGAAAGAAGTCTTGTCTTGAAAATGATTCGCTGTATCATTTCTCATTTTCGGTTCTTTTGCGTGCCACAGGCGGTTCCAATCTTGGAGACAGCAATGTCATCAAGAGATATGTATGGTAGTCGATGTGTTGTGACGCGACCCTTGCAGAGCCGCTACTGAGGATTTCACTTAGTCCTTCGTGCTTTGGGCGACCAGAAGATCGGATCGCTTGGTACCCTAAAATCATCCGCCAGACATGCCAACCGTACACCGGCACACACACGCACACGCACACACATATACACATATATACGCACACAGCGCTTTGGGGGTGCGGCGTCAACCATAAGAAAGCTAAGATGAAGCGCTTGCTGTGCGGTGGCGGTGGGGGCAGCGGTAATAGACGGCTCATGCTGCTAGCCTCTTCACCATCATCGACGTCAAGACCCGCAGCTGCGGCAATGGCAGCGACGAGAAGGGTGAGTGCATGCCCCTATAGACCCTTTGGCTGTTCTTTCCTGTGCCTGGACTTTGTCTTAATTGTTGGTCTTTCCGTCAATGACTGAGTCATTGAATAGGCTCCCAATTTCCACCTCCTTCCCTCACCTCACGCCACCGTCATAAAACCAGCAGAACTCCTCCATCCTATTCTGCTTTCGCGAGCACAACTAGATCTTCGCACCCCCCGCGTATGTCAACCTTAGGGTTTCCCTTACTCACCCAAATTCTTGTTGTATGACTTTTGCTATTTTGGTCTCCACCCATCCACCCACCTTCTGTGAACCTCCTGGCATTTCCCTCCCCCCCCACCAAAAAAATAGTCTTTAAGAATAACATCAGTCGCTGGCGGCTCCTCCCCCCCCTCCTCCTTCTCCTCTTGGCCTTCTTCTCTCGTTCTCGTCCCCCACTCCTCTCTCTCCACCAAATCCATTAACGGGGGCGATGGTGGCAAGCCGCCCCGAAGCGGGCGAAAGGCCAAGGGTAGCAACAGCAGCAGCAGTCGTGCGCCTGCCTCCTTGCCTTATGCATCGGACAAAGAGTCGAGAGATCCTATCAAAATCACTCTCCCTCCTGGCATGAAGACGGAGGGCATGACGGTAGAAGAGATTACGGCCTCGGCTGATGCCTACGAGCTGCAGCAGAAGGGGAAAGCCACCAGTAGCAGCAGCAGCAGCAGCAGCGGAAAGCTAGATCTGAGCTACGTCTATGCCCCGTCGAACGATCCCCGCACGCACGCCGACGCCGGGGGAGCAGCCGCGGTGGGAAAAGTGTACACCCTGAATGAGGAGGAGGTGGGGAGATTTTTCCCGGGGCCGTGGAGCAAGCCAGGAAGGGTGCCCTGGGAGGCAGGACTGCAATCGCTCCTGGCGTCAAAGTTCTTGCTGGTAAGATTACAGGCAATCGAGGTGATTGAACACTTGAAGGCCTTTGCTGCAAGGGGAGGACGAGGGTGGGTGGACGGAATGGAGGGAGCGGAGAAACTGAGGGAGGAGTGGGTCAGAGGTGGGGGGCTGGCGGCAGCGATGGCCAGGGGGAAGGATATAGAGGTGTCACCACAGCAGCAGCAGCAGCAGCAGCAGAAGGAGAAGGCGGAAAGGAATGTGGCGCCGGCTGGAAGAGTGGGGGAGGAGGAAGGGGAGGAGGAGGAGGAGGAGGACGACGACGATTATGATTTATTCGGAGAGGAGGAGGATGAGGAGGAGCAGGAGCGGAAAGAGAAGAAAGCAGCGGGAGGGTTGGGAGAGGGGGTGTATGAGGGTAGGAAGACAGATTGGGATATGTATGGGACATTGAAACGGCTGGCCGTTGACGATGTAACGTTAGAGCATCCGGAGCAAACCCTAGAGCTGCCCTTGACTGAGGCACCGACAGAGGACGGGAAGGAGGGAGGACGGTCGATTTTCTTGCTGTCAGGTCCCCGAGGATCAGGGAAAACAGCCTCCTTGTATCACACGGTGCATTATGCGAGGAAGAGCGGTTGGCTGGTGTTTTTCATCCCCTCGGCATACGAATATCTGCATGAGGGGGGCTTGGTCCGGCCCTCGCCTTTTTTTAAGGGGTATTTTGATACGCCTGACTTGGCGCAGACGACGTTGAGACAGCTGGGGGAGGCCCATGGACATCAGCTGGCAGGGCTGCCGCTGAAGGATAGGGAGGTGGTGGAGAGGCTGGGCCTGAAGGAGGGAGGGAGGGAGGGAGGGCCCGAGGGGGCGACTTTGCTGGATTTGGTGGTGTTGGGCCTGAGTAAAAAGAAGCTGGCCACGACGTGTTTGTTGGAGCTTAAGCGAGGCATGGAGGAAGGGCAGTCGGTATATCCCGTTCTCTTTGCCGTGGATGAATTTTCGGAGTGGTTTTACCCCAGCACCTACCACTATGCACAGAAGAAAATCGAGGCCTCGCGCCTCGTTCTCGTGGCCGCTCTCAGGAACCTCCTTCCGCCCTCCCCCTCCTCCCCTTCCTACGGGAAGCACCACAAACACATCGCCTTCCTCGCAGCCCGGACGGGGCGGTATCCCCGTCTCTCTCGCGCCAAAGCCAAGAAAGGTCAAGAAGGCCGCAAGCGTCTTGCCGACCTGCCCCCCCACCCCCTCCCTCCCTCCCTCCCTGCCTACGACATCCTCCATCCACCCTCCTACTCCCCCTCCGAATTCCAAGCCCTTTATCACTTTGTTGCCGACCAGGGACTTTGGGGCTCCAGTCCCACGCTGGACGACAGCAGCATCCGGCAAGCCCGTGTGGCCACGGCGGCTCATCCCCTCACCTTTGCACGGGACGCGGCAGCGATTGATAGGCGCCTCTTCTCACCGCAGAACAAGGTAGGGAAGGCCTCGGCCCATGCACCCGCCAATTTCATGTTGGTTGATTTACTGGAGGAGGGGGGAGGGGGAGGGGAGGAGGGGGGTAGGAAGGACGGAGGGGGGGGAGGGACCAGGAGGCAGCAGCAACAGCAGCAGAGGGCGTAAAGGATCGGAGCGATAGAAAATGAAGGAAGGAGGGGAAGAGGGAAGGAAAGAAGGTAGAGAGATGAGGTGAGCCCGAAGAGAGAAAGAAGCTAGAAAGAAGCAGGAGAAAGGACGTCTCTCACCTCTGGATGTTTCTCAGTCTCTCGACTTGGGTTAATTACTTTGGTTCCAAGTTGCCAGCTATGTACACTTTACGTTCTCCCCCTTCCCTCCTCCCCTCCCTCCCCCCCCTCCTCACGCCCTCTCTTCCTCCTCAGCATAGCCCACTTCCCTGGCCAGATCATCCGTCAACACTGCTCCGTCCTCCCTCCATCCATTCGCCCCCCCCCCCCTCCTCTTTCCAACCCTCCTCCTTCCCCTCTCCTCTCGCGTGTCCTCCTCGCTCTCTTCACTGCTGTTCCCCCACTCCGACAATAACGGTCGGTCCATCCCTCCCCCCCCCTCACCCTCCCCCGGCCTCAATCGATACGGTGACGCTTTATGCGAGGGTGAGAAGGAGGAGGGCCGTGCGTACATGGACAGAGACCCCATAATGGTGGGCTGCCGCACAAAGGATAACAGACCCTCGCTTTCTTGCCGGTACGCGCAGGACATGCACCGTGTCTCGTGAGGAGGACGGACGGGACCTTCATTGGTGAGGACGACGCGGAGGCAGCAGATCATCTGGAAGAACATGGCCAGGAAGCTGGGAGGGGGAAAGAGGGAGGGAAAGAGGGATGGAGGGAGGGAGGGAGGGAGGGAGGG
>Ga0160419_101201_pt1 | contig 11407 bp, 13 predicted proteins | sample CelAP2metagpilot_2_FD_108196 | JGI IMG/M metagenome (GOLD analysis project Ga0160419, IMG submission 108196) | Phycosphere-associated microbial communities from Cellana algal ponds in Kailua-Kona, Hawaii, USA - Cellana AP2-4-25 metagenome pilot ... | reverse complement strand
GGGGGGGGGGGGGGGAGGGGAGGCCCGAGGGTTACGAGGAGGGAAGTAAACCCGCGATGGATTTTGTCACAGTATAAATTGTGTGTGAAATGTCTTCCCTCCCTCCCTCCCTCCCTCCCTCCCTCCCTCTCCCGCCCCCTCTTCCTCCTTTGTCAATACCTTGACGGTGATTAAGTCTCCCGTGTAAGCTGCTGTATGCAAGGGTGTAAAGCCTTCTATCTCGTCCTCCTCTTCTCCCTCCCCCTCCTTCCTCCCCTCCTCCTTCTGCCCTTCCGCCACCGCCAACCCTCCCTTCACTTCTTCCTCCTCCTCCTCTTCCTCCCCATCTCCCCTTCTGGCCCTCTTCTTCCCCTTCTTCTGCTTCTTTCCCCCCTTTCCCCTCTCCCTCCTCCTCCTCGCCCTCGCCACCTTCTCCCCCCCCAAGCTGTCAAACACACACGCAGGGAGCTCCCTCCATTTCACCTCGCTCACCAGAACGTCACACCCCTTTGGTCGTTGACTTCTTGGCTGCTGCAGCTGCTGATGCCCCGGCTGCGGTCTAGGGGGAGTCTCCACGGCAAACCTCCACTTCCGAATAAACTCACCAATAAACACCTCTTTCCCCACCTTCCTCCTCTCCATCTCCTCCCGATCAAACGCCAAGCCGATGTAAAAACACTGCGCCGCATGCATCTCTCCTCTCCCTCCCTCCACCCGTCCCGCCGCCCCCGCGCCCGCACAAGGCGGAAAAGCCCGCGGGAATAGATGAACGCTCTTAAAGACCTGTCCTAGGCCATAAATCTCTCGCAACTCCCTATCCAAAATATCCACCAATAATCTCAAGCGTGATTCGACGAGACCGAACCAAGCCGCTTCTCCTTCTGCGGTACTCGCCCACATGTCCACGGCCAAGTACCTATTGTACCGCAAAAAAAAATCCGACGGCTCTATTAACTCCAGCCATGCTGCCCGTGCCACTGCCCCCGTCGGGTCCACCGAGGCCAAGGCAAGGCATTTGTCCATGATCTTCTTCCCTCTGGCGAACTCCTCCTTCATGACCCCCAACGTCTGCGTGCTCACGTTGTAGGCGCTGTTCCCCGCGGGATACGCCGGGGTAATGATCGGCATCAACTCCCGCCGCGTCGACCCTCCCTGTTCCCACACAGTGAATCCCAAGCCCGCATCGAAGTTCTTACACAATCTCACAGGCGTCGGCCACTTCCACCTCTCCCCCAGGACCAAAAAAAAACGGTGGAGCATCAAAGCAGGGTTTGCATAGGGGTACATCTGACAAATCATCGCGACGAGGATGTTAAAATTAACACCTCCGAGGTATCCCATTTTATTGGCGTAGAGGCCGCGGTTCTTGGCCCAGACACGCACCACGCGCAAGACGGCGAGGAAGGATGCTTGCGCCGAAGTAGGGATGAGCCTCGTGATCATGTTGGTGGTCCTGGGGCCGTTGAGAGAGAGGTAGGTCTTGGCGTCTACCCCTCGTAGGACCAGATCATCATCCACGCTCATCCCGGCCTTGACGGAGGTGAGAGGTAGCTGCGCGAATAACACGTCGAAATCCACGCCGTCCAAGGCAAAGCTCATGATGGGCACGTGTGCCGAGGCCGCGCAGGCCAGGTCCTTAACCTTGGGGTGAGACCGTAATTTTTCGAGGAAGGAGGTGAAGAATTCTTCGCGGGCTACGTGGAGGGGGACAACGCAACACAAATCGATATCTGCCCCCGGCTCGTGCACGTTCAATTTGTAGCTACCCATGATGTAGACTTCGCCACCCGCCACCGCCACCACTTCCTCTGGCAAGTTTTTGGCACGGCAGGTGTCTTGCACCCATTGCAAGAAAAGGGAACGCAATTCTAAAACCTTGTCGCGGCGGCGGCGTTGCTCCCGTTCGGACTCAATGGGGATGTGTGCCGAGATAAATTCTTGGAGGCTGGCGGCGGCCCGGGGGTCGCCCGCATCATTACTCACGACCGGGAGGAGCTGCTCCAGGACGGCCCGTTTTAAGGGCTGGCCTGCCGTGCTCATTTGGTGTGGCGTCGGGGGGCTTGAGCTGGTCGCACGGGATGAGGATGAGAGGGGAATGCTAGGTGTTGGCTTCGTATACTCTGGAGCCGCAGTGTTCTCTCCACAGATATCTAGACGTGCATATGAACCCTGGGTTCTATGTGGTGTAGGTGGAGTTGTAGTGGTGTTTTGCGTGAGGGACTGAAACAAGTGTGGCACGGAGGTGAAAGAAGAAATGCTCGCTGGCGCTCTCTCGTTGACCAAATTCATACCGCCTCTGGATCATAAACAACCCCCAACACTTCTGGTGTTGAAGCCTTTCCTGTCCTTTCCCCCGGTACGACAAGCCAGTGAGATCGCTATAGATCTTGTACGTGAGAGGAACTGAGTAGAGGCATGGTGTGTGTAATCAACCGTGTCTAACCATTCTTGGCGCAAGACGAAGCTACCTCCTAACACGACGCGCAAGAACCTTGCGAATGCCAATTTTCTCGATTATCTTGCCACATGTTAAGCCGTGCCGGGACATCACCTCTCAGTGTGACCACAACCGTGCTCTCACTCACACGCACACATACACGCCACTCCTCCTCACACACACACATTCCTTCTCATGCCTCATTCCTGCCTGTACCCCCTCCCTCTCCATCTCATCTATTCTCTTTTGCACAATTTACGCGAGGATTTTAAAATAGACGGGCGAGAGGCCTGCGAAGGGGTCTGCTCAAACAACTACCAGCAATGGGAGCCAGGCATAGCCAGCACCGGTACAGCCATCCCACCAACACCACCTTCGAGCAAGATGCTGTCATTGGGGGGGCAGGCGGAGCAGTCCTCGGACTCATGTCTGGGATGGGATATTTCTTTGTGAATCAGATTGGGCTCCGCGGGAGTATTACTTTGATGGGTTTCGCAGTGGTGAGTGGGACGATCGTTGGGGCCATCGTATGCGTTGCCGGTGCCGTTGCGATCAGATCCCTCGCCTGGCTGTACCGGCAGCTTCGCAAGCGGACACGTCACGGCATGGATATCCAACTTTCTGTTATGACAGCTGCTACTGCCGCGGAAGGGCGGGGTGGTGGAGGACGGAGTGGAGGATGCGTGCGCAAAGACAATGGTAGCACCACCACCAATGCAAGCCCTACAACCGCCTCGATACCGACAACGACGACGACGACGAGCTTGACGGAAGAGGCGTTGGCAATGCAGCAAGCCGCATTGGACGAGGCGCGAATGGAGCGGGCACGGGCTTTAGAAGACTTGCACCGCTACGATGAAATGTTGGCCCATGCTGAGCAGCGCTTGCGCTTGGCTGCAGGAAGAGGGACTGCAGCGGTAGGAGAAGTATCGGCAGGAGAACGTGGGCAAAAGGGAGAGGTGCAAGAGCCGCAGCCACGTGTAATCCCACCGCCTGATAATTTCCCGTCGATTCAGCCCGTGCACATCACATTGCGGCTGCGCGACACGACGGAGGGGGGCAGTGATAGCAACACGGAGGAGGATATGGACACCGAGTTTTACCTGGTAGAGTATGAGGATGAGGAGTTAGGCGAGGGACTCCGGGCAACAATGACAAGGGGGAATGAAGGACAACGGGATAGCAGGACGCCACCCATTTATTAGGGAATATTTTATGATAGACAAAGGCAAAAGAAAGAAAGGAGGGAAATAAATGGAGGGTGAGGAGGTTATCTCCCTCCCTCCCTTCCCTCACCTCGCCGTACAGCTCAGAGAGTTATCGCAGTGACATGGCCCGCACGGACTTGGCTAACTTCGTCACCTCGACATGAAACGCATTCTGGAGGGGCAGTGTGTGCTCCTCCGCTTCCAAATGGAGGCGCTTGGCGCGGGAGTACATCTGTTTCGTGGGGGCAGGGGAAGAGTCAGCCGCTTGATGAGTATAAGAAGAGCATGTCATGAGTGACAATCAACCAAGCTAGCTAGCAATGACCAAAAGACTGCGTTGTGGGTGTCGAGTAGAGGGAAGAAATGGCCAAAAGCAAGGGATTGAGAACAAACGAGGAGGCAAGGAAGAATGAAAAGAAACGCCTCGTATGTCAGCGATTAAGACGGGTCGAGAATCAAGCCAGATCTGTCGAATCCCCTTCATGTCCCTGTGTCACGTTATGCGTGCAGCAGCATGCCGTTCATATCCCGTGCATCTCACACTCCACTAGAGCTCATCTATTCTCTACCAGGTGTGTCTTTTTTCCCTCTGTTCCAATTTCTATCCTTTTAGCAAAATTCCCGCCCCCTCCTCGACAACAGGCACACAGAAAACGTCCTCTTACACCGAACACGCACACGCGCGCACTCACACACACAAACATTCACACACAACACACAAACACACACGCGTACACGCACACATGCACACACACATACACAGATGCACTCACATACATGCACATATGCACAGAACCTGCTCTTGGTGTCTCGTCCAGGAATCACATCCTTTGCATCATGATGCTGCGCCAGATGCCGTTGCTCGCGAAACGTGGGCGCCCGCCGTCAGCCCTATCGGTCCTGCACCCGTCTCGCAGCCCCGCAACCATTACCACCCAGCACCACCTTCCTGGATCCATATCAAGCGCGTCTCCCTCTGTCCCGCTCCTCCTCCGCTGTCAATCCACAACCGCCCCGACGACCTCCATCCCTGATGTGACATCCACCACCACTACCACCTCCCAGCAACCATCCCTTGCTTCCAGCCGCAGCGCCAGTGTCGTCGACTTCAGCAATACCGAAGTTGCATACGCCACCCTCTCCACCATGGACCTTATTCGTGCTTACCTCGTGTTCAAAGCCTGCGCCATCAAGCCTCTAGTCACGCATGCTGATCAGATCCTGCAATTCTCCTACCGCATACTTGGAAAGAGTCTGATAGAGGGTATCGTCCGCCGCACGTTTTTCCGTCACTTTTGTGCGGGTGAAACGAGCCAAATGATTCGTCCGCGCATTGCCAAGCTGAAGGAAGCAGGGGTGGCAGGTATCCTGGATTATGCTGCTGAAGCAGATATTAAGGAGATGATGACGTCCCCGGCGGTGGAGGCGACGACGCAGGCGTACAAGGAAGGAGAGATTGCGTGTCGTGTGTATGAGTATGAGAATGAGCGGACGTGTGATGCACATGTGCAGACTTTTTTGGAGTGCATCCATGCGGTCAAGGACGTGACACCTGAGGGGTTCGCGGCAATTAAAGTCACTGCTCTAGGCAATCCGCAACTGCTAGAGAGGATGTCAGTGTGCGTGGTGGAGATGGGGAAGCTCTTCAAGAAGTTTGACACACAAGACAAGGGATACATCACCCGGCAAGAGTTCCTGGAAGGCTATGACAGGTACTTCTTGCCCTCCTCCTCCCCCTCTTCCTCTTCTGGTGCTGCTGCTCCTGTGGCCGGTGATGGAAAAGACGGCGACCTGGCCGCCCAGCTCCTCGCACGGTTGGATCCAAACGGAACTGATCGGATCGACATTATTCATTGGCGCATTGCCTTGGCGCTGACGGACCTCTCGGCCCTTACTCGGCTGTGTCGGGGAGCAGGGCCGTTGAAAGCAGCTGTTTTATCTGAGGAGGAAACGGAATTAATGCAAGGGTTACAGCTCAGGCTCGAGACCTTGGCAAGGAGAGCGTCGTCGCTAGGGGTGCGCTTGATGATCGACGCAGAACAGAGTTACTTCCAACCGGCCATAGATCACCTGGTCTTGGACTTAATGCAACGCCACAACAAAGGAAAGTTCGTCGTCTATACAACGGTCCAGTGCTACCTGAAGGGGGCGCAAAGGAGAATTGTCAGAGAGATGCAGCGGGCGCAGAGGCAGGACTATTTTTTCGCGGCCAAGCTAGTCAGAGGCGCGTATATGATCACGGAGAGAAAGCGGGCGGAGGAGCTGGTAAGAGCAGTGGAGGGGAGGGAGGGGAAGGAGGGGGACGAGGGAGGGAAGTTGGGGACGTCGTGACTGTCTTACTTACAGTAGAGGTGTGGGCTCTAGGGTGACTGAGTGTTGACCGAGTGCAAACGCCTTGTTTGATTTTGTGTCGTTGTGGTTGATCTCTGATCTTTTCTTCTTCCCTCCCTCCTCAGGGGTATCCTTCGCCTATTCAGGAAACGATTGAGGACACTCATGCCACATACGACGGCTGTGTTCAGCTGTGCTTGGAAGCCATGGCACGGGGGGAGAATGTGGAGCTGTTGATTGCGTGTCACAACCAGGTGAGCAAGCCAGCCCTCCCCTCCTTCTCCCTATTATTATTTTTTCTTCGTTTCTAGAACGCTCTGGACCCCTCCCTCTCTCCCTCCCTTCTTCCCTCCTGTCCTCCCTTATGCCGGCGGGAGACTAAAGGATGGAGTGGCATTGAGATGCAGGTGAAATCGTGGCGTCTCTCTCACACTGGTCGTTCCCTCCCTTCCTCCCTCCCTTCCTCCCTCCTTCCTTCACCCAGGCAAGCATCGAGAAGGCTCTTGTTGAAATGGAAAGGCTCAACCTGAAAGGGAACACGGCCGGTGTCTATTTCGGACAGCTCTTAGGTACGGCAAGACGGGAGGAAGGGAAGGAGATATAGCGGACGGCTGGTAACGTTGAGAAGTACTTACCCCTTCCTCCTCCCCTCCTCCTCCTTTCATTCCCTTCCACTCTCCTCACAGGCATGGCTGACCATTTGACACTCACTCTGGGTGGCGCAGGCTACAAGGCTTATAAATGTTCGTAGATGGAAGATGGGAGGAAGAGGGGGGAGGTAGAAACGTCATTTTCTCCGCTGCATTCCCTCCCCCAGTGCGTTTGAAGACAGGTACCCTGTAGTTAACTCGGTTTATTCCTCTTACCTTCCGCCTTGCTCTTTCCTTCCCCACAGACGTGCCCTACGGCCTGGTAGGCCAAGTCTTGCCATACCTCATTCGGCGCGCTCAAGAAAACTCCGATATGCTTGGAGGAGTCGGACTAGAGATTGAACTTGTGGGAAAGGAGCTGCGTCGCAGGTTGTTGGGGTAGGAAATGAAAGGAAGAAATGGATGAATATAAAGGGCTGGACTTTGAAGGCCGGCGTGTGCGATGGGGGAGTATGCCACTGGTGAATAGGAATTTTGTCGCATGAGACTAATTTTTGGGTGTGACATGAGGTGAAGAAGCGTCAAGCATGGAAGAAATAGACCTTGACTACCCAGAAGTTTACCGAAATACTCACCAGGTAGCAAGCTGCTTTGCGTCCCCTGTGTCGCAAGTTCTTGCGGTAGGAAACAATAGAAAGAAGTGGATGAATGTAAAGGGCTGGATATTTAAGACCGGCATGTGGAGTGAGAACACTCTCCTGGTGAAGAGGAGTTTTGTCGCGTAAGACTGATTTTTGGGTGTGGTAGTGTTGGAAGAAGCGTCAAGCATGGAAGAAATCTACCGAGACCACATCAGTGAGTTTGCCGAAGAATACATCAGGTAGCAAGCTGTTTTGTGTGCCCTGTGACCTCGTTTGCTTCTCCTTCTCTGTGCTTTGGCAGGAAGCCCCCACATGAAGACTGTCGATTCGACGGATACCTTGGCTATTCGCGAGCGATCACTTTTTTCATATATCTAGCCTTTGTTTCTCCTCGGAGCAAAGTGTTCACGAATCACAGGCATACCAGCAACTAGCCCTGCGGCGATGCGCCGGCACCTTACACTTAACACGTTTAGCTCGATGATGGCAAGCAAAACAAGGCCGTACATGGAATGACGAAAAAGCATCTTCAACTCCTCCCCCCTGCACATACACTCACACACCCACACACACCCACACACACCTTAGCCTACAAAAACGATGCCGGGCAGAAGAGTAGCCGCTGCGGCGACCTTCCTGGTACTGTCCTCCGCGTCCTTGGTCGCAGCTTTCCAGTTCCAGCCATCTCCCTTCTCCGTCTCCACGACGGCCCCCTCCAAACGCGACGCTGTCGTGATGAATTCCTACCAAGAGCAACTTGCCCGGGCCAAGGCCGAAAAGGCTGCCCGCCAAGCCGGTCAGGGCATGGCGCCTCAGCAGCAGCAGTACATGGCGCACCCTGAAGCAAGCCATCCCCCTTCTCCTTCTCCCCCCCCTCCTGCCCAGTACCAGCAGCAAGCACGACCGGCCGCCGCCTTGCCCGTTGAGACCAACGAGGCCGTCGCAACCTTACTCTCTTTGCTTGGTGAGCGTCTGGGCTCCGGCCAGCCTCTGGCCCCGGAAAAAGTGCGGGTCTTCACTCAAGCGGCGGAAGCAGTCATTCGAGAGGCACGTGGTGGTGGCGTGAGCGCAGCGCCCGTCCAACAGTATCAACCGCAGCAGCCCCCGCAGCCGGCGCAGCAGTATGCATCGCCGCCTCCACAGCAGTACCAGCAGGCGCAGTATGAGCAGCAGGCGCCGCAGTCCTCAGGAGGATTTGAAGCCACGGGTTTTGATTACCAAGGCGAGGAGGACGCTTGGGAATTAGGGACACGGACGTTGTCCGGCCCCGCGCCGGGATTTAAGGCCGCGTCAGCGTACCAGCCGACTGGCACTGGAGGTTTCGATGAGGATTTCGACGATTTCGAGAAGTACGGCTTGCCACAACCAGTGACGCGGCAGAAGAAGAGTCCGTTCATGGAGACGCTCAAAGGTACTCCATTTTATGTGGATATTGCGGCGCAGCCCGTCAGCTCGGACGAGTACTTGAAGATCATCCAGAACCGAGTGAAGGAGGCGCAGATGAAGCGAAGGCGAGAGGAGAAGCACGTGGGGATGGAATCAGCAAATTTTTACATGGAAGAGCTGAACAGGCAGAAGCGAGAGCGGTTGCGTGCGCAGGCGGAGGAGCAGTCCCAGCAATGGCAACAGGGGGGGCAGCAGGGGCAGCAGGGGCAGCGGTAGAGAGTGTAGTAGGGTTGGTGGGATATGGTAGGTCGGTGGGGTGAATTAAGTGAATCAAAAGGGGACCAAACTCGACGGATGGAATGTTGGGAGGAACATCGTTGGTATCTTGGGATGGAAAGAGGGGAAGGGGGAAGGAGGAGGGGAGGGAAGGAAAAAGAAGAAAGAATCTTCCTCCACCATTTTTTCCAGTATGTCATGTGGGGGGTTTGGGGCCACCCAACCGTTCCGATCTTTTGTCTGAATGGCCGTTCGTTCCCGTAGTTATTGCCATCGCGAGCCCGGAAACCTTTTCCGAGCACGGGTCCACATGGCATAATCGGTATGGGGCTTCCCTGCTCCCTTTTTCCCCATGTCTCTGCCTCCACTCACACTCACCCTGTTCCGAGCCACTCACTTGTCCTCGCCCTCGCCCTCCGCCTCCTTTCTCTCGTCAATATAATACAAAATAACGGTGGTAGTGATGGTCATCCTGCCTTTTCGAACCTCATTTTCTTCTTTTTTGTTTGCTACGCACATCCCTCTTGGTGTCTTCTTCTTCTCTTCTTTTCTCTTTTCTTCTACGACGGCCACGAAATAAGCTGAAACCCGGGCGGGAGGTTGAAAAGGAAAGGGGATAATCACTGAACACATGGCTACCGCTCCTGATGCTCCTCCTCCACCGACTTCCCTTGAGAGACAGGAGCTGAAGCCGATTCCCAGGAGCAAGAGACACGGGGAAAGCAGTCTCCGGCCGTGTGACGGTAAGGCCCACCTCTTTTCCTACCTGCTGTCCCTCCTTCCCTCCTCGCTCTGATCTAGAAGGGGAGGACATGATCCCGCCTTCCCGCACACGCCGGACACACCCCCCAACCGCATACGATACAGCCTCCACCTCTCCCTGTCCAAAACGACACACCTCTTCTTCCTCCTCCCGCCCTCCCCCCCCCCTTCCTTCTCAGTGATGCTCATGTTAACCTGCCGTTGTCGCCGTGCACGCAGCCCACACTAATGCGTCCTATCTCCCATACTACGAGTGCACGATCGTCCTTCCTACTCTTCCTATCCCTCCTCCTTCTCTCCTCCGTCTCTTCCCAATCCCTCACTCCTCCCCTCCTACTCTTCCGACTTATAAGGGACAGGGCGCATCTGCTTGAGGTTTCAAACACAAGTTCTATTTCCCTCCATGTCCCCCCTCTCTCCCTCCCTCCTTCCCTTCCTCACTCTCTCCTTCCTCTCTCACACAAGGCTCCACGCTGACTCCTGCGCTTCATCTTTCCTGTCAGAAATTTCCTTGTAATATTGAGACCCGTGCCTCCCTCCCTCCCTCCCTCCCTCCCTCCCTCCCTTCCTCGCTTTACGAATAGAGGTCGTCCTCCTCCTCCGCCGCTGCTCCTGCCCCTCCTCCGGCCGCCGCTCCCTCCCCTCCCGAGGGGAAGCTGAAAGCGGCGAGCGATCCCCCCGGGCCGGTGATTTGAGAGCGGGCCTGCTGCAGGTTCTGTTCCGGTGAAGGGAGGGAGTGGGGGAGGGGGGGGTGAGAAAAGCATTGACCATCCGGGTTTGAAGTTTGAAAGGGGCAAGAAGCGGGAGGGAGGGAGGGAGGAAGGGGGGGAGGGAGAGAGGGAGGAAGGGAGGGACGAGGCGCGGTAACAAGAAAGTCGAAAAAGTGGAAGAGCGACGGTGTAGGGCAGTGCGAGACAAGGGATGGAGGAAGGGAGGGAAGGAGGGAGGAAGAAACCTGAGCAAAAGACGAGTATTGCTGGAGGTCTCGGTCGGAGACGGAGCGACGGGCGTTGCGTACTGCGTCCTCGAAATGCCTTGGAAGAATCTCGGCCTCGGTCACCTACACGGGGTGGGAGGGAGGGAGGGAGCATAAATAAATGACATCGTTTCCAGCTTTAAAGGAACAGGAAATGAAAGACAACAGCAACTCCTCCCTCCAAACTTCTCTCCCTCCCTCACTCCCTCCCTCACTCCTTCCCTCCTCACCTCCTCCATGGCCTCCTCGTCCTCCATTGCCACCTCGCCGGCCTCTGCTCGGAGTTTCTCTCGCTCCATATCCCGTTGGATCTCCTCGCGGATGGCTGTGGGGATGGGGAGGGAGGGAGGGGGGGAGGGGGGGAGGGACGGACGGAGGGACGGACGGAGGGACGGACGGAGGGAGGGAGGATGGGACGAGTGAATGTGAGTACATGGAACTGAAACCCCGTACCTTAGTCTCCAACAGTATCCCTCCCTCCCTCCCTCCCTCCCTCCCTCCCTCCCTCCCTGCTTACCGAGCTTGGCCGCCCGCTGGCAAATCTCCGTGAGGTCAGCGCCCGTGAACTTGTCGGTCTGGAGGGGAGGAGAGGGAGGGAGGGAGGGAGGGGGGGCACGCGGACGAATGGGTGACACGACGGCATGCATCTCTCGTTCCGCCGCGTCCTTCCCTCCCTCTCTCCCTCCCTCCCTCCCTCCCTCTCTTCCTACCTGCGCGGCGAGGTACTCGAGATTGACTTCCTTGGACACGGGGCTCTTGCGGAGGGTGGCCTTGAGCACGCCCAGCCTGGAGGGAGGGAGGGAGGGAGGGAGGGAGGGAGG
>Ga0160419_101199_pt1 | contig 11419 bp, 6 predicted proteins | sample CelAP2metagpilot_2_FD_108196 | JGI IMG/M metagenome (GOLD analysis project Ga0160419, IMG submission 108196) | Phycosphere-associated microbial communities from Cellana algal ponds in Kailua-Kona, Hawaii, USA - Cellana AP2-4-25 metagenome pilot ... | reverse complement strand
TTTTTATTTCTTTGATGTACAGTGTGTTACGCAAACTACAAAATTGTTGGGACTTTATCGGTTGGATGATTTGTATCCTGGCACAAGAAGACACACTATTATGGAGATTGACATTTTCTTTGTAACTCTTGTGATTGGACTTGTCTTGACGGTTTACAAGGTAAGCAAAGGAATATTTTGTGATTCATGATAACATGAACGAGATAACTCAATTTACCCTTCAAATCCCAGGACAAGAGAATTTACGATGCTATCTTTGAGAATTTGTATGATAATCAATGTTATGATCGTTTTCCGGAATGCCGGCATGAAAAGACTTCGTGGTCCTTGATTGGTTGCCCCGCATATGGAGCTCCTGGCACTCATGCTTCGCGTCGAAGCCCCGAGAACTCGCGCTCCTCCACCTATATTTGAGCATCCACCATCAACCAGTCCGGACCGGTGGGGTGGATTTTCTTTGAAACCTGCAATCTAAGGGATCCCTCAGAGTGTAAGCTTTATCCAGGCCCGTTTAGATTAACATGATTGATCTTTCCGCTCCCATTGTGGGAGGGGGGGAGGATCAGCCAATGGAAGCCCCCGCTGGAGCCTTAGCTATCAGATTGACCGGGTGCACGCCCTCTGTGGTATTTGAGCCGCCAGTGTGGGGAAATGCGCTTAAGCATAAGCCCAGAACAGTAGCTTCTCCCCACTTCACTCTGGGTACCTAAACTTCGTCAGACTTGTGAGGTATCGGAAGTTTCTAGACTGACAAGAACTAAACTCGCCGTTTGAATGCACAATGATCGATGCTGTCACCCGTTACTCAACAGGAAAGTTCCTATGGAGGCATATGGGTGGCAATCCGGCGAGAAAACGACGAGAGAATCCGCATAGGGTTATTAGAAATTATATGTTAAATCAAGGTCGGAAAGACGATTTACTATGTCTCGGTTTAGGGGAAGGGAGTGTAATGCTATGTAAAGAAAAAGAAAGGGGCAGAAAAAGTCGGTTTTTGACGAAGCAAAATTTTATTTATTGATTCAATAAGTTCGACTTTTTCCACGTTTTTTGGTGCACCAGTTGATAAGAATTTGTTTATTCTACTACTTCACAGAATTTCTTCAAATGAAGCCCAGCCTTGGTCACCTTCTCTCTGGATGTTGGATCTTGATTTTCCTTGACATAATTTGTTATGTGATGCTCAATGAAAATCTTGCCCGGTCAAAAAGTCTCATTTTTTCATTCTCAAGGGCCTGAGATATACGCAGAGGCCAAGACGGTTACAATGTTTGGAATATCTGTGACATACGTCGCCCCCATCCCCCGCAACTGCACAACAATGCCCGTAGGCGTCATTTCAGGATATGCACCGAAACGCCAGGCAGTACGTAATTCATGGGGAAAAGATGTCTGTCTTTACTTTATCGTAGGCAAAAACGATAGCTTATGGCCCGAAGAGGAGGCGACATCTCACGGTGACTTGCTGCTGCTGGATATGGAAGAGGTTTACCATGGGGGATCAGTAGCATATTGCCGTACAAGATCGCGATTTGGTTCTATCTCGCCGATGAGCAATTTTCCCAGGCAATGTATTTCCTGAAGACAGATGATGATTCCTATGTGGAAATTTTTGCGCTACAAGTTCAGCTGATTCAAGCTCTACCTGACTATTGGGGCTATGTGCATCGTGGAGAACGCCCAGTCTGAGACCCTACGAACAAATATTTCTGATCACAGCGCATCTTTCCCGAGACTGTGTTCCCGAATTATTGTAGCGGTGCTGATTATATTTATCACGCAAAGGTTTAGAGTGTTTCATACTCAAAATTGAGAACCAGAGATATATTTCCTGTGAAGATGTGTTGACGGGAGTTATGATGAAGATATGCAACATAAAAGCAATTCATAGCGAACTCTTAGATAGGAGGGGAAACTATGCCCCTTCCGAACCTTGGCTCATTAAACACCATGTTGAAAATCTTTCAAAGCCTTTTAAATATACGGCATGACATCGATGTCACGTTTTTGCTAACCAGGGCGAGGATCATGTCAATGAGGTCCTCTATTCGGTAGATTGAAATAGCATAGCTCATTATCCCCCGCATATAACAGTATTTCTGCATGTTTCTCCGCTTCCAGGTACAGAAAATCATAAGTGGTTCGAGCTTGAGATTCACAATGATAACGTTGGCATCCAATTCTTCGATTAGTTGGAGAGCTGACATCTGATGGTGACCGCGTTTAGCATCCAATTCAACATCAGTAATATGGGCGTGAGCATTACAATAACTTCATTATATAGATCTCATAAAATGGGATGTGCCGTCCAAGTGACTGGACGAGGCTACTCTACATATTTCAGAAATGTATTGTCTCAGAGGAATTATGTCTCGTGGACCCATTAAAAGAAATTCGCGAAAATAGTACAGTCATACAGGATTAGAGTCAGTCAAAAAGTAAACCTGGGTTCGGGCATGGCAGACAGGTGTCATCTCATATAAAAGCGAATCCTTTGCGACAAGTCAGAAAAATCTACAAAAGCATACTGCCACTATAGGGATTTTCGCTGAGTTCCCTGCACTGATGGCTTATTTTACTGCATTCTTACCCTTTATACACTTTACATTTATTTCAAGGAAAGAGAATTTCTTCGCAACCTTTGGCATTGCGTTTCAGATAGAGGCATGTCAACGTCGTCATCCCACGGGATTAGACCCCGTGAAGTATCGGACCCAGGTGAGAGCCCGCATAAAGGTAGATTTGGGCATCTCCTCACCTGGATGCGACATTTCACGGGGCAACCTTGGCCAAGTACATGCTGTATAGTAAATGCACTGCAGACAAGGACATCATCAACGGTAGATCATCCATGTGGTGGGAAGAATATGGGAAGCGAAGGAAGTAGTCCACACCATCTGGACAGAGATGCCAAGCCGCCAGGAAAACTGCTTAACATCACCACCTGTAGCCCCAGGGAGTGAAAACGCATTGTACAATGTCGCCATGCTTTCTTCGCTTCAATTACAATTCTTCAAGCTCAGTAGTATTCCATAGAATCCATCGTCAGCTGAGGTGATCGTAAGGGTCCCAAAATTGTTGGTTGTGAGTTGGGTGTATCTGACGTGGGTAAAATATATAGGCCAATATCTGTCTCCGTGAATCAAAATAATAAAATGGATCAGAGGTACAGCAAAGTACAAGGTACAAGATGACGCGTACATATTATCTAGCCTTGAAGTTGACATTAATGAATGGCACTGCAAAGAGTTTTAAGTGTTGATACAGCAGACTTTGTTCTTGCTTGTACCTTCTCTTTTAGAAAATGAACACCTTACTTTACTAGGTGTGTAGAACCCTCGCCTAAAACTCACGCTTGACATGAAGGGAAGAAGAGAGCTATATTTTTGTGTGCGTGTGAGTTGGGGGATTGTAGGTGGGTAAGAGGTATTTCACCATGGGCTGGGTGAATGATGCTTAGTCTCGAAATCAATAATTGACGACACATGTCCAAATGATAAATAGTATTGTTTTATGTGTAGCTCTATATGTCTGCATTAAGGATGAAGATGGACCGCCGGGGAAGGATGACGCTCTGTAAGTCAGAATAGCATGAGTGCTGCGCCACCTTGAATTGTTTGTCAAGAATCATCCATCGCCAAGCTGCCGAAAGCTTCCCGAAATTATTTCTACTGCTATATCGTTCGATACGGATGATATTATGCGTGCGACTCATGACACGCCAAGTGATGCTTTCTTAACCAGCATTTACGCTGTATTAAACAAATATCGTGCGGCTGCCCTCCTTCATGAGTGACATTCTCCGACAACGAAGCCACAACTTGTTTTTTGTGTATTTGGTCGGCGGGGGATCGAATCGACAAATGACAGCGAAGGATCGCCAGTGGGTAGAAGATACCTTCATCAAACCTCATCCAGAAGAACCTTCACTTTGGGAGCCGGAGGATTTCACACAAGCAAATGCCATGACCCAATACGATAATTTGGTGGTATCTGCCAGCTCTTTTCCCTGGTGGGCTGGATACCTGGGGAATGAGGATCGCCTGATAATAGCACCAAAGCATATTCAAGTTGATTTTGTTTCGGAGGACTATTATCCCTCTTCGGGACCTTAATCGCCATAGAATATTTGGATCCTTGCCCCACCGACGGATACATGGTGGCGTTCTGATTTGCGCATCAGTCGACCGAGCTAGGCAGAGGCATAGTCTACGACGCTTGCAGCGAGCTTTGGAATGGGGTTATCGACTTTTTTCTTCCCGATTACTTTTGTATCTCGGAAACATGAGTGGGATTGATGCTGGCATGTTTTATTTCGCCCAGGGCGAGCTTTTTTTGTTACCAATAATATGGTAGAAGTATATATTACCATGCCGGTGGCAAAGCATGTAATGGCAATTGAAAACCCAAGATCATCAGAAAAATCTTGGTTAGTCCATGTTTATTTTATCCATAGCTCCCCAATATCTTTCCCGATGGCATCGTCAAGTGATATTAGTGCTGAATTGGGCGACTTAGAGTTGGGCTGCTCCGGCGGGAAGGTCGCATGGTTATCTTCATCTCCGTCCTCAAAATGCATGTAAACTCATATAGGTTAAATTAAGCCTGAAGATGATAGGCTGATAGATTTGACGGAAGAGTGGTAAGGATTTGAGAACAGGGGGGAGTCTGACTCGTCTTCTCCCAGTGGTTGGGGAAGATAATTTTCCGACTCAATTATCAGATCTAAACCTAAAGTTGATGATCATAGTGACGAAACGACGCACATCAAGACTATTTGCTTTGCCCTATGTTGAGGTACTTCTTCAAGAGTACAAAGAAAGGAGCTGATTGCTGAATTCTCGAATCGGCGTTTGGTCTCGAGGGCGATAGAAATATCACCATGCAGCCTCGCCGCTCGGGCGGTCGAATCTGAAGTCGTCAAGGGCAGCAAGAGTAGAAACCGACGATGCAATCTGGGATGACATCGAAAAGAAAGAAGAGACGTGACTAGACCATGAGTGACTGATGTTGAATTGCGTAACTTTCCAAATAATACAATATCTTTGTGCCATTGTTTGCAAATGAAGGAAGATGAATAGAGCCCACGCTCACAACGCTAGATTCGACACAGACTCTCATCTCTCGCCTTTGGGCCCCAGCCATTCAGTACATTCTTATCCAGCACTTTTCAATATACCTCACGCACTCTACTCTTTCTGGGGTCCTTAGGCATCCTTGAAAATGCTTATTTTAATCGAAAAATTTCCGAACTTTTCTCGAACTCAGGCTCCCTGAATTGTAGTTCAGATGCGAACTCGGATTTTGCGATGCAATCTTGCGGGCCGGTGCCCATCCCTGATACCGGTCGCAAACCACAATATGACAATTAACAGAAATATTAAAGCCCAAAAAGAAAAAAGATTTACTCTTGCTATGGTGCGGACGGATTATGTTATACCGTATGTTACTACTTTGTGATCCAAGAAGGCTATTACAATCTAATTAGTATGACGATATTTTATGCAATGGATGTCAATACATCCCGCTCGTAGGAACACTGTATTGGTTTCTAAGCACTTTTTGGTCTGTTCGGGAAAGGAACAGCGTTGTAAACCTACATTTCAAGATTTGACAAGACAAAATGTGCTGCTACGCGTTGATTATCTGATTACCTTTAATAATTTCTTCTCTCTCCCTCAAAATTAGAACAGAGAGGAAACGAGCCTGACAATATGAAATCTTCTGTCTCAGCCTCGAAACGAGGCGCGCCCGTAATGTGGTGGTGGTTGGATTTTCATTTTGGCTGTATACTATTAGGATCCGTCCTACGCATGAAAGGCGAATTTGAACTCCTCAGTCATGAGAAATCAAGTGCGCTGATGCCCGTCTCTTCTTTGAGCTGTCCTCCTACAATCGATGAAAAAATTGAGGCAATTCAAGGGCGTCCCCATCACAGCGAACGGGCAGCCGTCTTCACACCTTACCACCTTACACCAGGTAACAGCAAGAGAAGAGGGAAAATTCAAATGTTGTTAAAATACGCCGGCAGAATGTTGGGCTGCATCCCCTCCCTCCCTTCCTTTATATTTCTTCTCCAGTCAAATTCATGCGTCATCAAAAACAGGCTGCGGAGAAAGGTACCTTTTCTCCGTGGTTCAAGCTTTGCAGACCATGGGCTACTACGTGGATCTCATCACAGAATTGCATAATGTGTGTGCAGACAAGGTGGAAGTTCTATCGGTGGCCCGTAAGCTGCGCGTGGATGTGATTCAGAAGAGGTTCGCCTATATCAAGGTCTACGACCCCTCCAGATCTCTGGTCAATATGTCCTCAAGTATAAAATATTTTTTGCGATGGGCAACGAAAAAGTAAGCTTGCTCGGTTGGGCCGTGGATGAGATAGTGCCGGAACTGACTTACCTCTCTTTTCCACTTAATCCTCCTTCCGTACAACAACACAGACCCCGGAGGTGCCGGGCATCGGGCAATACAACATATATATGTGCCAGTTCCCTTTCGACCTGGACAAGGCACTCCTCCAGGAGTTTCTCGAGCACCTTAGTTCCTACCATACTGTAGTAGTCAACTCTGTTTTCAGCCTCTATTGGTACAATCAGTACATCTACAACACCCTGCGGACGCTACGGGCCAACGGCAAGCCCTTCCCTGCTATTCAGGTACTTCATCCAGTTGTGGACTATAAAACAGAACTCTAAGCAGCTGCTTCCTCCAGCAACCCGTTGGAGGATTGTATCGCTAGGCTGCATTTTCGAGGGCCGATAAAACAAGGGGCACGACTTGGCAATCGATCTGTTCCAGCGATTGCGGGAGAAGCTGCCGTCTAGTACCGCCCGCGCCAATATAAAAGTGGCTCTCATTGGGAACACGGCAACAGGTCATGTAAGAACCCACCTCTAGATTTGGATTGCTTATGCTTTTATTTCAATAATCATTTTTTATCGAATCTCATCTTTTTCTACCCTGTAGAGGAAGTACCTCAAAAAGCTGCAGAAGATGGCTTTGAGGGATAACCAGATCGAGATTTGGCCGGAAATCACCAACGAAAAGATGCAAGAGCTTCTCGCGTCCGCGCACGTCTTCTGGCAGCTGACATAAGTGCTGAGTCAGGAGTTGGAGATTCAGTATCGCTATTACCCTGAACCCAATAAAACATTGGCCCTTTATAAGACGGCCCTGGAAATTTACGATACTTATCATTCTAAAGTGACGATGATACGCAACTTCCCGAAGGATTCTTTGTACGACATGACCTTCTTGACCAGCCGCTCGTGGCGGGCTATTGTGCGGGGATCTCCATCGAAAGAACGCCACCCTTTAATGTCCTCGAGCATTTAATTGACTTTGAGTACAAATCTATTTCGTACCGGAACGAGTGCAAGGCATATTATGGAACGATCCCGTTTTTACATGGCATTTGTGCCGTCTACAATGTCAAACGCATGCTGATGATTTATTCCAAGCTATGTACGCTCCCAGGGGGGCTACCTTTCGGTGAGGATTCCTTTGCAGGCATTGATTGTCGCTGGCGGGGTATCGGTTGCTGCAGGACAACTTAAATGTGGTAAGCACGTTTTGTCCCCGTCATGCGGGGCGGGCTTATTTTGGTGCTCCAAATATGATAGAAGGAGATGTCAGTATGCCGGTGACAACGCTCGTAATGGTGATTAAAACCCCAAAAAAGTAAAAACAATAAAAAAACTTAAATAACTTTCTGTATAGTCCGTTCCTGGGTTGATGCCGAGTTGTTACAGAGGAGCCCATCATCATAGTGCGACGGATTCAACAGGGACAACGACGATTGATTGCACATTAGCTTCCTCATACTTGCCGTCAAAGCATGCAGCGTTAGTTTTCCTATTGGTTCATTCTATATGAATATATTGTTTCTTTTCGGCAGTGTTGTTGTAGGTTGTTACAGGGCTGTTCCGCGAAACCCACGGCCTTTTCTTTTTCGCCGGAGGCTGCGTTGTGCGCATGACCACTGCTCACTACATACTGGACCGAATTCACTAAGGTAACCCACTCATGCTAGCTTTGACATATTTCTGTATGTACATCTGTATGCTTGCTGGGTTGTTCCCGGGAACGACAATTGCGATCGGTTGTCGAGAAGGTCTTCAGCGACGTAACTGTCTGAATGATTGTAGGAGTTAGTTTATTACTAAATTTACCTCCTTGCCAGTCAAAGAAAAAAGTGTGTTGTCGTTGTTAGAGGATTTGTTGCAGCCACGGGGCCAAATCGTATCTATCATCTGCATAGGACTGGACCACGGGGTACTGGCTCTAAGTAAAGTTGCTTTGTGAATTTATCACAATATTCCTTTGTCATGTGTCTTTGGACATATTACAGGGCCTGGAATAACTTCGCCATAAGAATTGTCAGGAAGGCGCTCCATTTCTTGTGCCTTGGTCAGACTTATGGAATTTTCTACGGTTTATCTAGGAGAGCGAGATTTCCCGAATGGCAGCGCCAGACTCATGTAAAATTGCTCCTATAGCGTTCCAATTGAAGCAATGAATTTCATTTCATATGGACTAGACAATATAAACGATACATAGCTCAAAGCTTCCACGATCAGATGAGAAAGTAAAAGTTATGGTTGAATTGTCTGAGCTATGTCCACTTCAGAGTGTCCAATGTGGATGATATGTCGTGAAAAAGAAGACAGTTGTTCCATGTTACCGAAGTATAAGTATTGCAATGGGTTGATTGTATACCAGTCATACGCATCGTCCATGAGCACTAACTCCATCATAAGCTGCTGAGCGACATATTGATGAGCAAGTAAAATTCCAAGAGAGTCTGGTAGACATTTTGTAGCCGTTGCTCTTGAATCAACCTGAAGGCGACAAAATAGCTTCCTGTATCTTGTACCGATTTCGGGAACCACAGATAAAATACTTTTTCGAGAAACAGGTATCATCTCATTCCATATCGATATTTGTAATGGTGATGTATTTTGTTGTGTATGGACCGAATGTACATCCATCCCAAAATCACCCGAACTTATAATTCATAGTGTTGGTATTTTTATTTTATTTTTCTCCTCAATGTCGTAGATGCGAAGAGCTGTAATAAGTTATGGACTAGCCCCTGGACTAGTTCTTAATGCTTGTAGAGCACACGAATAATGATGCATACATGATATTGCGTGGTGTTGATGTTCGGTTCAAGGGTCAAAACGAGGGCATGGTAACCTATCCAAGGCTGCGGATGGTGAAGGTGAAGGTGACGCTGTCCATCTTCGTCCAATATAAAGGGAGGTATCCAGACTAAAAGCTGTGTCCATATTATCGACGGCGAGGAAAGTGTGGCCAACTAATAGGGAAGATGAAGAATAAGCCTCCCAGCTCGAGGCCAATGTGATGATTCACACGGCCATCGTGCTTGTTGTGGCACGATAATATGTACCCTTTTGTTAGATACGGACATTTTGAGGATGCAGACGTCGATCAGCAGACAATGTATCCAGAGAAAGGTATTGGCCACCATTCATAATTTGAAACCTGTCCCACCACATGTAAGTTGTATCAGAGATGTAATTTTTCGCCAAAATATAGAAATTTACAGCGGCGATATTGATCCAATGGAGATTGCTGAATTAAGCCTCTCTTACTGGAGACTTCCCGCTGAATCATGCTCCCAAAATCCGTAAAAGGACTTAATTCCTCGCTTACAATTACATCGTGTTATACGTGAATCTAACGTGCCTCACGACTTGAGAGCCCTATATCTCCATTTTCATCACTAAATTGTGACTTGCATACATTTTAAGAGATTGTGAAAAATTCAGACAGCATTCAAATTTGGCCGACATCTGCAAAACAAAGACAAATGAATCCCAAAACTGAACAAATGGAAATAAAAAATACCTGAAAAGGTCTATAGACCATATTTTTCGGCATCTATGGTAATAGGGGAGTGAGGGAAGACGGGCATCGAGTGCGTAGAACGAAGCCAAAAAAGTCGACGGTGGAGTTTTCCTCAATGAACAGTAGTGATAAATGTCGCAGCGGAAAAATAGCGACACACTTATACATCTACTCTGTCTTGAATTTTTGTGAGTAGATCTTTCGTTGTTTTATTGCCCTCTACTCTAATGCCCTTTGACTTCAACCGCTTCCTTTCTGTATACGGGTTTGAATCAGTGGTCAAATCAAATTATGTATGGGAAGCGCTTCCCAGGGAATAAATAGATGTCAGTTTTGTCCTTTTTTGAAAGGAAATAATGAAGTGAATAATGTACAAGGGTCAGATCGCTTTTAAGGCGTCCTTTTTGTGCCTTTAGGCTGCATGATCGTCAACATAGTGTATTATGGGTCAGCAACATTGTTCGTACCCATTCTGGTGTCACCCAATTCCCAGGTGCAGGCGCCTGCTCGTATATATACTCTGCTTTTACATAATAAGGAGGACCACTTGTTTATTCGAATGTCTCTAATCTCATAAACCTTATTCAGATCAATGGCTTTCCTTTTCGACTATCTACTCTCAATGGCTCTAGACTTTCCCAAATGATGTGCACAGGTAGAGATAGAGCGATAAAGGGTGGCAAGTAATCCAAACAGGATATTATTATTGAAATGCAGAAATCTCGCCACTGTGTTTCACGGGTATCTCGGCCCCTGGTTATTCCTTTTGGTCTTATAGCCGCATACTTTGTTGCTATGACTTATTATATCAGGCAGCACCTTCCTCAAGACCTTTACCAGCTCTTCACTCCTTCATCGGAAGTTGATTCAAATACACCAAGTAGCAAGCCTCGAGCTATTCTCCATATTGGTCCCCACAAGACATCCTCGACCTACATCCAGTCCAAAATATTTGAAAAACAGGACCAATTGAAGCAAGAGGGTTTCGTTATACCTGTTGCGAAGACATGTCCCGAAGGACAGCAGATACAATGGAATATCAAGCATTTTGCAGGAGTTGCAGGAAATTTAAAAGGCGACATAGATATGACTCGTAGATATGGCTGCTCTTCGAATCCTCTAGCCGACTTGCAAGACTCTTTGCGGTCTATTTATTCCGCCAACGATTCTACCGGTGTCATTTTCTCAAGTGAGGAATTTGATAACCTTGAGGACGATAGAGTAGCTGAGCTGGCAAAAATTTTGGCAAACTACCAGACTACAGTGGTGATATACTTTCGGCGGAAAGTAGAACATCTCGTTAGCTACTATGGCGAGCTTAGTAAGGCAAGAAATCCACTTATTTCCCCTTTATCTTTCTTTGATTTCTTTTGGAAAAGTGTTGCCAGCTTGGATCCTGCTGCAGAGCCTGATGATCCAACCCACGTTCTTAATGGTTTATGCTATAAAAGGTTGTTTGAGACATACAGCCGGCATTTTGGGGCACAAAATCTCGCCGTTATCAATTTGAATGGGTTGAAAGATATAGGAAAAGACCCGTGGGA
>Ga0160419_101198_pt1 | contig 11419 bp, 13 predicted proteins | sample CelAP2metagpilot_2_FD_108196 | JGI IMG/M metagenome (GOLD analysis project Ga0160419, IMG submission 108196) | Phycosphere-associated microbial communities from Cellana algal ponds in Kailua-Kona, Hawaii, USA - Cellana AP2-4-25 metagenome pilot ... | reverse complement strand
TGAGCTTCCGCCTCCTCATTCTCTGTTGGGGCTGCTCCTGTTTCCAGGCTTACATCGCACTCCCACGCGTTCGTCTCCCAAGCATCCCCTCCTCCTCCTCCTCCTCCTCCTCCTCCTCCCTCCTTCGTCTGTACTCCACATCACAACCACCACAATCACAACCATCACCACCAATACCACCACTCCCATCATATAATCATCGCAACCTTTTCGATCCCCGTCGTCTGAAGGAAGCATTCACGGCGCTGAGAGAAACAGGCGCATCAGGCTTGCTGGCCTATGGCATTCTTAACTGCCTGTGGTACACCTTGGCCGTGTCCATCGTCTGGTGGCATACCAGTGGAGGGACCATCACCGCTGCCTCCTGCTCCCTAGCAACAGCAACAGCAGTCAAAGTAGGAGGAGAAGCGAGCCTAAGAGCCACATTTCGTCGTTTTCTCAAGGTCGTGGCGATTGCATGGGCGGGGTCACAGGTGACCAAACCCTTACGCGTAGCGGGCGCGGTAATGTTGGCCCCAGTAGCTTCTCGCCTGATGGAGTGGACGCAGCGACGGTTGGGGTTGAAGAAAAAGGGAGACGCCCTGCCGGTCTTGGTGGGGGGCTTGGTGGGGTTGACGCTCGTGGTCTTTGGAGGACTGATCCTGCAGGGGACGGTCAGCGCGGTGCTTGGACCGTGTTGGAGGAACAGTGCGACGATGATGGGAAGGAGCTGCAGTGGCAGTCGTGGAGTGGAAGCGGCGGCGGTTTTGTGTCGTGGCGGTTTTTGTGGTGGGGAAAGGGGAACGGCATTTGCACTGTCTTGGATGAGGCCCACACGGGTGGCGCTAGTAGGAGCCTTGATCAGCGTAGGAATAATCGCTCGCTCTTCGACTCTCTTCTTGTCGTCCTCCTCCTCAACCATAACCAAGTATGCTTCCCTTCCTCCCTCCTCCTCGTCCTCCTCTTCTTCGTCGTCCTACTCCTTGTCCACCACCACCACCACCACCCCCTCCTCCGCTTCCCCCGTCAAGAAGCCCCTCCGTCGCAAACGGCGACAACGCCTCGCCAAGCGTCGACGCGCCCGTGACCGTGCCCGGTCCTCCTCCTCCTCCTCCCCCTCCTCTTTTTCCACCACGCCTTCGTCCACCTCCACCTCCACTTCCAGCAGCAGCAGCAGCAGCGGCGACGGAAGAGCTGTACGGCGACCCAAAAACCAATACTTGCCCCCCAACCCCAATGTCCACGGGTGGGACCAGCACCCTAGCTACCTGAGGGGGAAGTGGAATTTGGTGGAGCTGAATTTCACTGCTGCTGCTCCTGCTGCTGTTGTTGCTGCTGCTGCTCCTGCTGCGGTTGCGGCTGTTGGTAGTGCTATTGCTGACAGTGTTGATGCTGATGGTGCTGGCTATTCTACTACAGTTAGCGCTGCTGCTACAGCTGTTGCTGCCCTTTATACCCCCTCCTTCCTCCCTCCCTCCCTCCCCCCCTCCCTCCTCACCGAGCTCCAAGTCGGATGTAAGGCCGTGGTCATGAAGGGGAAGTCAATTCTTCTACTGAGAGAAGGGCAGGGAAGCCTCTCGCCCCTTGGCTGGGAGTTCACGCCGGCCAACCGGAGGATGGTGTTTGAGATTGCCTCTTCCTCCCCCGCTTCCTACTCCGATGGGCGAGGCACCGAAGGCACGATGGAGGAGGAGGGAGGACAGGAAGGGAAAGGGGAGGGAGGGTGGGAGGGCGAGGAGGAAGAGGAGGGGGAAGGCGGTGTGGTATGGCGCTTCAGTGGTGAGGTCCGCCGGAAACCCAAGCACTGGTGCCACGTCACAGGGACCGTCCGCGTTCGCCCTTCCTCCCTCCCTTCCTCCCTCCCTTCCTCCCCTCCATCCGAAGAGCAAGGAGAAAAGAGGCCACAAACCTCGTCTCCAGAAAAAGAAGGAACAGAGGGGGGAGGGAGGGAGGAGGGGAAGGATGCAGCCACTGCTCGTCGTCGGCCTCGGCGTGCCATCCCCTCCTCCAGCCCCGCGTGGCCCGTCATTGCCGCCTTCAAACTTGAGAAGGAGATGACGCCTTATCAGCCGCTGAGTAAATGGGAGAAACTGTTGGTGTGGGCGCGTCTGGAGGCACCTCGGTTTGCGAATACCAAGGCGGGGAGGAAGGCCGAGCACTACCTGAAGAGGGAGGGCCGGGAAGAGGGAGCGGAAGAGGAATGGAATGCTCAGGCACTCAAATATAAGATGTGGAGATATTTCGATTCGTAACGCGAGGACTTGGAAATCGACTCGTTTCTTACCCACCTCTGAATAGAGTATGGGAGAGGGGATAGGGGTGGGCTGGATTGGCCTTACCTGATTTGCGTTTTGGAATTATCAAGGCGGGGAAAAAGCGAGGAAGGTAACGGAGGAAGGAGGAGGGAGGGAGGAAAGGAATGAAGGATATATGGGGCACACAAGCTCTCATATGTGAAACCTGGATGTAATATACTGGAGGTAAGCCTCGTGTTTCTGCACGGGCCGGGCTGGTATGTATGACTAAGCGAAAATGAAATGAAAGAATGAACCCTATAAGGGAAAGCGAAAAATTGCTAGAACAGAAATATATCCTTGAGATGCGTCAACAAGATAAGAGGGCTACAGAAAGACACTAGTCGTGAGGCCCCGGCTCTGGCTCTCTCGAAATGGCAGACAAAGCAACGAAGGATACCCAGCACTGGGTCCTGCAAAGCAGCTGCTTCTTCTGTCTCCCCTATTTCTTTTGATTGATAAGAGGATGAACAACCAGAGACAGATTTGATTCCTCCACCTTCCTCTCCCGCCTTCCCCATCCTCCCCCTCTCCCTCCTTCTCTATCCACACACTGCCCCGCGCCTAGGGTCCGTAAGGTAGCTTGTCGCCTGTGAGACACAACGACATAAAGAACGAAAAGTCGTGTCAATAATTGTGATCCTTCTCTCCCTTTCTCGCTCTCCACGTACCCATACACATACACGCCCTCCCTCCCTCCCTCCATCCCTACCCGGAATAAACTCCCGCGCGACTCCCGACTTGTCGATGGTCACCATGCGAATCACACCACCCGAGGAACCATCACGGGCCATGGCGTGAGAGATGGCTGAGGGGGGAGAGGAAAGGAGGGAGAGAGGGGGGGGCGAGTGAACGCGTTAGGGGAGTGGGCGAGGGAGGGAGGAAGGGAGGGGGGGAGGGAGGAGAGGACTTACCTTTCTTGACGAAGGCCTGGCACTCCTCTCGCGTCATTTGTTCCTTGAAGGCCTCGTCTACGTGCCCGTAAATATAGGTCGAACCCGAGCCTACCGGAAGAGAAAGGTGGAGAAAGGTGTGAGTAGGAGGAGAAAATGTCCGTAAAAGCACCTTGCCCCATCCATGCCTGCTCTCCCATGCATCTCCTGTCCCGCCCTCCTTCCCTCCCTGCCCCCCTCCACCCACCGCCAATCGAGAATTTCTGCCGTTGCAAAGTGCCGCCCAGGGTGACCGTGTACACCTGCCCGCCGTCCTTCGGGTCCCAACCACCGATGATCACGCCGGCTGGCAGGGAAGGGAGGGAGGGAGGGAGGGAGGGAGGGAGGGAGGAGGAAACGCAGGGAGATATGTGGGTTAAAAGTCAGGTGTCAATAGAGCTCGCTTTTCTTCCCCTGCCTCAAGACATTAAAATGCGTGCTTACACATTATTCTATACCAGTCGGTTTCGAACCATTCCCCTTCGTCCTCCCTCCCTCTCTCCCTCACCCATCAAATTATCCTTGTTCCGGTAGATCATAGTGGACATCAGCTTTGCCGCCGTGGAAACAGCCGGGGCCCGTCCCAAATCGATCGAATGCGAGGCCAAGAAATAACGCACGTAATCAGATAAGGCTTGCGTGTCGGCGGCAGACCCCGAGCGGCAGCAGTAGATGTGATGGTGCAACGCCGTGAGCTTGTCACTGACACGGTTGGCCACGTAGGTCCCCGTGGAGGTACGCGAGTCGGCACCCAGGACTACACCGCCGTCGAACTCTACGGCCATGATGGTGGTCTTGGTGGTGGGGTGAAAGGGGAGGAGAGGGAGGGAGGGAGGGGGTGAGGAGGCCAGGAAGGCGGAGGAGAGGATTGCAAAGTGACAAGCCCAAACTTACGCCCGTCGCGACTTCCCCAGGCTTGAGCCGCATCGACTGCTCCAGACCCTGGCTTGGCATCGCCATGGCTTGTTGCTGGTGGGGTGGGCTGTCTGCGGTGTATGTGTGGTGGGATGATGAGAAGAGGAATTCAGCAGCGAAGCATACAAGACAGTGGAAGCAAGATCAGGAGAGAAGGGCAAAAAGCCAGTCCTAACAGCGGCTTTGAGGGCTACACGTTGAATCCGTTGTAGACGTGCATGTCGGTGTGTCTGCCGGGCAGCTTGGGTATGTTTGAGGCGTGCATTGGGATGGCAAAAGGAGGGCAGCGAAGACGAAGAATCGAGGCCGTCATCGGACACAGCGAGTGTCCGCGAGCAGGTGCTACGGCTTCTATCAGGAGCGGCTATACATCCAATTCTACCACTACCTCAGCTCATCCATAAATGTAGCCACGCTGACACCAGCACGAGGACGAAAAGGGTGAGGAGGAGATGGAGAACACCATACTGCCAAAGCCACATATTGTTGTCGTAGCATGCGCATCCAAAAACGAATTAACCAAGCCAATGGCCCCAACAGATCGCCTCTCCTGCGGGGTCGAGGGAGCCTCTTCCATGACCACCATTAATATCACGCCTTGCCTTGGTTAATAATACACACATTAATTACGCCTCCTCCATTCTTCCCTATTCGACAGGCCTTGTCAGCCGCCCTCTCTCTCATCCTGCTTGGCCAAGCATCATGTTGGAACCTCGGACTTCCCCAACAAGGAGAAGACCCAAACGACCACGCCCCCTCACCTGCGCACTCTCCACAGCCGCCGCCGCCGCTGCGGCCGCCAGCCTTCTCTTTACCTTCTCTCCCTCTTGTTTCATTGTCGTACAAGCCCATCCTTCTCCTTCTTCATCATCGTCAGGGAGCAGCATCAGCGGCAACCAATGGCCATACCAAGATGGTTCTTCCCCCTATTCCTCCGGCCGTCCCTATGAGCAGCCACCACCCTCCGCACCACCTGGTGGTGGATATGCGCCCTATGACTTCGATGGTAGTGACGACATCCCTCCTCCGCCTGCAGCACCAGGAGGCCGACGTCGCCCCTCCTCGTCTTCGTCCTTACCTGTCCCTCCCGGCGGGAGGAGTGCGGCGCGACGAGGCGCAACAGGAGCCTTTGGGGCAGCAGGAGGGCGGCCACCGGTGCGTGGATATGGGTTCAATGATGAGTATTATGTAGATGAGGGGGAGGGAGGGATGGAGGAAGAGGAGCTAGATGGAGGAGGAGCTGCAGCAGCCTTGGATCCAGTGGAGTTGTATTGCACTCGATTCGCAGGGAAGCTGGCCGTGACGCTGGCAGCGGGAGTGGTGGGGTCTGGGATGGGCCTTGCTTTGAGCGCGTCGGCTTTCCATCGACCGGGGACGTTTGCTTTGGGTGGGTTAGGATTAGGAGTGTTTTTATCTTTATTAAAAAACGATTTTGGGGATCTGTTTCGGGCGTTGGGCTTGTTACTGATATATCTGTTGGAGAGGCAGAGGCAGGTGGGACAAGCCTACTCGGCCTTGGGGCAGCTGAGACCAATGGTGCGCTTGGCGCCACGACGGCCGTTTCCGCCGGTGGAGAATCCGTGGGCGTATGTCCGTGCGTCGCCCAGGTAGGAAGGGAGGGCGGGGAGGAGGTTGGGAGGGAGGGAGGGAGCATGGATTGGATGAGATTGTATTTTACTGCTTCTAAATCGCTTATTTCCCCATCGCTTCCTCTCTCTCTCCCTTGCTCTGGAACAGCGACATTGAGTTCAGCATGACCAAGACCCTGGTGGCTGTCGTCTTTGTCGGAGCTCTCTACGGATACCTCCTGGCGAGTGCCATCTCCCTCTTCTTCCTGCCGGCCTGGTTGCTGGCACTGATTGGTGGGGGGATAGGTGGGTACACGGCCACACTGCGGGACGGGAGGGGGGACATGGTCAGGTGCTTGGGAATGAAATTGGTGGCCTTTTTTGGATTAATTAAAGCGGTGGAGGAGGAGTTGAGCGTCTGGCTGAAGCTTGGGAAGGTGTGTCACATCTCGTATGGGCACGCTGCCAAATTTGATGAAAGGTGGAAGGTTAGGGAAAATTTGTGGAAGGTAGGTGGGTGGGTGAGTGGGAAGCTGACCAAAGAAGCGGAGAGAGTGAGGGGGGACCGTATGGAGGGGGAGGGAGGGAGGGAGGGAGGGAGAGAAGGAGGGGGAGGGTTTGGAGGGTACCCGGGAGGAAGATTTGAGCAGCCGACATATGGTGGGGAAGAACGATGGCAAGGAGGAGGAAGGGCGGGAGCGAGGCCGCCTGTGAATTCGTCGTGGGGGCAGCGATGAGGAGGAGGGGAAGTGGTTTTACAAAGGAATATTACAATAGAGTAATGGTGAACACAGGAAGTAACGGTAACTGGAGGAGAGCGAAGGGAGAAGAGATATTCTATGATTATTTTTATGATGCTTTTCCTCATCTGTTATTTCTCCTATTCTTTCTTCTCTTTCTCCTTTTCTGGCTTCTCTGAGAATGCACGTTACTCGTTCCTTTGCCGCGTCGGGGCTTGCATATCAACACCCAATTGCTTTGTTAAATCTCTTCTAAATTTACCAATGGATCTCCAGATTCACTTGTGCTCTATCTCACGCTCGCCCTCACCCCATAAATTTTCGGGATTGTGTTACAAAGAAGTGATTCTCGCTCTTTCTCCGCGCTGGACACCTCATGTGTAAATGCTGCATGCATCAATCAATACCTACCTCCTCCCCTTCTTCCCGACATCCTGCTCTCCAACATGGAACCAACCGCCGGCCATGTGATTCTATCCGAGGGAGCAAAACAAGGATCTGAGAAGGTGCCCCCCTCCACTCATATTTCTTCTTCTTCAGCCCCTCGACTGCTTCCTCTTCTTCAACGCCGCGCCAACCACCTTTCTGATGACGTTCACCGCCCCTTGTAACTCCGCCTGACTATGCGCCGCCGACACCGTCAACCTCAACGATGGCAGCGCCAAAGCTACTCCTCCTCCTGCTCTTTCCCCTCCCCTCCCTCCTTCCCTCTCTTCCACCAAACAAGTCACCTTGCTAGTGACAACCGCATACCCCCCTGCCACGCAACCCCGCGATACCTCCCTCAATATCTCCTGCTCATACTTCCTCCCTCCCCAGCCTCCCTCCTGCGTCAAGCCCACATGTAAAATCGGTGAAACCTCCTCACTCCTCACCTCCAATCCCGGAATCTTTCTCAAGTTCCGACTTAAAAAACTCGCATTTTCTTGTAACTTGGCCACCAACCCCGGTTCCTTCTCCAGCAGCTCTAATGCCGCGATTGCGGCGGACGAAGTGAACGGAGGAGCAGAAGCCGAGTAACAATACCCTGCTCCAGATAATCTTTGGTGATCCACCACCTCATGCGTCCCCACACACATGCCACCCACTGAGCCCAGGGCATGCGAAATTGAAACACTCATAATATCGATCTCTCCCAAGTCCACCCCCCAGTGCTCCGCAACCCCCCTCCCCCCTTTCCCGAAACAACCAAACGAGAATGTCTGATCCAAATATAGTCGGTAACAAAACTCCTTCTTCAACGCCACCAACGCGGGCAGCGGGCACAGGTCTCCGTAGTTCTTGTACAACCCCTCCACCACCACAAACCGCCGTTGCTCCAGCACGTTTCTCCCCAACCTCGCATCCTCCCGCGCCACTCCCTCCAACACCCGTTTCAAATCCTCCATGTCATTGTGCCGAAACCATCTCACCTGCGCCCTACTCAAGTTAATCGCCGTCTGGATCGGCTCGTACACCCCATCATCTACCACCAGCAAATCTCCTTTCTTCGCAAACGCCGGCAAGGTCGAGCTCACACTGCTCGCCGCATCCGAGTACGAAATGGCTTCCTCTGCACCCATAAACTTTGCCATAGCTTGCTCCGCTCCTACATGCACATCAATGGAGCCATAAAACCCGCGGGGTCCACATGAACCACACCCGTACTTATTCAGCGCCGCGCGTGCTGCATCCTTCACCTCGGGACGACCGGCTAGGCCGAGGAAATCAAAGGAAGCAAGATTAAGAAGGATTTTCTCTTTAACCACGACGCGGGTACCTTGCATTTCTTCGATGACCAGTGCTTCTTCGTCTTCGCCGTCCCATGAAGGGTCAGTTGCAGGGACAAGCGGCTCGGGCTTCCATTCCTTGACGAGCAGGTCGATTTCCTGCTCCGTCAAAAAAGTTTCATCCTTGGCCGGATCTTCCGTCTTGCGGAGAAATATCAACCATATAATAAACAGTATCAGTGTTGTCTCCACGACAACGTGCCCCGGCGAATGCTCCACGAGATTGAGCCACCATTTTTGGTAGCGGGTGGGGGCGGCTAAGACCCATTCCTTAAAGCCGTCTTGGGTAAGTTCCCTCCAAAATTGGCGCAGCACCTGGTGGGCAACCACAGTAAGATCCAGGAAGGAGTCCCCCAGCGTCGTGTCCCCAGCCATGGTTTGGTGCCTGGATAGGAAGGGAGGTTGTGATCGAAGACGATACGAATAGCATATGAAGATAATGGTCAAGCAGCCCGGCATACCCTGCAGGCCTGGATGGAGAGGGACTTTGAGCAGAAATGATGACGACTTAATGCAGCAGAAGCAGAAGCCAAACATTTTATAGGCGCATAGTGGCAAAGAGGCGGAGCGCGTGAAAGAAAGGAATTCAGCGTGAAAAAAAATTGCAGGCGATGCTGCTGCTGCCACCGCTGTGAGTGCGGCAGGCCAGGATCCGTAAGCGACGGTTGCTTTGGTCCTGCTTTACACTTGAGTCCTCAGAACAAGCTGATCAACCAGAGAGAAAGTATGCGTGTTGGACGCAAGAGCGCATCAGATCAAGTGGAGCGGGGCAGAGGCGAGGTTGGGTGCAGGCATGACGATTTGATGAGAAAAGCCGCAGTATTATTCATTATAAACCGACCGTTGCACGCTTCAAAATGCCCATGCCCATGTTCCCACGAACCCAACAAACAACACCCGCAATACCACGGTCTGCGAGCCCGCCAGCATGCTTGGTAGCTGCAGTCACGGTATCTTCAGTTTCCTACCTTTGGCTAGCAGTGTGCTGCATGGGCGGGTTGCTGGTGATTAATTCGAAAGGGATTGCTAAACACACCCGACTTACTACACCATCACGCCAACAGGCGGCAATAAATGATCATATAATTTTAATGAGGAGGCATACCGTTGCCCACGAGCCACCAGACCACACATGCCTACACTCAACCTTTTCCCTCTACGCTCCCTTTCCGTTCAGGCACTGGCAGCCCTCACGCTCCCATAAACGAGCCAGCAATGAAAATCACATCCACCACTTTTGTCGCGGGCTGCTCCCTCCTCCTCCTCTGTCTAACTTGCACCCCTGAAACCGTGCGCGCGGACCAGGGCATGGACATGATGGACTTTGAGGTTCCTTCGGGTGATGACATGATGGACGCGGAGGCGTCTAACGAGGTCTTCTTTCTCTTGTCCGAGAAAGTTGGTACGTATTTCTTTATTCAATGTCCCGTGCCTGAACGTTGTCCTCCCATCTCGTCTCCCTATCTTGCCATTTCTCTTCTCTATCCTCTCAGATCATGCTGTCTGCCCTCTTTTGCCTTTTCCCCACTCCCTTGCTTCCCTGCTGTTTCCTTGCCAAATTGCATCCCACATTTGACCAGCTATTTCTCATCGCTTCCCATCCAACGCACACACGATAAAGCTGCCTTGACCACTGCGGAGGCCACCGTTCTCTCCCTCGAAGAGCAGCTCAAGGCCTCCTCCGAAGAGCTAGCGGACAAGGCCGAGCGCTTGTCCGCCTCGGAGAATGAAATCTCAGAACTATCAGAGCAAGTAAAAGAACTATCTTCCAAGCTGCTCAAGGGAGAGACCGCTGCGACCGTTGCAGCTACGAAGGGGGAAATGGCTGCCCTGACCAGCAAGCTGGAGCAGGCCCAGGAGGAGGTGAGGGAACTCAGCGAGAAGGTCAAGACCTTGGAAGCAACCGTGGCTGAGAGTGAATGGCAGGCAGAGAAGGCGGAGGACGAGAAGCAGATCCTGCGGAAGGACCTGGCAGAAATGACTGAAGGGAAAAGAGCAGCAGAGACGAGTTTGGATGGGGCGAAGGACGTGGCCGGATTGGCATTCGATCGCGTCAAATATCTGGAAGGGCAGGTTGCGAAGGCAAAGAGTGATGCAGTGACCGCCCGGAAGACGTGGGAGGAAGAATTGAGGTTGAAGGACAAAGAGGTGGTGGAGACCAAGGCAAAGCTTCAAGATGCTATTGACAACAAATATTCATTCCGTGTCCTGTCGGAGGACTTGTCCGCCTGGTCGAAGAAGGCACGGGCGGTGATGAAGATCTGGTGAGAGTTCAGCGACAGATGGGTGGGGCTTGGGTGTAGGTCTGCAAAAAATTTCTTGAATGATTTGGACCTGTCTTTATATAAAAGTGAGTGCGTAGGCAGTGGGAAGAAAAGTTACAGTTGAATGCAGACTCAAGAAAGAGGACAGCAGCAGTCAACCGGAGATTGTGAAGGGAAAGTTGGAGAGGAATTTCGAAGAAATAGCTTTGGGGAACCTTTCATGATACTGCAACTTTCGACAGTTCATGGGATTCATATACTTATTACTCAAAGAAACAAAAAATGCCTCACTTTGACGATCCTAGGGTGTTTTGACCTCTCTCCCCACCACTACCGTGTAGCAAGCTGGTGCTGGCCAGCGCGCGAGCAGCGCCCGGAAACCGTGATATAACCTTGCGCATTAATTTTTCATAGACGAAAATACGAAGGGCAAAATAGGAATTAGCGCCATTGACGAGAGGCATGTGTGAGATGTCTAAAAAAATAAGAACGGAGGAGGACCGGAAGGACCGGAGATGGTGACAATTAGTTCTTTTTGCCAACATCCCTCTAGAACTATCGCATGCAACCTGCGTCCTCTAGGACTTGCATACGAGGGGGAGCCTTCCAACAATAAAATGTTGCATGTTCATCCCTTATTTCTTGTCCGAGTTTTTCTAGCGACTTTGACAGGTTTTTCGATCAGGCAAAGTCCCCGGACGGCCCACACAGGGCCAGGAGGAGAAGGGGGAGGAGGATAAAAGAGGAGGTCAGCGGGAACGCTACACATAGAGTGTCCGCATATCTTGCCGCGGTTGACCAAACCGAAGATCATGGAGACGAGCTTCCCCACGGACCATACTCCTGTACACCCGCAGGATGTTGCGTGCCCCATTGCCGTCCCGAGACACGAACTGTTCACAGGTGTCACACCAACAAAGTCCTCGGATGGCCCGCCCATGACCTCCTCCTCTGCCTC
>Ga0160419_101194_pt1 | contig 11450 bp, 26 predicted proteins | sample CelAP2metagpilot_2_FD_108196 | JGI IMG/M metagenome (GOLD analysis project Ga0160419, IMG submission 108196) | Phycosphere-associated microbial communities from Cellana algal ponds in Kailua-Kona, Hawaii, USA - Cellana AP2-4-25 metagenome pilot ... | reverse complement strand
GAGGGAGGGAGGGAGGGAGGGAAGGTGGGAGGGAGAGAGGGAAGGAGAAAGAAAGGGGAGAGGGGAGACGGGGTTGAGGACCAATTGACGGGAATGAGGTTTCAACACGCCGACTCCTGCTCAGTCAGTGTCCCCTCCCTCCCTTTCCTCCTCCCTCCCTCTCTCCCTCCCTCCCTCCGTACCTGGAAGCGTGTATCGGTGATGCCGGCCACGTGCTGCGTACAGTTGAAGTACTCGTCTGCACGGTCGCCGCCTGGACCAGTGGGAGGGAAGGGAGGGAGGGAGGGAGGGAAGAAGGAAGGAAGGGTCGGTGGAAAAAGACGACCAATTTCTCAAGGCCTCCATGAAGGAGAAAAAGGGCGAGGGAGGGAGGGAGGGAGGGGGAGGGAGAGGAAAGGAGGACCCGCGCACCTTCTCGGCGTTTGCGCATATTGTAGACGAGGTATTTGGTCACCTCGCCCAGAGCCCGCCCCTCCTTCCGGTAGTAGACAATTACACCTGCAGCAGCGGCAGCAGGAGCAGGAGGAGGAGGAGGAGCAGGAGCAGGAGCAGGCGGAGAGGCAGGAGCAGGAGCGGAAAGGGAGGGGGGGAGGGAGGGAGGAAAGGGAAACAGAAGGTGGATGTGAGTATGAGTAAGAGATACCGCATGGCGGACGGATGACGCAGACGAGGTTTTCCGCCCTTGCCTCCCTCCCTCCCTCCCTCCCCGCTTGCTTCCTTCTGTCCCAGCTCCTCTCCCCCTCCATTCTACCAGTGCCCCCCTCCACGGCCGTCTTGATGCACTCCTCGATGGCGTGGATCAGGTAGGGTCGGCATGTGCAGATGTCAGAGCCAAATACGTCCGAGCCTGGAGGAGGGAAGGAGGGAGGGAGGGAGGGAGGGAGGGAGGGAGGGGTAGGACGCATGAAGGAGAAATCAAGGGAGTGTAGCGGATCACAGGCAGCACCCGACAGGAAGATGGAAGCATTGGAGGGAGCAGTGGAGGGAGGAAGAGAGGGAGGGAGAACATGCAGGCCTGACCGTGGTACCAGACAGACGCGTACCGTTGCACTCGTCGTGGACGCGGGCGGTGAGAGGGACGGACTCGTCGGGGATTTTCTCGGGGTCTCCGAAGATGTAGACTGTACTCCCGCCGATGGGGGGCAGGAACACCTGAGGGGGGGAGAGGGGAGGAAGGGGGGAAGGGGTGGAGGGAGGGGTGGAGGGAGGGGTGGAGGACGGAAAGGATGGAGAGAAGGAGGGAAGGTGTCGCCGCCGAGCATGCTTCCATATCGGCGCGTACGATGAGGTTCGACAAGGAGGGAGGGAAGGAGGGGTTGAGGGTGGGAGGGAGGGTCGGAAAGCCAGGTGGCGCCTTCCATCTCTACCTTCATGTCGGGGCGTGTGATGAGCTCGGGATACATCATATTCGTCTCGACGAAGAGCGTTTCCCGCAACTTGGCCTCCGTGACACTGAAACGCTCCGCTACGGCCGGCAGGTACCACGCGGGCTCGATGGCCGCCTGGGAGGCGAGGAGGAAGAGGATTAGGAGGGAAGGAGGGAGGGAGGAAGGGAGGGAGGGTGGGAGGAAGGTGAGCAGACGAAAAAATGACATGCCACTCGTCGCATAGGTCGAGGGTCCACAACCCTCCCTCCCTCCCTCCCTCTCTGGCCGTTACCTTGGTCACGTTGACCTGCCCTTCTTTGGTGAGCACCTTCCCGTCCGGAGCCAGCCGGCCCAGGCGCATGGCCTGGGGAAAAAGAGGCCGGAGAGGAGTGAGAGGAAGGGGGGGAGGAAGGGAAGGAGGGAAGGAGGGAAGGGCGGCCGACATACCTCGTGGATCTCCGAGAGCTCGATGTGCGCCTGGGACGATGGACGAGGTGGCCGACGGTTAAGGGAAGGGAAATGAGGGAAGAAAGAGGGAGGAAAGAGAGGGCAAATAGAGCAAAGAGAGGACAAGCCGGCGAACGACAGCAAGGACAGAGATCAAAGGGAGGGCTTCAACCGCATGCGCATGATTCGGACTTCCCTCTTCCCTTCCCTCTTCCTCCCTCCCCCTCTACCTTAGTCACGGCGATTGTGGGGCGGATGTCGAATCCCTTTCGCAAGTACGCACCGAAAGCCTCCTATGGAAGCGGGAGATGGAAAGAGAGAGAGGAAGCGTGAGAATGGCGTCAAGGACAAAGGATCGGCACTCGCCCGTTCCGTTCCGTCCGTCCGTCCTATCGTTTCCCCCCCCCTCCTCCCTCCCTCCCTCTTTCCCCCCGTACCTGCGTGACGTGCCCGAAAGGGTCCATGGCCACGATTTTGTGGTGCGACCACCTGGATCGGGAGCCATGGAGAGCACAGTAAGGAATACATAATGGGAGAGAGGGAAGGGCGATGAGCACAGGCATACATGAAGGAAGTACAAGCCTCTTTTCTTCTGAGCCTGTCCCTCCTTCCCTCCCTCCCTCCCTTCCCTTACCACTGAGGGAAGGGCCCGATTTTGGCCACGGGCGTAGTGTTCTCGAACTTGGGCTTGTAGTACGGATCAAGCAAGCCGGTTGCCACGGCGAGGGCCTGTTGGAGGAAGGAGGAGGTGAGAGGGAGGGAGGGCGGGAGGGAGGAGGGGGGGGAATGGCTCCTGACCTTGTAGATGCAGTACGAGCCTGAGTGGGCACCTATGGCATTCCGCTGTGTGTGTGCGTGTGGGGAGGAATGTGACAACAATCACCCCGTGAATACGACATTAAGAATAACGCCCAGGCTTTCCCGCACGCCATGCCCGACTTTGCTCTCCATTCTTCATTTCCTCCCTCCATCCCTACCTGGCTCTGGTGGCGGGTGGTGGCCACGATGGGGCCTCGTACCTCGGGGTCTTCCTCGCCCCACTGTGAGACCGATTGAAAGGAGAGAGGATGAGAAAAAGGGAGATGAATCTAAGGGGTTGAGATGGCCTTTGACGATGATGACAAACTGCTGCTTCTTAAATGAAAGAGACGGGGAATGCTCACGTCACATCACATTCAAAGCTCATCGATCCCTCATGGACTTCCCTCCTCTTCCGTAATTCCCTATCACGTACCGCCATGGGGATGGGATCGGATCCAAACTGCTGATCGTGCGTGGTGAGGGTGTAGCACTCGGCCTTGGCCAAGTCGGGCTCCGGGATTGTCGTCTCTAAGGTTTAATGGGTCAACATGGAAGGGCAGAAAAGTGGGAGGGAAAGGGCAAAATACAACAGGGAAGCGGCTGAAGGTAGAGATTATCCGAAGGATAAGCGGCATAGGAGGCGCTTCGAGGTGGGCGGGGCCCTACAATTTTATAGGAGAATCAAGACACCCCATAACATGACGCCTCTAACGACCAAATACTCAATTCTCCATACTCCCTCCAAGCCACCCTCTCTTCTACAGCTCTTACGCACCATCCATGGAGCTCCGGCGCTTGCCGAGAGTGGAGATGCCTTGCATGGTCCTTTGGGTGGTTCGACGCTGCGACGGGTTTTTGCTAGCTTGGTTGATGCCTTCGTGTTGTGCTGTATTCTTGTCGTTTGTCTCTTTCCTGCCTGGATTTTGTGCCAAAGGTGCCGACAAAGTAGAAGTGAGTGAGTGAGTTTGTACAGCTGTGACGAGTGACCGAGCGCGGTACCAGAAAGACCGAAGAGACAAGTCAGGGCATGCATGAGACCATGTAGGAGGGCACGGCTCGAAGCTCGCCAAAAATTCAAGAAATCTCACCGAGGAGGAGGAGGTTTACCCCCCCCCGTACCCCAACCCAATCAATCAGGTAAAAAAAACAAGACGGGGACAAGACGCCCTCTTCTTTCAAATCATTACCACCAGAGACTCCTCTGCTGAAACAAGCGTATGACTTCTTGTTGAATTCTCCGTCTTCACTTTCTTTTTGCTTCCGTCTCATTCCACTCTCTCACTCTCCCATCTACCACACCTAATCCACTTACACACATCTTTATGGCCAGCACACAAAATACAGCACCAGCTGATAAGCCATGGACGCTAAATCCTTTTCCACACCTGTTGCCAGCTTCACCGCCGCTGCCAAACCTTCCCCTTTATCCTCATCTCCCTCCTCCCTCCCCTCACCTTCTCCCTCCTCTCCCACGGCGCAGCCGCAGAAGCCACTCTACAAGGTTCGTGTATGCGTGTGATCGTCGGACGATAATATATGGGGAATAATTTTAGAGGATGAGGTAAAATTGAAGTAAAAGAGAGGCAGGACAAAGGGGAAATGAAGCCCCGGTCTCCGCTCATCGTCCTTCTCAATAGCCTTTCTTTGTTCTAATCAACAGCCTTTTTCTTCTGAGGAGCACACTCGCTTTTTGACCGCATTAGATAGCCTCCTTGCATCTTCATCTTCTCTCCTCTCCACGAGTCCTCTTACTGAGAACGAAAAGCAGCAAGCATGGACAGGACTTGAGTGGTCCGATCTGGCGGCTAGAGTAGGAAACGAGCGAAGCGTGATGGAGGTAAGAAGATGGCCTCCATGAAGCCAAAAGAGGACAAACTGACTGGACGTCAGAAAAAAGAAAAGATGGGTTTCAGGAGCATCACCTAGCACACCCCTGAGTCATCCTTCTTTACCCCTCCATCTCGCCCGCCTCCCCTGCAGGTGAAGCTACACGCCCACGAGTGTTTCCTCCGCCTGCAAGCAAAAATGGGCGCATCCCCCGAGTCCTCCCTTTCCCACCTCCCCCCCGCCCTCTCGGCTGGACAAAAGGTGCCACAGCAATGCACTAAGAAGAAGGAAGAGGAAGCTGGAGAGGACGAGGAAGTGGGGATGGAGGCGGGGACCTCGATGGAGGAGCAGGAGCGAGACGAGAAGAAAGTGGAAGAGGGAGAAGAGGGGAAAACAATGCACGTTCAACAGGTGGAGGAAGTACAAATGCAGAAAGAGGAAAAGAGAGAGAAAAGAACCGAGGCGCACGAGGAGGGGCAGGAGAAGAAGGAGAACGAGAAGGAGGAGAAGGAGGGAGAGACGGGCGAGGGGATGTTGCATGAAAAGAAAGAGGAGGAGGAGGACGCGCCAGCAGCAAGGGACGTGGAGATGGTGGTGGCGATGACGGTAGAGGCAGAGGAGCCTGACGAGATGATGAGAGAGAAGAAGGAGAAAAAGCAGGAGCAGAAGATGGCGGAGAAAGAGAAGGAGGATGATGTGGTGAAGGAGGAGACGGTAGGGGGGAAGCGGAAGGCGGGCGACAAGATGGAAGGATGTGATGCGACTGCTGGTGCTTCGACGGCTGTCCTCTCTGCAAAACGCGCCCACAGGTGCAGTAATGACAGGATCGTTGAGAAACACGCGGAAAGCTCCCTGCCATACCAGGAGGACAAGGAGAACGGAGGCGAGGAAGTGCACCAGTGAGGGAGGCAGGGAGGCAGTTCAAGCGGAGGGTTGAAGATAGAGGTTCTGATGGTAGCATCGGGCGCAGCAGGGAGCGCGAGGAGAAGAAGGCGGCAGCAGAGGCGGAGGAGGAGGAGGGAGGCGAATGGCGACGTGCATGTGCGTGTGCATGAATGAAGAAGAAGAGATAGCGCAGAGAAGGTGAGGATAGGAGCAGGAGGAAGGGAGACTGAGGAGAAAGACAAATGGAAAAAAAAGAAGAAGAAGAAGAAGAAGAAGAAGAAGAAGATGACCACGAAAGAAAGAAAAGAAGAAGGAGAAAGAGAGGAAGAAGAAGGAGGAAGAAGGAGGAGGAGGAGGAGGAGAAGAAGAAGAAGTAGAAGAAGTAGTAGAAGAATAAGAAGAAGAAGAAGAAGATGACCACGAAAGGAAGAAAAGAAGAAGAAGAAAGAGAGGAAGAAGGAGGAGGAGAAGAAGAAGAAGAAGAAAAAGATGACCACGAAAGAAAGAAAAGAAAGAGAGGAAGAAGGAGGAAGAAGGAGGAGAAGAAGAAGAAGAAGAAGAAGAAGAAGTAGAAGAAGAAGAAGAAGAAGAAGAAGAAGAAGAAAAAGAAGAAGAAGAAGAAGCAGAGGAAGAAGAAGGAGGAAGAAGGAGGAGAAGAAGAAGAAGAAGAAGAAGAAGAAGAAGAAGATGACCACGAAAGAAAGAAAAGAAAGAGAGGAAGAAGAAGAGGCAAAAGAAGAAGAGGCAAAAGGAGAAGAAGAAGAAGAAGAAGAAGAAGATGATGACCACGAAAGAAAGAAAAGAAAAAAAGGCAAAAGAAGAAGGGGTAGAAGAAGAAGAAGGAGAAGAAGAAGGAGACGACAGCCATGACGACCATTTTTTCTTGAGCATGATTAATCTTCTCTTTCTTCCTTTGTTCGTTCCTCTCATTTTCTTTTCACATCTTTCTTTCTTATTCTCCTTCTTTTCTCTCCTTTTTCTTTCTCCTTCTTCCTGACTGGCGACCAAAAAGCAGTGGATCTCTCCCATTCGCTTTCCCATCCCCACGCAACACACGCCGACCACAAACACCGCCTCTGCTTTCATCTTCCCCTCTTCTAATCATCATCTCATCATCATTAAAGTCACATCACTCTTCTTCCTATCTCATCTGCCCTCCTTCCTCCCCTTCCCCTCCTCCCATTTAGCTGCCCGTCCTCTGTCCCTTGCACAAACTCCAGCACCTAATCCTCTTTCTCCCCTCTCCCCCCCGGCCCCCCGCTCCCTCCCTTTCCACTATGCGTCGCTATTGGATGACGATTTTTCAAGCACACTCTCCCGCTCTTGATCTCCTGCGTTGGATTGTCAGTGCGAGCGTCAGCAGAAGAGGTTGTCAACACCCGAGCCATCTACCTACTCTTCGCCCCCTCCCTCCCTCCCTCCCTCCCTCCTTCCCTCCTTCCCCACCTGCCACCACGCTGGACACACTGCCGCAGTCGTGAATGTTGAGGATGGCCTCGGCTATGAGGGGCGCCACAGACAGCTGGTGGATCTTGTTGTGCACTGGATGGATCTCAATGGCCCTGAGGGAGTGGAGGAGTGAGGGAGGGAGTGAGAGAGGGAGGGAAGGTGAGAAACGTTGTATGGTCCAAATGCTTGCAGATCGAGGCAGGACGAAGAGGAGCGCAAACGGAAAAAACCAACTTGCACGCATTGTTCCTCCCTTTCCTATCCCTCCCTCCCTCCCTCCCTCCCTCCTTCCCTTCCTCCCTCCCTACCTGCTCTTGCTGCCTTCCAGCGGCATGGTGTTGGTGACCACCACAAACTCTAAATTTGCGCAATCCTGCACCCGCTGTTGTCCGTCCTTGGAGAAGCTGAAGGAGGGAGGGAGGGAGGGAGGGAGGGAGGCGAGATGGGCGACCCGGATGTTGGAACAGTCGAGCAGTCACTCGCAGGTCCACATTCAAGCGTTCGAGAGGAGGGTGGGGGCACACAGAGACGCCGGGACAAGGGAGAGAGGGAGGGAGGGGAGGAGGGCACACCGAGCACGGGACGTACCGCGCGTGTGTGGCAAAGCCGTAGATGGAGTCAGCCCCCTCGCCCTTAAGTAGGTCCACGGTGGTGGCGAGCGTCTTGCCCGTGTCTAGAAGGTCATCCACGATGATGCAAGTGCGCCTTGGGGGGGGGAGGGAGGGAGGGAGGGAGAGAGGGAGGGAGGGAGGGCATAAAAGGGGGTCGCATGCGGAGCAAGGTAAGCGGCTAGAAGAGGAAGAAAAAGAAATGAGGAAGAGACGAGGGAGGGAGGTAGGTAGGTAGGTAGGGAGGGAGGTACGCACCCCTGGACATCCCCCACCAGCTGTCGGAGGACGTGGCCGTTGGCGTCGCGGAACTTGGAGACCAGGGCCTGGAAAAAGGCGCGAAGGAAAAGAAAGAGGATTGAGGAGATGGAGGGTAGGAGGGGGGGAGGGAGGGAAGGAGGGAGGCTCACTGACCATGTCGACGGAGACATGCGGTCCCAGGAGCTTGGAGAGACGCTCGCGGAAGATGCGGGCTCGTCGGACCTGGCCCTCGTGAGGGGCAATCACCGTCACGAGCGGCTGCGGACCTGAGGGGGGAGAGAGAGGGGGAGGGAGGAGGGGAGGGAGGGGGGAAGGTCAAGGTGATGTTCTATGCCTGCCCTCCCTCCCTCCCTCCCTCCCTCCCTCCCGCCCTCCCTCGCCAGCGTGTCCCTATTCCCGTACCGAGGGTGGCCAGCCGGTTGAGGGCGTTGTGGCGGCTGCTGCCATCAGCGGACGAAGTTGGCACCTCGGGCTGTCGGGAAGAAGGGAGGGAGGAAGGAAGGGAGGGAGGGAGGGAGGGAGGGAGGGAGGGGGGGATGAGTGACATGGAGGGAGGGAAGGAGGAAGGAAGGAAGGGAGGGAGGGAAGAGGACATCCTTCCCCCCCTCACGTGAGCAGGGCGCGCGAGCCTGAATGGGAGGACTCACGTGACGGGCGTGGCGGTTGAAGGCAGGGACATTATCCACGAAGTAAGCGGCGGCCACGGCGGCGGGTGTCAGATGGTCCACGGGCACTCGCGGGGAGAAGAAGCCCTGGGAGGAAAACGAGGAGGAGAGGGAGGGAGGGAGGGAGGGAGGGAAGACGATGTCGGTCGGTGAAATCAAGTCTCGGCCTGGGATGTCTGCCTCTAACCTCCCCTTCTCCCTCCCTCGCCCTTGTTCCCGCCCCTGCATTCGCTCCTCCCTCCTCCTTCTCCTCCTTCCTTCCTCTTCCTATCCCCTCACTCGTCCCTCTCCCTCCGTGGCTGGCGCTTCTCCTCTCACCTGGATTTGCCCCGAGTGAAGATCGACCGAAACCACGCGATCCACACCCACCTCCTGTTGAGAGGAGAAGCACGGGGAGAGGAAGGGGTGAGAGGGAGGAGGGGGGTAACTATGCGGAGGGAGGGAGGAAGGGAGGGAGGGAAGGCACGCACCTCGAGCATGCGGGCGATGTCGGCGGCGGCGATGGGCTCGCGGCGGAAGGGAGTGCGTTGGTCCTGATATATGTATATTGATGTTTAAATTATATATCGATGTTATTATATATATTGATATTTATATATATTGATATATATATATATATGTATTGATATTTATTGAACAGAGACAAGGAGAGAGAGGGAGAGAGGGAAAGCGAAGGAGGGAGGGAGGGAGGGAAGGCAGGAGGGAGGGAATAGTAGCACCTGTCGGGCGTAGCCGAAGTAAGGGATGACGGCGGTGATGCGTTTGGCGGAGGCTCGCTGCATAGTCGAGATGGACAGCAGGAGCTCTATGACGCTGCGGAAAGAGAAGGAGAGACGGAGAGAGAGAACGAGGGAGGGAGGGAGGGAGGGGCGGAGGGAGGGAGGGAAGAGTGGCTGAGTTTTGACTCCTAAAGAGGGTGGAGCTGGGCGTAGTGAAGGACGAAAGGCTGAAAGAGAGGGAAAAAAGGAGGGAGGGAGGGAGGGAGGGAGGGACTGACTTGTCGTTGGAGTTGGTGGGGATGATGATGAAGCAGTCTCGACCCCGGATTTCTTGGAGGATGCGGATGAACACCTCGCCGTCCGCAAAACTAGGAGGAGGGGGGGGGGAGACAGGAGAAAAGGAGGGATGGAAGAAAAAGATCAGAAACAGCTGTATGTGTGTTGTGAGACGAAAATAAAGAAGGGAAGAAGGGAGGGAGGGAGGGAGGGAGGGAGGCGTACCGCTTGACAACGCTCTTGCCGACAGGGATGTCGAGGTAGTCACAGACCTCCTCGGCGAGCATGGGATGGGAAGAGCCAGAGAAGACGACGAGGTTTGGGATGGTGCGGGGGTCCTCGACGGGCTGGTGGGCTGCTGTAAGACCGAAGAAAGAAGGGAGGGAGGGTAGGAGGGAGAGAAGGAGAGAGGGAAGGAAGGGGGGAGCGCGGGTGAGTCCAAGGAAGGAGGTTAGTAACGACCATTCATCCAACCTTTTATCACTCCTCCCTCTTGCCTTACCTGCTGACCATCTCCACCTGGCCTTCAACTCCTCAAATTTCTCATTGGAGCGCCTTGCCATGCGGTCTGCTATCTCGTTCGCATATACCTCCTCCTCCACCTGGCGAGGAAGAGGGAGGCGGGAGCAGGTCAAAAAGGAAGAAAGAGAGATGAGGTGTGGATGAGGCAAGCTAAAATCCTTGTAGGTACAATACATTATAGCGATGAAATGTTCATCAGGTCGATAATCTCACAGGCACATAAACATCGTTCCTTGCCGGCCTTAAACCCGGGCACATCATCCTTCTCATCTTCGCCCACCCTACCCGCGAGCTATGACTGCGAGATACCCTTTGCTACATAGAGTCGCTATTGCATTCAAGCGCCTACCTCGTGCTCGTCTGCCTCTTCCATGCCCGTATGGTTGCTGCCGGCGCTCCCAAGGAGGAGCGCGCCCAGGAGGGTGAGTCCACCACCCAGCATCCACCGCCCTTTTGCGTTCCACCGGGCCAGCTCCTCTGCACCCGCCTCAATCCCTTCTCCACGCCATAGCCGCCTTCTTGTCCATCCTTGCTGTCCGTTCTGGGTGTGTGTACGAGTAACGAGCAAGAGGTACGTATGTGCGGGTAAGGTCAAGAAGACGAAGGTGGATACTTTCTATGCCATGTGCCTTCTTCCTCCCAGCCTCCCTACCATCGCCCCCCTGGCCGAGACCACACACCTTTTGCCCTGCTGTTACTGCTGCTGCTTTAAGTCCACATATTGGGTTAGCCGTGCCTGAATTTTTAAGGCCGGAGGACAAGTGCCGTACCACTGGCACATTAGAGGAGGGCCGCCAAACACCCCGCATCAGGAGAGAGGCAGCGGCAACTCCGCCCTGCCTACCTCCACTAGCGGCGGCCAGTAGGCGGCTTGAGGCCATCTCGCTGCACACTATCTGGGTGAGTCCTGTCCCTCTCCGTCCTATGCATGGGTAAAGATGGATGAGATATGAGCAACGAAGGGACAACAGCGGCAATTATAAGAAGCACTGGGAGACGTTTCCAGCTTATGCGACTCGCGCTTTTTAAGTTGCTCTCTCCTTTTCCTATATTTTGGCCGCATTTTTTCATGTCTACACCTTTTAACCACGAAGACAAAAACAAAATGCCTGCTTTTCACTTCTACATGGATCTCAGTTCCTGCAGAAAATATGCTTTTCGTTGCAAGCTGCAGACCTCGACAGGCATGAACACGGTAATACTATGTGGTGGCCCATATGTGCCTGTGAAAGTCCAAAGAGAGCGCACTGACCTCCCCAGGAAGCTATACATCTTTATCTCCTCAGGTATGTTGGGAACTTCAAAGTTAAATATCTAGGGATAGGAAGGAACAAGGATGAGTGATGAAAAGAAAGGCGAAAGTGGGGGGAGGAAGCAGGAACGAGAGGGAAGTTACATCTAAGCTGGGACATCTAAGCTGGGATGAAAATGTAGGATAGAAAGCCAAAAACGTCAAGTCCGACTACGAAAATCATTTTATATTCATGTCAATTAAATACAGAGGGAAACGATAAAAAAAGATACTACATTTTGCCCATGCCAGTGCCCTCTTCCTTTTCAACGCGCGGTACACCGGGAAGGTCAGCGTTTTGTCACCTTGTCTGCCTCCTTCCCTTCTTCATT
>Ga0160419_101193_pt1 | contig 11452 bp, 12 predicted proteins | sample CelAP2metagpilot_2_FD_108196 | JGI IMG/M metagenome (GOLD analysis project Ga0160419, IMG submission 108196) | Phycosphere-associated microbial communities from Cellana algal ponds in Kailua-Kona, Hawaii, USA - Cellana AP2-4-25 metagenome pilot ... | reverse complement strand
GCGTTGGCGACATTGTCCGCCGCCACCCGCGACAGGCTCTGCGTCGTGGAGAGGCCGCTTGTCGCGGAATTCAGGGCACCGGTAAGGTTCATGTCTTACTCCGGCTCAGCTGTCGTTTATCGTTTCAGCCGTGTGGTTTCATCCATCATGTCGTCAACGGTCGTAATGACCCGCGCGTTGGTGGAAAACGCCCGCTGGGCGCGGATCAAATCAGTCATTTCCTGCGCGATATCCACGTTGGAGCCCTCAAGCGCCTGCGCGTTTATCGCACCTGTGTTGGATGTGTTCGCGCGGCCCGCAAAGAACGCGCCGGATTCACCAGACAGCGCATAGGCATTCCCCTTGCGCTCAATCAGGCCGTTGGCGTTGGCAACGGTGGCGACCGGAATATCAAAGATCGCTGTGCGCAACCCGTTGTCAAAAACGCCGAACAGCGTGCCTTCTTCGTTGATCTCGGTACGGACCAGCTCACCGACGCTTGTACCGTCCCGCTCAAACGCCAGACTGAAATCCCCGGCGAATTGCGTGACACCTGTAAAGGTGCCCGGTGCGCCCAGATCGATTGAGACGGTTTGAGGAGACACACCGTTGTTAAGGGTGATTGTGGCGGTGCCGGTTGCCGTATCAAAGGAGAAGGCCGCAGGCGAAATCGCAGCGGATGTGGCATTGCTGTAGGCCAGCGGAGACCCGGCCATCGCGCCGGAATCGTTGTATTCGATCTCTACGCTGCCCAGAGGGTCGCCGTTTTGATCAGATAGGGACAGTTCCCACACATTTGCGCTGGTTGTTGGTTGCCAGGAGAAACCCACGCGCTGGCTGGCGCCAAGGCTGGTAAAGACTTCGGAGGAGGATGCAAATGGCGCGCCGGGTGTCGCGGTGCCCGTGTCCTGAGATGGCAGATTGCCAAAGGTGGACATCTGCGTGGTGCCCGCGGCAGACACACTGATGTTGCCGACGTTCACGGTTTCCATCTGGGAGAAGTTGCTGCGATCAACCGAGCCGAGTTCGCCGTCGAGATTGTAGCGATAGCCTGCCAGATAGAACCCCGCAGAGTTCTTCAAGTTGCCGTCTTCATCCGGCAGGAACGACCCGGCGCGGGTCAGCATGTAATTGCTCTGCGCGGTTTCGTTTGGATTAAGGCTGACGACGAAGAAGCCGTTGCCCCCAATTGCCAGATCGGTTGCGGAGGTGGTGGAGATCAATCCACCTGCGGTCTGCATGTCCAGCTGCCCCACAGCCGATACAGACAGAACGCCTGACCCGCTGCTGCCAGAGGAGGTCGTTGTCACCATCTGGGCAAACCCGCGCTTGTAGCCAACTGTGTTCGCATTTGCGATATTCTCGGAAATGTTGCCCACCGCCCGAGAGTTTGCCTGCAGCCCACTGACGCCCGTCTGAAGCGCGCTCGAAATGCTCATCAATCCACCTGCATATTATTTTTGTTCGCTTTTGATTTTAAGTATTTACACAGCCGGGGTTTAAGCCGGGTTAACGCTTTGTGAATTGTTGGGAAATCCTTCCATTTTGGCGGATGTTTAGAAATGGTGTAAGACAAATGTCACACCTATCCATGGATCCTAAGGAGAGATCCCCGCATTCTTGATCTTCTCAAAGGCGGTTTGAAGTCCCTTGAGCCGCCTTTCGGCTTCATCTGCGCGCAGCGGCAAGACCGCTTCGCGTTCTTCGCTCAGACTTTTCGCAAGCGCGATGAGGTTTTCTGAGCTTGTCAGACTGGGAAAGGCACGCACAACATCTTGAATTGTTTCATCATCATTGGTTTTCTTGGCGGCGATCAGCAGGTACGTCGCGTCCTTGACATCAAATTTCTGCGGGTGCTGTTCCCACAAGGCGTCCAGATCCATCTTCGCTTCATGCCACTGTTCTTCATCTACAAGGACACGTGTGCGTTTTCTCATCTGAGCGAGCGTGGGCGATGACACTTTGGTTTCAAGAAACGCGGTGTTCTGTCCTCCGTCGGCAAGAACATCTGCCTTTAGCCTCAGATGGCGTTCTTTCATCTCATCATCCGGGGCAGGTCCGGCTTCGGCCAATGTTGCCCGCGCGGCAGGAAAAAGACCCGCACGGTGCTGGGCGGAGGCCAGTTTCAAGTTCAGGCGAAACAGCGTTGCCGCCGTGTCCTCGCCCTCCGGACTGTCGAGCACGATCTGTTTGGCGCGATCGAATTCGCGCATGGCGAGGTCCGTGGCGCCCATCTCAAGCACCTTGTCGCCAAGGCGTTCGGGGTATTGGGCAAATCCGCTGAGGTTTGAATAGATTGGGACGATGCGCAGATGAAAGGACATCCAGTTGGACAGTGACGTCCTGCCGCTCTCTCCATGTGCGTAGACGCGTTCCAGCAGGTCGGAGGCTTGCTCCTCTGCCTGTGTGCGTTCGCCCGACTTAGGGAAGCGGGTGATGACCTTTCCCAGGCTCAGAAGGCTTTCCGCCGCATTCCCAAGAAGGACGCTGACCTCCGCCTGTTTGCGCAGCAGTTGCAGTTCAAGCTGGCCGCCGCGCCAGTCCTCCTGCCCTGCATCCAGAACAGCCTGCGCCGCCAGCAGGGCCCCTTCACTGCCATTGCGCAGGGCCATATTGGCGATGTTCAACCGCGCGCGTGCCGCATACCGGTCCCAGCCCTGGGCCGCGATCATATAGGCATCCAGCGCGGAAGATTCATTGCCCCGCCGCTCTTCCTCGCTGCCGCGCAGGAAATGGCGTGTCGGCGTATCCTTGTAACGTGGCATTTCCTCGATCAGTTGGATCGCACCGTCTGCATGATCCAGATGATCCGTTTCAATTGCGGCTTCGATGAAGAGCGGCAGCATGTCTTCCAGCATGGCGCGGGATTGGTGCTGGAGGGCACGGAAACTTGGCTCGATGTTGGCGTTCAGGCCTTCGAGGTCCCCAACCGCGATTGCCTGCAATGTCCGCCAGAACGCGGTATCGGGACGGTCGGGATCAACCAGCGGAGAGGTTTCAAAATCTTCAACCGGGATCCCTTCCAGAAGCTGCGTTGCATGGGTCAGCGCGGCATGCCGCCATTCTTGGGGTGGGCTTTCCGGTGCGATGCCATCCAGCAAGGATGTCGCTTCGAAAACAAGCATGTGCGTCAGGTAGAGTTCCACCAGATCCAACATGACGCTTTGTTTTTCCGGGCCATGGGCGGCGCCCAGTGTTTCGATGCGCTTCTTGAGGTCCCTGTGAAACGTACTTGCAGGCCAGTGGCGCAGGTCGAGCACCTCTGACCAGGCGGCTTTGCGTTGTGTGGGGACAGGCGGTTGGGGCACGACAAACATTGGCTGTTTTTCGGCTTTTTCTTCCTTTGCCTCTGATGCGGCAGTTGCCATGGTTGGCGACTGTCCAAGAACAGCAAGAGCAAGCAAGGCTAAACGGTAATCTGCCATTGAGTGTTTTATCCGATGTAGATTTATACTTGCTCTATTCTTGTATTTGTGACTATTTAATTTTGCAACTTAAGAATAAAAAGATCCGCTTTCGGGTAGAGCAGCGCAGGGTGAGGTAGATGGGTTCCGTAAGCTATGTGTCGTTGTCAAAAGCAACTGCGCTTGAACGCAGCATGAACATGACGGCGCATAATCTGGCCAACTCATCTACCTCCGGGTACAAATCCATGAAGCCGCTGCTGGAAACCGTCGACAGCCCGAGCCAGGGTGAGAACGTCAGCTTTGTGAATGACAGCGGGTCATATCTCGATATGAGCAAGGGCACCTTGTTGCCCACGGGCAATCCGCTTGATCTGGCGATTGCCGGAGAGGGGTGGTTCTCCTTCCAGCTTGTGCAGGGCGGCACCGGGTATGGTCGGCATGGTCAGCTGGCAGTTGATGCCGAAGGGCAGGTCAGAACCTCTGCGGGACATACGTTGCTGGATGCCGGTGGCGGTCCGATTGTCTTGCCGGCAGAAGCTGGATCGAACGTTTCCATCGCTTCGGACGGGACAATCGTGGATGAGGGCGGCGCGGTGTTGGGCATCGTCGGTGTTTTTGACATTCCGGGCGGCGCGGACATGACGCCGCTTGGTGGCGGCACCTATGCCTTGCCGCCAGACACGCCTGTGCCCGAACCCTCCGAGGTCCCCGGCATCATGCAGGGCTTTGTCGAGACCAGCAACGTGCAGGCCGTCGTGGAAATGACCCGCCTTATCGACATTCAGCGTGCCTATGAGAATGCCATCACGCTGATGAACGAAGATGACAAACTGACCCGCAGCGCCGTCGAAAGACTTGGCCCAAGCCGGTAATCAATAAGGAGACCGTGACATGAAGGCTTTGGGAATTGCAGCAACAGGCATGCTGGCACAGCAGACAAACGTCGACGTCATCGCGAACAACATCGCCAACGCCAATACGACGGGCTTCAAAAGCGGCCGGGCGGCGTTTCAGGACCTGATTTACCAAAACGTCCGCAGCGCTGGCACGCTGACATCCGAGGAAGGCACAGCGCGGCCCGTCGGAACAGATATTGGTCTGGGTGTGCAGGCCTCCGGTGTGATCCGGCATAACACCCAGGGCGGCTTGGTGCAGACGGAGAACCAGCTTGATCTAGCCATCGACGGGCGCGGTTACTTTGTCGTCAACCGCCCGGACGGGACGCAGGCCTACACGCGCGCCGGGACATTCCAGCTCAGCGCCGAGGGGCAGATGGTGGCGATCAACGGCTTTGATATCGAGCCTGCCATCGTGGTGCCGGAGCTGACCCGGCAGGTTGAGATCAACCAGTTCGGTGTGGTGATGGCCTATGTCGAGAATGAGACCGAACCCACCGAACTGGGTCAACTCACGCTGGCCACTTTCGTGAATGACGCGGGCCTCAAACCCATCGGGGACAACCTGTTGGAGGCGACAACTGCATCCGGTGAAGCGGTTGAGGCAACGCCCGGCTCGCCCGGTATTGGGGTGACCCGCCAAGGGTATCTGGAGAATTCCAACGTCAACATCATCCAGCAGATCACCGATCTGATCTCCGCCCAGCGGGCATATGAGATGAGCTCAAAGGCGATTGAAACCGCAGATCAGATCATGACCACGACCAATCAGATCAAATAGGAGGGCCTGAAATGATCCGCCTGATGACACGACGCATCGTCGAATGGATCGCCGTCATACTGGTTCTGCTGCTGGGCCTCACCTTCTGGAGCGACTTTGCCCAGGCGTCTCAGGACAGTGTCGCGATGATGATCGAAGAACGGGCCGCGGTTGAGTTGGGGCCGACCCTGCCCAACAACAGCCGGATCGAAATCCGCCTGGCGGCGGGGTCGATCCAGAATGGAGATTTCATTCAGGAATTCTGGATGGACCCGAAGACGGGTCAGTTCATTGCCAATGTGATGACCGAATACGGCGTGCCGCAGCGGGTCTGGGGTGTGGCTGTGGTCACAATCGAAGTTCCCGTGCCCACGCGACAAATCCTGCCCGATGAGATCATTCAGGTCAGCGACATCACGACAGTGGAAATGCCGTTGCAGCGGCTGGGCACTTTTGCCGTGCGCGCCAAGGATGACGTGATCGGCAAGCAGGTGCGCAGGATGCTGTCCGTGGGCAGGCCCGTCCCGCGCCAATCCGTGATCCCGCCAAAACTGGTGACACGTGGTGAGAAGGTGAAGATCGTCCTCAATCAGGGCGGGCTGCGCCTGACCGCCAAGGGACGCGCCCTGGCGGATGCGCATCTGGATCAGGAAATCAGGGTGGTCAATCTGAGCAGCAACAAAACAATTTCAGCAATTGCCAGATCGCATGGCGTTGTAGAGGTCGATCAATGAACACATCCGAAACTTCCCGCACGTCCTGCCGCCGCCTCTTGCAGGCGGTTAGTGCATTTTGCGCGATGGCTTTGCTTGTTGCCTGTGCCGAAATCGATGAGATGCGGGATCCAACTGTCAGCAATCTGGTGCTGGACCCCAACCAGATGACGGAAGTCAACAGCATCCGCGTGCCCATGCCGCTTGAACAGGCACCCGCCGCGCCGCAACGCGCCGAAGCATCCAGCCTGTGGGACAGCGGGTCCACCAGCTTTTTCCGGGATCGGCGCGCCGCGAAAGTGGGCGATCTGGTTACGGTGCTGATCGACATCAACGACCGTGCGCGTTTGCAGAACGCATCTGAGCGCAGCCGCAGCAACAGTCGCGAGGTCAAGGATCCCGACATCCTCAACTTCGACGTACAAACGGACTCCGGTTCCCTGCTGGGATTGGAAAGCGATTCCACCAGCAGCGGTGAAGGCTCCATCCAGCGCAATGAGAGCATTCGCCTGCGGGTTGCCGCTCTGATCATCCGGGTGCTGCCCAATGGGAACTTTGTCCTGGCTGGCAGGCAAGAGGTCAAAGTCAATGCAGAGCTGCGTGAGCTGCGGATTGCCGGCATCATCCGGCAGGCGGACATCAACGTGGATAACACTGTCGACTACGACAAAATCGCAGAAGCGCGGATCACCTACGGTGGCCGTGGCCAGATCTCAAACGTGCAAAAACCGCGCTACGGCGACGATTTGCTTGAGATCGTGCTGCCGTACTAACGCGGTAGCACAATGATCAAGATCCTCATCCTCGTCACGCTTGTTCTGGGGGCGGGGGCCGCTGGCTTTTTCGGAGAGCGGTTCCTGAGACCTGTGGAGACGGCCAAGCCGATGGACCGGCTGAAGGACGAAAAAGAACTGCTGTTCAAGATGCCGTTGGGCCGCTTTACCGTCAAACTTCCCAAAGGCCCGGAGGTGGTGCAGCTGGTCTTTGACATTGATGTCTACATCATGGGCGCGGTGGCGTTTCAGAACATCAACGGGGCATTGGGACGCGCCCGGTTGCGGGATGCGACCGTGACCGCAATGGCCGAGATGGCTGAGCGTGAGGTCGGCCTTGCCGAGGTGGTTCTTGATGACAGGGGAAAGACCGCGCTCGCAGAGAAGGTGGTGCGCAAACTTTACGTTCGGTTTCCAGAGGTTCGCACGGCACGGGTCAACAGCTTTGTCGTGAAGATCGACAAGATCAAGTGATCCGTCAGCTTGCCGATTTGACAGAGATCGACGACACCGTTTCGCCCCCCGTCACTTCGAACAACAACTGGCCTTCCTGAAACCGCACTTCCTGCACGGTTGCGTCGCGGTAGGTGTTGACAGGGATCGCGTCACCGTTGTCGTCGGTTGCCGTGATCAGGATCTGGTATTCACCAGCGAGCATCGGGTTGCCGAAATCATCAGTACCGTCCCAGATCAGGGGTGTCTCAACGCCACTTTGCCCCGAAAGTCCCTGCACCGTTCGCACAACACGCCCGAGCGGGTCAATCACCCGCGCGGTGACGTCCTGTGCTGCACTGCTCAGCTCATATGAGGTCGCCGCTGTGCCGTTCTCCAACATCAGCTTGTCCGAATTGACGGACACTGAACGGCCAAGAAGGTCTGTGCCACCCACGTTCAGCAAGCCGCTAATCTGGGCGGTCAGCGTTTCAAGCTGGGTGTTTGTGCGGACGGTCTGTTCCACCTGCGAAAGCTGGGCAAGCTGCGTGACAAACTGTGAGGCATCGACAGGTTCAAGCGGGTCCTGATTGCTGACCTGCGCCGTCAACAAATTGAGGAAATTGGTATAATCCTCCCCCAACTGCGAAAGGGAATTCGCACCCGTCACTTGATCCGTCGCGTTGTTCAGCAAGGCAGGGCTGGTCAGCATGGTCGGTCCCTTCTAGGTCAGAATGTCGATGCGGTCATCGGCGAGAATATCAGCGTGCTGAACGGGTGCTGCGGGCTCGGCCCCGTCCAGCGATGTATCGGAGAATGCGGTCTGCCCGCCGTTTGACTGGCCACCCTGCTGTTCTGCGCCGCGTTCATGGAATTCGAAAACAGTGCCGTCAGAGACACCAATCGTCTGCGCCAAAAGATGCCGGTCGTCGCGAAGATGTTGCAGGATCATCGGGTTTTCCACCCGCACAATTACCTTTGAGGCGAGGTCCTTGTCACCGGCGATGATCTCAACATCGATGTTGCCAAGGCCGCGCGGGTGCAAATGTACGGAAGTCCGGCCATCCACCACTTCCGCTGCCTTGACCTGCATCATCAATGCTTCGGAAAAGGGTTTTGACACCGGCGCTTTGCTGGCGGCGGCCTGTACCGGGGACACCGATGTCAGGTCTTTATTGGCGGTTGAGACTGGTTGAAGAGCCTCTGCCGGCGAGCGGGACAGGGTGTCCGGCAGATCATTCACAACACCCGCTTCCGGTGCATGTGCCAGAACCTGTGCGTCCGGTTTGGACAGGAAGGTCGGCTGGGCATCCTGGGTGGCTTGCCAGACGGATTTGGGTGCGATGGGCGTCTCTGCCTCGGTCGCGACGGTTGCGTTCAATGCGCCGGGCAGAGTGTTTTGCTGACCTTCACCTGGTTGCGTTGGGCGAGGGGTGGGAACTGTCTGGTCGACCGTGGTGGCCGGTCCGGCGGTCTGGATGACGCCAGTGGATGGTTTGGTGGTGGTGGTCTGCGGGCGCTGCCCATCGGGGAGAGGGGCCGCAACAGGGGCGGCGGCCCCCAGTGTCACAGCCGCCTGTGGTGTTGTGGTCTGGGCCTGCGGGGTCAGGTTGGCTGCCCCCAGTTTCTCGGTCACCGTGGATGAGGTATTGGCGCTCTGCTGCGCGGGCTGTCTGGGGGTTGCGAGATCTTGTCCGGTCGCGGCGGCAACGGCATTCGCAGCGGTGGTTGGCGCCGATTGTGTTGGCGTGGCCGGCGAGTCTTTTGCGGCTGTCACGCTTTGAGCAGATTGCTGTTCGAAGGCATGAGCGGCCGTCGCGGCTTGCGCAGGCGCGGCGGTTGTCTGTGCGTTTGCTGATGGCGCTTGCGATGCTGCGGAAGGGAGAACGGTTTGTCTATCCGGCGATGTGCGCAGGGTTGCCGATTGGGATGTGACAGGTTGGTCAACAACAGGTGCCGGGGACGATCCGGAATTTCCAGCGACGATCTGTGGTGCAGGTGTCGTGCCGGTCGCAGCGTTGGCGGCGGGCTGGAGGATCGCAACGGCTGAGCCTTCGGCGCTCACCTGTCCGTCGGGGGTATTTTCCCCAATCGCTACAAGCGTGGTCAGGGTGTTGGATGTGGCAGGTGTGGCCTGGAGGTCAATGGATTGCGCTGCTCCCTTTCCGCCTGTCACCACGCCGGATGTGACAAGCTCTTCGGTCAGAAGCTGGAGCGTGGCGGGGTCGGCTGCACCCTCTGCACCGGTCGTGTCAGCTGGGGACGTCCCTTCTGAGGAGGCGGCCTGCACTGCATCGAGCAATTGATTGAACCGTTTCGTCGTGCCGCTGCCTTCACCTTGCAGTACGGTCTTGTTCACGGCGGCGGCCTTGGGGCTGATGCTGTCCAGCAGAGGATGTGTTTGAAGGTTCTGCATCTATTCGACCCAGCTGGTCTGGGCACCGCCCGCAACCAACCCATAGCGCAACCGCATCATGGCGCGTCGTTCAAGCTGCCGCAGTTTCTCGACAGTGAACCCGAGCCTGCCTGCAAGGGCCGCGATGTCTTCGGGCGGGGACTTCATCGACCGGCACAACACCACTTCGCGGTCAATCGGATCGAGACCCGCAATGGACGACGCGACGCGGCTGCGCATGGCGTCGTGACTGGATTTCTCGATCAGTTGTTCTTCGGGGTTCAGTTGCGCCATCCCGGCGCGCTGAAGGTCTTCTTCTTCGAGGGTCTGGGTCTTGGGCCATGGCATGCCCGCCCGCGCGCCTGCGGGGACTTCGACGACGGCACGCAGGCTCGACAGAGCTTTCATTGCGCCATTCTTGACCCACCAGCGTGCATAGGTCGAAAACCGCACCTCGTGCTTCAGATCGAACATGTCAGCAGCACGCACCAAGGCCAGCAATCCTTCGGAAACCAGTTCTTCCTGTTCTGTCCTGTCCTTGCCCAACCGATGTGCAAACTGAAATGCCATCCGGGCATGTGACAAAACGAGAGTCTCAAGCGCAGCTGAATCCCTGCGCTTTTGCCATCTTTCGATGAGCATACGTTCATCATCGAGATCCAGCAGCTTCGCTTGACGCGCTGCTGAAAAAGTAACTGTCATTTTGCCTGCCAACGTTTTTTATCGTTGTTTTGCGGCTAAAGAATCATGTTTCGAAGGATTGGCAAAGTTTATTCTGATTAACGCATGGTTAAAGTTCACAAGCGTTGAGGACAGGTGACGGTTCTGCCGTGTATGCCCTTCGCAAGGGCCGCGTGCGGCCTGGGCTGATTGAATATGTTCGGAAAAATTGGTGCCCGGAGGGGACCCGCATACGTATCTTAATTATTTGATTTCAAATTCTTAAGTCGCATGCGGTTTTGCGCGATACCCCCATCGATACCCACAGCGCCGCTGGCGTTTGGAGGTTCGGGTGCAGAACAAGGACTCATCAGATCAACACTCATCGCCGCAACTGAATATACCAGAACCACCGTTTCAGCTCAATCTCTGCGTGCTCACAGCCATCCGAAATCCGTGGCTTGATCCACATGACCAAGCAGCTAAGCTGCAACCCTCTCGGGAGATTTGTCTAAACCCGAGCATCGCGATGCTCTTCATTCAAGGAGAGATCGTGATGAGGTTACTTTCAAAAAGCCAGGTTAAGGAAATGGTCTTGTACTCACCGCAACACATAGCTCGACTGGAGAAGGCAGGCTTATTCCCTAAGCGGGTACAGCTGGGCTCGAACCGAGTGGGTTGGGTGGAGCGTGAAGTGCTAGATTGGCTCGAAGTACGACTTGCGCAACGCGAACAACCAAACTGACACTCCTGAAAAGGAGCGTGGGTGATCAGGTGTGCACTATCTGGTCACCCAACTTCGTTAGAGACGGCCCAGTCCGGACCTTCGACCTGCCTTCAAGTTTCTGCGATCGCAGCCCGCATAGCTGCCGTTCGCTGCATCCGCTCGACCTCTGCGGTGCCGGACAACTGGATTGCGCGACATAACGGATTGGTGTGGCAGCGGCTGCTGCGCACCCAGCAATCCTTCGCACACGCCGCAAGTATCTTGCTACGATACGGTTCGTTTTCTCCAAAGCGGTCGTTGAACTCTGCCTTGAGGTGCTAAATCCATACTCGAGTCTTTCGCTACACGCCTTCATAACAGGAAGAGAGCGGTACAACCCCGTCTTTTGCCGACGAAACGAACTCTAGGCTGGAGTCCGCCCGCGCAATTGACTATCGTTCTGCTCGTGTTTCAGGATCGCTCATTATGACAAACCGTTTGCTCTCAATTGGCTTCGGACGATTCAAGCGAAGCAATGATTTTCACGCACTTTCAAGTGCTCTGAACAATCACCTCATACTTTCCGAGGTGCTTAGTGGGGGCAGCCGCCCGGTGGTTGCCCCCGACAACGTCTCTAAACCTTTGATTTGTCCGTCGTCAGGGATTTTGGGACAGATAGCGGCCTAAACTAAGAGAGGATCTGGCTCATCTGGTTGGATTGATTATGCGGC
>Ga0160419_101192_pt1 | contig 11456 bp, 18 predicted proteins | sample CelAP2metagpilot_2_FD_108196 | JGI IMG/M metagenome (GOLD analysis project Ga0160419, IMG submission 108196) | Phycosphere-associated microbial communities from Cellana algal ponds in Kailua-Kona, Hawaii, USA - Cellana AP2-4-25 metagenome pilot ... | reverse complement strand
GGAGGGAGGGAGGGAGGGAGGGAGGGAGGGAGGGAGGGAGGAAGCGGTCAGCTGCCCCTGCGCCCAGATTCACGAACACGCCGCCACCACTAAAGCCTGAGAAAGGGAGGGAGGGAGGGAAAGCATACCCGGAATGCCGTACTCCCCCATCTTCCGAAGGCCGAAGAACATGGGCACGAAGACGGCGATGTTAGCAAGAGGACCAACAAAAGATCGGAACGGCGAGCACTGGTACTTGTCGAAGAGGCCATACAGCTCTTTTTGGTACCTGAAGTGAAGAGGGGGAGACAGAGGGGAGGGAGGGAGAGAGGGAGGGAGGGAGGGAGGGAGGGGGGGGGTATGGAGGGAGGGGTGGATAATGCGGGTTGCGAACAGGCAGAAGAGGGGGGGGGAAGGGAGGGAGGGAGGGAGGGAGGGAGGGAGGGGCGACTTACCTCTGCTGGGCTTGTCTGTCCCCCGTTGGCGCTGCCTTAATCCTCTCCGTAATAGCGTCCATCTCGGGACGCATGATGGTCATTTTGGCTGCATTGCGAGCCGTCATAATTACCAAGGGAAATAGGGTAGACCGGAGGATCAGGGTCGCCTGGAGGGAGGGAGGGAGGAAGGAAGGAAGGAAAGAAGGGAGGGATGGATGGATGGAGGGAGGGAGGGAGGGAGAATTAAGGCGAGAGGTGATTCCAGGCCCGCCCTACCGGCCCATCTTCAACCTGAAGATCTCTTTCGTATCATCCCCGCTCTACACATCCAATACATACACCCACACCCACACACCCACACCCACACCCCTACACCACCACACACTCACACACCCATCCACACCCACGCACACGTATATATAATGTACATAGCAATCACACGTACCCCCTGAATCCCTCCCTCCCTCCCTCCCTACAACCCTCCTTGACTAACCCCAACGATCGTCGCCCAGAACGGCATCCCTGTGGTGTCGTGAAGGAATTCCAAGATCCGAATCGCGTGGTCTGACGGCCAATTTTCCAGCGTCTGTATCGCCACCGCCGCCGTGCCTTCACCTGCGGCTGCTGCTGTTGCTGGCGCGGCTGCTGTGGCAGAGGCGGGGTCGGAGGAGGAGGAAGACAGGAGATTGGGAGCGTTTTTGTCTACAAAATCACTGAAGGGGGAAGTGGAGCTGCCCGTGCCGGTAGCCGGAGGAGGCTGAGTGGCAGGAGGGAGGGTGCTAGGCGCCGAGTCAGTAATGGTTTTGAGTTGGGTGTCGTGGGAGGAGGGAGAAAGAGAGTGGAGGGCATCATTTGGAATATCAGGAGGGGAAGGTTTCTTGGACCAGAAGGCGAAGTGACGACGGGTGATGGTGCTGGGTAGAAAGCAAGGGTAGTAAGGGGGGCCCTCGCGTTGCCTGTCCGTGGAGGATCCCATCCAATGAAAATAACTGCTGCTGCTGCTGCTGCGGAATGTGGTTTTATTGTTGCTACTATTGCTGTAGCTGTTATTACTGTTGCTGCTGTAGGTGAGGGCATGCACGGCGCCGGCGACAGCGGAGGAGGGAGAGGAGGTTGACCAAGGGAAAGATGCGGAGGGTAGGAGAAAGGCCCGGGCGCCACTGCTGCTACTGCTGCTTCCTCTCCTCCTGACCATGCCCTGAACGAGCATCCGGCTCGTCATAATGTGCGTCGAACCTTTCGAGGAAGGAGGGGAGGGAAGGGAGGGAGGAGCGGTGGTGAGTGGTGTTACCGTGGATTTTGGGTGTTGGACAAGGGAGAGATTCTACCAATGCCTTATCGCTTTCGCACTTGTCAGGGTAACCAACTAGCGCTTTGTGGCTGCCTATGTCAGCATCTGACGAGAGACGCGATGAAGGCAACAGACACGCACACGGGTCTCATGGCGCACCGCTCGGCATCGCCCAAGACCCACTGGTGGAGGGTCAGATGTCAGTTGTCAACCTCCCCCCTTTTTGCCACCAGCTTGCCACACAAACGCCTCACAGTACAAGATAAAGGATGACAAGGTACTAGAGGAGCAGTCTGACCGGTACCACGATGACACATTTGCGTGATGTAGGTGCACCTATTTTTGGAGAGAGGGCGCACGCACACACACACTCGCACGGCACAGACACACATACGCAACCCACCCCGGAACATTGAAGGAAACAATCCGCAAAGACGGCACAATAAATCGTTACAATTCGTCCATTTATTCATTGTAAACGCGCGCAATTAATGGTTGATACGCTGCATGGTTTTGATAATTACTGCTGTTGTACTACTCGTCGCTTTCCGCTCGCTTTTCAATTCGTTTTGCGTCTGTCATTCGTCTTCCACTCTCTGCTCACGTAATCTAGCTCTCGCTCTCTCCCTGGAGCCTCGTGGCCCCCTGTGGCCTCATCTACTTTCTTCTCCATGAAAATCTACGAGCAGACGAGAGTCTGCTGCTTTTCTCAAGGCCAAAAAAATCGTTCTCCCTATCTAAAGTCAGTCTTATCACTCGAGCACGCCCCCTTCATACCTTCACTCGGTCCGTTCCGTTTGGACACTTTCCCGCACGGCAACGTGGAAGGCAAAACATTCTATTCTAACAACCCATTCTATCATATCAAATTCGCGTCATATTTCACATTTTCACTACATAACCCTTTCCCCTCCTTCCCTCCCTCCCTCTCATTCATGCTCTCCCACACTTACATCCCTACGCTACTACCAGTACAGGAGCCGGAGCAGCAACATTGGCTGCGATGCCTTCCCTCCTTCCATTTCTTTTTGGAGGCAAGACCATATTTTGCCTCGCATGCAAACCCCTTTTAAGCAGGTGGATCGACATGGGTGAAAATGACGGCACTCCCCCTTCCTTCCATTCCTCCTCTTCATCCTCCTTCCAAAGCTCGTTCTCTTCCTCGTCTTCGTCTTCGTCTTCGCTGCTTTCCTGCACGACTTGCATCTCGGCAGGATCTACCAGGTGCGCCCACCCTCCCTCTCTCCCACGCCCTCCCATACAATAGCTGGCAGGCCCTTCCTCCGCCCATCCCTCGCTCCCGTCCTCAGTCCCATCTCTGTTGCCTTCCCCTCCCTCCTCCTCGTCCTCCTCGTCCTCCTCGTCCTCGTCCTCAATCTCTTCTGCTCCTCCATCCCCTGGGTAGCGAAGGTCTAGGTCATGGGATTTGCGTTTTCTCCTGACGGTGCTTGTGGAATAGGAGGAAAAAGAAGAACCGGAGGAGGAGGAGGAGGAGGACAAGCGGGAAGGGGAGGTATCTCCCAGCCCAAAGGGGACGCTTAGAGAGGAGAGGGAGGAGGAGGAACGGGAGGAGGAGCAGAAGGAGGGGAGGATCGTGGTGGCCAGAGATTCGCTGGAGGTGCTGTGGCTCGACTGAAGTTTAAGCTGTGAATGAGGAAGAGAAGGAGGGAGGGGGGTAGGAGAGGGGGGAGGGAGGAAGGGAAGGGAAGTGGTGAGTAGGCGTGACTGACTGATTTGATTGCTTTCTCTGCTCTCTCAAATCAGGGCCGCCCTTCCTTCCTTTCTCCTTACCATTGCCATTGACGAAAACACCGCAGCGACTGTAGCCTTGTCTTCCGCCGCCACCGATATGGTGTGTTGCCGGGTGAGAGAAGGGAGGGAGGGAAGGCAGGGGGAAGGGAGCATTTCTATTTCTCCCTCTCCAACACCAATAGGTGATGGTTGAGGAGGTGCTTGAAGAGGGACATGCGCCCGCAGTGGACGCGGTGCGGCCACGTCGTTGTTATTCGTACTGCTGTTGCGACTGCTGCTGCGGCTGCTGCTGCTGCTGCTGGCAGCACCAACAGAAAAGCCATGCGTGGGGATAGATGGGGGAATCGGCGAGGCTAAAGAAGGGGGAGAAGAGGGGAACTTGAGGAGGGAGGCGCGTTCCTTTTTCCGGGCCCAGACCTGCCTGCGGCGCTCGTAGTGACCGAGGCCAACCAGGTCACCGACGGTCTTGCTCCGTTTCATTGGTTTTCTGGTAATCCTGTTATGGTGATGGGTGAGGAGGGGAGGGATACAAAGACGGAGTGAGTGACAGAGGGTCAGGAGGTGTGCTTGCTGAGACCGAACTAAGCGGCAAGTCTCCGTCAGAAAAGAGTAGGGGCGCTTCCAGACACCGCGATAGATTGGCAATTTCCAGTCCTGAACATCTGCTTTAAATGGCGCAACCCTCCCACTGCATCTCAACTTCAGGGAAGCTTACCTGCTGTCAGTGAATCGGCTCAGGCCCAAGTAGCAGGGGTTGGTGGGGGGGAGGGGAAGCAAATGGGGGCGCCGCGAGCGGGACACGTGAATAAACGCGCCCTACTGCGTCCTTTGGGCCTATTTTTGGGTGGCTTGCGACCTATGCAAGGTATTGTGTGAAACATGTGCGTCAAGTGTAGGCTCGGTTGAGGACAGAAGGCACGCGTCAAGCGTTGTTCCACTTGCTTGTTGGTTGTAGCGCGAACCCATCTGTTGTTGCTGACGAAGACTATGCTATGTCACCTGGGCCTGACTCACTAAGTGGGTGGTGATACTGATAAGAAAAGCCAGTCAAGATGCAATGCCCAAAACAGACACGAAAGGAGAGCAGATTGCAGAAGCAAGGATAGATGCTGGAGACGTGTGACATGGTCCACATCAGTACCTCAAGTCGAGGACGACGATTGGATCAGTGCGGTCTGAAGTGTTTCTGTTTCGTCGAGATCGTCAGCGTGGAGATGAGCTTTATCCCCTCATTTTGCAACCCAATCCTAGGGTGTGTGTGGTACCTGTGCTCCCTTCCAAGGTGAGTGGCTGTCATCTACCAAAAAGCCATCCAGAAATTTGAGAGCACCACCTCAACTCGGCCTTAGAGAAAAGCAGACGGCATGTGTCAAGCCAGGTTGAAGCGGAGGAAAGCCGACGTGGTCACATGCCACCCGGAAAGAACAGACACTCCGGAGAAACCAGTGGCAGCCTACATATCGAGCCTGTCTTCTCCTTGCTTTTTATTGCGTTTCTGTGTATTGTTGTGATATTTCTATTGCTTTTAAGCTAGTGTCGTGTTCCTTACTGCGCCTTGTTAATCTGTGCCAAGCAGCGCCAGGATCAGGCTGCCACTTGTGGCTCGAAAGAACAAAACGATCTTACCAATTTGTCACTCGGGTTCAGTCCTTGCTCACGTATTTTGTTTGTTCGTCCGGTCATGTTTTTTATTCATTTAAACAACTTGCTTGTGGAAGACAAGAGAGTATCGCCCACGTGCCCACTGGTGGCTTGGGGAAGGCGAGTGCACTGCTGCTTGACCTTTCCTCTTTGCACTCTCCTCAATCATCCCCCTCCCCCTTTCCAACTACCCTAGCCCTAACGGATACACCCACACTGTGCAAAACCCCTGACTTACAACAAGACTCACAAGGAAAAAGGAAAAAAATGGACAATTTAATCATTAAACCTACATATCTACACTGCTTCTTCCCTCCATCCCTCCTTTTCCTCCCTCCCTCCCTCTCTCCCCCTCCCCTACCCCTTCCCTCCCACTGTACACTGATTTCCCCCGTCTTCCCCCTTCCTCCGTGCCTCAGCGAAGGGCACCAACGCAAATTTCACCAGGCGATAGCCGCCCAACTTCCGTTCTCCCCCCCCCTCCTTCCCTCCGTCCTTCCCTCCGTCCTTAGAAGTAGGAATGGCAGCACCAGTGCGAGGCGCCCCGTAGGCGTTTTTGGCGTACGTTTCTGACTCCAGCTGGCAGTTAAGGGAAGTGGAAAGAAGAGGGAGATGACTGATGAGTTCCAGTTCTCTTTCTGGAGAGGGAGATGGCCAATGAGTGGTGAAGCCTGTATATATACATGCCCTTCCTTCCCTTCCTCTGTGCTCTGTTCTTCCCTTCCCTTCCCTTCCGCTCTTCGTTCCCTTCGTTCCCTTCCTCCCTTCGTTCCCTTCCTCCCTTCGTTCCTCCCTTCGTTCCTCTCTTCCTTTCTCTCTTCCTCCTCCTTACCTGAATGTCAGTGCAATGCTTGACCCGCACGTTCTGAAAGGCCTCGAACGCCGCCTGGACGGCTTTGCCTTTATTCTTGGGAAAAAGGGCGTAGGCGTCCCTGAGGAAAGATGGAGGGAGGGAGGGAGGGACGGACGGAGGGAGAGTAGGCTTGAGAGACGACGACCTCATGTTGTGGCATGTGGAACGTGACGTGCAAATGGATGGGATAAATGTGCGAAAATCGACGCTGCCTTTCTGTCTTTCCCGCCCTCTCTTCCCCCTCTTCCTCCCCTCCCTCCCTTCCTCCCTCCCTCCCTCCGTATCAACCTGAGGTATGAGGCCATCTAGACGACCCCCTCTTCCCTCCCTCCCTCCCTCCCTCCCTTCCTCCCTCCCTTCCTCCCTCCGTGCCAACCTGAGGTATGAGGCGATGTACACTGCGTCCTCCAGGGCTGTGTTCGCGCCTTGCCCCACAGAGAGGATCATGGCATGGGCCTGAAGGAGGACGGGAGGGAGGGAGGGAGGGAGGGAGGGGAAGGGGTGAAGAAAGAGTAGGAAGCGTCCTCGATGGTCCGTGATGGGGAGGGAGGGAGGGAGGGAGGGAGGGAGGGAGGGAGGGACTCACGGCATCGCCAATCAGCAGGACTCTGCCGTCTAGGTATGACCACTGAGTGATGGGCGCACGGTCTATCACTGGACGCTCCAAGATGCCCTCTGCGGGCGTCGCTGCGAAAGGTGGGTGGGTGGGAGGGAGGGAGGGAGGGGACATGGATGGGAGGGAGTATAGGTAGTCTCCTCGCACCACTTGCCGACTTCGAGGCCACAGAAAGGAAAGAGGGTGCGAGGGAGGGAGGGAGGGAAGGCATGCCTACACCTACCTTCAATCATTCCCAGGATGTCGGGAAAGTCAGCGTACTCGTGCAACAGCCATTGCTTCATCCGGGTAGGATTACCTTCGCGACGAATGGGAGGAGAGGCACCTCCCTTCTTTATCACGGCCCAATACGTGTTCTTCTCCCCGCAGGGCTGCCAGTGGATGAGCTTGCTGAAGGAGGGAGGGAGGAAAGGAGGAAGGGAAGATTAACACTGAACCCAGGGAGGGAGGGAGGAAGGGAGGGAGGAAGGGAGGGAGGGAGGGAGGAAAGGAGGAGGGGAGGGGACACAGGTGGTCGTCACCTTTTGTCCTCTCGTCATCGTACAATCCCTCCTTCCCTCCCTCCCTCCCTCCCTACCTCGGTTCAGTGTTAATCTTCCCCATCATCTCCTCCCTATCCGTAGCGGGGTAAGGAATGACAGAGCGGTAAATGAGGCGCCCGTGCTCTCTAGGCTTCCCGTCGCCCACAAGCTTCTGCCGGAGCACTGGAGGGAGGGAGGGAGGAAGGGAGGGAGGGAGGGAAGGATGATATGGCAGGGAGACAAGGTGAAGATTCCTCCCTCACTTTCGGCAATCCCCCCCCCCCCCTTCATCCCTCCCTCCCTCCCTCCCGACCTGAGTGCACGCCATCGGCTGCCAAGACGCATTGGGCCTTCACCCTCGAGCCGTCATCAAACATCAGCAGCACTCGCCCTCCCTCCCCTCCTACCTCCTCTTCCCCCTCCCCCTCTTCTCCCAGCGCCACGACGTCCACACATGCCTTTCCCATCACAACGACCGGGTCCCCTCCCCCTCCCTCCCTCCCTCCCTCCCTCCCCCCCTCCAGCACGGCCTGCGCCAGTTGCGTGTGCAGGGTTTGCCAGAAGACGGAGAGGAGGGGCTCCTTGTACTTGGACTCGAAAATGCCTGCAAGAGGAAGGAAGGGAAAGAGGGATGGGAAAGAGGGAGGGAGGGAGGGAGGGAGGGAAAGCTTACCCACCCGTGTCTTCCGTAACGCTTTGGGCGGGCGTTTCAAACGTTTGCTTGCGAATTACGCTGCCGGCGGCTTTGACCTAAGGAGGAGGGAGGAGGAGGGAGGAGGAGGGAGGGAGGGAGGGAGGGAGGGAGTGAGAGAGGGGAGGAGGGCTGGCAAGCTAAAATTAAAAGGACGCGAAAGAGTGCTCCTCCTCCTCTTCCCCCTCCTCGGTGCCTTCCCACCCTCCTTTCTCCCATTCGCCCCTTTTCGTTCCCGAAAGAAGAGCACAGAACTCACTCCCTCGTTTCATCTGTGATTTCTTCCCTCCCTCGTCCCCTCCCTCCCTCCCCCTCTCCATCCCTCCCGTCCTACCCTCTTGAGGAGCTTGGCATCAATCGCTCCGAGAGCCGACAAGCCGTTGGGCCACATGGTCAATGCCGTGCCTTCTCCTCCTCGCAACGTCGGAGACCGCTCATAAAGCCGAAAGGACAGGTGCGGGGCGAGGGTTTGAAGAGCCAGGGCTGTGGCCAGGCCGCCAATGCCACCGCCGACGATCGCGACGTCGATCGCAGGTGACTCGTCTTCGGAACGTGAGGTCGAGCTAGGGAGAGGGACAGGGAGGGATGAAGGGAAGAAAGTGGAATGAGCACGAGTGCAAGGGACCAGGAAAGATGTACTCTAAAATGTGCCGGTAAAATGCCAACGTGTGGTGCACTGCGGGAAGCGAGAGAGGGAGGGAGGAAGGGGAGGAGGGGATGGAGGAAGGAGCATACCTGGGTGGGGAAGCGCCGCCACGGGTGAACATGCTGGCCATACGGGCCCCGAAAGACGACGACGATGAAGCGGAGGCGGAGGGTGTGTTGCTGGCTCGGACACTGCATGTGTTGGATCGAGGTGCGTGGCGGGGTTTGTGGGTTAGACTAAGAGGGAGGGGGAGGCAATGACAAGTTAAGTACCTGATGAAGTGGGAAAGAACGACGACCAGGAGGGCCAGGCGCGCTGGCGGCATCTGCTGCGGCTGCTTTTGCTTGTCAATGGAGCTGTGTGCGTGTTATGTGGGCCGTGTCGAAACTCAACTCAGACGAAGCAACAGCAAAAGAAGCATATGCGTGTCATGTCATGAGCGTGAACTTCGGGCGATCGAGCCGCAGCGAACTTGAGGAGACCTCGGAACATGTCTACTACACAAAGCCACCCACGCGCGCCACTCAAAAGCAGGACCAGCTCCATGACGACGAAAAAAAGGATAAGAAAAGCAAGAAAGCGCCCTAGAATAGGTGGGGGGAGGATGTGTTGACCGGGAGGAATGACGCCACTAAAACAAGGAGCAGGAGGCATTTCTCGGACTTGGAGCGCTGATAGACCCTAACATCCACATGTCCACGTTACAGCACAGTCGATGATGAAGCCACGAGAAATGACCTAGGTATCTGTGCCGACAGTGGCAACAACATTACTACCGGGAATCAAAGGAGGAGGAGAGGCGGATGAGGAGGAGGAAGAGGACGAAGAGAGCGAGGGAGGCATTAAGCCGTTCAAATTGTCTACTTTCTCTTACATGATAGAGCACCGTTTGTGTCATTATTTATAAATATTTCATTCACGTTTAATGCTTTGTTAAGTGAACATTTACTTTGACTCCTTCTCTCAACCCCTTCCTTTTTTCTCCCTCTCTTTCTCAAAACAATCTACTCGCCAACTTGCCTCCTTCCCTCCCCCTCTTCCACCACCGCCACCTCCTCCTCGTCCTCCCCCTCCCCCTCCCTCCAAACGCTTATCTTCCCTCCCTTCCTCCCTTCCTCCGTCCACGCCCACCCCTTTCTCGGGGTCGTCACATCATAGTTCTCATCCACCCTCGCCTTCTCCCTCCCCCCCTCCCTCCCTGCATCCCTCTCTCTCTCCCATTCGCACCTCAACCACGCATTGATACTCGAAAGAGGCACCAACATTCTTCCCTCGTTCCCCCCTACCCCTTCCTCCACCTCCAAGGGGGGCGAGCATTCCTCCTTTAAGGCCTCTCTCACTCCCTCCCTTACCACCCGGCTGCTCCTCCCCACGATGATCTGTAGGCCCTCCGGCGCTAGAGTGACATGTCCTTTTTTAATCTCGTTCAAGGCCGTGTGGATGGCGGCACGGGCTAGAGGACGGGTGGAGGAATGAAGGTCAAGAGATGAACGGTAGCGGGCGGACCAATGGGGAGGGAGGAAGGAAGCGAAGGAGGAAGAGGAAGAGGAGGAGGAGGAAGAGGAAGAGGAAGAGGAGGAGGAGGAAGAGGAAGAGGAGGAAGAGACGGTAGACTGATAGAGAGAGTGCAGGAGGGTGGTAGGGAGGAGGAAGGGAGGGGGGGATCGAGGGTAGAGGGAGGGAGGGAGGGCGGCATCCAGACAGCGGGCGACGGCGGTGAGGAGGGGGAGGGTCGTCTCTTTTGCCTTCCCTGGCACGGATCGAGCCCAGATCCGATGCTCGTCCATGAGGTAGAGCGCGGCAGGCCAACATGCTTCCTTCCTCTCCCCCTCCCTCGTGCCCTCTGTCGGAAACGGGGAAAGGAGTGAGGACGGTGAGGAGGAGGAGGAGGAGGAGGGTGAGGAGGAGGACGGTGAGGAGGAGGAGGAGGAGGAGGAGGACTTTTGTGCTTGTGTGAAAGCATGCACTAAACTCGTGTATAGATAGGAAGGCGGATTGTAGGCCGTGAAGAACCCCCCCGTCCGTCCCCCCTCCTTCCCCCCCATCCTCCTCCCCTCCCTCCTTTCCAGGTGCTGGAGCTGGGCAAAGGCATTGCGGAAGACGCGGCAGGCGCCCTCTATATCCCCAGCTTTGGAATATACGTCTAGTAAGGCGCCGTGCATCTCCAGGGAGGGACGGAGGCCTTGAAGGGTGGCACGGTCAAAAAGCGCTTGGGCGGCGGCGATTTGCGCCCCCGGAGAGGAGGGGGAGGAGGAGGAGGACGGAAGGGAGGGAGGGGCCCTCGCGTATCCCTTAATGGCAGTGGCGTAGGTAAACACATCAGGTTTCAGACCCCTCCGCTCCAGGCGTGCTAGGGTACGATCGATCTCTTCCACCCTTCCCGCTCTAGTAACCGCCGCGAGAAGCGCATTGTAATTCCCGATGGAAACGGGTGCCTGCCCTCCCTCCTTCCCTCCCTCGTCCTCGTCCTCCTTTTGCTCGAGGGAGTCCATGAGGAGCAGGGCCTGCTCCCATTCCCCCCCGACAGCGAAGGAGGTGAGGATGCAGGTGTAGGCGTTGCTGTCGAGAGGAATACTGTGCTTCTCCTGCATGTCCTTGTACAGGAGGGAGGTGACGGTCTTCCACTGTAGGGAGGGGGGTAGTGAAAGACGGAGGAAGGGAGGGAAGGAGGGAGGGCGGGAGAGAGGGAAGGGAGAAAGAATCCAATCAGTCGTCAAATGCGATCTCCCTTGATGGAGACGAGGGAGGAAGGGAGGGAGGGAGGGAGGGAGGAATAAGGGTGAAGACATGCCTGGCCTAGTTTCGCACACGCCGCGGCAATGATGATATAGAGGCGGCGGTCAGGAGGAAGGAGGGCAGGGGGGAGGGACCGAAGGAGGGCGAGGGCGCGGATGACCTGATTGGCCTTAGCGCAGGCATCGATCGTTTGCAAGAAGGAGTAGGCATCAGGAGTGACGTTCGCTGAAGGAGGGGAGGGAAAGAGGGAGGGAGGGAGGGAGGGAGGGCGGGAGGGAGGGAGGGAGGGAGAG
>Ga0160419_101189_pt1 | contig 11470 bp, 11 predicted proteins | sample CelAP2metagpilot_2_FD_108196 | JGI IMG/M metagenome (GOLD analysis project Ga0160419, IMG submission 108196) | Phycosphere-associated microbial communities from Cellana algal ponds in Kailua-Kona, Hawaii, USA - Cellana AP2-4-25 metagenome pilot ... | reverse complement strand
GGTCAGATAATCAATGATCAGGTCCAAAAGGACGCCGTCAAATTCAGGGGCATAGCGTTTGACGTTGTAATGCCGGGCGAGCGGGCCATCGATGCCATCCACGGCAAAGGCGACGACGAGCCAGACAAACATCAGGCTCCATTTGGCATCAACAGCGGCCAACATGGCCAGCATTGCAAAAACGGCACCGGTGGCAGTAAGCAAATGAACGGAAAGGGCACGAAACTGAGGTGTCATGCCCCCCGTGATGGCGAATTTCGCCACAGCCCGCAAGCGCTCAATCCCAAAACCCTACAACTCTGGCGGATTTTCGTTGCGATGCGTCGCACGGATCGGCTGAGGCAGGGCTGGCGGCCTCTTCAGTCCTGCTCTTTCATGGCCGCACGAAAGAGCGTTTCGGTAATCGCGCGGGTATCCATCGACTGGTGGCTGTGCTGCGTGGGGCCGTCAGCGGGAATATACTCTCCCCGGGCGGCCTTGGAAGCGCGGTAGTTGGCCCATTCCTGATCGGAAATCTGGCGATCCCCGTCGCTGTCCAGCCCGGCCAGAAGCTGTTCGTAGAACTGGCTGAAATCCAGATCACCAATCGCGGCGTTGGTGGCGTTTTCAGCGCCGGTGACAGCAGGAGCATAAGGCGCGGCAGCAAGCGGGGCGGTGGCAGGTTGGGCGGTCTGGGTAATCGTGGTCATATTGGCATCCTTCTGGAGAACCGAAATGTGGCAGGGCCGCATCCTGCCACAACAGCTGTTATCACCCGGTTAAGCTGGGCCCGCCTGCCTGGTATTCATCTTTGCGTTGCGCTTCGCACCCGGTCGGGCTGCTACGCCTTGGGGTGGGCGCGGTTGTAGACTTCCATCAGATGGGCCGTGTCAACGGCCGTATAGGCCTGGGTCGTCGACAGCGAAGCATGGCCCAGAAGCTCCTGGATGGCCCGAAGATCCCCTCCCGCCTCAAGAAGATGGGTTGCAAAACTGTGGCGCAGCGCATGGGGCGTCGCTGTTGCAGGCAGGCCCAGCTGGGCCCGTGCCTGCGCCATCGCCTTGCGGATAATGCTGGCATTTAGGGGGCCACCGCGGATCCCGCGAAACAGCGGCGCGTTGGTCTCTTGCGGGTGCGGGCACAGATCCAGATAACGATCGACCGCCGCCCTGGCAGCGGGCAGAACCGGCACGATGCGTTCCTTGCCACCCTTGCCGGTGATCCGCAGCACTGAGGGCAGGGGGGCATCCCCCCCGGTCAGCCCCAGCGCCTCGGATATCCGCAGGCCGCAACCATAAAGCACCGTCACCACGGCCACATCGCGCGCAGCGACCCAGTCGCTGGTCGATTGATACTCGACCGTTTCGATCATCGCCTTGGCCGCATCCTCGGCAAGGGGGCGGGGCAGTTTTCTCTGAAACTTCGGGCTGCGGGCCGACAAGACGGCGGTCGCCTCGAACCCCTGTCGTTCGGCCAGCCAGGTGTAAAAGCTTTTGACCGCAGACAATTTGCGCGCAAGAGAGCGTGCGCCGGTGCCGCCGGCCCGTGTGGCGGCCATCCAGGCGCGCATGTCGCCCGTGGTGATCTCTGCCAGCGCCCCGAGCCCCTGGGGACTGCCGAAATGCTGTGTCATAAAGGCGAGAAAATCGACCACATCTCCGCGATAGGCGGTCAGCGTATTATCCGCAGCATCGCGCAGCCCGCCCAGATGAGCCAGCCAGTGTTCCAGCGCATCGCGGCACGCGGGAGAGATCATCACGGCCTGCGCCGTTCTCTCCCCGCTGCTCACGACAGCCAATGGCGCATGGACCGTTCAAACACACCGGCGAAAAACGCCAGCAGGTCAGTGCCATGCTGGGGGGTGAACTGATGGGGATCTTCAGAGCCAAGCACCAAAAGGCCGGGCAGACGGCCTTCGCCGAGTTCCAGACGAAGACAGGCCTCAGAGCGGATATAGTCGGCTTTGCTGCCGTGGGTGCGGGCGTTGCCACACTCCATCTGGCGCAGGGTGACCTGACGGTCAGGACGATCTCCGCCGCCCCGCTGGCTCAGATAAGTGGCAACGAACCCCGGCTCGACCACCTTCAGCACCTGATCCATGCGCTGAACAGCTGCATCCTGTTCGGGTTGTGCGGATTCCAGCACCAGCGTCACGCTGTCGACGCGCAGGATCTCGGCCAGCTCGCCGCCCAGATTGGACAGGTAGCTTTCAAAATCCATCGGATCCAGCAGGCGCAGGACTGCGCGGTGGATCTGGTTGGTTCCGGCAAGGTTTTCATAGGCCGCTGCAATCACCGAACGATGGGTGTCCTCCAGCCGGTCCAGCCGGGCCTCCATCCTCTCCATCGCAATGCCGCGCAGGTCCACGATATTGGACCCCATCGCACGTTCATTGGCGCTGACCAGCGCGTTCATCACGCTTTGGTCGTCAAGAAGGGCATCAGGTTTGGCCAGGATTGCCTGGCGCAGGCTCTCGTCGAGTTCTGCTGTATTGCTCATTTTCTGCTCTGTCTGACCTCTGGTGGGTTTGCGCCCGTTATAACACGGGATCCCGGAAAGGGTGGCAAAAAATTCCACTGCCGGGGCAGGTCATCGCCAGCGGTGCAGCCACAGGCCACAGGGAACACCAGAAAGACGGGCAACAAAAAAGGGGCCGCCTGATTGGCCGCCCCTGATGTTTTTCTGCCTGATGCCGCTTGGCTTACAGGATTTTGATGTTCGCGGCCTTGATGTCGGCCAGGAACGCGTCAAGCCCCTTGTCGGTCAGCGGGTGGTTGATCATGCTCTTGATGACGGCCGGCGGTGCGGTAATCACGTCGGCACCGATCCGCGCGCTTTCCAGAACGTGGTTGGCGTTGCGGATGGAGGCCGCGAGGATCTCGGTCTCAAAACCGTAGTTGTCGTAAACGGTGCGGATATCTTCGATCAGATCCATGCCGTCGAGGTTGATATCGTCCAGACGGCCGATGAAGGGCGAAATGAAGGTCGCACCCGCCTTGGCAGCCAGCAGCGCCTGATTGGCAGAGAAACACAGGGTCACATTCACCATGTGGCCATCGTCGGTCAGGGTTTTACAGGCTTTCAGACCATCCCAGGTCAGCGGCACTTTGACGGCGATGTTCTCGGCAATCTCAAGCAGCTTGCGGCCTTCGGCAATCATGGTGTCCGCGTCGGTTGCGGTCACTTCGGCAGAAACCGGGCCGTCCACCAGATCACAGATTTCCTTGGTGACTTCGATGATGTCACGGCCGGATTTCTTGATCAGCGAGGGGTTGGTGGTCACACCATCCACCATGCCCAAAGCGTTCAGCTCGGCAATGGCGTCGATTTCAGCGGTGTCTACGAAGAATTTCATCGGCTAGGGTCCTCTGGATGGGTTGGCCTTGATTGCGCTAGCCTTTACCTGATGGCGGCGGCTTTAAAAACCCCCCGCTGTTTTCGATGCGTCCCGGGCGGGCGCCGTCGGAGCAGGGCGCCGGGGAAGAACCCCGACAGGCAAAAGAGGCAAACAGCGTGCAGGAGCAGGCATTTTTCCACGAAGGTGAGCGGGTTGGCGTCCTGACGACACAGCCTCTGGACCGTGTTCTTGACTACCGCGCCCCCGAAGGTGGCTGCCATTTGGGCGCCTATGTCGAGGTGCCGCTGGGCCCGCGCCGTGTTCTTGGGGTGATCTGGGGGCCGGGAGCGGGGGATTTCGATTCGGCCAAGCTGCGCCCGGTGAACCGGGTTCTTGATGTGGCACCGATGCGCGACGAGATGCGCCAGTTCCTGACCAAATCGGCGGATTATACGCTGACGCCTCTGCCTGCGATGCTGCGACTGGCCACGCGCGCGCCGGGCCTTTCTGATCCTGTGTCCATGCGCAAGGTGTTGCGCCCCACAGGCCAGATGCCCGACCGCATGACAGAGGCCCGCGAGCGGGTTCTGACGGCCGCAGATGAATACGGCGGTCTGGCCTTCACGGCAAAGGAGCTCGCAGATCTCGCAGGGGTCACAACGTCGGTCATCAAGGGGCTGGTGAAACAGGGCGCCCTGCGCGAGGAGGACGCCCCGCGCGATCTGCCCTATCCCCGCCTTGACCCTGACCTGCCCGGCAAGACCCTGACCGAAGATCAGGCTGCCGCCGCCGCCAGACTGGGCGAAGGGGTCGCAAGCGGGCGCTACGGCACCACCCTTCTGAAAGGCGTGACCGGCTCCGGCAAGACCGAGGTCTATCTGGAGGCAGTCGCCGCCGCTCTGCGGGCAGGGCGTCAGGCATTGGTGCTGTTGCCGGAAATCGCCCTGACGGCCGAGTTCCTCAAGCGGGTGGAACAGCGGTTTGGCGCAACGCCCGCCGAATGGCACTCCGGTGCAACCATGACCGAACGCCGCCGGGTCTGGCGCATGGTCGGGCAGGGCAAGGCCCAGCTGGTGATCGGCGCGCGCTCGGCCCTGTTTCTGCCCTATCAGAACCTCGGCCTCATCATCGTGGATGAGGAACATGACACCTCTTACAAACAGGACGATGGCGTCTGTTACAACGCTCGCGACATGGCGGTTTTGCGCGCGGCGATGTGTTCGGCGCAGGTCGTGCTGGCGTCGGCAACACCCAGCCTGGAAACCTGGGCCAATGCCGAAGCCGGAAAATACCAGCGCCTTGATCTGAAATCCCGGTTCGGTGCCTCGGTCCTGCCGGATATGCGCGCCATCGACATGCGGGCAGAGCAGCTGGCCCCCTCCACCTGGATCTCGCCCAGCCTGCGTCAGGCGATGGCAACCCGACTCGAGAGGGGGGAGCAGTCGCTCCTGTTCCTCAACCGTCGTGGCTTTGCGCCGGTCACCATCTGCCGCGCCTGCGGCGGCCATGTGACCTGCGATCACTGCGACTCCCGCATGGTTGAACACCGTTTCATGAAACGACTGATGTGCCACCAATGCGGCGAAACGAAACCGGTGCCCGAGGCCTGCCCGACCTGTCAGGTCGAGGGCAAAATGGCCCCCGTCGGCCCCGGCATCGAACGTCTGGGAGAGGAAACCGCAGCCCTTTTTCCAGAGGCAAGGATCGCGGTTCTCTCCTCGGATCTTTTCGGCTCTGCCCGCGCGCTCAAGCAGCGGATCGAGGAAATCGCAGCAGGGGAGGCCGATATCGTGCTGGGCACCCAGCTGGTGGCCAAGGGACATAACTTCCCGCTCCTCACCTTGGTCGGCGTGATCGATGCCGACCTTGGCCTGCAGGGGTCGGATCTGCGCGCAGCAGAGCGCACCTTTCAGCTGATGCGTCAGGTCGCAGGCCGGGCAGGGCGGGCCGACAAACCCGGTGAGGCCCTGATGCAGACCTTCCAGCCCGAACACCCCGTGATCCGGGCGATTCTTTCCGGGGATGAGGAAGCCTTCTGGAAAGCCGAGGCTGCCGAACGTCAGGCCGCAGGCGTGCCCCCCTACGGCCGCATGGCGGGCATTGTGCTGTCCGGGCCAGATCTGCCCGCGGTGATGGATCTGGGGCTGGCGTTGTCGCGCAATGACATGCCGCTGCGCCAGATCGGTGCACAGGTCTTTGGCCCGGCCCCGGCCCCCATCGCCCGCATCCGAGGCCGCCACCGCGTGCGTCTTCTGGTCAAGGCCGCCAAGGGCACGCCCCTGCAGGACGCCATTGCCCGCTGGATCAGACCGGTGAGGCTCAAGGGGGATCTGCGCCTCTCTGTCGATATCGACCCGCAGAACTTCTTCTGAGGGATCGGTTGGGGGCTCTGCCTCCAAACTTGTGGCCTCCCCCGGGATATTTCAAACCAGAAGATGATCTGTATGCCGCTTCTTCTGGCCCCAAATATCCCGGAGCGCGAGGCAGCGCCTCGCATCCTGTCTAAGCGGGTGCCGCAACACTGCGCTGATCCACCAGAAGGTCGGTCAGCACAGCCCCGACCCACATGGAAAACAGCGCCAGCCAGGCGGTGCCTGCAAAGATCGACCCGCCAGTGACACCGGCGCCAATCGCGCAGCCTCCCGCCAGCATGCCGCCAAACCCCATCAGCGCCGCGCCGATCATGGCCTTGCGCATGGTCACCGCCCCGTCAAAGGCCTGAATCCGCATCTCTCCCGCCAAAGCCGCAGCCCCCATTGCGCCCCCGAAGACACCTGCGACCAGCCCGACGTCGAATTCCAGAACCGAGGCGCGATCCAGAAAGAACATCAGCATCCGGGCGGAGGGGCCCGTGAAGGTCACGCTTTCGATCTGCACCGGATCAAACGCCACCTGCGCCAGCGTCGATGTCAGCCCCCAGCCAAGCGCGACGGCAAAGCCAACACCGGAGGCAAAGATCAGCCGCGCGGCCCCGATCCGGTTTTGCAGGGACAGGCCAAGCGCAAAGACAGCACATCCAACCCCCAGCGCCAGTCCGGACCAATCGGGCAGGCCGAGGGCTGCCAACAGATCCAGATTGCGTCCGCTAGAGGTGATCCAGAGACCAGCCAGATAATCCCGCAGCGGCGCCAGATGCCCTGCGAGGCTCATCTGGGCGACCACCGCAAAAATCAGGCCAGAAACAACGCTGCGCAGGTTGCCGGTCGCCGCCAGCACCAGCAGCCGCCCCGAACAGCCGCGTGCCAGCACCATGCCCGCGCCAAAGATCAGCCCGCCGATGATGGCGCCCGACCAGCTGCCGGGCACCGCCATCATCCGCGCCTCATCGGTGTCGATCCAGCCAATCAGCCGTCCCGCCTGCACCCAGACCAAGGCGGTAGAAAAGGTCAGCAGCCAGACCGCCACCCGATCGCCCAACTGGCCGCGGGCAAACTCTACCGTGGCGGCGCGCAGGCAAAATCGCGACCGCTGCGCTGCGACGCCGAAAATACCACCCGTGAGCAGCCCGAACAGCGCAGCGGCGCCGGGCTCTCCCACCCATTCGACAAACTCAACAAGCCCGGTCACGCCATGTCCTCCATTTGCATTCATATTCTTGAATATGGATGCCATCACAACCGTGCATTGATGCAGATCAGATGTGCGCACGGCTTTTTTGCTCGCCAGAGGGGGCGGATGGGCGTAGAGCCTTGGACATGTTCAAGCCATTTCCCACCGATGCGGCTGCCTCGCTGCCGCTGTGGCGCCGCCCCACGACCCTGTTGTTTGTGATGGCGCTGACCATGCCCATCGCCTTCAACACCTGGAGCGCGCTGCTCAACAACTTTGTCATCGAGGCTGCGAATTTCGATGGCGCCGACATTGGCCTGCTGCACACTGTGCGCGAGATTCCGGGCTTTCTGGCGGTTGGGGTGATCGCGGTCATCATGTTCGTACGCGAGCAGGTGCTGGGGATGGTGTCGCTGATGATGCTGGGGATTGCCACGGCAGTGACGGCCTGGTTCCCCAGCCTGGGTGGGCTGCTCGCGGTGACGCTGCTCAGCTCGATCGGCTTTCATTACTATGAGACTGTGAACCAGTCATTGCAGCTGCAATGGCTCCCCAAGCTGCGCGCGCCACAGATTCTGGGCTGGCTGGTGGCCGCGGGATCGGCGGCGACGCTGGTGGTCTACGGGTTGATCGCGCTCCTGTGGGAGCCGCTCAATCTGTCCTACAATCTGGTGTTCATGCTGGCAGGTGGCGCGACAACCTTGCTCGCCCTGTTCTGTCTGGTCGCCTATCCCCAGTTCGAGGCGCCGCACCCGCAGACCAAACGCCTGATCCTGCGCCGCCGCTATTGGCTCTATTATGCGCTGCAGTTCATGGCGGGCGCACGGCGCCAGATCTTCGTGGTCTTTGCGGGCTTCATGATGGTAGAGAAGTTCGGCTTTGACGTGCATGAACTGACCGGGCTCTATCTGATCAATCTGGTCATCAACATGACCGTGGCGCCATTGCTGGGGCGCGCGGTTGCCCGGTTTGGCGAGCGTCGCACGCTGATCTTTGAATACGCGGGCCTGGCGATTGTTTTTGCGGCCTATGGCGGGCTGTACTGGTTCAGCTGGGGCGTGATGCTGGCCGGGGTGCTTTATGTGGTGGATCACATCCTTTTTGCGCTGGCACTGGCGTTGAAGACCTATTTCCAGAAAATCGCCGATCCGGGGGATATCGCCCCAACTGCGGCGGTGGCTTTCACCATCAACCATATCGCAGCGGTGGTGCTGCCCGTGCTCTTGGGGCTTTTGTGGGTGGCCTCTCCGCCTGCGGTCTTTGCGTTGGCGGCCTGTATGGCACTGGTGTCGCTGACCCTTGCGCTGCTGATCCCGCGCCATCCCGAGCCGGGCAACGAGACGATCTTTTGCAAATGGCAAAGCGCAGCCCCGGCTGAGTGATCTGTAGCCCCTAAGGGGGGCGACATCGGCAACGCCACGCCAATACCGGCCAATCGCCCCTTCCGCCGCGCGCTGAGGGGGCGCTGCCCCTTGACCTGACCCGCCGCTCAGCCTAGGCGCTGTGCAACCAATGTCCGGAGACAGCCATGCCCACCTTTACCGCCCTGACCACCCTGACCGGAAAAGCCGCCGCCGAAGCGCTTGGCGAGGCGATGGAGCGTCTGACGCCGGAACCCACCGGTCTTGGCGTCTTTGAGGTCGAGGATGATTCCGGCCTGTGGGAAGTGGGCGGTTATTTTCTGGAAACCCCGGACGAAGCCGGTCTCGCGCTTCTGGCAAAGATGTTTGATGCCCAGCCCTTCGTGATCTCCGAACTGCCGGAAACCGATTGGGTTGCGCATGTCCGTCGTGAACTGGCCCCGGTCGAGGCCGGCCGTTTCTTTGTTTACGGCAGCCATGACGCCGACAAGGTGCCCGCCGACCGCATCCCGCTGCTGATCGAGGCGGCGATGGCTTTTGGTACAGGTCACCACGGCACCACCCTGGGCTGCCTGAAGGCGCTGGACAAGCTGATCACAGACGGGTTTGTCGGCCACAAGGTGGCAGACATCGGTTGCGGTACCGCAGTTCTTGCGATGGCAGCAGCGCGGGTCTGGGACGGTCAGATCCTGGCCAGCGACATCGATCAGGTCGCCGTCGAAGTGGCCGAAGCCAACCTCAAGGCCAACGACATGGAAGGCGCTGTCGACTGCATGGAAGCAGCCGGTTTCGACGCCCCCGCCCTGGCAGAGGCCGCGCCTTTTGATCTGATCTTCGCCAACATCCTCAAGGGGCCTCTGGTTGCTCTGGCACCCGATGTGGCGGCGCATCTGCGCGACGAAGGTTACGCGATTCTGTCCGGTTTGCTGAACGATCAGGCCGAAGAGGTGATGACCGTTTATGCACAAAACGGCATCAATCTTGTCGAACGCACCTCCATTGGTGACTGGACAACCCTGCTTTTGCAGAAAAAGGGCTGAATCGCTCGCATTTGTTGAGCATTTTAATGAAGCGCCCCAAAATCGACGCATTACCTACCTAGGCTTTAACCAGCTGATGGTGGGAGCCATAGCGAGGTTTTGGTATGGGTGAGCAAAGTAACAACTTTTATGCACGTCTTGAGCGTCTCGAGCAAAAGCACGAGGCCATGTCACGTGGATACACTGCACGGGTGCGGTCTGATGGTCTGATTGTGGTTTCTCCACGCAGGCTTCAGTCCCGGATTTCCGGCCGTTCCGTCGTTCTCTTTGTTGCCGCCTTTTTGCTGTTCAAGGGCTTCCTGATGGCCGCCCTTGGATTTGGCAGCTACGACTTCCGTGTCGATCAGCTACGAGCCGGATCCGGCCTTGAAAAGGCCGGTGCATTTGTCATGCAACGGGATCCGGTATCTCAGTTCATCGCGGAAAAGATCGGACCTGTGCTGCGGTAGAGGGGCCGGCTGACGGATCGCGTAACGGGCGCTGGGGGGCATCCGTTACATCCGATTGCGCAGCTATGTCCGCCGCATCAGGGTCGCGCCACAGACAGGCGCTGACCATTCCGACCTCGACAAAAGAAAACGCCGCACTCCGAAAGGAGGCGGCGTTCTTCTTTTCCAGCACCTGACCGAGGGAGGAGACTGCCCGAGGGAGACCAGGCAGGGCAGGTGCGGAAAATGTCGGTCTTGAACCCGATCAGTAGGCAGAGCGACCTTCGGCAACGACGTCGATGTCGCTGCGGGTCATGCCGATGTCGGCCAGCTCGCGGTCGGTCAGTTTGTTCAGCGCATTGCGGGTCATGCGTGCGTCGTTCCAGTCAACAACGGTGGAAACAACAGCGCCAAAAACTGCGGCGACACGGCCAAACAGGTTGCCGGAGCCATAGGTGGTGCGGGTGGTGTCAAATGCGGCCATGTCCTCGTCCTTTCGAGTTCTGGAATTTCTGTGATGCCATGTGGCGATGGACGGCAGATAGAGACGGAATCTGACGCGCACAATCGCTGAAAACGCATGTGTCCCATGCGCAAACTGCATGGCTTATTGCCCTTAAAAACAAGGGAATTCCCTGCATCTTTTGGCGTATTGCGGGCAATGTCCGTTTCCGAAATACGGGAGGTCGCTTTCAGAACAGGTTTGGCCCATTTTGCCCCTGATCCACCCGGTGCGATGCCGTGATGAGGGGGCGGATTGCTGTCCTGTAACCGGTGAAAGCGGTTGGATATGTTCGCGTTTTGTGCTAATCCTGCGACAAATATGACCACCCGGATTATCGCCGGGGCAGGCAGGGATAGGGCAGACATGCGAATACTTGGCATCGATCCGGGGTTGCGGAACCTCGGCTGGGGCGTGATCGAATCACGCGGCACCCGCCTGTCCCATGTCGCAAACGGTGTCTGCACCTCTGACGGGGATGATCTGGGCGAACGTCTGCTGTCGCTCCACAATCAGGTGATCGAGGTGATCGAGGCCTACCGCCCCGATCAGGCGGCCATCGAACAGACCTTCGTCAACAAAGACGGCGCCGGCACGCTGAAACTGGGGCAGGCGCGGGGGGTTGCGCTGATGACGCTGGCGCAGGCCGGTCTGCCAGTTGGCGAATACGCCCCGAACCGGGTGAAGAAAACCGTGGTCGGGGTTGGCCACGCGGCCAAGGAACAGATCCTGCATATGGTGAAACTGCAGCTGCCCGGGTGCCTGCCAAAGAATGCCGACGCGGCAGATGCTCTGGCCATTGCCATCTGTCATGCGTTTTATGGGGGCACACAGGCCCGCCAGCTGAAGGAGAAACGCGCGTGATCGGAAAACTGACCGGACGACTGGAATACCGCAGCAGCGACCACGTGCTGATCGATGTGCGCGGTGTGGGCTATATCGTCTATTGCTCCGAGCGCACGATGGCCGCTCTGCCGGGCGTGGGTGAGGCCGTTGCGCTTTATACCGATATGGTGGTGCGCGAGGATCTGATGCAGCTTTATGGCTTTCCCTCGCTGGTGGAAAAGGAATGGCACCGCCTGTTGACCTCGGTGCAGGGGGTGGGGGCCAAGGTCTCGCTTGCCATTCTCGGTGCGCTTGGTCCCGATGGCGTCAGCCGCGCGATTGCACTGGGCGACTGGGCCGCCGTAAAGGCCGCCAAGGGCGTTGGCCCCAAGACCGCGCAGCGCATCGTGCTGGATCTGAAGGACAAGGCACCGGGCGTGATGGCGATG
>Ga0160419_101188_pt1 | contig 11477 bp, 13 predicted proteins | sample CelAP2metagpilot_2_FD_108196 | JGI IMG/M metagenome (GOLD analysis project Ga0160419, IMG submission 108196) | Phycosphere-associated microbial communities from Cellana algal ponds in Kailua-Kona, Hawaii, USA - Cellana AP2-4-25 metagenome pilot ... | reverse complement strand
ATCCGAAACCGGGAAGCAGACAAATATTAAGGGGGTTTTTAGTGCAAGGAGAAGCGAGCAGCAGGAAATAGAAAAGAAAAAAGGGGGGGGGGGGGAGGCGGAGGGGAAGGGGGGGGGAAGGATGAAAAGGAGGGAGGAAGGGAGAAAGAAATGAAGTGGTTGGGCTGGACCAGGCTATTCTCTGTCGTTAAAATGGACAGTTTGATTCGTTTGCTCGTTCATTAATGTTTGTATATATATGCATTAGTGAAGTACACCATTATCTGAAGGGCACTTGTTTCGGGTGTCATGGCTGCACGCGTCAAGATGGCCCAAAAACGACATCGTGGAAGATAGGTGCGAGAACTGAAGACGGGGGAGAGGCAGGAAGGACGCAGAAGAAAGTTGAAGGAGTCAAACAATTTATCGATTCTATTGAAAGAGATATGAATACTTCCCACTATCCGATGACTTGAACTCTGCACGCACCCTCCCTCCTCCCCTCTGCTCTTCTACCCTGAAGCATGACAAGCCAATGAAAATGATCTAGAAGGATGTTTGGAAATGAGAATACGACACTCGTGCATGAGGTAGTAGCCACTGCAGATGGCCAACTACGATTCGATTTCACCTCTTTTTCATTCTTCTTCACTCTTCCATTCCATGATGGCGGGGCCGGTTTCACTCCTTTTAAGTTGAACTCTACGTGTTTAGAATGTCCTTTAAAAATAAGGTGGATTCGTTCTCCCCATCATTTCCCTTGATGGTCCGGGAGAAGCCTTCACAAGGGAAGATGGAAGATAGAATAATGAGTGGCTCAGGAGAGGTCGGCAGCACCGGCAATTTATATCATATTTAAACTCTTTGTTTGACTGTAAGTTTTCCTTCTCCACCTTCTTTTCCTTTATCTCTTTCTTCCTCTTCTTCATTTTCCTTATTCTTCTATTCTTCTGTTGCTGTTGCTGTTGTTGCTGCTGCTGCCTTTCCTGTCGACAGAATCGCTCTTCTCAACATCTCTCTCGGTCGCACATTTCCCAAGCACGTCGGAGGACAAAATACAAAAATGAGCACCACGACTCTTCTTCCTCTGTACACATCATCTTCCCTCCCTCGATCCCTCCCTCCCTCCCTCCCTCTTAATTCTCCTTCCCCATAGGCGGTGTCACGAGGCTTCTAATCTTATTGGTCGCCATGACGGCCCGGACGGCCACTCGCATTTTTCTGATGGGGAAGGAGGAGAAGAGGAAAGGAAAGTAAAGGAAGAAGGGGGAAGGCTAAGAGGAGAAAGGTCTCATTTCATAATGATTCGGAGAGAAAAATAACACAACGTGGGCGCCGAGAACCCTCCCTCCCTCCCTCCCTCCCTCCCGCCAACTGTCTCCAAGTCCCCCGCAAAGATTTCTCCGATCCAGCACCTTCACCTCCTCTGCTAATAAACCACTCATGCGAAAGCCGGCCACCCCTCCCTCCCTCCCTACCTCCCTACCTCCCTCCCTCCCTACCTCAACGCATTAAACTTTCGGATCCCATCCCTTGCTTCCTTCAGCTCTCTCTCCTCCAGCTCCTCCTCCTCTTTCGAGAACCATTTATGGGAGAGAGCTTCCGTCGCTGAGAGCCGGCGGCGCGGGTCGACAAGGAGAAGGTGGGAGATGAGGCTCTTGGCCTCGGGGGAGACCTTGTCCCATTCGGGGGAGTGGAAAAGGACAGTGTGTTTCTGGAGGAGGAAGTGACCGAGGGAAGGGCAGTAGAGAGGGAATGAGGGGACAGCATGCGCATCAAAAAATTAAAATCGCGTTAGAGTCCAGAAGAAGACGTGGAGGTATTCAACCCCCCTTCCCCCCCGCTGTAGGAAAAATAAATAATGGGAAAAGGGCAGTCTCCATGTCCGACTGCTGCACTCCTTCCTGCTTACCTATATATTCTAAGTCATATTTATCAGTAATGCATCCCCACCACTACCTATATTCTAAGTCATTCTTATCAGTAATGCATCCCCACCACTACACAATGCTTTCCTAATCAATGTCACCAGTAAAAGATCCCCACCATTACATTACATAGTACCTTCTTAATCTGATCCTGGTTGTCCGCAAAAGGCGGGTAGCCCCCCAGAAGAATGTAAGCGATGATCCCCGCGCTCCACATGTCAACCTTACAGCCGTACTTCTTCCGGGAGAGAATTTCTTGGGAGAGGGAGGAGGGGAAGGAGGGAGGGAGGGGAAGTGTGGGTTAAGCCCTTAAGACAACCAAAGATATTATGAAGGCAGGGAGGGAGGGAGGGAGGGAGGGAGGGTGGGAGGATGGGAGAGAGAGAGAGAGGGAAGGGATACCTGGAGCGGTATAAGAAGGAGTACCGCAGTAGCGCGTGAGAGAGTCAGGAGTTTGGATGCGGGAGGCCGTTCCAAAATCAGCCAGCTTGATCTGAAGGTCGCATGTCGTGCTTTCAAGAAGGAGGTTTTCGGGCTACGAGGGCAGAAAGCGAAAGAGAGGAAGGGAGGGAGAGGGGGGGGGGGGAGGGGTTCAGTATGGCGTTCAGCCTCTTCTTTCACCCGCGGGAGAATATCCATCATTGTCGGAGATCAGACAATTAGAAACATCGTGGCTGCTCTCTCCCTTCTTACCTCCTTCCCTCCCTCATTTCCTACCTCCCTCTTTTCCAAATCCCAATGCACGACACCAGGCGTTGACCAAGTTTCATTGTAATCAGAGAGTTGAGGAAGGGAGGGAGAGAGGGAGCGAGGGAGGAAGGATAGGGGAGGAAGGGCCTGCCTACCTTCAAATCGCGATGCACCACCTTAGCCTCGTCGTGGCAGAAGGCCAAGGCACTCAACAGCATCCTAATCACATCCCGCGCCTCCTTCTCGTTATACGTTCTCTTGGCCACTATCCGCTCAAACAGTTCCCCGCCCTGACAAAACTCCATGACTAAGTATGAGCACGAATCTGTGGAAGATTCGAAAAAATCATAGGCTTTGACTATCCGGTCATGCTTTAGGGATTGAAGGATAGCGACCTCCTGTGGTTGTCAAATACATGAAACAATAGAATATTACATCAACCAGAACGAGCATGCTACCTTTTCCCCACCCCTTCATTCTACATAATGTCCTCCCGCTTTCCGCCCGCCAGTCGTCTTTATTTCCTACTTTCACTGTCTTCGCCTTACATTATAGATACGCTCCCTTGCCGTCGCCTGCTTCCCCTTCGGCACCTTGCTCAAATCAAACACCTTGACGGCTGCCGGTCTCCCGGAGTCATTTTTTTGTGTACATTTATAGACGGGGGCGAAAGCCCCGGTGCCGATTGGGGGGCCGATTTCGTACATACTGTGAAAAGACGCGGGATTGATGGTGACTTCGGGCATGTTGGTGGGGCTGGGGGTAGTGTCTATGTCCTGGTTGCTGCTCTGTCTTTGAAAAAAGAAGCAGTCTGCAGGCACTGGACGAAGGATGTGACGTAGGAGTGCAAAAGAATGCTGCTGCTGGGTTTGCTGCTGTTGAAAGGCAGAGTGCTGGTCCGTGCCATCCTCGTTAGCGTCATCCGTGTGGAGGAACAAATACGAAGCGAGAAGAGCGCCATATGCAATCCCAATCGGAGCTACGCTCGCCGTGGTTATGCCATGCCGAGACGTGGCGAGGGAAGTAGACGAGGCAGCCATGGAGTAGGTTTGCAATCTGCCTATGTTTGGTGCGCGTATTTTGTAAGTCTTGGACGGACGAGATGCAAGCAAGCAATTCGGCCGCAGTAAACCAGGCAGCAAATTGGGAAGGGTGAGAATGCCCGCGGGCGGAGGCAGAGGCCTGAGGGCACTTGCTGAGCTGAGACAAAGCAAGCTAAATTGCTATGACTGAATGTTAAAGCGAGGATACCACAATATATGGGCATTTTGGGGACAGAGTGATCAAGCGACATTACCCGACTGTAACTCTTTTCCAGCCGTTGCGGCAACGCCGCTCTTCCGTCCGGCTTCAACGTCTTTTTTTCGCTACCAAGGATTTTGGGAGTAATTGAGTATGAAAGTGCTCCGTCGTCGGCGGATGTGGGCGTGTAAATTATCGTGCAATCTGTGTATCGATTACCTTTTTGGCTCTGAGAAAGAAGCGCGATCACAGGCATGCAGTTTCAAAATAACCTCCTCACCACAACAGCCATACGCCACATCCTTGCGCGTCGTCGTCCTTGCTCCTTTCCGATTCGGAGGCTCACGCGGTTCTCTCTGTAATAGTTCTTTTCTATGACACCCCTCCATTATCAACTTTATCCAATAACACCTTCACACACTTAAAACCCAGGTGGTAAGGGCCGTTCGTGAGCCAAGCAAAACAAGCGCGCTGTGTCCTTGGCATCCAACTCCTCGCCGTCATACGCCCGCCTGCTCGAGGCCTCCGTCGATTGACTCAGCCTCCCCACATCCCGATATACAAAACGCGGCAATGATCGCCGTGTCTTTCCTTCCTCCATTCGTTCTCCTCCTGCTCCTCCTTGGCTCATCACATCATCCCCATTCCCCTTCATGGCCTCCTCCCAAGCCACCTCCTGCAAGACCGCCTGTTGTCGCCTCGCCCTCTCTTCAGCCTGCCTCATAGGTCGCATGGCCCATGCTCGTTCTCTTCTCTCCTTTGCATGTCTTAGACTCAAGCGCGCCCTTCGCTCCAACACTAATTTTAAGACGTTCGGACTCTCTTTCACGTCCTCCCTCCCTCCTTTCCCTTCGTTGACTAGCCGCCTGTATTCCGCCTCCTCTTCCATTTCCTCCTCCAGCCGAGCCTGTTCTTCTGTTCGCTGTCGCTCTCTCTCCTCTTTCTCTTCCCGGTGCCTTGCCAATTGCTTCCTCGTCAAGGCTGCTCTTCGTTTTTCCTGTGCAGCCTTGCGTTGCTGCGCTTCCCACCTCTGAAGTTTTTGTGCCTCCTCCTCTTTCTCCTCCTGTAGCTGCCGTCGTCTTCGCCATTCCGCTACGAGGCGACGTTTGCGCGTCACTTCGTCCAAATTCCACCCCTTCTCCTCTTCTTCCCTCCTTGCCTCCTCCTCGGCCTCCTTCCTCTGCCTGACACGCAGTGCTCGAGCGCGGATGCGATGGCGTTGTTTGACGTACCATTCTACATGCCGCATCACCTCCCCCTCACTTCGTGACCACAGAACACGTACCGCCCGATCCAAGAATAACAAATTGCCCTTGACTTCTGCCACCGGGTCTTCATCCTCTTCCTCTTCAACCTCCTCATCCTCTTCCTCCTCTTCCTCCCTCGGTCGGGCATGTCCTCGAGAATCCCGCCACAAAGCCAGAAATTTTTCATGTTCCTCCGCCTGCCACCCACCCGTCAAACCACCATGTGCAAGAATCTCTTCATCCAATGCCGCGATGGCTGATTGAATTTCCATCACGCGCACTCTAGCCTGTGATTGTTGTGCTTTCATCTTACTGCTCGTGCTTATGGCACTCTTGCTCTTACCGGTAGTGCTGAGAGTCTTTTTTTTATAATTCTTTTCACGATTATCCTTTTCTCTAGGAGCAGCAGCAGCTGTGGTCATTGCCTTCTCCATATCCTTGGTCAGCACCCTCTCTTGCCAGCGCAATGCCTCAAATTCCCGGCGATGGGCCAAGGCCAAAGCATGCAGCCCATCTTGCACAGATGCTAGGTACACCTCAATTTTGTCACTGGCCACGGGAACTGTTGCTGCTGCTTCTCCTCTTTCTTCTTCTACTCTTCGTCCTCCTTTTTCGAAGTTAAGATGGTGGTGGTGCTGCTCCTTCTTGTCGCCACTTATGCACCGTATGCGTGCGCGGGCCTTGGCCAGCGCACTCTGCAGCCCGCCCAACTCCCGTCGAAATGCTACTTGGGCTTGCATATGTTCGTAAGATGATTCGGTTGCAAGTGTGGTTGTAAGGCTGGGCGGCACGAGCCGCTGGAGGTCGTGCTCGAGGCGCGCAAGGTGTTGGGTGAGGGCTGAGTGCCGGGCGAAGTAAGCTTGCTTCTCGAGGTCTGCTTGTTGCGGAGGTGACGACGTCGGCCCCATGGCTGGGCTGCTGCTGGTGCTGCTGCGTTCCAAACTATGGCCTGCGATTGCGTTGTACGTTGGACGATGTAGTCAGGAATTTGGAGTGCCTGACCCCCTTGTAGGAATGCCGCATCTCATATATCAAAAAACGCGCCAAGGAGATATCAGGATTATTTGGAGGCCTGGTGGCGTTGTATTTCTTACACATGCTCCTGTGTCCTGAACACATCACCACCACTGCACAGCGGCAGCAAGTATTGCAAGAGGAGCCCGACAACATCCTATTCCAATTTATCAGCTGAAGGAGCGACCTGAGAAAACTGCCTTACTCTTCCTCTCCTCCTCCAACCACCCCGTCACATATAGGTGGACCGGACTTGTTGCGGCTTGACAGACAAGCAAGCCACCAGTCAGCAAGAGCCATGGCGCACCGTTATTCTCTCTTTCTTCTCCCCCTCTTCCTCCCCTTCCTCACGTCGGCCTTTCACGCACCGATGCGAACGTCCTCACCCTGGGTTGTACTAGGCCACCGCCGCAGTAGCAGCCTCAACGGTCTCAGCAGCGGCAACGGAAGAAGACCGCCCCTTCCTCCTTCCTACCTTGCCTTCCATCAGCTTTTTTCCTCCAGCAACAGCGGTGAGGGCGAGGATGAGGAGCGGGAGGAGAATGACGAGGATGGCAGCTTGGTTGACAAGGTCAAGGCCTTCTTTGCCGACGCGGAGAACCGCAAAGACACCACGCTGTTTGCAGTCTCCTTCCTCGTCTCCCTGGGCATCCGAGCCTTCATCGTTGAGCCCCGCTACATCCCTTCCCTGAGCATGTACCCAACCTTCCTGGTGGGTGATCAATTGGCCGTGGAAAAGGTGACGAAAACCTACAAGAATTACGAGCGCGGGGACGTTGTCGTCTTCAACCCGACCCGTGGGTATCAAGAGTACGTGAGCCAAGACCCTTATATTACAGACAAGAGCAAGATCAACGAGGCATTAATCAAGCGGATCATTGCGAAGGAAGGGGATGTGGTGGAGGTAAAAGATGGCTTGCTCTATATCAATGGCGCGGCGCAAGACGAGAAGTACATTGCGGAGGGTCCGGCCTATGTGTGGGGGCCTAGTCGAGTGCCGGATGGCATGTATATGGTGTTGGGAGATAACCGGAATCATTCTCTTGATTCGCATATCTGGGGATTCTTGCCCAAGGAGAATATAATTGGCAAGGCAATTTGCAAGTACTGGCCGCCGTGGCGGTTGGGCTTGGTTGAGGGGCCGTTCCAGCAGGCGTCGTAGGGGGGTTAGGAAGGTAGGAAAAGATGGAAGAATAATTGGAAGGTGTGAGTGAGAGTGACACACATCTAGGTGAATGCGGGCATATGCCTTCTGTTGATTGCGTAGATCGAAAGTAAAAGCAAAGAATTTACTTATTTGATGATTGTGACTGGAGAGGTTGTTATGTCTCAGTATCTGTCTCTGTCTGTGTGTGTGTATTTAAAGTGCATTTGCACATACGGCAAGCATATGGCTTTTGTTGGTCGTTTCGTGATTGTTATCTTTACTTTTTTTCTTCGCCTAGTCTCTCCAGTACGCTTACGGTTGAAAGAATATATATGTATGTGTGTGTATGTATTACTCTCCTATAGTTTGAGCGCACAAGCCCACAATATCTGCGAAACGGCCAGTTCGATGCTTTTTTTAAAAGCGGGAAGGAGAATGTGGGGGGTGTCATTCTCTCCTCATCTTCCAGGCTAACACGCATACACGTCTTTCAATTTTTCTATCTTTCCCTCTTCTTATTTCTCTGCGCTTTGAACATCTTCATTGCCGATCCTCTGTGGTTCACCTTTCTTCTCCTCCTCTCCTCTTTTCCTCGTCATGGTTTTCGATTTGTCTTCCCTATCTATCATTTCTAGTCTAAAAGCGCCAACATAAGTGAGCAAATCTGTAGATAATCCGCAGCTGATTTCCCGCCCATTCTCGTTTTCTCTTGCATTCCTCGGTGTCTCACGCTTCAATTCCGATGCCTCCATCTATTCCCCTTCCCTCCTGCTTCTGGTCCTCTCTTTGTTTGCTTTTATTGTATAGTCCCTCTGCCCTTCACCTCATCCTTCTGGTCTCGCTCATTCCTTACTCGAAGCTCTCGCATTTTACTTCTTTCGGTCCTCACTACTTATCTCCTTCTTCGCTCTATCAGCTCACTGCCTCCTCCTCTCGCTACCTGTTCATATGATCACAATCATGATGAACTCACTCCTTCCCTGCTGCCTGTATTGTCTGCCATCGCCGCCGCTGCGGGAGCAGCAGCAGCAGGAGGAGGAGGGGTTGCAGCAGCGGCCTTGGGGGTTTTTTTCATTAAAAATTGCATCAATGAGGACTGTTTCTTTTTCACCACTGCCGGAGATGGACCTGCAACCCCTGTTGTTGCTGCTGCCGCTGTTGCTGCTGCTGCCGTTGCTGCTGCTGCGACTGGGGGAGGTGGAGGAGCAGCACCAGCTGCTGCTGCTGCTACGGCTGCGCTGCTGGTGCTGCTGGAGGTCTCTACAAAAGTCTTTTCCTTCTCTTTGTAAGGGGAGGAAAGAGAGGTGTGCCGCTTCTCCTCCTCTATCACCACGTCCACCGGCGAATCCGGAGGGGCTTTCTTCCCTTCCCTCCCTCCCTCCTTCCCTTCCTCATCCTGGCTTTGGGTGCAGTCTACCATGTCTACAATACCAACCGACAGCTTTTTTGCCACAGGCAAACTCTCTTCCTTCCTCCCTCCCTCCTTCCCCTGCACATTGTCCTCTTCCTTATCGTCATCACGCTTGCGTTTCTCGGCTGGAGAGGAGGACGAAGAAGAGCCTCTCGGAGAAGGAGGAGGGGGAGGTAGTAATGTAATTGCCGCTCCTACAGGAGGTAGTGATGTAATTGCTGCTCCTACACCTGATTCTGTTTCTTCGACCATATCGACTTCCTTCTGTCCTTCCTGCGAGGGAGGAATGACTGTCGTCTTCATCCCCCCCCGACTTTCTCCTTTTTCTAGCACAACTCCTCCTTCTCCTCCTCCTTTTCCTCCTGTTCCACCACCACAACCATTATCACCACCACCGACCACAGCAGCAGCAGTAGCAGCAGCAGTAGCAGTGGTAGCAGCAGTGATAGAACTAGACTTACTCTTGGGAAGGAAGAAGGCAGCGGTGGCTGCAGATAAACCTGCCCCTCCAACAACCGGTGCCCCATTCACAAAAGTCCGCACCGTCAGCGGCATTTTCCCAGCAGCAGCAGCAGCAGCAGCAGCAGCAGCAGAAGCAGCTGCAACAGCAGTGCTGAAGTTACTGTTGCCATTGCTCTTGCTGAAGCTGTTGCCAATGCTGTTGATACTGCTGCTGGGAAGATGATTACCCACCCCGGCCAGGAACGACGACGACATCCGACTCTTTCCTTCGCCCCCCTCTCCTCCCCCCCCTTGCCTTTTCCTCCCGCCCGCCTTCCCCGTCCCCTTTCCTTCATCGCTCTCTTCCTCCCCTCGTTCCACTCGATCCAATCGCTTGAAACCTTCCAAAACATTCTTTACGTAAGCCCCCATCTTGGTGGCATTCGGCCATTCCATACCCTCCCGTGGCGCGCCACACCCCAAGGGAAACTCGCTCAGGAGGAGGGCAAAGTCTTTCTTATTCACTCGCAGCCAGGCGTGTTTGTGGAGGGCTTGAAGGAGGAGAGGGAGGTGGAGAGGCTGCCACCAACTGCAGGGATATTTGCAGGCAGGGGGATATGGCTGGGAGAGGGCTTTGACCAGCCGAGCGTCGGTTGTGGCTTGGCTGAAGGAGGAGGAGGAAGGAGGGAGGGAGGAGGGGAGGGCGAGGGAGGAGACCATGCGTTGAAGAAGCCATGTGTCTTCGAGTGCTTGGAGGCGGGGCAAAGGACGTTTGGCTTGGAGAACTTTGTCGATGCCTTGCTCGTCAAGAGGGAGGGAGAGAGAGGAAGAGAGGGGGAGGGTGAGGAGGAAGGAGGCGAGGCGTCGGAGGTCGCCTGGCGCGAGAGGTGGGGGGACACGAGGATGAGTGAAGGTGGAGGAGACGGAGGAGGAGGAAGGGGACGCGGAAGAGGTTGCCGTCTCCTTTCTGAGCTCTCCGTTGTCCTCCACTACGTCCATCGGGGTAGGTCCAGCTGCTGCTGCCGCAGGCTTGTTCTCTTTCTCTTCCTCCCCTCCCTCCTCCCCTCCTTCCTTCCCTCCCTCGCCTTCATCGAGTACGAGCACAAGATCATCGTCATCGTCTTCTTCCTCCTCCTCCTCCTCACGGGTGTCGTTGCCGCCCTTCTCAGTCACTTTGATCTGTTCCTCCTTCCTCTTCTCCTCTCCCTCCTCTCCCTCCTTCTCTCCCTCTTTCCCCTCTTCTTTCATGGTCTCTTCCCCCTTCCTATCCTCCTCTTTCACTTTCTCTTCGTCCTCTGTCTCCTCCTCGTCCTTCCATTCTATCCCGAGCTCCCCCCGCACCTGCCTCTCCATATCCATCAACACCAACCGCGCCAGCGGGCATGTCTCAAGCAGTGCCACACACTCGCTCCGCAGTTCCTCCTCCGTCACTGCAGCAAAAGCAGCAGCAGCAGTTGTAGAAGCAGTCAAAGCAGCAGTAGTAGCGGCAGCAGTAGTCGCAGTAGTAGTAGTAGTAGCAGTAGCAGAAGGGGGAGGGGGAAGGAGAGACGGAGGCTCTTCAGACTTCTTCTCCACTGGGGAAAGCGAAGAAATATCCCCCACCGCAGGAGCTGAGGCTGGCTCAGTGCTTGCGTCTCCCTTCTTGCCTTCCATCCCTCCCTCCACCATCCTCTCCATAGAGCTGGGCGAGGCCGACACATCCACAATCTCTCTTGTCCCTCCTCCTCCTCCTCCTCCTCCTCCTCCTCCTCCCCCTCCATCCTTCGCCGACAATCCCACAGCAACTGCCGCTGCCGTCGCTGCCGTCGCTGCCGCTGCTGCTCCTGCTGCTCGTTTCTTGGCCTCCGTCGCCTCCACCGCAGCCCTGGCGTCCACCACTCTCTGTCTCGCCGACGCCCTGACCAGAAGAGAGAGGACGTATCGAGCGATCGACGGCAGCTTGGGATGATGCCGTGCCGGAAAATTTGCCTCTTCCCCTAACATGGCCCATCTCTTCTTTGATGTTTCTCGTCCAGGCTCCGTGCTGACGTACCCATATTTCTGCAGGGCCGTCATCAAACGATTGAGCGCCGCCACGGTGACCTTCCTCCCTCCCGCCCTCCCTCCTGCCCCTCTCTCTTCGTCGTCGTCGTCCTCCTCCTCGTCATCCACCCCGCCCTCCCTCCCTCCCTCCCCATCACTCCCACTGCTCCCTCCCTCCTTCATCAGCAGCCCCCTCAGCACACTCTCCTTGTACACCTTCTTCCCCATCTTGCACCGCCGATCCCTCCCACCCCCCCCCCTCCCCTCCCCCCCCCCCCCCCCCTTCCCCCCCCAAAGCCCCCACCCCCCCCCCCCACCACCCCCCTCCCCCCCCCCCCCCCCCCCCCGCACCCCTT
>Ga0160419_101186_pt1 | contig 11481 bp, 10 predicted proteins | sample CelAP2metagpilot_2_FD_108196 | JGI IMG/M metagenome (GOLD analysis project Ga0160419, IMG submission 108196) | Phycosphere-associated microbial communities from Cellana algal ponds in Kailua-Kona, Hawaii, USA - Cellana AP2-4-25 metagenome pilot ... | reverse complement strand
GAACGGAAGTACCAAATGTGAGCTACTGGCACAACTAAGTTGATGTGTCCAACGCGGTCACGACGCACTTTCTTTTCTGTTACTTCTACACCACAACGGTCACATACAATACCTTTGTAACGAATACGCTTATATTTACCACAAGCACACTCATAATCCTTTACAGGACCAAAAATACGCTCGCAGAATAAACCATCTCTTTCTGGTTTATGAGTACGATAATTGATAGTTTCTGGTTTTAAAACTTCACCTCTAGACTCTGCTAAAATAGACTCTGGTGATGCTAAACCAATTGAGATTTTATTGAATCTCTTTACTGAATTCTTATCTTGTTTTCTAGCCATAATTTCTTATAGTATTCAGTCTCCAGCTTTCAGTATGCAGATTAACTACATACTGATTACTGACTACTATTTTTTTATTCTTCTAATCTAATGTCTAAACCTAAACCTTTTAATTCGTGCATTAATACGTTAAAAGATTCTGGTAATCCTGGTTCTGGCATTGCTTCTCCTTTTACGATTGCTTCGTAAGTTTTAGCTCTACCAACCACGTCATCAGATTTTACTGTCAAGATTTCTCTAAGTGTACTTGATGCACCATATGCTTCTAGTGCCCAAACTTCCATCTCTCCAAAACGCTGACCTCCAAATTGTGCTTTACCACCTAATGGCTGTTGTGTAATCAAAGAGTATGGTCCGATAGAACGTGCGTGCATCTTATCATCAACCATGTGACCAAGTTTAAGCATGTAAATCACACCTACTGTAGCCGGTTGATCAAAACGATCACCTGTTCCACCATCATATAAATATGTATGTCCAAATCTTGGGATACCTGCTTCGTCTGTTAGCTCATTAATTTGATCTAATGTTGCACCATCAAAGATTGGCGTAGCAAACTTTTTACCTAAGTTTTGCCCTGCCCAACCAAGTACAGTTTCATAAATCTGACCAATGTTCATACGAGAAGGTACACCTAATGGATTAAGTACGATATCTACTGGTGTTCCATCTTCTAAGAATGGCATATCTTCTTGACGTACAATACGAGCAACAATACCTTTGTTACCATGTCGTCCTGCCATCTTATCTCCTACTTTAAGTTTACGCTTTTTAGCAATGTAAACTTTAGCAAGCTTGATGATTCCTGAAGGAAGCTCGTCTCCTACAGAGATTGTAAATTTCTCACGTCTAAGGGCACCTTGTAAATCGTTCTCCTTAATCTTATAGTTGTGGATTAAGTCTGCTACTAATTTATTTGTGTGGTCATCTGTTGTCCAAGTACCACCTGTTAAGTGCGTATAATCATCAACAGCGTTTAACATCTTTAAAGTGAATTTTTTACCTTTTGGTAAAACTTCTTCACCTAAATCATTAAAGATTCCTTGAGATGTTTTTCCGTTTACAATTGCAAATAATTTTTCAACTAAAACAGCTTGTAACTCATCAAATTTAGTAGTATATAACGTTTCTAATTTTGCTATATCTTCTTTATCTTGAGCTCTCTTACGCTTATCTTTAATTGCTCTAGAGAATAACTTCTTGTTAATTACAACACCGTGTAATGAAGGTGATGCTTTTAAAGAAGCATCTTTTACATCTCCTGCTTTGTCACCAAAGATAGCACGTAAAAGTTTTTCTTCTGGAGTTGGATCAGATTCACCTTTTGGAGTAATTTTACCAATTAAGATATCTCCTGGTTTAACTTCTGCACCAACGCGAATCATACCATGTTCATCTAAGTCTTTTGTAGCTTCTTCTGAAACGTTTGGTATGTCATTAGTTAACTCTTCATTTCCTAATTTTGTATCTCTTACTTCAAGAGAATACTCATCGATATGAATAGATGTAAATATGTCTTCACGAACTACTTTTTCAGAAATCACAATCGCATCCTCAAAGTTATACCCTTTCCAAGGCATAAAGGCAACTTTCATGTTTCTACCTAAAGCTAATTCTCCTTTTTCAGTTGCATAACCTTCACTTAGTACTTGTCCTTTAACAACTTTATCTCCCTTTCTTACGATTGGTTTTAAGTTAATTGAAGTACCTTGGTTAGTCTTTCTAAACTTGATTAAAGGGTAAGATTTAACATCACTATCAAAACTTACTTTAGCTTCATCTTCTGTACGTTCGTATTTTATTACTATTTCATTAGCGTCTACATATTCTACAACACCATTTCCTTCTGCATTAATTAATACACGAGAATCTGATGCTACCTGCTTTTCAAGACCTGTTCCTACGATAGGAGATTGAGGTCTTAATAATGGTACTGCTTGACGCATCATGTTTGATCCCATCAATGCACGGTTGGCATCATCGTGCTCTAAGAATGGAATTAAAGATGCTGAAATTGAAGAAATTTGGTTAGGCGCTACATCTGTATAATGGATTTCTTTTGGATCCATTACTGGGAAATCTCCTTCCATACGAGCAATTACTTTGTCGTGAAGGATCTTACCATTGTCATCAACTTTTACAGTTGCTTGAGCGATTAATTTTTCTTCTTCTTCTTCTGCACTTAAATATATTGGATCACCTTTAATATCTACTACTCCATCTTCAACTTTTCTATATGGTGTTTCAATGAATCCCATAGAGTTCACTTTAGCATAAACTGAAAGTGATGAAATTAATCCAATGTTTGGACCTTCAGGAGTTTCAATAGGGCAAAGTCTTCCGTAGTGAGTATAGTGAACGTCACGAACCTCGAAACCTGCTCTCTCACGAGATAAACCACCAGGTCCTAATGCAGATAAACGACGTTTGTGAGTAATCTCTGCTAATGGATTTGTTTGGTCCATAAACTGAGATAACTGGTTGGTACCAAAGAATGAATTAATTACTGAAGATAATGTCTTAGCATTAATTAAGTCTATTGGTGTAAACACCTCGTTATCACGCACATTCATACGCTCACGAATGGTACGAGCCATACGTGCTAAACCAACACCAAACTGAGATGATAACTGCTCTCCTACTGTACGTACACGACGGTTAGATAAGTGATCAATATCATCAATCTCTGCTTTAGAGTTGATTAACTCGATTAAATATTTAATAATGGTAATGATATCTTCTTTAGTAAGAACTTGTTTGTCCATACCAATATCAAGACCTAATTTTTTGTTCATTCTATAACGACCTACTTCACCTAAAGAGTAACGTTGGTCAGAGAAGAATAATTTGTCAATAATACCACGTGCAGTCTCCTCATCTGGCGGTTCTGCATTACGTAATTGACGGTAAATATGTTCAACAGCTTCTTTTTCAGAGTTTGTTGGGTCTTTTTGAAGTGTATTGTGGATAATAGCGTAATCTCCTTGTTGAGAGCTTTCTTTATGTAAAAGAATAGTTTTAACTCCAACTTCTAGGATTTCTTCTATATTATCTTTGTCTAATTCTGTATCACGATCTAAAACAATTTCGTTACGCTCAATAGAAACTACTTCTCCTGTATCTTCATCAACGAAATCTTCGTGCCATGTATTAAGTACACGTGCTGCTAGCTTACGTCCTAAAACTTTTTTAAGTCCAGATTTTGAAACTTTAACTTCTTCTGCAAGGTCAAAAATTTCTAATATATCTTTATCACGCTCAAAACCGATAGCTCTAAAAAGAGTAGTTACAGGTAACTTTTTCTTTCTATCGATGTACGCGTACATTACTTGGTTAATATCTGTTGCGAATTCAATCCAAGAACCTTTGAAAGGTATAACTCTTGCCGAATATAATTTTGTTCCATTGGCATGGAAAGACTGACCAAAGAATACACCTGGAGATCTATGTAATTGAGATACTACTACACGTTCTGCTCCGTTAATAACGAATGTACCACTTGGAGTCATATAAGGTATTGTTCCTAAGTACACATCTTGAACAATGGTTTCAAAATCTTCATGTTCAGGGTCTGTACAATATAACTTTAACCTTGCTTTTAAAGGAACGCTATAAGTTAATCCTCTTTCTATACACTCTTCAATTGTGTATCTTGGTGGATCTATAAAGTAATCTAAAAATTCTAAAACAAATTGATTACGTGTGTCTGTAATTGGAAAGTTTTCTAGGAAGGTGTTATATAAACCTTCATCACCTCTTTCTTCAGATTTAGTTTCTAACTGGAAAAAATCCTGGAAGGATTTAATCTGAATATCCATAAAGTCTGGGTATTCAGTTCTATTTATAATAGAAGAGAAATTTAATCTTTCAGCTTGTGTTACTAACATCAATGGACGAAATTTTGATTAAAAAAAAATGTTTGTATATAATTAATCACTATATACGACAAATGGTTTAGGTCTAAGAGACAACTCTCCAGACCTAAACCTTTGTAAAATTTAAGTGCTAAGCTTACTTAAGCTCAACCTCTGCTCCTGCTTCTTCTAATGAAGATTTTAAGCCTTCAGCTTCGTCTTTAGAAACTCCTTCTTTGATGTTACTTGGTGCACCATCAACTAATTCTTTAGCTTCTTTTAATCCTAAACCAGTTAATTCTTTAACTAATTTTACAACTGCAAGCTTAGAAGCTCCAGCTGATTTAAGAACTACGTCGAATTCTGATTTTTCTTCTGCAGCTTCTCCACCACCAGCAGCAGGACCACCAGCAACAGCTACTGCAGCAGCAGCAGGTTCTATACCGTATTCATCTTTTAAAATAGTAGCTAACTCGTTTACTTCTTTTACTGTTAAGTTAACTAATTGTTCTGCGAAATCTTTTAAATCTGCCATTTTTCTATCGTTTTAATAATTTTTTAATTTAATATATAATTGTAAAAGTGCGTACTTTTTTTAACCTTCTCTTTCAGATAAGGTCTTAACTAAACCAGATAATGTGTTTCCACCAGATTTAAGAGCTGAAATAACATTTTTAGCTGGAGATTGTAATAATCCAATGATATCTCCTATTAATTCTTCTCTTGACTTGATGTCTACTAAAGCATCTAACTGGTCGTCTCCTAAGTAAATTGCTTCTTCAATAAAAGCACCTTTTAATAAAGGCTTTTCAGACTTTTTTCTGAAAGCTTTAATTACTTTAGCAGGAGCGTTTCCTGTTTCAGAATACATTACCGAAGTGTTACCCTTTAAAGTAGATGGTAAGTCTCCAAAATCTTTATCTGAAGCTTCCATTGCTTTTTCAAGTAATGTATTTTTTACTACTGCTAACTTTACGTTTGCTTTAAAACAAGCACGACGTAAATCTGAAGTAGCACCTGCATTTAATCCAGAAATATCTGCAATATAGATATTAGCGTTATCGGCTAATTGTGCAGTTAAGTCTTGAATTACTTGTGATTTTTCTTCTCTTGTCATAATAAAAGTTTTTAACTACTTAACCTATTTTAGTATCTATTGCAATACTTGGGCTCATAGTACTTGACATGTAAATACTTTTTACATAAGTACCTTTAGCTGCAGTTGGCTTAAGTTTAATTAATGTTGTTAATAATTCGTTTGCGTTACCCGCAATTTTATCAGCAGTAAATGATGCTTTACCTATTGATGCATGAACGATACCAGTTTTATCAACTCTAAAATCAATTTTACCAGCTTTAACTTCTGTTACAGCCTTAGCTATATCCATAGTTACTGTTCCTGTTTTTGGGTTAGGCATTAATCCTCTTGGTCCTAATACACGACCTAAAGGCCCTAATTTACCCATAACGCTAGGCATTGTAATAATTACGTCTACGTCTGTCCAACCACTTTTGATTTTATCAAGGTATTCATCTAAACCAACGTAATCTGCACCTGCTTCTTTTGCTTCTTCTTCTTTGTCTGGTGTAACTAATGCTAATACTTTAACATCTTTACCTGTTCCGTGAGGAAGAGACACAACACCTCTAACCATTTGATTAGCTTTTCTAGGATCTACTCCTAATCTTACAGCTAAATCTACAGAAGCATCAAACTTAGTGTTTGTTATTTCTTTTACTAAAGCTGAAGCTTCTTCTAAAGAATATAATCTATCCTTTTCTATTTTTGCTTGAGCTTCTTTTTGTTTTCTTGTTAATCTTGCCATTTTCTTAAAATCTTTTTAGGTTAATTTGGTGCATCTCCACCTTTAACAGTTATACCCATAGATCTTGCAGTACCAGCAATCATTTTCATTGCAGAATCTAATGTAAATGCATTTAAATCTTGCATTTTATCTTCTGCAATAGTTCTGATTTGATCCCAAGAAACTTTTGCTACTTTTCTTACATGAGGTTCTCCTGAACCTTTTTTTACTTTGGCCGCTTCTAATAACTGAACTGCTGCAGGTGGTGTTTTGATCACAAAGTCAAATGACTTGTCTTTGTAGACAGAAATCACCACTGGTAATACTTTACCAGCTTTATCTTGGGTTCTTGCATTAAACTGCTTACAGAACTCCATGATATTAACTCCAGCAGCACCTAAAGCGGGTCCAACCGGCGGCGATGGGTTCGCTGCGCCTCCCCTTACTTGTAGTTTAACTACTTTTCCTAATTCTTTTGCCATTTTGAATAATTTAGTTTCATACTCATTTTTTGGAAGCAATGAGTATTTTCCTTAGTGTAACAATTATTATATTTTCTCAACTTGCATATAGCTTAATTCTAATGGTGTTTTTCTTCCAAATATTTTTACCATTACTTCTAGCTTACGCTTTTCTTCGTTAATATTTTCTATAGTACCATCAAAACCATTAAATGGTCCATCGATAACTTTTACTGTTTCTCCAACTGTGTAAGGAATAGCTACATTAACATCTGTATCTACAGCTAACTCATCAACTTTACCTAACATTCTGTTTACTTCAGATTGTCTTAATGGTAATGGATCACCTCCTTTTGTAGCTCCTAAAAATCCGATTACATTCGTAACAGATTTAATAATGTGTGGAATTTCTCCAGAAAGATTAGCTTTAATCATAATGTAACCACTGAAATAAACTTTTTCTTTGTTTATTTTCTTTCCGTTACGTATCTGAACTACTTTTTCTGTAGGAACTAATACTTGTTCTACATAATCTTGTAACCCAAGTCTTGCAATTTCGTTTTCAATATAAGTCTTAACCTTATTTTCTTGTCCACTAACTGCTCTTACAACATACCATTTTTTTTCTCCAACTTCAGCCATTATATCTTATCCGTTTATTAGATTAAAGTATAAACTTATTACTTTACTAAAAACCGTATCTACTCCCCAAATAGCTAGTGAAAAGATGATTGAAAAAACAGCTACTAGAATAGTTAAGCTTTGAGCCTCTGCCCATGGTGTCCAACTTACATTATTCTTTAGCTCTGTAAATGATTCTTTTATGTAATTTACTACTCCAGCCATAATTTTATTTATTTATGTCTCTTCTTAAAAGAGTAGACATTTTAATTTTTAAGCTCAAATAAAACCTTAAAAGATTCTATTTATTTTGCACGGGTTGAGAGACTCGAACTCCCGACACCTGGTTTTGGAGACCAGTGCTCTACCAACTGAGCTAAACCCGTTAATATAAATCAAGGCGCTTCGAAAAACGAAGCACCTTAATTTTTATTTTAGAAGACTAAAACTTAGTCTAAAATCTCAGTTACCTGACCAGCACCAACTGTTCTACCTCCTTCACGGATAGCGAAACGTAAACCTACGTTCATTGCAATTGGTTGAATTAACTCAACAGTTATAGTTAAGTTATCTCCTGGCATTACCATCTCTACTCCATCAGGAAGAGAAATTGTTCCTGTTACGTCAGTTGTACGCACATAGAATTGAGGACGGTAGTTATTGTGGAATGGAGTGTGACGTCCACCTTCTTCTTTCTTAAGGATATAAACCTCAGCTTTAAATTTAGCGTGTGGTGTTACAGATCCTGGTTTAGTGATTACCATACCTCTAGAGATTTGAGTTTTCTCAATACCTCTTAATAAGATACCAGCGTTATCACCAGCTTCACCTCTATCTAATATTTGACGGAACATTTCGATACCCGTAATAGTAGAAGTTAATTTTTCTGCACCCATACCAATAATTTCTACTGGATCACCTGTTTGAGCTACACCAGTTTCGATACGACCAGTTGCTACAGTACCACGACCAGTAATAGAGAATACATCCTCGATTGGCATTAAGAAAGGCTTATCCATATCACGAACAGGCTCTTCAATCCACTCATCTACTGCATTCATTAATTCCATTACAGTGTCAACCCACTTTTGCTCACCGTTAAGTGCACCTAAAGCAGAACCAGAAATTACAGGTCCATTATCTCCATCATACTCATAGAAAGATAATAATTCTCTAACTTCCATATCAACTAACTCTAAAAGCTCAGCATCATCCACCATATCAACTTTGTTTAAGAAAACAACGATACGAGGAATACCTACCTGACGACCTAATAAGATATGCTCACGAGTTTGTGGCATAGGACCATCTGTTGCAGCAACTACTAAGATAGCACCATCCATTTGCGCAGCACCAGTTACCATGTTTTTTACGTAATCGGCGTGACCTGGACAGTCAACGTGTGCGTAGTGACGCTTTTCTGTTTGATATTCTACGTGAGAAGTATTAATTGTAATACCTCTTTCTTTTTCTTCTGGAGCGTTATCGATAGTATCGAAATCTCTTGATTCTGATAAACCTGCATCAGCTAATACTTTAGTAATAGCAGCAGTTAAAGTTGTTTTACCGTGATCTACGTGTCCAATAGTACCAATATTTAAGTGTGGTTTTGAACGATCAAAAGTTGCCTTTGCCATGTTTTAATAATTTAATCTTAGTTATATAATAATATTAGTGTATTCTAATTTTTGTTTAAATATTGAGCCAATGACGGGATTTGAACCCGTGACCTCTTCCTTACCAAGGAAACGCTCTACCCCTGAGCTACACCGGCTTAAATATTAGAGCGGGAGACCGGGTTCGAACCGGCGACATTCAGCTTGGAAGGCTGACGCTCTACCAACTGAGCTACTCCCGCAATTATTTAAAATCCTTAATCAAGTTTAAAAAAGTGGGGAGAGCAGGATTCGAACCTGCGAAGACATAGTCAGCAGATTTACAGTCTGCCCTCGTTGGCCGCTTGAGTATCTCCCCAATTTAAACTTTTCACTCTTTATATGAACGTAAAAACTTTTATTAAGTTTTCTATCTAAACGAGCCGATGGAGGGACTCGAACCCACGACCTGCTGATTACAAATCAGCTGCTCTAGCCAGCTGAGCTACATCGGCTTTTTGCTTTTTATTGCACTACAAAAAAAGCCCGCTATTTCTAACGGACTGCAAATGTATATATTTATTTTTTTATTCAAAACATTTTTTGAGAAATATTTTAAAAATGTGCCCTTAATTTTTCTTTTCGCTTTTGAAGTTGTCTTTTTAAAGAAGAAATTGCTGTATCTACTCCTTCTTCAAATGTTTTACATTGTTTTTTTACCACTAAACTATCTCCTGGTATATTTATTTTGGCTTCAAATATTTTATTTGATTTATTATTTGTGTTTTCAACTTTTAAATAGACATCTGTCTGTATGACTTTGTCATAAAATTGTTCTAGCTTATTCATTCTTCTTTGAATAAATTCTAATAATTGTGGTTTTGCGTTAAAGTTAACTGCTTGCGTGTTTACCTCCATGAGAATTAATTTTTGGTTAAACAATTAGTCCTTTTTACTTCTTGGATGTGCTTTTGCGTAAACTTTTTTTAGCTCTGCAATACTATTATGCGTATATACTTGTGTTGCCGCTAATGACGAATGCCCTAAAAGTTCTTTTACCGCATTAAGCTCTGCTCCTTGATTTAAAAGATGCGTTGCAAAAGAATGCCTGAGTATATGTGGACTTTTTTTTACTTTGCTTGAAGCTAGACTAAAGTACTCATTGATTATTCTATAAACAAGTGTTTCGTATAATTTAACACCTTTAGCCGTTAATAGTAAATAGTCTTTATCTTCTATGTTCTCTAAAGACTTTCGTTTTTCTAAATACGTTTTTATACTATCTACAAGCATATTTAATAACGGAATGACACGTTCCTTATTTCTTTTACCAAGTATTTTAACAGTTTTACTTTCTAAGTCTATGTTTTTTAACTTGATGTTGATAAGTTCTACCCTTCTTATTCCTGTAGCGTAAAAAAGCTCGATAATAAGTTTGTTTCTTAAACCTTCAAAACTATTTGCGTGACTTATTTTATTTAACACAGAATTTATTTCTTCTTCAGAAAAAGGTACTTGTACTTTTTTACTAGTTTTTAAGGCTTTGTGCTTAGCTAATGGATTAATTTTAATGTATTCTGTTTTTATTAAAAATTTGAAAAAACTATTTAAAGATGAAATTTTTCGATTAATACTTCTGTTAGAAATATTTTGATTTACCATTTTTATAATCCATGTTCTTATTTGAGCATAGTTAACTTCTTTTAGGTTTTCATCTTTATATTCTTCTTTTAAAAAATCTACAAACGATTGTATGTCTTTACCATAAGCTTTTATGGTAAGCTTTGAGTAGTTTTTTTCGAGTAGTAAATAATTTAGAAATGATTGTAATAACATACGCTTTGAGATGAAATATAAATATACACTTTTAATTTTTGAACATAAAAAAATCCCACTTGATTTAAGTGGGATTTAATTTGTTTTGACTTAGAAAATTAGATTGATTCTTGATCTCTTAGTCTTTGAATATATTGTGCTTTTTGAACTTGTGCTCTTTTAACAACTGAAGGCTTTTCGAATTGTTTACGCTCGTATAAAGCTTTACGCGCTCCTGTTCTGTCAAACTTACGCTTGTAACGTTTTAACGCTCTTTCTATATTCTCTCCGTCTTTTAATGGAATTATTAACATAGTGTCTTAACCTCCTCTCTTTTAAAATTTTGGTGTGCAAATATAGAAAGTATTTTAAATATTTCAACTTTAATTAAAAAATATTTTAATTGTCTTAATTGTTGTCTTTTAATTTTTATTATAGAGTGAAGATCTTTTAGTTAAATCCTTGATAAGTTGCTCATCTTCTTCACTTTCTAACAAGGTATTGTAACTATCCCAAAATGATTTATGATAAGGTTTTTTTGCAAAAATATCTGGATCCCAATTTGATGTATTTACTTGCGATAGTTTTTCTTCGTCTAAAATTATTTCGGTAAATAATATTTCTTGTACTGTGTAGTAAAAACGTTCTTCTTTATTGTAGCGTTCTTGTTCTTCTTCGGTTAAGTTTTGATCATTCTTTAAACCTACGTTAACCAATTTTGGTGTTTCGTAATAAATGTAGTTAGGATACATCTTGTCTTGATACTCCATATAACTAATCACTAATTTATGGTTGGTCTGCGTATCAAACAATCTTTTACTTCGTGTTTTTTGAGCTGGAGATGCTGCTATTAAATCGTATTCTATCTTTTTTATTGCAAAATTATCCCAGTAAATGTATATCCATCCTTTGGCATTGTAACCTTCATTAAAAATACCTTCGGTATCTAAACCTACGTATTCTCTTGATTTATCTATTTGAATTTT
>Ga0160419_101184_pt1 | contig 11492 bp, 21 predicted proteins | sample CelAP2metagpilot_2_FD_108196 | JGI IMG/M metagenome (GOLD analysis project Ga0160419, IMG submission 108196) | Phycosphere-associated microbial communities from Cellana algal ponds in Kailua-Kona, Hawaii, USA - Cellana AP2-4-25 metagenome pilot ... | reverse complement strand
GTAGTCTTCCCTCCCTCCCTCCCTCCTTCCCTCCCTCCCTCCCTCTCTTCCCTCCCTGCCCTCTATCATCTTTGCCAGGCCCTCCCTCCCTCCCGCCCTCCTTTCCTCTTTTCCTCCCCTTCTCCCTTCTCAGATCTCCTCTCCCCTTCCTTGCATCCTCCTTTCCCTCCCTCCCTCCCTCCCTCCCGCTCAGGTCATCGTGCATGAGCTTTTTGACTCTGGCTTGCTGGGGGAGGGTGTGTTACACCTCCTCCATCCCCTCCTTCAGAAACAGAAGGAGGGAGGGACGCAGGGAGGGCCGCTCCCGCAATTGCTTCCGGCGCGGTGAGTGGATGGCTTGAAGAGGCCGAATGAGTGTCCCTCCCTCCCTTTCCCTCCCTCTTCCTTCCTCCCTCCCTCCCTCCCTTCCTCAATTCCTTCTGATTCCAAGCGTCCTTCCTCCTTCTCACACGCCCCTCCCTCCCTCCCTTCCCCAGTGCCCGGGTCTACGGTCAGCTTCTCTCCCTTCGCTTCGAGGAAGTGCAAGGCGTCAATGTGACGCTGCTCAACCCCTACAGGTAGGGAGGAAGGGAGGGAGGAAGGGAGGGAGGGAGGGAGGGAGGGAAGAAGTAAGGGGCAGAAGCGAAGATCTTCCACAAGGCACGCGCATATCTTCTCATCCTCCCTCTCTCCTCCCTCCCTCCCTTAGGTTTCAGCCCGACTACCACAGCAGTCCTTGCCACCTGGACGACTACACGAAGACGCTTTCGGCCCCTTTCCTCATCGAAGAAATTGATTTCTCCAAGGCCTCCCCCTCCGACCCACCCAAAGCACTCAATGTAAGCACGCCCTCCCTCCCTCCTTCCATTGCTTCTCCTTTCCCATCAAGGGCCATCGGCCTGTGTATTCATCGTGTGTCTCCAAGTATACGCAACCTTCCCTCCCTCCCTCCCTCCTTCCCTCCTAGATGGGCGTCATCAGGGCGTCAGAGGACGGGATTATCTCCGCCGTCCGTCTGTGGTTCATCCTCGCTTTCGGCGACGAGGACAAGGACGAGGACGAGGAAGGGGGGGAGGAAGGGACGGAGGACGAGGAAGGGACGGAGGGCGAGGACGAGGGTCCGCCTTGTCCTTCCTCGGGAGGACGGAGGGAGGGAGGGAGGAAGGGGGAGACGGTGCTGGACTCGAGGGAGACGCATTGGAAATACGCAGTGTCGTATCTGCCCGAGGCCTCATTTAAGAAGGGAGAGCGTGTGCCACTCATGTGTATCCGAAGCGGTAGGAAGGGAGGGAAGGAGGGAGGGAGGGAGGGAGGGTTCATTTGCCATCAACCAACCACCACCAAGTCCTACCTTTTTTATTAGGCAAGACATTATGGTGCAATAAATCTTCTCCTCCCCCCTTCCCTCCCTCCCTCCCTCTTTCCTGTCCCTGCCGACCCGGCAGGCGCCGCATATGCCTTCCGGATTCCCCAAGACCTGTTGCAGGACAAACTTTACCCTACCCCTCGGTCGGACATTAAGTGGGTGCAAGCCCAAGAAGCCCTCCACAAGAAAACACAGGATATTCTTGCTCGGTACGCCCCTTGTGCTCCCTCCCTCTCTCCCCCCCTCCCCCTCCCTCGGTCTACATTCAACCCTCAGCCCCCCCTTCCTCCCTCACTCCCATCCTCCCCCCCTCCCTTCCCTGCACAGAGTGACCATGACGAGGAAGGAAGAAGCCGCCGCCATCGTTAAGGCTGCCTATCGCATTGCGACACACCCCGCCGAGTTCGGTACGAGGGAGGGAAGAAGGGAGGGAGGGAGGGAGCAATATATCAGAAAACGCAAAAGCATCACATCATGTAATTCTCATCCTTTCTTTCATTTACTCACATACGATCCTTATCTTGTCCCTCCCTCCCTTCCTCCTTCCCCATCAAAAAGGTGTGGACCCTCTCATGGCCTCCCGTCTTTTCCATTCCGTTTTCGCGGCCAAACGCCATGCCCAGCCCACACGCACGTAGTGAGACACAACGAAATTAAGCATACAAAGACATGCTTAAATTGAAAGAGCAAACAAGAACAAAAGAGAAGAAATAGCGGTGGACAGACCCCTCATAAAAGGGGGGGATTTTTTAAAAGCGTACTTTGGTGTTTCCGTGTATTTCCTTGTCCTTGTTGTCTCGCTTTTCCCTGCACTTTCAACAGACCCCTTTGAGGCAAAATACCGCATGCAAGTCTTATGCATACACTCTCGGCCCCATAAGATCACACAGAGACTCCTCTGTTACAAGAGTATATTCAGATTTTGCGCGAACAATGAATACACTCACCACTCTTTCGGACCTCTTTGGCGTGTGTGAGGGTCGGATATGTCCCCCCACCTCGACCTTAAACCATCTGTGCTTCTTTTATCAGCTCGTCACGTGTTTCATACTCTCTGTGTACAGCTAAAAGCTTGAAATTTTCGGACCCACCAGGCCCATCTCAACTGACAAAAAACAGTTGGCCAAAGCCAGCCGTTGGCGGGACGCTCGCTCCTCCTTGTGTCGCCTTGCATCGGTCCAGTTCCGGTGGACGTGTGAAACAAGCCCTTAGCATCGTCGTCGCCCTTGATTTCTACCCTTCGTTCCCCACCTTCGTGCTTACATTGGCATGAATCGGTGAAGTAGTCGCTGTCCTCTTCGAAACTGCTCTCGCCTTACGCCTTACATTCACTTGCGCCACACATGCGATCTTCTTCTTTTCCCTCTCTCTCTTCCCCCTACCCCCATCCTCCAGCAGCTCACCTACCAAGGCGACAGACAACGTCATACACTTCTTCTTTCTTGCTGTTGTCTTCGTCCTCTCCTGCTTGTGGATTGTATTGACGTTGGAGTTCTCCATGCCCACCCTTCTCGCCGCACGACGGCAACGCAAGAGGAGACGCAGTGCTTCGTGCCACACACACATTGATACGCCCACGAACTTACCAGCCCTCTTCCGTCCAACCATATCACACACGCACACACACATTCACATATATACCTATACATGTACACATAAAATACAGGGGAAACATCAAAACTACGCCTCACGTCCGCGTCGCCGTCGTTTCTCATCCCACGTCTCGTCTCTCGTTCAGGGGAAGAAGTAGAAGGATGCGCACCGCTGCGGGACTCTTTTTGGGCCTGGGTGCTTGCCTAACACCCCTTGCCGTGGGGAAAAAGCAGGACCATGTAAGGAGGAAGAGAGGGAGGAGGAGGGAGGATAAGGGCAAGCAGGCAGGAAGGGAGGGCAGCGATATGAGCAAGGTCGATGGAGACCAAATGTGTGATCTGCCAATACGGGCGTCTAAATCCTACCTTTCTCCTCCCTTTCTCCCTATGCATCACCAGGCGATGGACTTCTTGAAGATGGTGGAGGCTCAAGCCGCGGAATGGGAAGACCGCAAACTGCAGCTCCTCAAATCCAACGCAGGGTCTCAGGGGGTGAGTAAATTGCCCCTCCTTCCCTCTCCCTTTTCCTGCCTTCTTCCCTCCCTCCTCCCTTCCTTCCTTCCCTTCCTTCCCTTCCTTCCTTGTCGCCCTCTTTTTCCCCCCTCTTTCTTCCTTCTTCTTTTCCACGGGGAGGGGGAGTACTACGATTTTCGGTTTAAAGGCTCTTACCGGCCGATGCCGGGAAGTCTGGGATAGAGCAAGAATATCCCCGAGAAGAGGGAGGGAGGGAGTAAGGGAGGGAGTAAGGGAGGAATATATGCTTGTTGTGGAAGGGCATAAACAGGGGGGATTTGACAGTGCAGTGCCTGTATCCACCCACTCGCTTTCAAATGTCCTCACCCTCCCTTCCCTCCCTCCTTCCTTCCTTCCTTCCTTCCTCTCTTCCTCTATTCCTTGAAATAAGCTTGGAGGCCTCGTGGGTGCCATCTCCAGCGCAAGCAAAGCTGCTGCCGGCGGATCCTCAGGTCTGAGCGCCACGGGTGGGCTGCTGAACGAGCTGCTGGGGGGTGGAAGCAGCAGTGGAGGAGACAGCTTGATCGGTGCGCCCGCCGAGAAGGCCAGCGTGGACACAACCGTTACACCTGTGGGCAAGCCGTTTGTGCCGTCGTTAGGGGATGGAGGGAATGCGATGGGCTTGCCCACGGTGGGCGCTGCGGTGAAGAAAAGCGGGGCAGCAGAGACGTGTGGTGCTCCCTTGTCAATTTCAGTGGAAAGTTTGACTGAGTATCGCGTATACGTCGATGGAAATCAGGTGCGTTCATTCTTCCTCCCTCACTCCCTAAAGCGTGTGTGGTATGGGTAGCTACAGCAGTAGCAACAGTAGAAGTAGTTGTTGCTGTTGTCGATGTTGTTGTTGGACCAGCAGTAGCGGTAGCAGCAGCAGCAGCAGCAGCAGCAGCAGCAGTAGCAGGGGAAGAAGTGTCTCGAACCAATAAAACTTCCTTTCTTCCCTCTCTCTCGGGTCCTCCCTCCCTCTCTCATGACTTAAATGTTTTGAGCTCAACCATTCCCAGCACCATCCATGTCACTCACCTCTTCCTCCACCCCCCCTCCCTCCCCCCCTCCTTCAACGCTCTCAGGTCGGTTACAGTAATGGCGTGCAGATGCAGCGCTACGAGACAACCTACGGGTCATCTGGCGCCGTCACGGTGGCCATTGAAGCCACACGCGACAGGGACATGTCTAACTTTGCATGTAGGGAGGGAGGGAAGGAGGGAAAGACGGAGGGAGGGAGGGAGGGAAAGACGGAGGGAAGGAGGGAGGGAGGGAGGGAGGGAGGGAGGGGACTTAAGGTCGTTTGAATGATGGACTGAGAGAGAGCGGGGCATACACAATGCATTTCGCACCAGCTCACTCACCTTCCCTCCCTCCCTCCCTCCCTCCCTCCCTCCTTAGCCGTGGACGGGCTGGCTGTTAATGTAACGGTTTGTGGGGAGACGTTTATTTCGGATCAGGACTGGGTGTGCACCGACACCCGCCCCTGGACCACCACATGGCGCCTGGGGTCTTACACACCCTTCCAATGGATGCAAGCGGCCCTCGTGCGCGATGCGGCAAAGGTAGGGGTTAATTAATTCATCTGTTAGCTATCAATTTAAATATTTCGTATTTAAATTTTTGAATTGACTTATTTTTAATGATGGTGCTTGTTTGTTTGATGGGGGGGGGTTGGGGGTGGAGCTTTCCCTCCTTCCTTCTTTCCCTCCCTCCCTTCCCGCTCCTGATATCTTGAAACTGACCAGCATTGATGACGCCTCTCCCTCCCTCCCTCCCTCCCTCCCCGTTCTGGGTCGTTGAAGAGCTATGCCATCTTTTCCTCCTACCCTTCCCTGTCGCATTCATACACATAATAATGATAATAATAACAATAAACAAGATTGTCAACTCAACCAACAAGCACTCCCCCTACCTCTCCCCCACCCTCCACCTAGACCACGTCCCCCCCCGACACGGGCTGTTTAACGGGCTGCGTTATGGAAACCGTTAGCAAGGACAAATGCGCCACCATCGCCCATCAGCTCACTGGAGGATGCGGCTCCTGTTCTTCGGCCTTTATGACGTACTACAAGCAGTATTGCAAAACGCAAGGATGCTCGGCTGAGCAGTGCCAGGTGCGTGCGTGCAATTTAATTGCCCTCCTTCCCTCCCTTCCTCCCTCCCTCCCTCCGTTGGCTCTGTTTCTCGAATGATGGATGGCGGTCTCAGATGGTCGCACTTTCTCGAAACGGACTGTTGCATCCTTCCATCCCTCCCTCCTTCCCTCCTTACCTCCTTCCCTCCTTCCCTCCTTCCCTCCTTCCGAGATCTACTCGTCTCACCCTTCACATGATTCCAACACAAATCTAATCTCCTATCCTCCCTCCCCCCCTCCCTCCCTCCCTCCCTTCCTCTTTCAGATGCCGTCGGAGAACGACGGCTTCACGCCCAACAGTGCGTGCCTCGACGGTTGCGGCTTGAAAGCTTTCAACTCCCAATGCGAACAACAAGCACACCAGTTCCAAAGCGGTAAGCTCCCTCCCTCCCTCCCTCCCTCTTTCTTTACCCATGTGCCCCCTCCCTCCCTCCTTCCCTCCCTCCCTCCCTCCCTCCCTCCTTCCCTCCAGGCTGCGCCTCAACCTGTGGCCCCGAGACGTTATCATTTGCCCGTGATAAATGCCTCTCTACCTACAAGTGCTCCCCAACCCAATGCTCTATTTTTGCGGACAAAGGCGCGGTGGACGGTGGCTTGGCAAATCAAGTTGGAACCGGAGGAGGAGGAGGAGGAAGTACGGGAGGAGGAAGCACGGGAGGAGGAGGAGGAGAAGGAGGAGGAGGAGGAGGGGTGGCGCCTGCACCTGCTCCGGGAGGGACGCCGGGGTATACACCCCCTCCCACGCCCGATCTGACTTGCTTCTTCCGTTGCTTGAACGGAATGAATAAGTTGGAGAGTTATTGCGACAAGGTAAGTGGGAGAAGGGGGGGGGAGGGCGGGAGGGAGGGAGGGACGGAGGGGGCGGCATTGACACGTTGGACTTCGTGGTGATGAGCACGGAAGGGAGGGAAGGAGGAAAAGGAAGGAAGGAGGGAGGGAAGGAGGGAGAGGTACCTACTTGTTTTCCGTATCCTCCCCATCTATCGACCTGCTCCCACGATGACCATCTCATCTCATGCCCCCCCTCTGTCCCTTCCTCCCTTCCTCCCTCCTTCAGATCAACTACGCCTTGACTGCGAACTGTCACAATTGTCCTGACAAGATCATCGAATGGGCCAAGACGTCATGCGTGGATTATCAGGTAGGGAGGGAGGAAGGGAAAGAGGGAGGAAAGGAGGGAGGGAGAGATGTTCTTGGAATGAATGCTCTCGTCATTTGATTCATCTATTTTTCTCTGTCTTCCTCCTCTTTGATTCTCTCATCGTACTGCTCGTCGCTTCATTTGCTTTCCTACCCCTCACTGTGTCTCATCCTTCTGCTCATCTCTGAATATTCTTTTCTGCTCTTCAACAGGATCCTGATGGCAACAAGTGCACGCCTGAGCAGTGCGCAGCCACCTAAGAGGAAAGGTGGCGTGAAGGAGATAGGAGGGAGGGAAGGAGGGAAGAAGGAAAGGAGAGGAGGATTTCATTGGTTTCCTTAATTTGGGGTTGGAAGGTAATTTGTTTGGAGGAAGGGAGGGAAGAAGGGAGGGAAGAAGGGAGGGAAGGAAGATGTGTGCAGCGCCCTTGAGGTGACGAGTAGAGGAGGGAGGGTAAGGTTAGGGGTTAGGAGGAGGAAGAGGAGGAGGAGGAGGAGGAGGAGGAGAAGAAGTAGAGGCTGGAAAAGAGGAAGAATAACAAAAGTATAAATAGGAAATGGATGGGTTCGGTTGTCCCCATCAAGGATGATAAAGGTTAATGGGCGAATGTGGTAAACGAGAAAGGATGAGGGGGGATAAAAGTTTGCAAAATGTGGAGGAAACAGAAAGGAGGAGAGACCAATGACCGACGAGAACAGTTGAGGGGGAGAAAAGGAGGATATTTGTTGTGTTTACGTGTGTGTAACGAGTGTAACGAGTTGGGATTTGACCAGGCAGAGAGGGAATGAGGAGAGGAGGGAAGAATGAGGAGGGTTTGGAGATGTTTGCTCGTTCAATTATTCGATCTCCTGTCTTCTGTCTGTCCTGTGTGATGACAGATAGAAGAAAAAATCTGCGGCTATAGAGGAAGAGCTGGCACTGACTCACTTACTTCATCTTCTAAACATGAAAAGAAAGGAAAAAAAACACAAAGCGTAGTAGTATTCCTTGTCGACATGTGCTGCCTACGTTCACTGTACGTTGGTTTCTCCGGTCGCCTTTTTTTGTCCCCGCATTCAGAGCCAGACTAATGTCCGTCCAATATTTTAAGGGTATACCAAGGCAGGTTGTCGCGTTTTTCCATTCATTTCGCTCGTATTTTTTCATGTGTAAGACGAAAGTAATCCAGCGAAACGAAACGGCGCTTCGAGGCTGCTGACGAACGCGTCTGTTGTCTTTGTCTTCGCCCTTACATCGTGCTGATAACACCAACATGCTCCCAGGCATTCACTTGGAGTGGAAATGGAGGTGTTCAGTTTGCCTTGATGGATATGAAATAGCCCACCATTTTTTCCCTGTACACCACAACTCTCAAGCACACTGATAGGAGGAGTCTCAAGTAAGTATCCTTGGACATGCAGCAGCAACAACAGCAGCTGCCACAGCAGCACCAACAGCAAGCGCAGCCGCAAGTAAACATGGAGGAGGCATGTGCACTGTTTCGTCAGGGGGTGACATCGGTGTTCAGGCAGGTGAGAAGGGAGGGAGGGATGGAAGGCGGGGAGGAAGGGCGGAACGCTTGATATGGTCCGCAGATCGCTTCGCATATACGGCGTGATGTAGTACCGCCACCCTACGTCAAAAAAACGGTACCTTCCGCTTCTCGCTTTTTGGTACAGTGTGTATTTTGCTCCTTTGCTTGCATGACCCGACCCAGGCCTCCCTCCGTCCCTCCCTCCCTCCCCCCCCCCCTCCCTCCCTCCCTCCCTTAGTGGATGGTCCTTCACCTCGCCGTCTCAAACAACTGGGGCGGGGGAGACAGCTACCGAAAAGCTACCATCCTCCTCGAGGAGACATTACGCCTCTTTTTACCCTCCGCCCTCCCTCGCGCTGCGCATCGTCCTAAGAAAATTCCTTCCGCTGATGACCTGGAGGAGAAGCTGGGAGACTACATAGAAGAGGTAGACCTTTCCTTCCTCCCTTCCTCCCTCCCTCTCTCCCTCTCTACCCCCCTCCCTCGCGCCTCATCATTTCTTTGTTTGTTTGGTATCTGCGAGAATCGTCCAGGGAATACCTGTTCCAATCTTTGCAACCTCCCTCCTTCCCTCCTTCCCTCCATCCCTCCTTTTCTCAGCAATTCGGGACACTTATTGAAGACGGTAGTTTGGAAGAAGTGAGTGCCTTGGTGTGCAGACTCTGGGAAGACTGCAAACAGGGAGGGAAGGAGGGTGTGAGGGAGGTATGTGGAAAGGAAGCGGAGGTGTTACGGTTGCAGCAGCGGTGGGGTGAAGTGAGCCGAGAGGCCAGTCGGATGGAAGAGGATCTGATGAGGAGGGAGGAGGGGGAGGAGGAGTTGAGGGAGGACGAGGATGAGGACGAGGAGGGAGGATGGGGATCGGCTGTTGGAGGAGGAAGGGGGGGAGGGATGGATGTCGATCATGTCCAAGGAGGAGGGGGAGGAGCCGAGGGAGGGAGGGGGATGGGGGAGGACGAGGAGGAAGAGGGGGCGCCGGCGTTGGAGGAGGAGGACGGATGGACTACGGTCAAGTCAACGAAAAAAACGAACAAGGCACGGAGAGCACGGCTGCCGCAGCAGCCGACGCTATTTGGTTAGGGGTGAGGAGAAGGAGCGGCAAGAGGGACAGAAAAGGGAGAGCGGACTTAGGCAGTTGACAGGAAAGAAAAAAATGACATTTGCATTTTGGAATTTTGGGGCATTGCATTTGTCCTCTTCTCTATTTTGTCTAGTGTGAAGCTGAAGGTTTCTACAACTGTTCTCTTTTTTCTTAAGTCTGATCAATCCGGAAGGATTCGGGCGCCGCGAGACCGCCCAAGGACTCGAAACACACTTATCTATGTAACTGCCGAAAAGATAAGTAGATATGAAGTGATATTACATAATGCCGGGAAAAATAAACGCGGAGGGAAAAGACAAGCAATAACAGCACTGCCAGCACGGGTCGTGCCAGAAGTTTTTTTAATTTTTACTTTTTCCCTCTTACCTATTCCAGTCAGTCAAGTAGAAACAAGGAGTTTCGCTACTGAGACATGCCGAGTGTCAGAGTGCACGTACTCCCTACAGAAAATCACCCATTGATGAGAACGTATCCGGCTGAATCGTCAAGAGCGTTTGCTGCGGTGTCCAAACAAAGGACGCAAACGACACACCTGAGAAGAACATTCCATATGTGCCATGCTCTACAACACAGTTTCTCTGTCGTTTTTCGGATTCCAATCCACCACACAAAGACAGTTGCCTACGATTCATGAAACGAGTCCTCTCTCTCCATCACGACGCTCGCCGTGTGCCTGTATTCTTTGTAGGAAATCACTTGGTATTTCTCGGTCAGGTCGTCAAATAGTTCGGCGTGCGGCATAAACTCCATGGGCTCCACGACCCCGCACATCTTCGCGATTTCTTGGCCGTCTGTGGGAGGGAAGGAGGGAGGAAGGAAGGAAGATGGAGGAGAGATGTTTGGGATCAGGGTGTGTAGCAGATGTCTGTGACGTTTGTAGAAACGTGAACGCAGAGACAAAGAGGTGCACAGGCATGGTGGAAAAGGCTGGTGTTAACGTGTCGCCCGCTGGGATACAGCGTAACAGTTTTCCCGCACCTTCTTTAACCATCCCCTTGATTTCGTAATTTCTGTTCTTTTTGCCTTACCTAAATTGAGCCCGATCCCAAAGCCCTCCAAGTCGTGATCTTCTGCGTCCCAGCCGAAGGGGTTTTCGACCTGAGGAAGGAGAGAGCGAGAATCAGCGCAAGAATGTGAGTGAGTGAAAGAGAGAGGGAGAGACTGAGAAGGGGGAATGGCAGTCAAATGTGCATAAAAGATTGTCAGACTATGCAATCACAGACTAAAGTGAGGGAAGGAAGGAAGGAGGGAAGGAGGGAAGGAGGTAGGGAGGGAGGGAGGAAGACACCGACCTTGCGCGCCATGTCTTCCAGGCCGTAAAAGGCAACACCGAGGAGCAAGGAAGAGAGGAGGATGACGTCGTCTCCCGCCCAATCCTGAGCGTTGGCAGTGTAAATAAAGGGGGCACCAAAGACAAAAATGAACGTCAAGAGGTTCACGACGTGGGTGTAAGGGAATGGGATGCGGAGATCGACCACCTGGGATATGACGAAGATGAGGAGGGAGGGAGGGAGGGAGGGAGGGAGGAATGAGAGCGTGCCGCGGACGGGATCGGCTTTTTTTAATTCCCTTGCTTTGTGCTTTACAAGTCCGCTCTCCCTCCCTCCCTCCCTCCCTCTTTGCCTACCCGTAGCATCCCATTCCAGCTGGAGAGGACTTCTTGGAACTTGTTGTCTGAGGGAGGGAGGGTGGGGGAGGGAGGAAGAGGAGAAAGGTGAGCAATGGCAGGAAGGCAAGAAAGAGAGAGGGAGGTAAAGGGAGGGAAGGCTGGAAGAAGGGCCTCTCCATACTGGCTCGGACGGCCGGTTTTTTTTTCTTTTAAATAAAAAATATATATGAACAGAGGAAGGGAGGGAGAGAGGGAGAGAGGGAGGGAGGGCAAGCGGGCTTACCAATATTGATCCGGATGGAGGTTTCTTTGGAAAGGCTGATGATTCGATACGCCAATAAATTCATCTCACTCATCATGTAGACAGGACGGGCATTCACGCGCCTTGGGAAGGAAGGAGGGACGGAGGGAGGGAGGGAGGGAGGGAGGAAGAGATGAGAGGCGATTGAGCCATGCATCTTCTTACCTGATAACACTACCCGGACAATGAATATACCACCCCTCCCTCACTCTCTCCCTCCCTCCCTCCCTCCCTCCCTCCCTCCCTCTCTTCTCACC
>Ga0160419_101181_pt1 | contig 11530 bp, 10 predicted proteins | sample CelAP2metagpilot_2_FD_108196 | JGI IMG/M metagenome (GOLD analysis project Ga0160419, IMG submission 108196) | Phycosphere-associated microbial communities from Cellana algal ponds in Kailua-Kona, Hawaii, USA - Cellana AP2-4-25 metagenome pilot ... | reverse complement strand
TGCTTTCCAGAAGAAAAGACCAACAAAAGGTGTTTGATAGAGGTCAAATTCCTGAATTTCCTAGAGAAACAAAAGTAATTAGAGAAGGTAATTGGACTGCAAATTCAATTCCTGAAGATTTGCAAGATAGACGCGTAGAGATTACCGGAACAGTAGATAGAAAGATGATTATTAATGCTTTAAACTCTGGCGCAAAAACTTTTATGGCAGATTTAGAAGATAGTAATGCACCAAGTTGGAAAAACTCTATTGAAGGTCAACAAAACCTTATAGATGCTAATAAAAAGACAATTTCTTTAGTCGATTTAAATAGAAATAAAAGCTATAGACTTAATGCAAAAACAGCAGTATTGTTAGTTAGACCAAGAGGTTTACATTTAAACGAAAGACATCTTTTATTTAACGATCAAGAAGCGTCAGGAAGCTTAGTAGATTTTGGTTTGTATGTGTTTCATAACACAAAAACTATGTTAGAAAACGGAACAGCGCCGTATTTTTATTTGCCAAAACTAGAGCATTATTTAGAAGCGCGTTGGTGGAACGAGGTTTTTACTTTTGCCGAAAACTATTTAAATGTTCCTGTCGGAAGATTTAAAGCAACGGTTTTAATCGAAACAATTACTGCAAGTTTTCAGTTAGATGAAATTATTTACGAACTAAAGGACCATATTGTCGGACTTAATTGCGGACGTTGGGATTACATCTTTTCTTACATTAAAAAATTTAGAAATCACCCAAATTTTGTAGTGCCAAATCGTGATCAAGTAACAATGATGTCACCATTTATGGACGCATATTCAAAATTAGTGATTCAAAGATGTCATAAAAGAGGCATTTTAGCAATTGGTGGTATGGCGGCACAAATTCCTATAAAAAATAACGAATCTGCTAACAAAGAAGCGTTAGAAAAAGTAAGAAAAGATAAAGAGCGTGAAGTCAAAAATGGTCATGATGGTACATGGGTAGCGCATCCAGCATTGGTAGAAGTTGCGATGAATGAGTTTAACAAGCACATGAAAACGCCAAACCAATTACACATAACTAGAGACGATGTAACTATTACCGAACAAGATTTAGTAGAAATCCCTAAAGGAACCGTTACCGAAGCAGGAATAAGAAAAAACATAAACGTAGGTATTCTTTACATCGAAGCTTGGTTGCGTGGTTACGGTGCAGTTGCATTATATAATTTGATGGAAGACGCTGCAACTGCAGAAATATCAAGAACGCAAGTTTGGCAATGGTTAAAAAATGAAGTGACTTTAGAAGATGGACGCGTGTTTAATCAAGCTTTATTTCAGGATATTTTTGATGACGAAATTGAAAAAATTATCACAGAAGTAGGTGAAGATAACTTACCAAAAACCAAATTTAAATTAGCTATTTCATTATTTAAAAAATTAGTAACAGCTAAAAAGTTTGAAGAGTTTTTAACACTTCCAGCTTACCAATATCTATAAAAAAAAGCGATCCTGCGATTGCGGCAACAGTCTACAGGATCTGATTATTAATAAATAACTTATGCAAAATTATGAAAAATTTATCAGAAACTAATTACAGCTCTGCATTACAAAAAGTAAAAGAACTTAAGGCAAAGTTTGGAAATACTTGGAATGCTATCAATCCAGAAAGTGCTGCAAGAATGGTTACACAAAACCAATTTAAAACAGGCTTAGATATTGCTAAATATACTGCAGCAATTATGAGAAAAGATATGGCAGATTATGACACAGACTCTTCAAATTACACACAATCTTTAGGTTGTTGGCATGGTTTTGTGGCACAGCAAAAAATGATTGCTGTAAAAAAACACCACAAAACAACAAGCAAAAGGTATTTATACTTATCAGGTTGGATGGTTGCAGCATTACGTTCAGAATTTGGACCGTTACCAGACCAATCAATGCACGAAAAAACAGCTGTTCCAAGTCTAATTGCAGAAATTTATGACTTTTTACGTCAAGCAGATGCAATAGAATTAAACGATTTATTTAGACGTTTAGAATTAGGAGAAGATGTACAAGATCAAATTGATAATTTTGAAACCCATATTGTTCCAATTATAGCAGATATTGATGCTGGTTTTGGTAATGAAGAAGCCACCTATTTATTAGCTAAAAAAATGATACAAGCTGGTGCATGTGCGATTCAAATAGAAAATCAAGTGTCTGATGCTAAACAATGCGGACACCAAGACGGTAAAGTTACTGTACCACATGAAGATTTTATAGCAAAATTAAATGCTGTTAGATATGCTTTTTTAGAGCTTGGTGTTGATGACGGAATTATTGTCGCAAGAACAGACTCTGAAGGTGCAGGATTAACACAAAAACTTCCGGTAAGTCAAAGTCCTGGAGATTTAGCCTCAAAATATTTAGACTTTATTGAAACAGAAGAAGTCAATCTTGATCAAATAAAAGACAACGAAGTGTTGTTAAAACGAAACGGTAAACTGGTAAAACCTGTTCGACTTCCAAATGGATTATATAAGTTTAAAGAAGGATCTAACATTGACAGAGTTGTACTAGATTGTGTTACAAGTTTACAAAACGGAGCAGATTTATTATGGATAGAAACGCCAACTCCAAACGTAAAGCAAATAGCGCATATGGTTAATCGTGTAAGAGAAGTTATTCCTAATGCAAAATTGGTTTACAATAATTCGCCTTCATTTAATTGGACATTAAACTTTAGAAAACAAGTTTTTGAAGACATGTTAGAAGCAGGAGAAGATGTAACTGCATACGATAAAGACAATTTAATGGATGTAAAATATGATGGTAGCGAATTATGTAAAAGAGCAGATGCAAAAATTAAAACCTTCCAATTAGATGGGGCTAAAGAAGCAGGAATTTTCCATCATTTAATTACGTTACCAACGTATCACACAACTGCGTTACACATGAGTGATTTAACCAAAGGTTATTTTGGCGAAGACGGTATGTTGGCTTATGTAAAAGACGTGCAAAGACAAGAAATACGTAAAGGTGTAGCTTGTGTAAAACACCAACGTATGGCAGGATCAGATTTAGGAGACGACCATAAAACATTTTTTGCTGGAGAAAAAGCTTTAAAAGCTGGTGGCGAAAAAAATACTTCAAATCAATTTGAAACTAATATTGCTAAAGAAAAAGAAGATAAAGTTATAAGCGTGATGGCTTAATTTTAGACGTTAGTTAGTTTTAAAAAGCACTCAATTTTTGAGTGCTTTTTTTGTAACAATTATTTTGATTTTCAGACTTATAAGTAAAGCAGATTATGGGATACATGGGATTTGGTTCGTTAAGTTGGGTTTATAAAATGAAACCACGTAAGCCTTTTTCTGTTGAAAGAAAATCTTCTTTCACAGCTGTTCCTAATTATAAAAGAGAATTTAAGCTTCAGCATTCTAAATCTTCATCTAAAAAAGTTGCTTTAATTTCTTTGATAATGATTTTGATAATTACACCTATTTCATTTTCAATGATAAAGGATTTTATGAAGCACTCAAAAACTACAAGTATAGCTAAGCAAAAGTTAAAAAATAGAGAAGATAAAATAGCTTATAATTTTTTACTAGAATCAGGAATTAATCGAATGTATTCTAAAAACTATAAAGGCGCATATTCTGAGTTTAAATTGGCATATCAACTAAACTCAAATAATGAACAACTTAACAATTTAATGATTGAAACTCTTTCTGTTTTATGTACTTCTGATGAAAAATATTGTAATGATTTTGAAGCCTTTTTAATTAAAGTTAATTTAGAGCAACCATAGCAAAACCTATCAAAAGAATAGAAATAACTGATATAAAAAACGTTAAATTAAAAATAGATTTATCAGCAACTTTTTTTCTAGCTAAATCTATTATCATCCAAATAGGAATAGCAATAATTAAGATTAAACTTGGTATAGTAAGTATTTCTGCTAACGTCTGAAACCATTGCGACTCCACACGATTTATGTATATAAATAAGTGTGTAACTACATAAACAAAAACTAAAAAAGCTAAGGTTAATCGTGTGTATTCAAGTTTAAGTTTATTCATTTTTAGTGTGTTTTGCTTTTATAAAATCGGTTATTAAGTAGGTAATTAATTTTCCTACTTGATTAGCTGTTTTTTTAGTTGGTGCAGCTTCGCAAATATGCAAATATTTTACGTGTTTTCGCTTTGCAAAGTAGTGTAAAAATTGCCTTGTTTTTTTTACGCTAAATCCGCTTGGTGTCTTTGCACTGCTTGGTATATTTATAATAGCATCGCAGTCTATTTCAATGCCAAATTCATTTTTGCTAATATAATCTTTACCTTGTTTTAAAGCGTTTTTAAATGATGTTTTTTGTCTTACTTCTATGTCTTCATAGGTTATGTAATCTAGCTTTTTATCAGTGTCTAAAGTTTCAAAAATAGGAGTAGAGGTATAATTTTCATGCAGCCCAAAGACAAAGTATTTTTTTAAAAAACCTTCATTGTAAGCGTAACTAAAACCATTTCCGCTATGCCTTCCTTCTAAAGCTCTAAAGTCGGTATGCGCATCAAAATTTATAGTGTTAATCGGTTTTTTTAATCCTAATGAAGTGCCTTTAATCATTCCGTAAGCATTATTGTGTCCGCCACCAATAGCAATAGGTGTTTTACCAGCACTAATAATTGTACTAACTAAATCTGTAACGTGCTTATCAACTTCGGTAACTAATTTTCTGGAATTTTGTACGTGTTTTTTATGACTTTGTTTAAGTTTTGACAGTTGCTCTAATTCTTCTGTAAAATCTAAATGTCCTAATATCAAAACTCTATTGGCTGCCGTAAAATGGTTGCTTTGTATATTTAACAAAACTTTAATTGTAGCATTCCAAGCGTTGTGAGTACCAGTATTTCCTAGGTTTGCGAACACACCAACATCTTCTGGTAAACCAAAAATCACATAGTCAACGTCTAAAGATTTAATTGCGTCGTATATATTAGAAACGTTGGATAACAACTTAATTTGTTCACCAAATTTTGTTTCTCCATCACGAGTATTAAGTAAATTGTTTACTTCTGATTTTTCTAATAAAATTAGTTTTTCCATTTGCTTTTTATAAGTTTTGCAGAATAAAATTAAGGTTTTTAAATCAAAGTTTTATCTAAAAAAAAGAATTAACGTTTCACCCTTAAAAACAATTAAATATTATGGCAAACGACACTGCAAGCACAGGATTAAAAGTGGCATTAGGTATAGCATTAGCATTATTTATTGGTACTGCTGTTTACACTGGTTCTTTATATAATGAAAAGCAAGAAACAGAACAGCAATTAACTACAGAAAAAAACGATGTATTAGCTAATTTAAACGAAATGAAAGCTAAATACGATTTAGCATTAAGCGAAAACGAAGTTACTAATCAAAATTTAGTAGAAGCAAGAGAGCGTATTCAAGGATTGATAGACTCTTTAGAAACAGCTGAAACTAATGTGAAAAGCTTATGGAGATACAAACAAAAGTATCTTGCATTACAAGAAGAAATGGATGTTTTACTTACAGAAAACGATCGTTTAAAAGTAGAAAACATGCAATTAGCAACAACTTTAGACAGTACAAAAGTACAGCTTGAAGAAAGAGCAATGTTTAATGACTCTTTAATGATTCAAAATACAGCTTTAGCTGAAGTGATGGAAAATGCAGCTGTTTTAAACACAGCAAATCTTAAAGGTTATGGTGTGCTAGTACGTAACAATGGTAAGTTAGTACCAATGGAAAGAGCTAGACGTGTAGACAAAATTAGAGTATGCTACACTGTTGCTAAAAATAAATTAGTACAAGCAGGAGATAAAGAATTATACGTGCAAGTTATAGACCCTAAAAACAATATTTTAGGAGCAAATCAACAAATTACTTTTGGAGAACAAACTTTAAACTACAGCGTTATTAGTAAGTTTAACTACGAAAACGGAAACTTAGATGTATGTGAGTTTGTAAGCAATAACACAAGTGATGATTTTGCTGAAGGTCGTTATCAAGTAAACGTATTTAACGGAAACGAATTGGTATCTAGCTCTGAATTTACCCTTAAATAATATTCAGTAACAATGTAGATATTGTTAATTATTCCACTAAAAAGCCCAAATTAATTTTTGGGTTTTTTTATGCAATAATTTGACCATTAATGATTACAGTTTCAATATTGTTTTCACCAAAAGAATACGGTAAATAATAGTAGCTAGGTATCTGTTTAGTGATTATTAAATTGGCTTTTTTACCTCTTGTAATACTTCCGTATTGTTTTTCTATACCCATAGCGTAAGCGCCATTAATGGTTGCTGCGTTTATGGCTTCTTCAGGAGTCATTTTCATTTTAATACAAGCAGTACTTACTACAAAATTCATATTTCCGCTAGGTGTAGATCCTGGATTATAATCTGTAGCTAAAGCTAAAGGTAAACCTGCATCAATCATTTTTCTTGCAGGAGAATACGGTATACTTAAAAAGTAGGAGCAAGACGGTAACGCAACAGGCATGGTGTTGCTTCCTTTTAATATGTTGATATCTTCATCATTCATTTCTTCTAAATGATCTACACTTAAAGCATTGTGTTGTACCGCTAAAGCTACGCCACCAAACGTATTAAATTGATTAACGTGTATTTTTGAAGGCATATGGTATTTTTTACCAGCTTCTATAATTTGTTTAGTATCGTCTAAATCAAAATATCCTTTTTCGCAAAAAACATCAATGTAGTCTGCTAATTGCTCTTTGTCAATTTGCGGTAGCATTTCATTTATAATTTCATTTAAATAACCTTGTTTGTTGTTTTTATAGTGAAGTGGAAGCGCATGTGCACCTAAAAAAGTGGCTCTTACTTTTACAGGAAATTCCTTTTTTATGCGTTTAATTACGCGAAGCATTTTTAGTTCTGCTTCTGGTGTTAATCCGTAACCAGATTTTATTTCTATCGCGCCAGTACCTAATTTCATTACGGTTTTAACACGTTCTATCGACTGATTGTAAAGTTTGTCTTCAGAGGTGTTTTGAAGTGTTTTAGCGCTGTTTAAAATTCCGCCACCACGATTGGCAATTTCTTCGTAAGTCAATCCGTTAATTCGGTCTACAAATTCTAACTCACGATTACCAGCATAAACAATGTGTGTATGTGAGTCGCACCACGTTGGTAATACAAATTTACCAGTTGCATCAATAGTGGTTTCTGCTTCTATGGAAGCAGCATCTTCCATTGACCCATAACTTACAATAGTATCATCTTCAATTAAAACATAAGCGTTTTCAATAGTTGGAAGTATTTTCATGTCTTTTCCTGAAATAAAAGACGGACAATTTTCTCTAACTTGTAGTAATGATTTTATATTGATAATTAATGTAGACATGTAATATTGTTATGGTTTGTTATAGCTTCAAAGATATAGAAATTACAAGAATTGAAAGACAGTCTTTAAAACACATTTGCTTTGAAAAAAAACAATTACTATATTTATACTTTAAGACTTAATGTAACTAACTATTCTCAACAAAAAAACCGTTAAAATTTCTTTTAACGGTTTTTTTATTTTAGATAGTGTTTGTCAAATTTTTCGGAAGAGATGTCTCTTTTCTTTGTTGATTTACCATTATGATAAATGGCAAAATCAGAAGTATTTTTTTCTATTATACTTCCCATTCCTATTATATTTTTCCTGCCAATAGATAAATTTTGTTTAATTGTAGAATTTAAGCCTAAAAATGAGTTGTCAGCGATACTAACATTTCCTCCGATAAAAGTACCACTAAGAATTATGTTTTTACCAATTTTACAATGATGTCCTATTTTAGAACCAAATATTATAGTATTGTCATTAATTTCTACAAAAGGTTGAATAACAGATCCTTCTCCAATAAAAATATTGCTTCCAAGTTTTAAATTATCCCAATAAATAGATTTAGATGAGATATAATTAATGAACCCATAATCTAAAGACTTGAGTTTATTAAAAATAGTTTCTCTAAAAGAGTTATCACCAACAGCAATAAAAAAATTATATAAATTACTAGGGTAATTACTCTCTAATTCTTTTATATCTATTAAAGGTTTTCCGTAGATATTATTAGGTAAATCTTTAAATTCATCTTTATTAATACAGAATGCATAAACTTCATTTTCAGAGTCATTAGTTATAACGTAGTCTGCATATTCGGCTAATTTACCAATCCCATAAATTATTGTTTTCATTAATAGCTTTTTGTTTTATGATTTATTTTCCCAAGGCATTTTTTTTATTTTTTTGTCAGCATCCAAAAACGAACAAATTTTATTAGCGACATCTTTTTCCTTTAAATTTATTACTAATAAATTTTCAGGTTTATCTCTAAAAAAATCTATGACTTGTTTATTATGGTTTGAATATTTTTTACATAAAATATCCTTGTTATAAGGATCTGCTATTGGTGTTCCAAAAGAATTGGTAAATACATCCCACATCCAACCTTTGTAAACGTGTTCAGAATTCTTTAAATCTTCGATAGTAGGAAGGTTATTGTCTAAACCAAACATGGATGAGTGGAACCTGGTTAGGGAATTATACCACTCATCCTCATTGTCTCTTATAGTCAATATAAACTTACTATCTGGATAATTATTATATAGATATTTATAAGTATCTGGCAAACTAAAAGGTATATCTTGAAAAGCTTTGCACTTGCTTTTCTTGACAAATTTCATTATTGGTTTAAAATTGTTTTTTGCATAGTCTTTTATTAATAGTTCTCCTTTAATCTGTGGAGCAACTTTAAAGCCTATTTGCTTAAATAAAGCAGTCAAACTCGTTGTACCTGTTTTATTAAAACCGACGCAAAATACAAATTCTTTTCTTTTTTTAAAGAGCATTGAAGATTTAGTTTTTTATTTTAAACTTCCAACCATGTCTTCTGGTTTAACCCATTCGTCATAATCTTCTGCGGTTACATAACCTAAATTAATTGCTTCTTCTTTTAAAGTAGTACCGTTTTTATGTGCAGTGTTAGCAATTTCGGCAGCTTTATAGTAACCAATTTTTGTGTTTAAAGCAGTCACTAACATTAAAGAGTTGTTTAACAATTCTTTAATTACTGCGTGGTTAGGCTCTATACCAGATGCACAATTTACATCAAAACTTACACAAGCATCACCAATTAATTGTGCCGATTGTAAAATATTAGCCGCCATAACTGGTTTAAATACGTTAAGCTCGTAATGACCTTGTGTACCACCAATTGTAACTGCTACATCGTTACCCATAACTTGTGCACAAACCATAGTTAAAGCTTCGCATTGTGTAGGGTTTACTTTTCCTGGCATGATAGAACTTCCTGGTTCATTTGCAGGAATGATAATCTCACCAATTCCAGATCTTGGTCCAGACGCCATCATACGTATATCGTTAGCTATTTTGTTAAGCGATACTGCTAATTGTTTTAAAGCACCATGACTTTCTACAATTGCATCATGCGCAGCTAAAGCTTCAAATTTGTTTGGCGCTGTGATAAATGGTAAACCTGTAAATTCAGCAATAAATTCTGCAACACGTTTATCATAACCTTTTGGTGTGTTAAGACCAGTACCAACAGCTGTTCCACCTAGAGCTAATTCTTTTAAGTGTTCTAAAGTGTTTTCTAACGCTTTTAAACCGTGATCTAATTGTGATACGTAACCAGAAAACTCTTGTCCTAAAGTTAATGGTGTTGCATCCATTAAGTGCGTACGACCAATTTTTACAACGTTTTTAAACTCTTCAGATTTCTTTTTTAAAGTATTACGTAATTGTTTAACACCAGGTATGGTTGTTTTTACAATTTTTGTGTACGCCGCAATGTGCATTCCTGTTGGGAAGGTATCGTTAGACGATTGCGATTTGTTAACATCATCATTTGGTTGAATGGTTTTATCGCCTTCACCAATAGTTTTACCAGCTAATTGATGCGCACGGTTAGCGATAACCTCGTTAACATTCATGTTAGATTGTGTACCAGAACCAGTTTGCCAAATTACTAACGGAAACTGATCATCATGTTTACCTGCTAAAATCTCGTCACAAACCTTAGCAATAAGGTCGCGTTTTTCTACTGGTAATACGCCAAGTTCGCAGTTAGTGTAAGCAGCTGCTTTTTTAAGGTAAGCAAAACCGTAAACAATTTCTAAAGGCATAGATGCAGGTGCACCAATTTTAAAATTGTTACGAGAGCGTTCTGTTTGTGCGCCCCAAAGTTTGTCTGCAGGCACTTTAACCTCGCCCATTGTATCTTTTTCTATTCTGTATTCCATGGTATAGTTGATTATAAAAATAAGACTACAAATTTATAAAAAATTGAGGTCTTAATTAAGTGAATGTTAATAAGAAATAAATACTTTTTAGGGTTTGGGTTTGAGGTTTTGAATAATTTGTCGAGATAAGTGTTTTTTTCTTATTTTTATAAATGAAGAAATTTTCAAAAAAATAAAAATGACAAGAATTTATAGAAGCTTTGATGAACCAGAAAGAAAAAATCTTTCATGGAAAGAAACTTGGAAAAATGAAGATCGAGGATTAATAAAAAATTATGAATTAGGTAGAAAATTAGCTTTAAGTAATCCTGAATTAGCTATAAAAGCTAAAAATGGAGAGTTTCCTGTTTTAGAGTATAAAGGAGGAGTAGACAAAGAATTAAAAAAGAAAGAAAAGATAGGTGCTTTAAATTATTTGGCTATTTGGCAAGCATTAAGAGGTGAAGATTTAGATATTAATTTAAATGATGAAGTTGTAAAAACTTGCTCTAGAACAAATATTACAATAACTTTTACTATGGATTTAGAAAAATTAAAAAACTCAATTTGATGGATTTTTTAGCAATAGATGTTGAAACAGCTAATTCTGATATGGCTTCAATATGTCAAATAGGTTTTGTGATATATGAAAATGGAGAAATAAAAAAAGAATGGTCAGAACTAGTTAATCCAGAAGATTATTTTGATTTTTGGAATATATCAATACACGGAATAACAAAAAGCCATACAATTGAAAGTCCTAAATTTTTTGAAATCTATGAATTTCTAAAACTCAATCTTGAAAATAAAATATGTGTTTGTCATACTCACTTTGATAAAGTCTCAATTAATAGAGCTTGTGCAAAATATAATTTGCCTTTAATTCAAACAAACTGGATTGATACAGCTAAAGTTTCAAGAAGATGCTGGGACGAATTTGCGTATAGAGGATATGGACTTTCAAATGTATGTGAGAAATTAGGATATTCATTTAAGCATCATGATGCTTTAGAAGATGCAAAAGCGTCAGCTCATATTTTGATGTCAGCTATTAAAGAAAAAGAAAATTCTATTGAGGACTGGTTAAGAAGAGTAAATATTCCAATACTATCGGATGCAGGCTCATATTCAAAATCAGTAAGTAAAGAAGGAAATCCTGAGGGAAACTTATTCGGTGAAGTTTTAGTTTTTACAGGTTCCTTAGAAATACCAAGAAAAGAAGCATCTTCATTAGCTTCAGATATTGGTTGTAAAGTTGAAAACACAATTACAAAAAAAACTACTATACTAGTTGTTGGAGAT
>Ga0160419_101178_pt1 | contig 11565 bp, 11 predicted proteins | sample CelAP2metagpilot_2_FD_108196 | JGI IMG/M metagenome (GOLD analysis project Ga0160419, IMG submission 108196) | Phycosphere-associated microbial communities from Cellana algal ponds in Kailua-Kona, Hawaii, USA - Cellana AP2-4-25 metagenome pilot ... | reverse complement strand
GAAACACCATTCTTAACGATAATACCGTTGTATCTCCTGTAGACGGTAAAGTTGTTGTTATTGAAGAAGTTTTTGAACCTGAATACTTCAAAGAAAAAAGACTTCAGGTAAGTGTATTTATGTCTCCGATAAATGTACACGTAACAAGATACCCAATAAGCGGAAAGGTAAACTTTAGCAAGTACCATCCTGGTAAATATTTAGTAGCTTGGCATCCAAAAGCTAGTACCGAAAACGAGCGCACAACTGTAGTTGTAGAAAACCCTATTTATGGTGAAGTTTTATACAGACAAATAGCTGGTGCATTAGCAAAACGTATTGTTAATTATGCTGTTGAAGGTGACGCTGCTGTGCAAGGTACAGACTCTGGATTTATAAAATTTGGGTCAAGAGTAGATTTATTTTTACCTTTGGACACTAATATTAAGGTAGAATTAAACCAAAAAGTAAAAGGCGGCGAAAGTATTATTGCCGAAATTTAAGATGACTTCCGAAGAACTCGAAAAAGCTTTTCAAGAGGCTGTAGCACAAATCAACAGACACAAGGAACCTTTTCCTGCAGATTTCTTGTTGCGTCTATATGCTTATTATAAAAGAGCTACAAATGACTACGGAAGACCTAGTAGCAAAAAGCAAATAATTAATGCTTTTAAGACTAATGCGTTGTTTCAAACAAAGAATATTTCTGCAGATGAAGCAAAAGAAAGATATATCGAATTAGTCAATAATTACTTTTTATACAGAAAGTAACTTACCATGAATTTTCTTGTAGAAAACTTACTTTTTCCGAGTTTTTTAAGCGGAATCATTTTTATCATCACAGGATTTATTATGCTTAAATTTCCGCCAAAAAAGATTAATATGCTTTATGGCTACAGAACAAATCGTTCTATGAAAAATCAAGAAAAATGGGATTTTTCTCAAAAATATTCAGCTAAACTTTTAATGTTATGCGGATTATTTTTAACCTTGATAAGCAACATTTCTTTATTGATTCCCCTAAATAATAAAGCCAAACTTTTTATTAGCTTGGCTTTAATAATTGGCTCTGTAATCTTTTTACTTTTTAAAACTGAAAACGAGCTTAAAAAACGTTTTTCTTAATTTTCTAAAACAAATTCTAGAGGTTTACCTGTCGCTCCGTTAGGAAAAGTAATTCCTAATAAAGCAGACATTGTTGGCGCTATATCTGGAATAGTTGTATGTGTTGTTGTGCTTCCTTTTGTAATACCATTTCCGTAAAAAATTAAAGGCACGTGCGTATCATAATTTAAAGGAGAACCGTGTGTTGAACCTGTTTTACTATACTGAATTACTGCTGGATCTAAAACAAATAAAACGTCACCAGATCTTTTTTGATTATATCCGTTTTGTAATAAATTTTCAATGCCTTTTGTAAATTGAGTTGTGCTCATTGTTGAAGCTGTATATGCTTTATACACTTGATCAAAAGTTATGATTTGATTTACTATTGCTTCTTGTACAGCAACTAAATCTAAACCTAATTGTTGTATTTTTTCTCTATCTAAAAATATTTGCTGGTTACTAATATTCTTTAAGAAAGATGATACTTTATGAGTTTCAATTGTAATATTACCTACTTGTTCTTCAAAAGCAGCACCATCAAAATAACCTGCTGGTATTTTTACACTTTCTAAATATGTAGGCACATTTACTGCTCCATGATCTGCTGTTAAAAACACAGTGTAATTACCCTTACCTACTTTGGCGTCAAGCGCATTTAATAATTTTTCAATTTCTTTATCTAGTCGTATGTAAACATCTTCAATTTCTTTACTATTTACACCAAAATTGTGACCAATATAATCTGTACTAGAATAACTTACGGTCAATACATCTGTATAGTTATCTTCCCCTAATTGTTCACCATCTAAAGCAGCGATAGAAAAGTCTGTAACAAGACTATTTCCGTAAGGAGTCGTTTTTAAAATGTTATAACCACCATTTGTTGTGCTCAACGCTTTTAAGTCATAAGGAAATGTTGCTGTATCTTTTCCTCTAAATCCTCCTTCAAAATCGTTTAAATCACTTCCACTTTCTGTGTAAGTATTAATATCGTAGAAGGTATCCCAGTCTTTTAAATATTTCTCAGCTGGATTAGTTGCGTTAAAATCTTTAACCCATTGTGGTAAAGTTTCAAAATAATAGGTGCTTGAGATAAAATGACCTTCGTCTTTACCATGAAACCAATACGCTGCGTTAGCACTATGTCCTGCTGGTAAAATTGCACCACGATCTTTTATAGATATTCCAATAGTTTTTCCATTCATTTGTGTGAATAATCTATTCTCATCTGCAAAAGTTGTAGTTTTCATTCTGTGAGGAGACATTTGTCCTGCTTTATCCATTGTTCCAACAGATTGCACAGTTGTATCTCCTGCACAATACACAAAACTATCACTAAACTTGTCGTACCAGTTATTAGCTATAATTCCATGATTTTTTGGTGTTGTACCTGTGTAAACTGAAGCATGTCCTGGTCCTGTATAAGTTGGCACATAATTAAAATGATTGTTCTTGCAGTTAAAACCTTCGTTTATAAGTCTTAAAAATCCGTCATTTCCGTATTTGTTTTCAAATCTTGTTAGGTATTCGTACCTCATCTGATCAACTACAATTCCGACAACTAATTTTGTTTTTTCTGTAGGCTGAATAGTAGTTTCTGTTGAAGTTGAAACAACCTCTTTTTGAGATTGACACGCAAATAATAAAAATATAACGCAAATTGAAAGTAATGGTCTCATGTGATTTAATAAATTTAGACTGCAAAAATACAGTTTTTAAGACATCTAATTTGAAATTAAGGTTAATAAGCTGTTAGAATTTTATATTTTAGCAGTAACAAAAATTGATATGATATACCTTCATTATTTAGGCACTTACTTTTTGATGATTGCTGAAATGTTTAGAAAACCAACCAAATGGTCGGTGATGAAGCAATTAATCTTAAAAGAAATAGACGATTTAATTATTGGCTCTTTAGGTATAGTTGCTTTTATTTCGTTTTTTGTTGGCGGTGTTGTTACTATACAAACAGCTTTAAACATAGACAATCCATTAATCCCAAAAAACCTAGTTGGATTTGCCACAAGACAATCTATTATTTTAGAGTTTGCACCAACATTTATGTCGATTATTATGGCTGGTAAAGTTGGATCTTTTATAACTTCTAGCATCGGTACCATGCGTGTTACAGAGCAAATAGACGCATTAGAGGTCATGGGTATTAACAGCTTAAACTACTTAGTTTTTCCTAAGTTTGTTTCATTAATGTTATATCCTTTTGTCATTTCTATTTCTATGTTTTTAGGTATCCTTGGCGGACTTGCAGCTTGTGTTTATGGTGGTTATGCAAGTATGGGAGATTATATAGAAGGTATACAGTTAGATTTTACGCCATTCCATATGGCTTATGCTTTTATTAAAACATTAATTTTTGCTTTTATACTAGCTACAATTCCATCATATCATGGTTTTTACATGAAAGGTGGTGCTTTAGAAGTTGGTAAAGCTAGCACAACATCATTTGTATGGACTAGTGTTGTAATTATCGTACTAAACTATTTATTAACTCAACTACTTTTAAGCTAATGATAGAGGTTAAAAATTTACATAAATCGTTTGGTGATGCACATATTTTAAAAGGAATAAATACCACTTTTGAAAAAGGAAAAACAAACCTTATCATTGGTCAAAGTGGATCTGGAAAAACCGTCTTTTTAAAATGTTTGCTTGGTCTTTTTAATTATGAACAAGGAAGTATTGCCTATGACGGAAAAATATTTTCTCAATTAAGTGAAGACGAAAAACGAGATATTAGAGCACAAATAGGAATGGTATTTCAAGGAAGTGCTTTGTTTGATTCTATGACTATTGAGGAGAACGTAATGTTTCCTTTAAAAATGTTTACCAAACAAAGTAAAAGCGAAATGCAAGATCGTGTAGACTTTGTTTTAAAGCGAGTTAATCTAGCTGATGCCCATAAAAAAATGCCAAGCGAAGCTTCTGGAGGAATGCAAAAACGTGTTGCTATTGCTAGAGCAATTGTAAATAAACCTAAGTATTTATTTTGTGACGAGCCAAACTCTGGATTAGACCCTAAAACAGCAATAGTAATTGATGATTTAGTAAAAGAAATTACAGAAGAATACCAAATAACAACTGTAATCAACTCGCATGATATGAACTCGGTAATGCAAATTGGCGAAAAGATTGTCTTTCTTAAAAATGGTTATAAAGAATGGGAAGGTTCTCGTTATGACATTTTTAAAACAGACAATGAAGCTGTAACCGATTTTGTTTACTCTTCTGAACTATTTAAAAAAGTACGTCAAATGTATTTAGAAGAACGTGGTTAATCTACTTTTTTAACTACTAAAGTATCTACTTTTAACTTCAGTTTTAACCACTTATATAGTTTTGCTTTTTCATTTTCAGCTTGAGTATTATTAACTAGAGAATCATTCCATTTTACTTCAAAAACAGATAAGGTATCTAATGTTTTAAAGTTGCTTTTTATGACTTTAGAATAGGCTATTTCATCTATATTTTCATAATTAATATGAATCTCTTCAGTAAGAGATTTAAAAGGAATTTGATCTTTTTCCAACACAGATAATTCTCTAACTTTATTTTCTAAAATACTTATCTTTTGTTGCTGAGTTAAGAGGTCTAAAGAGTCACGAGTACGTAATTCTTCCATATATTCTAAGTTATTAACCTGTCTATTTTTAGTTTGATTAATTAATAACTCGGTATTATTTAAATATGGATAATCTTTAAAACGCTGTTCTAAAACCTGTCTGGTTTCATCAGGGATAACATCTGCACCAAAAGTGGTTAACTCAATACTAGAAACTCCGGAAGGATTGAAATTTGGTGTTGCGTATTTTTTTATATAATTCGCGTTAGGTAACGCGTCTAACTCCTTTTCTATAAACTGCTTAGCATTGACTTCAAATTGACTTTCTTTTAAAACACTTAAAAAAGTAAAAACCGCAGGAATCATGACAATAATTGCTACTAAAGATGCTACTCTTGCTATACGTTTTCTCTTCGCAGAATTTGCATATTTTAGCATTGGAAAACGTAAAATTTTAAGCACTAAAAACGTTGCTAAAGCAATAAAAATAGTGTTAATAGTGAATAAATACATAGCGCCACCAAAGTAACTTATATTACCTTTTGCTAATCCGTATCCCGCAGTACATAAAGGTGGCATTAAAGCAGTTGCAATAGCCACACCAAAGATTACTGAAGCAATGGTACCACGTTTGGTACGTGCAATAATTAATGCCAAACCACCAAAAAAGGCAATTAACACATCACGAATATCTGGTTTTGTTCTTCCTAATAACTCATTAGTATCTTCACTTAAAGGAAATAAATAAAAAAACAGAAAAGCCGTCAATAAACTAAGTACAATCATAATTGCTAAGTTGATTAACGATCTTTTTAAAGTATCAATATCATTAATTGCAATAGACAAACCAACACCTAAAATTGGTCCCATTAATGGAGAAATTAACATGGCTCCGATGACCACAGGTATAGAGTTTGCATTTAAACCAATTGAAGCCACAAAAATAGAACACACCAAAATCCATGCAGTTGCACCTTTAAAAGGAATATCGTTTTTGATTGCCTCTATTGTAGCATCTCGGTCAGTATCTTCTCTAAAGTCTAAAAGCTCTTGCAAAAAATGCTTTATACTTTTAAGTAAACCTGCTGCATCTTTTTTTACAGCTTCCTTTTTTTGCTCTACAGCTTCTTTTTGTTTGTCTTCATCAGAGAAGTTAAACTTGTTTTCGTTAGGATTATTGGTTGTATTCATTCAGAAATTAATAATTATCCGTAGTGCTCACCAAATTGGTCTTTTACTTTTTGAAGCACTTTTTTTATATCTTGTTCTTTTGTTTTAGGAAAGATAAGCAAAACTTCGTCTTTATCAACAATTATATAATCGTTTAATCCGTCAACAACTACAACTTTTTCTTTTGCTGTTCTAATCATATTTCCTGAAGCGTCTTCAACTAAAGTTTTTGCATTAACAACCGCATTATTAGCATTGTCTTTATCTAACTTATCGTATAAACTTCCCCAAGTACCAAGATCATTCCAATCAAAAGTTGCAGGAATGACATACACGTTTTTAGAAGATTCCATAATAGCATAATCTACCGAAATGTTTTCCGCTTTAGCGTAATTTTCTTCAATAAATTCAGCTTCAGCAGCTGTGTTATAAGTTTCCATTCCTTTGTTAAAATGCTCAAATAACTCTGGTTGATTGTTTTTAAAGGCGTTAATTACAGAGGTTACACTCCACATAAAAATTCCAGCATTCCATAAAAAATTGCCTTGAGCTAAAAACTGTTTAGCTGTGTCATAATCTGGCTTTTCTCTAAATTGAATCACCTCGCTAATATTTTCTACGGAAACATTACCACACTCAATATAACCGTATCCAGTATTTGGGAAGGTTGGTTTGATTCCTAAAGTCATTAACGCATCGTTTTGCTCACAAAACTGAAATGCTTGCTGTACGTTTTGACTAAACGCATCTTCATCTTCAATCCAATGATCACTAGGCGCAACAATCATAACTGCATCTGGATTTTCCTTTTGAATTTTTAATGAGGCATATAAAATGCATGGCGCAGTGTTGCGCATTGCTGGCTCTAAAACCACTTGTCTTTGTTTTACTTGTGGTAATTGTTGCAACACTAAATCATTATACTTTTCATTGGTTAAAATGAAAATGTTTTCGGTTGGAATTAACTTATTCAATCGCTGAAATGTCTTTTGTAGTAACGTATCACCGGTACCCAACATATCATGAAATTGTTTTGGGAATTGTTCGGTACTTACTGGCCAAAATCTAGATCCTACGCCACCAGCCATTAAAATAGCATAATAATTTTTATTTTGCATTTTGCTAATCATCTATTATTGTTACCTCTGCATTTGCATTAAACAGATAAATTTTACCTGTTGAAACTTCCACACATTCATAACGTGTACGTCGTTTCTTTAACTTTTTAAAAATTCTACCGTTGTAAATTTTAAAAGTGCTTTGTAAAGGTATTTCAAATATAAAGGTTTTATCGGTATTAGCGTCAAATTGCTTTAATGCATAGGCCAATTGCACATCTGTATCGCTAGATGCTTTTGGATTTTTAAAATGTTTGGCTAAAATTGGTAATATTTCAGAAGGAAACACATCTGGATTTAAAAATGGTAACATTAAATATTGAAATGTACGCTTCCACTCTACTCCATGAGGTTTTATAAACCTTCCGAAGTTTTTATAGGCTTCAAGATGGGCAATTTCATGAATTAAAGTGATTAAAAACCGATACTTATTTAAGCTTCCATTTACTGTAATTTGATGCTTCCCATTTGGCAGTTTACGATAATCACCATGACGTGTTTTTCGTTCTTTTTTTACTAAAACCGTTAAATTATCATGTTCTAAAAGCTGTATTACTTTTGCTATTGAAGCTTCTGGAATATAGTGAGAAATGGTATGTTGCATCTAGGCAAAAATAAGATATTTTAGTTCTATTTAACTAAATTTATTGAGAAACAGTTTCGCCCCATTCTGCAATAGAAATAATTAAAGGAATTAAAGTTTCACCTAGTTTTGTTAAAGAGTATTCTACTTTTAAAGGTGGTTTGGTCGTGTAAACCTTTCGTTTTACTATACCGTCATCCTCCAAAGTTTTTAATTGTAAACTCAAAGTTCTTTCTGTAACAGCAGGCATTTCTTTTCGTATTTCACTATATCGCTTAGGCTTGTCTTTTAAATGATAAATTATTACTGTTTTCCATTTACCACCAATTACACCCATTGTTAGACTAGCGCAACAAGGGTATTCTTTACCATTAAATATATGTTTTCCTTTTGTATACATTGTATTAAAATACTACTATCCATTTTGACCGTTATTGCAAAGATAAAAAACTATACTTATTTTTGCTACTATAAAAATTATAGTATAAAATTAAAATATTGAAAATGAGTTTTATTACCTCAATGCAGCAACGTTATACAACTAAAAAGTATGACCCAACTAAAAAAATTGACAATGAAAAAATTGAAGAACTTAAGCAAATTTTACAATTAAGTCCTTCTTCTATTAATAGCCAACCATGGAAGTTTACTTTTGTTTCTGATCAAAAAACAAAAGAAAAATTATCTGAAGTATCTTGGGTAAACAATGAAAAAGTTATCAATTGTGATACAGTAATTGTTTTGAGTAGAGTTGATAATATTGAAGCTTTTGAAAATAGAATTAAAGAAGAATTACCAGAAGGTGCTGTTACTTATTTTAATCAATTTATAAAAACAAAGCCAGAACACGCAGTAAAAGGTTGGTTTGACAGACAAGTGTATTTAGCTTTAGGTGTCTTACTCAGCGCTTGCGCCGAAATGGGTATAGACTCTACACCAATGGAAGGTATTGTTCCGGAAGAATATGATAAAATTTTAGGTTTAGATGAATATGCAACATTAGTTGCTGTTGCAATTGGTTACAGAGATGAAGATGACTTTAACCAACCAAGTAAAAAACCAAAATCAAGAATGTCTATTGAAAAAATAATAGAAACGGTATAAACTAAAAACGCTTTCAATTATTGAAAGCGTTTTTTTTATTTAAAATGAAACATTTTACATTCTTTCTGGGACATCTATACCTAGTAAGCTAAAAGCATTTTTGATAGTTTTTGCAACTGCGTTTGATAGCTGGACTCTAAAAACTATTTCATTTTTAGTATCTGCACCTAAAATAGATACATTTTGGTAAAAGCTGTTAAAGGCTTTTACTAAATCGTAGGTGTAGTTTGCAATTAAAGCTGGACTGTGTTGTGCTGCTGCTTGCTGAACTGTTTCTGGGAACAATTGTAATTGCTTAATTAATTCGCGTTCCTTTTCATGTAAAGACACTTCATCAGCATCTAGTTTCACTAAAGTATCTACATCAGATTTACGAAGTATAGACTGAATTCTTGCATATGTATATTGAATAAACGGACCGGTATTTCCTTGGAAATCTATAGATTCTTTAGGATCAAAAAGAATTCGTTTTTTAGGATCTACTTTTAAGATATAATACTTTAATGCGCCAAGTCCAATGGTCTTATAAAGTTCTTGCTTTTCTTCTTCGGTATAACCGTCTAACTTTCCTAATTCTTCCGAAATAGATTGCGCAGTCGTTGCCATATCTGCAATTAAATCGTCTGCATCTACAACAGTACCTTCACGACTTTTCATTTTTCCAGATGGTAAATCTACCATTCCGTAACTTAAATGAAATAGATTTTTAGCCCAATCAAATCCTAATTTTTTAAGAATTAAAAACAGAACCTGAAAATGATAATCCTGCTCATTACCAACGGTATAAACCATACCGCCAACATCAGGAAAATCTTTTATACGTTGTATAGCAGTACCAATATCTTGGGTCATGTAAACAGCAGTACCGTCTGCACGAAGTACGATTTTCTCATCTAAACCATCTTCAGTTAAATCGCACCAAACAGAGCCATCTTCTCTTTTGTAAAAGACACCTGATTTTAGTCCTTCGTTAACAAACTCTTTTCCTAAAAGATAGGTCTGACTTTCATAATATAATTTATCAAAGTCTACACCAAGATTTTTGTAGGTTACATCAAAACCATCGTAAACCCAACCATTCATTTTACTCCAAAGCGCTACTACATCTTTATCTCCTGCTTCCCATTTTTTTAGCATCTCTTGAGCTTCAACTAAAATTGGCGCTTCCTTTTTGGCTTCTTCTTCAGTTTTACCTGCTGCTTTTAAAGTTTCAATTTCTTTTTTATACTCTTGATCAAACTTGACGTAATAATTCCCAACTAACTTATCTCCTTTTAAACCTGTAGATTCTGGTGTTTCGTTATTTCCAAACTTTTGCCAAGCCAACATACTTTTACAAATATGTATTCCTCTATCGTTAATAATTTGGGTTTTGTATACTTTTTTACCAGAAGCTTTTAAAATTTCAGCCACACTATAACCTAAAAGATTGTTACGTATATGACCTAAATGCAACGGTTTATTAGTGTTAGGCGAAGAGTACTCTACCATTACGGCTTTATTTTCTGCAGAAGTGCTATTAAAACCATAATTAGTTTCATCTTTTATAGCATTAAAAAAGTCTACAAAATAAGATGCACTAATCTCTAAATTTAAAAAGCCTTTTACAACGTTAAAACCTTCAACTTCATTTACATTTTCAACTAAATAGTCACCTATAGTTTCTCCAATTTGCACTGGATTACCTTTAACTACTCGCAACATAGAGAATACAACAACAGTAATATCTCCAGGAAATTCTTTACGTGTTGCTTGAAATTCTACAGTTTCTAAATCGGCATTAAAATTACTTTTTACTGCACTTTTTATTTGCGTTGTTAAAATGTCTTGAAGATTCATATATACTGAAAAAATTTAAAGCGCAAAGATAGTATTTTTAAGGTTTTAATTGAATTTAACAAAATTTAATTTTACTCAAACCTATCCACAAAAGACTATTTTTTTAGGTCAAAAAAACGAAGTTAACCGTTGGTCTAATTTTTTGGTATTACCTCTTAAAAATTATGTATAACGACTATAATTATTGATTTTTATAGCCATGAAGGAAAAAATCCCTCTACTTTTCTTCATTTTAATTAAACCAAGTTAAGTGTAAGGTTTAAAATAATGGTTTATCGCTTCCGTTATTTTAATATCACTGTGTAAATGAAATGAAGGGACTATTTGTCTTATTTTTTATGCTTTTTGTTGGGTCTGTTGGTTTTTCTCAAAATGAAGAACTAGATAGCTTGACTATTCAATTAGCTTACCAAAATCCTGATACATCAAAGGTTAATACGTCTATTAGTATTATTAAACTTTTGTTTCAAAATAAGGATTTTAGTAAAGCCAATAAGTTTATACAACAAAGTGAAAAACTGGCTAACGACCTTGATTACAAAGAAGGTTTGGCTAAAATTGTTTATTACAAAGCTAAAATTTACCAAGAAGAAGGCAGAACAAGTAAAGCGATTAGCACTCTTAAAAATGCCCGTTTATTATTTTCTGAAGTTCAAGACACATTATCTGTTGCAAAAGTAAACAGCAGTTTAGGCGTTTTAGAAATCGAAAACGGCAACTACAAAGAAGGTTTATCTTATGCGCTTTCTTCTATCAATGAACTTGAAAAAAGGAACCGTTTTGACGACTTATCTTCTATTTACAAAAGCTTAGCTAACGCCTACAAAACTTCAGGTAATTTAGACAAAGCCATAACTTACAATCTAAAGCGTCTTAATGCAGACAACCAAAGCAACAATACCAAAAGATTAGTTGAAACCAATAAAGATTTAGGCGATATTTATTCAACTAAAAAGAACTACACACAAGCCATAAGTTATTATGAAAGTGCTTTGGGTTACGCAAATTCAACCGACACTAAATTAAGAGCAAGTATTTTACCGTATTTAGGTGATGCCTACTTAAAAAAAAACGACTACAAAACGTCT
>Ga0160419_101176_pt1:0-10000 | contig 11589 bp, 12 predicted proteins | sample CelAP2metagpilot_2_FD_108196 | JGI IMG/M metagenome (GOLD analysis project Ga0160419, IMG submission 108196) | Phycosphere-associated microbial communities from Cellana algal ponds in Kailua-Kona, Hawaii, USA - Cellana AP2-4-25 metagenome pilot ... | reverse complement strand
CAAAGAAGAGAATATCGCAAGTCACGTTCGATGAGACGGTGCGGGAGAACATGGAGGAGTTTGTGTTAGAGCGGGAGGAGGCCGTGACGGATGCTGTTCGGCAGTTCACGTCGCAAGGCGTTGACTTGAGCAACATTTGCGTGGCCTTGCACGAATGCGACGGGCATTGGCTCAAGGAGGTCGATGCACAATTGACTTTCTTCATAACGTGCTTAGATAATGGGGTCCAGGTAGCGTTGCCGGCATCGTGGGACCGTGTGGGGACGGTGGTGGCTTTGCGGGCTCTGCACGCGGCTTTGACGAATGCGGACGCTGACAAAGCAGCGAATGCGCGGAAGCTGATGGGCTCTAAAGGAACGGTGAATGTGGTGGCACGGTTATGGCAAGAACATCAGGAAGAAGCTGCTGCTGACGATGATAGTGCTGTGGTCGATGCCCGCATCCTGGCACTGGCCGTGACGCAGGCTCTGTGTAGTGGAGGCTCTGCGGGGGAGGCAAGCCGTGACATGTTCTGGCCGACAAGCATGCGAATGCTGTGCAATGCTGCCCAACAAGCATATTCACAACAGGACCTAGCGTTCTATTTGCCTTTCCTTTCCTTGGCCCGTGTGTTGTGCACCCGGGCGGAAGATAACAAGGTGCATTATGTGCGCTATGGTGGACTAGACCTATTAGTAGGCGCATTGAAAGATGATCCCTGGGCCAGCGACCGCAATATCGTCTGCGAGACCTGCAAAGCTCTAAAGGCTGTGACTGCAACTGATGACTTTAGGAAGGATTTCAGCGCCTCACACACCCATACCCGCGCTTTGGTCGGCAAGGGTGCCATCCCCCTCCTCCTTCAATCATGTCACCGCTTTCGCACCGATCTCGACACTTCGGCCGCCGCCCTGGCCGCCTTGCGAAATTTGGCCAACAACGACGAGAGCGTCAATCAGATTGCCTCGGAGGGAGGCTTAGATCTCGCGGTACGTGCCTTGGAAGCGCATTGGTTTCATCCTCCTCTGGCCCAAACGGCCATTGGGCTGTTTCGCAACATCTCTGCCGATGATCGACACAAGACAAGCTTGTGCAATAATGGTGCTGCGGAATTGATGCTCAAGGCTATGAAAAAGCACGGGGGAAAAGTGAAGATTCAAGAACATGGGCTCGCGACGATGGGTGCAATGGCTCTGCGGAGCCCTGAAAACTGTAAGCAGCTGGTGGGGCTGGGTGCGGTGTTGGTGATCTTGCAAGCACTACGCAACCATGCGGAGGCTCGTAGCGTCCAGAGGCAGGCATGCTTGGCAATCAGGAACATGGTAAGCCGGGAACCGGAGGTGGGGGAGGCATTTTTGGAGGGGGGAGCGGAACCCTTGTTGAGACTTGCGGGGAGGTATCAGGAAAGCGTGGATGAGGCATATGCGGCGCTGCGTGACTTGAAATGTGATGTAAAGAGAGTGACCGTTGACCCTGTCACAGGGAAGGTTCAGGATGCAGACCAATTTGGGAGTACCAAGAGTTGTTTCCACCCCGTGTTTGAGAGTAGTGATAATATCGAGGGGGCAGTGGAAGCCGCTATCAGTGCGCCGTCTAACTCGTATCGATTTTAAATGTGCGTGTGAGGGCTGAAGAGGGAAAAGTAAGGCAATGTGGGCAATTAAAATCTGGCATGGGACCATTTTCTTAATTTTGCTACGTATCTTCGTCGTTTTGGTTGCTTTATTTTGTTTTACGCTCCGGTCTCTCGGGCGAAGAACAATGTGATGGAGGGCAACCCAGCCCACACACCCAGCCTCCTCCTTCCTCCCTCCACCTCCCTTATGCACGTTCACCTGCACATCACAAATAAATGTGCCATTGCTTCCGTTTTTGACTTCTCGCATCAATATATGCACAGTTATCACTATAACCCGCTTCAGCCGACGTCACGCCCGCCTCGTCTTGCCTTCCCTTTTCACGGCCGTTGCCCGCACAGCAACGGCCTTGCCATCATCGCAACGCGAACCAGTCGCGTCAGGCAGCCTCCACCATGGAGCAGGCACAGCAGGAAGAACGGGTGCTGCTATGGCTGAAGAAGCGAGGTTACACCCAGGTGGCTAAGCATTACGAGGAAGACCAAGCGCACGCCGCGGAAGGCAGCACTGAAGATAATGAGGAGGGCAGCGAGAGCTCAGCTCCCGCCGAGGGTAGTGCCCCGGCAGACGAGCATCTCTTGTGCAAGCGCATAGGAGAAGCGAATCAAAATGCTTTACTCTTTCGTTCTATCCAGTTGGCGGACCCGACGCTCTACCATCAAAGCTACAACGAGCTGCAGACCTGGACATGCAACGCCTTAGAGGCATACAAGCCCGAGCTCCTTACCGTGGCCTTCCCTGTCTTCGTCCACAGCTATCTCAAGCTCGTCGAACATGGCATGGTCGAAGCAGCGCGAATATTTTTTCAAACATGGGGACCAGACCATGCCGAGGCTTATCAAATGGAGCTCCGCAGCCTGGGAGCCGTACAGCGCCCCGACCAATTGACAGCTGGGAACGGGTTCGTCAAACGCGCATTGACTGACAAGTTAGTCCTTCGTCTCTGCAGTACCAGCTACCGCCTCTTGCAAGGCTTTTTGAGCGACCACAATCTTCTTTCGATCATGGAGATTCTGAATGAGCGGGTTCAGGTTGTGATTGAGGAAAGGGGCCCTCGACCTCGCTTTGAAGTAGTCACCTTCCGAGACGACGGCGTGGCCGGCCGTGGAGGACGGGGAGAAGGAGATGGTTCGCCGCGTAAGAATGGGCGATATGAGATGGCCCACGGGTTAACTGTCCGATGGCGGGTGTACCGACAGAAGGACGGCGATCACAGAGATGACAGCAGCATGCCTCCTTTTAATGCCTCGCTCGTCCCAAAACTTCACAAGCTCTCCTCAAAATATCGCCAAGAGGCAGCCATTGGCACCGCGGACCCCACTCGCCCTACCGTCTTAATGGGCACCTTGACCAATACATACGATGGGTGCATCGTGGCGCGAATGACAGAGGACGCAACTCAACTCGCCGCTGGCTTTCACGACCGGGCCGTGCGTGTTTTCCGCCTGGCAGGGCAGGGCCCCGCAGGAGGCGAGGGAGGGAGCAGTAGCGTGCATGCAAGTAGTGGCCCACTTATTATGAGAGGGCATTCCCAACCGGTGTATGGCCTGAGCTGGGCGCCGGAACAGCAGCATTTGCTCTCGGCGTCCGGGGATGGTACGGTCAGGCTGTGGGACGTTGCGGCTTCGAGAAATGTGTGTGTGTATCGGGCGCCGACGGATGTGCCGGTGTGGGATGTGGCATTCTCGCCGGTCGGACATTTCTTTGCGAGCGGGTCGTATGATCGGGTGGCGAGGGTGTGGAGTACGAATAGAACTAAGCCGGTGCGATTGCTGGTCGGGCATTACTCTGATGTGAGTTGTGTGGCGTGGCACCCTAATTGCAATTACGTGGTGACAGGCTCGTGGGATAAGACGGTGCGATTGTGGGATTTGGGCAGTGGTAGATGTTTCCGCATGTATTCGGGGCATTTTGGGCCCGTGACGGCCTTGGTAGTCAGTCCAGATGGTCAGTTTGTGGCGGGAGCAGGGGCGGGTGGCAGGGGAGAGCACGGGGAAGAGAATGGGGTGATTCGAATTTGGGAGGTTGCCTCGGGAAGGGAGGTAGCATTGTTAAGTGGGCATAGAGGGGGTATCAATCGGTTGACGTACAGTCATGATGGGAAGGTACTTGCGAGCGCGGGGGAAGATGAAACGGTGTGCACTTGGGATGTTCATGGGGACTTTGCGAGTTTGACAGCATCCTTGCCCTTGACGCCACAGAGTCGGTTCTCGACCAAGGCCACCCGGGTGATGGATGTAGCATTCACGAAGCGGAATTTGTTGCTAGCGTGTGGGCCAGTTTCGGGGTAAGGTGAGGACGAGGCAGGGGGTGAGGGAGGGGAGGGGAGAGCAACTAACTGTGCTGCGTTTGTTTGAAACAGAATAATGAACGGAAGAAAGATAACGATGCGCTGATCAAAACGACAAAGAATCAAGTAGTTACCAGAGAAAAGACAAAAAACGGGACAAAAACATGAGCCCGATTTTCGACTCAACTATTTTGACCTACATGTGCATTTGCTTCTACTTCAGCTTCTTCCTCACTTACTCACGGGAAATGACATCAACCTTAATCAAAACCACATACACCCAAGACCGAACTTATCTATAAATACACGCGCTTCAAACCCTAAAAACGTCCCTCCCTACCTCCCTCCCTCCCTCCCTCCCTCCCCTCTTCTAAGGCGACTCGTATGCACAACTCCTCCCCTTTAAACTCCCAAAAAGACTATCAAAATCTGTCGTGGGGACACCGACTCCGACTGCTTCAGCAATCACATCCAACGCCACATTCTTCGCCTTCGGCTGCAACAACGCCTGCACGCACACCTCGGCCACGTCCTCCCTTGGGATTGACCGTGTCGTCCTCTGCAGTAACACATCATCAACATCCACGACCAATGCCTGTTGTCCCCCCGGCTTGTCTAACAGTCCTCCCGGGTGCACGATTGTATACGCCATCCCCTGTGCTTTCGCCTTCTCAATCAAATACTTCTCGGCCTTGCGTTTCCACAACAGAATATCCCCCCCCGTTCCGTCTTCCCTCTTCCCAATTGAGTTCAAAAAGTTGTCCGGCTGCGTTCCCCCCATGGACCCTAAGAACACAAAATGCTTCACACCAGCAGCCACCGCGGCATCGATCTGATTCTTGGCGCCAATCCAATCGACCTCCTCCGGCTCTCCGCCAGGGGGGAATTTAAACGCAGGTCGGCCGGGAGTCCTTCGCAAGAGTTTTTTAATCAAAATTTTCAAAATACTACCAAACAAAATTTTGGGCGTGGCGCTTGTGCACAAAATAAGAGAGTCGCAGCCCTCCAATACCTTGCCTAGGGCAATGGAGTCCATGACATCGCCAATCACGATTTGTTCATCAGTGGCCCCCGCAGCTTTGCGGAGCTTGGCCGCTGATTTTTGGGAACGGACAAGGCCGACAGGTTGAAAGTCAGTCTTGGCCTGCAGTTTCTTAAAAACCAAAGCACCTGTGCGACCGGCAGCTCCCGTGATCAAGACCTTGCGCGTGGGCTCATCCAAGGACATAGTCGTTTGGCAGGTGCCGGCGGAGGCGCCAAACATGTACCCTTGTGTGGAGGGTGGTACCACTGCCACTGAGGGATATTTATATAGGGAGGGAATGGGAGACAAGGGATAAGGCATGGAACTACCTGCGGGATTCATATAGAAAAGGGGAAAGCACACGGCGCAAACATCAACAAAAACCTTGGGGCCAGGGGTCCGAAGAAGCCTTGATTGTCGTTTCGAGGGACAAAGGACCACGAGACTAGCACGGAGCATGCCAACAACTCCGTACACATGCACGACAAATTTGTTCCTGATACTAAAAGACAAGCTAAAGCGAAAGGGGTCTTGGAGAGGGTCTCGCCTGAGCTCCAGGTTGGACTGGGTCCGATCACGTACCTGCAAAAAGCACGAAGCCCGCCAGGGCAGCCAGCACCCGCATTCGCTCCTTGTCTACCTGTGCGTGGAACGAGTGCACTGTAGATGATCAGAAGAGTGCAGCGGGCATCACACGATCAGGTCCCAAAGGGGACACGGGAGAGCTTCTACTGTGTTGTGCCGGAACTCCACCCAAGGGCATAGAAGGATGAGAGAAGGGGCGCCCGGGTGGTGGAAGTGGATCCAAAATGGGAGAAAAACCACACCACACACCTAGACGTGCAAGGCTCCTTTGTTCTGCTTCTTGCCAATGCTTGTGAGCTTAAATCAGGTGGAGGGGAGAGAATGCCGTTGTTGAACAGTTGCGGGACTCAAGGATTTCGAGATTTGCAGCGCGTTATAGGGAGTCCAGCGTGGTTTGCCCGGACTGCCGTGGGGCTGGCCGCGAACGGGAGGAAGAAGGAAAAAGGATGCTTCGCGTGCATGCATCATGCACGCTGCTCCTGCAGCTCCTCCTCCTCCTCTTCCTCCGCCTCCTCCTCGTCGTGGTTGGAAGTCATTTCCTTAATTGTGCCTGGCCTCTCTCGGATTTCCCACCATTTGTTGGTCTCTAACGGGTTGAATGCATTTATGAAGACACCAAGGCCGGAAGGCCAGCGTGCGAGTCTCGCGCCTTGCACTGGCGGGAAGGCCTTGTGGTTGCTCACGCGACAAAATCTAACTCTTGGCTCCTCCTTTACATCCTCTCAGGCAACCGCCTCCCCTCCACCTTTCACAATGGTCCGACAACTCTTCCTTTTTGCACTGTTACCAGCAGTCGCTGTGGCCTTCATGGGTAAGTACATCATCTCTTGCGAAAGAAGGAAGGAAGGGAGGGAGCTGTTGGCAAGGATGCCCTAAGCGGCGTGTGCCCGCGATAACGATTAATCCCACGCTCACATGCATACTCACCCACACGACCCACTCGCGCCTGCTTCTCCTCCACCTCTTCTCACGACTCATCTCAGGCCCCGCCCGCATGCCAAGGGGGTAAGTACAACTGTGGGAATGGATGCCGTTTGACTCGTAGCAGTGGTCTTAGCTGACGTTCAGCATTATATGTGGGAGGCTTCAATGCATCCTCCTCGTTTTTTACATGGAGTTTTGCTTACACCCGTAACTCCTCAACGCTTAATCTGCCTTATGTGCTTTTGTGCGAACAAAACCTCTGTTTTCCTCAGCTTCATCGCAACTTCACCAGCAACAGCCCAGCAACACATCCTCTCTCTCCTTTTTCCCCCTTCTTACCTCCAGTGTACGAATGATGTCTGATGTGATGGACAAGCCCAAGGTGAGCCCGGCCTTTTCTACTTCCCCCCCGACCGGTGGCGAGAATAAGGGCGGGGCCTTGGTGCCTATCAACACGCAGACTATCGAGACGAGCGCCGCGATCGTAAGCACCTCTGCGGGGATTGTTTTCCTGGGCCCGTTGTTGGGTGTGCTTCTGGGCTTGATCACCAATTATGCAGCCAAGGCTGATAATGAGGTCGGGGAGGCTGCGCGTGGGGTGGGGAAGACGGCGTTGGAGGTGTTCAATTACATTGCCAAGGTTAATAGCAAGTATCAAATTGGGGCTAAGGTCTCGGACTCGGCCTCGTCGTTGGTGGCGAAGCTGAAGGAGAATGAGGGGGAAGATTCGGTCGTATCGAAACTGGAGGAGACCCTTGAGACGACCAAGACGAAGTTGACCGATTTAGATGAGCAGTACGATCTGGTGACCAAAGCGAAGAGTGCAGTGGGCCTGGCGGTAGACTTCAGCAACACGGCTATTGATAAGGCATTGGAGTTGAACGAGAAGTACGCCCTGGTTGACAAGACTACGGATGCGGTCAAGAAGGCCGTGAACAAGGCAAAGGACTCGATCTAAATATCTGGCAGAGAGATGGGAGAGATGGGAGAGATGGGGGATGGATTGAGAAGTGTGTGTGTGTGTGTGTGTGTTTGAACAGCAGTAGCACCAGTAGGACAACAGGGGCTAAAGTGCCATATTTTTGGTCAGAGAGGGGCCGCTTCCTGTAATTGTCGGGTCTCAGACCTAACCGTACGCTTCGTTCTTGTGTGCTCCTTCTGTTGCACGTGCTCTGTCTGGAGTTACCAGCCCAGGCAGAGAGAGAGAAGATATGAGTGAGCGAAATTGAGGGGCTGGGGAAGAAGAGAGAGCCGCGCTCAGTGCGGTAGTGTTTGTTGCTTGCCGTCCGTACGGGCGTCCGTCATTGCATTTGAGATTAATTTATTTTTATCTCTGTTTGTTTTTCTGTTCCCCCTTCTGTCATATAATATATATATATACATATATATATTATAAGGCACCCTTTTTTTCCCGACTTCTCTTTACCCCGAGTTGAATTTTCTTCTGTGTCGGGAGGACTCCTTTTTTAAGGAGCTGAGTGTTTCCCTTCCTCCCTCGTCGTCTGTTACCAACTCCATCATCTCCATCGTTGCCGTCAATTGTATCGCCGTTCTTAGAAAAATAAGAGGTAAGAGATAGCAAGGTACAGCCTGTCTTTAATGTGGCAGCACAGCGACTACGCACAGAAGGATATGAAAAGAAGAAGAAGGAGGACGGCGAAGGAAGAAACTTGGAGGGCAGCAACGCAGATCGGCAGTCAGAAAAATAGATTTCACCAGAGAGAAAGGCGGTAATGAAAAACAGTAGCATTCGACCGATTAAACCAGTTTCCACGCCACATCATTCAAAGAAACAAAACAGATACCGAGAGATGATGCCCATACAGGCCAAATATCATTATTTTTCATATGTTGATTCCCTATTTTTGTGCCAGGAAGTATGCAAGAGCAAAGGTGGAGAGGTCATGCCGCTTTGGTGAACAATGGAAAAAACAGTATTGAATACGAATGTACAAATTCAAATATTTTCTCCAAACAAAAGTGGAGATAAAACTTACGCTTCTGTGAAAATCCTGGACGAGATATGGCAGACAGGCAAGAGAGAGGGAGAGAGAGAGAAATAGGGAAGGAAAGGAGCGAGGGAGAAGGCTACGGCCCGTTTTCCACGGCGATATTGGTTGTGTCATTGTTCAATACATACATAATCTGTTCTCAGTAAGTTCCTTTGCCTTCTCAAAGAGTGCAGTGATCGACTTGTCCAAAGCACGCCTCAGGCCCGTCAGTCTCGAACACCTTTCTTACGAGCTCGTATGAGAAGGCACGGTTTGCCCGAGGAAATAGTTTTTCTGTTATCTCGACAACCGCAGACATAGTGAACACCAATGCAGCTGTCTGTCGTTATATGGGGCTACGCACCGCATGTACAGGAGAGCCCGGAGTAGTATGGTTCGTTTCTACCTGAAATGATTCTCCAATTGGATGTTCTTGTCCTGCACCAAAAAGGGAACCAACCCCCCTCCCTGACAGTCACTTGTAATTTTGTCAACCACTTTTCTTTCGATTTCTTGATCTGTGTCGGTCGCCGAGAAAACATGAGGTAGTGTCGGCGATCAGCGATCCTCCCTTCCTCCCCCCTCTCGCATTCCCTCCCTCCCTCTTTCCCTCTTGCTGATTAGAGATAGTAGCAGAAGGATAAAAAGCCATCCTTCTTTCCTCTGCTCATTGCCTTCTGGAAGACCTGCTGAGAGCTATTGCTATAGCTACATCTTCTCTACCTAATCTTTTACTCAGCCGCCTCTTGTCTCTCTACCTCAGATCTCGACATGACGCATTTTATCTAATACATGGCCTAATTTGGCAGATTATGTTAGTCCTTGATTCCGTCTAAATCCTCAATTTAAAGCAATCTTATTATCCCTGTCGTCCCCTAGGCACTACGCAAGCGCTTCCCAACTTGTCCCTCCCTCTCCCCCGGCTTCAACCCCAGCAGCCGCAACGTCCTCTTCATGATCCAAGCCAACGCTCCCGCCACATCATCATCTTCCCCTCCATCCCTTCGTCCACCTCCGACCCTTTCTTTCGCCTCTTTCCCTTCCAACCATTTCTTATGAGGCGTCACCCGCACGACGGCCGCTGCCGGCCCCGTAAGCCCGCCCATCACGTCTTCCTCCTTCAAGCCCTCCTCTCCATTTACGACAGCAAACGCCGACAAGTCATCAACCCACAAGATTGAGACACTCGCCGACCGCTCTCCAAATAGTTTCATCAAGGAATCGTCATTAAATCTTGTGCCATCCTCCTTCCTCCACCCCAAATGAAACACCAACTGCCCCTCCTTCCGGTACACCAACTCATCATTTCCCCCGAGATTCGTCTCGAACAAACTCCGGTAATTAAACACCTTCATGGCCACCTCCCGCTCCTTCCCTCCCTCCTTCAACAACTCACGCATTCTCGCAAAAATTGCCCCCGTCAAATAAGCATCATACCCCGCTTCATGTGCATAACTCCTCCCATTCACCCACACCCACTCCCCCCGCCCACCCGATCTACCTACTTCTCGCACCACCCCATCACTAACTCCCTCTCTCCTCCCCGTCACCTTCTTTCATTTCCTACTAC
>Ga0160419_101172_pt1 | contig 11625 bp, 18 predicted proteins | sample CelAP2metagpilot_2_FD_108196 | JGI IMG/M metagenome (GOLD analysis project Ga0160419, IMG submission 108196) | Phycosphere-associated microbial communities from Cellana algal ponds in Kailua-Kona, Hawaii, USA - Cellana AP2-4-25 metagenome pilot ... | reverse complement strand
TTCCTTTTGTCAGGATTGGGGGTGGGGGGCGGGGGAGAGGGGGGGGGGGGGGGGGGTGTTTTGTGTGTTGGTGGGGGGGGGGGGGGGGAGGGGGGGGGGGGGGGGGGGCGGGGGGGGGGGGGGGGGGGGGGGAGGAAAGGAGGGAGGGCTATGTGAGTGGACCAGTGGTCCGGTTGATCATAAGGTCAAGGCAATGAAGCCACAGAGCATAGCGATCGGGAAGGACTCGGAGAAGAGGAAGTAAGAATGGGAGAAGAGGAAGTAAGAATGGCGTGGCGAAGGAGGGGGCAAGTGGGGGAAGGGACGAGGCCGAGTGGTATGTACGTACGAGTTGCCGCTCATGTTGGTGACAGACTCGTCATCCCGAACGTCATCAGCACCTCCACCATCCATAGCCGCTGTATATCGATGCTGCTGAAGCTGCTGCCACTACTTCTTGAAGGTGTTCCAGGTAGCCTGTGTAATGTGAAAGTCGGGGGGATAGAGGAAGTGAGACCAGCACGGATTTCGGTTCATGAGTTTTCGCAAGCGAAGGAGAGCAGACGCTTCCACCTGCACGTGTACCTATGCACTGTCCACGTGCAGAGATAAGAGAGGAACGCAGCGTCGGCTTTTAGTATTCGTGAAATGAGGAGAGCATGCCTTATACGAAGACTGGCAGGCAGCAAGCGCGTGACGAACACTATGTTCTTCGCCATAACCTCCCCACCATTTCACACAAATTGCTTTTTGCACAAGCGTAGCAAATCAGATTCCGTCCGTTGATTTCCGTCTAAGCATGATTATAAGAAGCCATTTCTGAGAGTGGCTTAAAGAAGAGCAGGGTCTGTACATGTTTTTTTTTCGAAGGGCAGAAAAGACGTGAAAGGACATGGACCGAAGGAGAGGAAATAGTCAGGCGTAGAAAGAAAGGGAGAGTGTTTTATGTCTTCATTTTCATGTCGATTAGGCTGACTAAAGCAGGGTTGATTATTTAATGAAATATATCCACCACTTCTCCTTCCTCTTGCTCCCCCTCCATTCCATGCTCTTTCCCCCCCTCCCCATTCTATCCCTTCTGTTTTTCCTACTCCTTGGCCTCCCTCGCCGCCCCGCCCGCACGTTCTGCCTCTAGCTCGGCCAACAGATCAGTGACCAGGCCTTTGATGTAGTCCCGGATCTTGTTGAACTCCTCCGGCTCCATGTGCTGGTGAGGTGGGGGAAGGAAGGGAGGAAGGAAGGAAGTGAGCTAGTGATTAAAGGGAAAAAAGTCACAGAGGGTGTGCTACCGTGATTCAATTACAACATGACAATGCAAAAAGTGCAAGTATGCTTCATATTTAAAAATTATATCTCAACCCCAGCCTGTCTTACCCCTTTCCTCGCTCCCTCGCTCGCTCCTTCCCTCCCTCCCTCCCTCTTTCCCTCTCCCCTCTTTCCCCCGCGTACTTTTGGATCAGTGATCGTCCAGTTCACGAATCGCTTCGCCGGCATCCAAGGGCAGGCATCGCCACAGCCCATGGTCACCACTGCGTCAAAGGGGGCAAAGCTCTTGACTTCCTCCAGGCTCTTGGAGTCGTGCGCTGACAGGTCGTACCCGATCGCCCGCATAGCCGCAATAGCCTGGGAGACAAGAAAAGGTTGAAAGTGTGTTGTTGTTTCTTCTCCGGATAAATATTCATGGACAGCAATTGGATGATAGAGGAATCTATTTCTCCTTTGACCTAAACGTCCTTGCCTCCTGCCCTTCCTCATTCATTCTCTCTTCCTAGTTTCGTACCTTGGGGTTGACAATCCCACTGGGCTTGCTACCTGTGCGAGGAGACAAGGATGCGTGAAAAACCTGCCAAAGCCATTTAAAACTCGCCCAAATTAAGGGGAGAATATGCAAAAATCTATTTTTGGAAGGCTTCTGCGGATAGGTTGCACGCGATAATTTTAGGATTGTAGGAAACTACAGAAAAAGAATTACCTGCGCTGTATGACTCCACCTTATCCCCGCCCAGAATCTTGGCAAAAGCTTGGCTCATCTGACTGCGATTCGAATTTTCCACGCACACAAAAAGGAGCTTAAAGGGAACGGGGCTGGCAGTGTCCGCCATGTTGCTCGTGCTGGTAGGCGTCGGCAGAGCCAGGAGAGAGGGGCTGTGTGGTACAGTGGAAGGGGTATACAGGCGGAGAATCGTTTCGCGTGTATTTCTTATGCAAATGTGACGCGATCCTACGATCTTTCTTGAATGACAATCTCAGATCATGCAGAAGATGGCGTCGAGGGCAGTGGCTGCGATCCCGCTGTGACAACAAGCACCCAGCAGCGCTGCTGATAGAAGCCAGTCGTGGAGTTTTTATGAACGGTGTGGCAAAAATTTTCCATGAATCGGACATTGTACGATGTACGTGACTTTCACGCTCAAGTGTGGTAGTCAACAAAGGGCAAGCAAGCATACGCACCCCGTCGTATCTCGTTTCGGGATTTGGGGGGGTGAGTTGATGCACTCGTTCAGGCCGTTGACAGATTGATTCATTGCTTCGCATGGCAGCATGATGCATTAAAAAATTCCCAATCTTGCTATCAAAATTATCTGGCACGTTTCCCATCGACGTCTCACATATAGATTGCATCATATTCAACACCGTCCTTGCGTCATGTTGATTGCTTGTGTGTGTGTCCGCCACGCCTTCAGGAAGGGTATAGCCGTTCCGGTTCGCGCATCAACCAGGTGACCGGCTTCCCATTCCGATGAACGAGTGCTTTTGGGTATTTCGTGGGGTATACCTGGACATATACACTACATATCCCTCCATTGAGCTACCTTAGCACCGAATAATGACCTTGGCTTGCCAAGCACAGCTCTGCGGTTTCACGAGGGCGAAGGCGGAAATGGCTGGGAAAGAGATTCCTTTCCTTGCGACAAGGTGAACCGATGCATCTCTGCTCGGGGCCATGAGGCAGGGGGGAAGGCAGGGGCGATGCTGCGGCTGTTGGTGGCCTGTGTTGGATGCTTTCAATACCGATTTTGTGCAAAAACGTGAAATAGAGAATAAAAAGTGCCGCAGAGGTACACAATGGAGATGTCTGAGACTGATGGCTGGCGTGCGAGCCGCAAGGGCAAACGGCCTATTGTGTTTCCACAGCCGTGGACCACATATTGTCTACAGAAATGGAGACGTGCGCATTTTCATTCAGATACTGACATATTTCCTTGCCTCTGCATCACCCACAGGACCCATCTTGCTGCCACCACAAGCAAGCAGCAGCAGCAGCAGCCATGTCGACCAGCCTGCCGCCCTCAATGGGCACTGGCGCCAACGATAACGCAGAGGCCACCACCCACACCCAACCCCAGGAGGAGGAAAAGAAGAAACTGTCTTTCCTGGACAAGTACCTTTCCGGGTGGATCCTCCTCGCGGCGGCCATTGGGCTGGGCCTGGGTCAGGCCCATGCTGTTATGAAGGCAATCAAGGCCTCGAGTGTAGGAACGACCAACATCCCCATCGCCATCGGCCTCATCCTCATGATCTTTCCCCCTTTGGCCAAGGTCCGCTGGAACAAGATGCGGGACGTCTTTTCCGATACTTACCTAGTGGCCCTGACGCTGGTCTTGAACTGGGTGGTCGGACCTTTTCTGATGTACTTCTTGGTACGCGAGCCGAGAAAGAGGAAATAGAGAGAGGGAGGGAGGGCTTGATACTCGAGCCCAGAGAGAGAGGAAAAGGAGAGAGAAAGAAAGGGAAGAGGAGGAAAATGTCAAGACAGATAAGCCTATGTCTCGACATCGCACATGTAAATCTACTCTCTCCCAGCTCAGTCTCGAAATTCATTCTCCCCCCCCCCCCTCCCTCACCCCCAGGCTATCGCCTTTTTCCATGACGCGAAGTATTCCTCCTTCATGTCCGGCCTCTCCCTCGTCGGCTGTGCTCGATGCATTGCCATGGTCATCGTCTGGGTCGAGCTCGCCAAGGGCGACCGCGAGTACTGCGCTGCCATCGTGGCTCTGAATAGCCTGATCACCATCTTCCTCTACTCCCCCTACGCGCTTCTCTTTCTCGTCACCTTGCCACAAGCCATGCTTGGCACTTCAGAGACAAGCACCGTGGATGTGACCATGGCAGATATTGCCATTTCGGTGGGGATCTACCTAGGCATTCCCCTTGTAGCTGGGGTACTCTGTTGGTACGTCCTATGTGTGTGTGCATGTACATGTGTATGTCCCTCTCAGTCATGTAGCTTGATCCCGATGCGCCATGTCTCTTTTCCGTCCTACTCTTCCTCCCTTCACGATCCTTCTTCTCACACTGACTTCCACTTTCCTCCTGTCCTCCCTCCCTCAAGGGTCATATTGACCAAGGCAAAAGGCAAGGGGTGGTACTACTCCTCTTTCGCTCCCCGCATCGGCCCCCTGACCCTGGCCGCCCTCCTCTTCACCATTGTCGTCCTTTTTGCCACCCAGTCCCAAAGCATCATCAGCCAAGTGAGTACTCCCTCACTCCAACCCATACTCCTACTTCCTATGTTCTGTTTCTGCTCTATTTTTCTGCTCACTTGCTTTGCGCTCTTTCCTCTTTTGTTGTAACGTTCATCCCCTTTCCCCCTCACTCCTCATCACACCTCAACCTCCTCCCATTAGATTGGTCGGGTCCTGTACGCCGCCGTCCCCCTCGCCATCTACTTCCTCATCATGTTCGTAGGCACCTTCTACCTGGCCTACCTCGCTGATGCCACCTACGCCCAAGCCACCACGCTCGCATTCACTGCGGCCTCGAACAACTTCAAGCTCGCCTTGGCTGTTGCTGTGGGTACTTTCGGCTTGGATTCAGGGGAGGCCCTGATGAGCGTCGTGGGTGCATTGATTGAGATCCCCACTATGCTCTCTCTGGTGAGGATGGCAGAGTACTTCAGGGCCAAGTGGTATGAGGGGGAAGAGACGATGCAACCAACGACGCTTAAGGAGAAGAAGAAAGGAGCAAAGGGGTTGGAGAATGGAAAGGAGGGAGGGGTCGAGATGCAGGTTTAAGAGCGCCCGCAGCATGTCTTTGCGCGCATGTGTGTCTGAGAGAAAATGAGAAATAAAGGGTACGTGCGAACCAAGTGAGTGATCTTTCATAGAAGGGGGGGGAAGACAAGATTATGCAATGAATAACAAAAAAAAGAGAAAGAATACCGTTCTTCCAAGTAGAACGCGAGTACAAAAATCGACCTGTAGGGTGGTACCAAATCAAAACAAGACAAATCGAAACTCGTTTCTTTCTGTCACCTGGCTTCGGCCGCCAGTCTTGACAAAAAAGTGCGCGAACTAATAATTTTGGTGCTCAAAATATAATAACAGGAGATGTCTTTATGCCGGTGACAAGGCTCGTTATGATGATAAAAATCCCCAAAAAGTAAAAAGAGCAAAAAACTTACATAACTTTCTGTATGGTCCGTTTTTTCTTATCGTCCTCTTTCCCTGTGTGTTGGTGAGCAATTCAAACAATGTCTTGTCTTCAGTTTCTCATCTCATGTCCAAAAGCCAACGCTGTTGCTTTACGAGAGGCCTTTGCTTTCAACAAGCAGACAATATCTGTGAGTGTGTATGTGTGTATGCGTGTGTGTCTTAGTGTGTGTGTGTCCCAAGGACAAAGATAAAGATGAGACGTTGTATAGAGTACAGTAGAAAACAGAGGAAGGTCCTGCAATTAACAAAAGAGAGTAGCAATATTTTGATTAAGAATAAGCCTGTTGCGGCTAGCTCGGCAACCGGACGCGTAGGAGCAGATAATTGGGTGGGTAGTTGCAGCAAAGCACCAAGAAACTCCGTATCTCTCAAACGTTCTTTCTTTTATTTCTCTGGTCTGCCTCTTTATCGACCTTGATGCTGTCGGGGCGTGTGCTAATCACAGCCTAAGGCTATCCTCCTCCTCCTTTTCCTCGACTGTCACGGTGACTCTTGCTAGCCACCTAAGAGTCACTATCCATAATGCAGCATTTCGAGAAAGTCATACTCATCCTCTTCCCTACTTGAACCATTATCTTTACCCCTCTCCCCCCCTCATTCACTCCCTTATCTCTCATACAGAAGGCGCAGCGGGTGCAGGCTCAAGCGAGCTGGCGGCATCTGTGTCTATCTTGGCAGCCTTGCGCGCTTGCGCCTCTTTCTCGGCCTGGGAGAGCAGACGGCCTTCTTTCTTCTTCTCCTCGCGTTCTGAGTAGCGGTCGACCAGCATCTCAGAGTGGGGACGGAGAAGGACTAGTAAAAGGGAATGCGGGAGGGAGGGAAGGAGTGAGGAAAGAAAGGAAAATTGGGGGGAATATCAGTCTTCTCTTGACTCATTAGGTGCCTCGAGCCATACGCCCTGAGACAATGAAGTCGGAGGTAGCATGAGCGGTTAAACTTTTGCCGTGCTTTCCTTCATCATATCCTCATTTATGTCCACGACCTGATCCCGGTATACCCTTTCCCTTTTAGGATGAAGGCCGGGGGGGAAAGATAGGGAAGGGAGGGAGACTCACCCGTGAACTTAAACATTTCCTCACATACGTCTACGACCCGATCCCGGTATCCGCTCGGCTTCATCCGCCCTTTCTCGTCGAACTCGGTCCACGCTTTGGGCACGCTTGACTGGTTGGGGATGGTGATCATGCGCATCCACCGGCCTGGAAGTGGGCAAGAAGAGAGGAAAAGAGGGATGGACGGATGGAGAGGAGAGAAACACTAAATACTGTCGAGCCATAAGGACCAGCACTAGGAGGGATCGAGGGAGGGAGGGAAAGAGGGAGGGAGGACGTACCGAGAACGCGCAGGGCGTTGACGACGTTGAAGGACTGAGAACCGCCATTAACTTGAGCGATGGCCAAGGTGCGGCCTTGGGTCGGACGGACTGAGCCGAGAGAAAGAGGAATCCAGTCGATTTGATTCTGGAGGGGGAGGGAAGGAAGGAAGGTAGGAAGGAAGAGGGTAGTGAGCGCCAAATCAGTGAAAGAGAAGGACATCCAGCAGAAAGCAACAAAAGCGGGCACTCCGTGCATCTCGTGTATGCCCACCATCCCTCTCTCCAGGCCTACCTTAAAGACAGCTGTCAAACAGCCGTGCTGCTCCGGGGACGACCACACATGGCCCTCGCTCCACATACTTAAGTCGCGCAGTTCTTGCACCTGGACAGGGGATAGTGGGAGGCAAGGAGAAAGGGAAGGGGGGAGAGGAAGGAAGAAGAGATATGAGGAAAGGTGCGTAACACAGTAAGAGTGTCACCCAACTTTCGAACCTTTGGATGGTCCGTTGACTCGTCATCCTTCATTGGCAGGCCCTTGGGATCGAAGACGCGCACCTGTGATTGATGACACACAGATGCAAGTAGAGTAGCAATACGTGAGAATCATAACGGTCAGAGCTCCTATTCAGCTGTCCCTTTTTCTCTTTCTTTTCTACTCTTTTCCCATCCACTCACATCCGCCCCCATCAAGTCCAAAATCCTGGCCATTTCATACGCGAGCAGCTTGCTATAACTTCTTGAACGGAGGGAGCCGTAAAGCACCAAGATTTTAGGAGGGGTCTGGTCGGCAGGAAGGACGGAAGCAGCACGAGAGAGGTCTAGATCCTTCACCCAGTCTTTTTCGAAGGCCGTCGAGCCCTCCTCGAGGAGGTGGGGGCGGTAGGCCCTAGGGTCTGTGGGGTGAGGTTGGGGCGACGGAGGTGAGAAAGAGATCCGCGTGGTAGTGATCAAAGACAACGGTGATACAGGAAGCAAGCACAAGTATATTCGCTCGTCTTATGCAAGGAGGCGGGCACATTCTTAGACGTATGTTTTAATTCGTCCTGAACGCCTGTACCGACCGTCTCCTACCCTCCCTTCCCGCACATTTCTCACCTTTCGAAATGTGCACGGAGGCGTTCATGATGGTGGCGACTGCCCGACGAGAGGTTCTAGACGTCGCACGGGCAGCGTGGAGGCAGAATGCTGTTCGGAACAGTGGCGGTAGGAAGCCAGGCACGACTGTCATCTAGTCTCGACTTAACCTGAGGGAGCATGAGGTTGGAGTGAGGGAAGGGATAAATAAAAGGGGAGACAAGAGCGTTCACTGAGGGAAAGGAAGTCAAAGTGCTGCCTGAGCATTCATGAGCCATTGATATTGGGCGTGATTTTGAATCTGCGACAGGCAAACGTGAACGAGACACTATGGGACATGTTGGTCATGTCGCGGTGACGTCGCTGTTATCGTTGGAAATAGGGAGCCGGCCCATGATTGTACGTACCGGCACGCACAAATGATCTATAATTTGATTTCTTTCTTTCGATAGAATTGGCATTTCTTTTTCTTTTTTCGCACTGCGTGCATATTTTGCTGCTTTGCACCCTGTTTGGAAAAAGGTGTCGTCTTCTCTGCCCAGCCCTAGCTACTCTAAAGTTTTCAACCACCTTCTCACCATATTTTCTCACATGTACATTGGAGGATACGAAAAGGAAGCACACACTGTCAGCTCATTTACTCATTCTGGCTTCCGAGTCCCTTCCCCCACCCTCCCACCTTGCAATAATTGTTGACACATACGCATACACTCTTTCTTTTCCCGCTCCTCGCTTGCTCACACATTTCTCTCTTGAGTCGTTTGCAAGTCATGAACCTTTTTTCCACGATCTAGTAAGACGCACTTCGGTTGTACGGCGCCGCCACGGCACGACCACCCTGTTGGCAATCGTAGTAAGTTACCTAGTGAGGAAAGGAATGCAGGACAGGGAACGGAGGGAGGGAGGGAGACACGGATGAGAATGAGTAAACATTTAACCACCACAAAAAAAGACACAATCTTCCATTATATGCATCTTGCCATCACTCTCTCCATCCCCTCTTTCCTACCTTGGGGTAAAAATTCTTCATGATACTGGAGGCAAACGCCGAGGTCTCGCATTTTCCGCCCGCCCCTGCCATGGTTCCACAAGCTTTCTTGATGTTGTGAATGGTCTAATAAGGGAGAGTGAGAGGGAACCAAAGATGGAAGGAAGGGGCATTAAATGCAACTTTTTTGGGGAGTTTAAGAGTGGAAAGAAAACGACGAAGATAAAGCGAAAGAGCATAAGATAAATTGAACATGCTGACCTGGGTGTTATTGGCGGTATCGCCGATGCGGCTGCTCTGAGAGAGAATCTCTCGGAGTACCAAGCCTAAATAAATATAAGAAAGTGGGTATCAATTAAAGTTTGAAACAGATAAAAATGTGTAATATGTGTGGATTCGGATTCTCGCTCTTATCAAAGCTGAAGCTCGAGAGGGAAGGGGAGAGAGAGAGGGGCAAGAAGGGGAGGGGCGATTGCCACCTACCAGGGTAGGAGACTCTGGAGGTCTTGCCCCATGTCGAGAGAAACATGGCGTCTTCCGTCAGGTGGCCGCAGCGTTTGGCAGAGGTAATGTCAGCGGCAGCCACGATCTTGTACTGGCGGGACGTGCGGAGGTTCCACATGAACTGCAGGGGGAGGGGGGGAGGGAGGGAGGGAGGGAAGGAGGTAGGAGAAGAGGATAAGTTGGAATCCCACCAGTTTCAGCGGAAGCTATGTAGCGGGATAAATGGCGCGCAGATAACTCAGCCTGATCAGTCGGTACAAACAGGGGAAAGGATGGGGACGCGAGAGACATGATGTCTTAATGTCCTGCTTTCTGATTTTGTTGGTCTTGTAATGGCTGGATTTGACTCTCACATCCCGTGGGCTCTGCCTCCTCTTCTCCCTCCCGCCCTCCCTTCCTGCTTCTTCTTTTCTGCCACCTGCCCTTCCCACCCTCCTCGTCTTTGCCTACCTCGCTGCCATAGTACTGGGTGTAAAAATTAACAATGTCGCTGTCAAAGAACGTTTGGAGCACCGGCCCGGGGATCTGGGAGTAGGAGGGAGTATCATCCATGAGCTCGCGCGTACTTCTGAAAGGATATCGAACGCCCCCTCCCTCCCTCCCTCCCTCCCTCCCTACGTTGAGATCGTAGGCCGACAAGCTTAAGTAACGAGCATTGCTGTGAGTGACGTCGGCCACGAAAGGCGGGGTCCACAATCCCCCGGGGGAGGGAGGGAGGGTGCCGGTGATGACCGCCACCAAGTTGCCTTTCACCCCCCCGCCATCGACTAGGACGAGAGAGAGGGAAAGAGGGAGAGAGGGAGGAAGGGAGGAAAGAAGGGAGGAAGGGAGGTTGGGTGGGAGGGATTGAAATAAAACGAGGACGTGCATGACTACTCCAGCATGGCGCCTCCCTCCCTCCTTTCCTCCCCCCCTCCCTCCTCCTCACCCTCACTCCCGCAACTCAGCAGGTAGTTGGCGTCCTTATTAAAGAAGGGAGCGCGGGCTCCAGTACGTGTGAAGAGACCTACCACAGAAAAAAGAAGGCGGAGAGAGAAGGAGAGAGGGGGTGCAGGATAATAAGACCGGCATCGAATGGCATCCACCCATAGTATTTCGCATTCCCATATACCCTCCCCTCCCTCCCTTCCTCCTGGGGTTTTAACGCACGGAACTGATCGCGGCTGTTCCAGGTCGGGCATGGATTGGCCCCAGCTTTGTTCTCGGTGGCCATGGTGCGGGCGTAGCTTGATGGGGAGGGAGGGAGGGAGGGGAGAGGAGGAGGGAGGGAGGGAAAGGAGGAAGATGAAGGTGACAGAGTACTCTTGATTTTTGTGTTGTTGGACTGGATCGGTAGACGCCGACAGGAAGAGAAAATCTCAGATCGGGAGCCATGCGAGAAAGACAAGAAGACAGCCAGAAGGGTTCAGGAAGGGCAGAAGACAGCCAGAAGGGTTCAGGAAGGGCAGGCGGGAGGGAGGGAGGGAGGGAGGGAGGGAGGGAGGGGTCTATATGGCCTTTCCCATGAGGACACGGACTGAGAGATGACCTGAGTGTTGTCTGAGACGAGGGGAGGGAGGGAGGGAGGGAAGGAGGGAGGGAGGGAGGGAGGGAAGGAAGGAGGGAGGGAGGGAGGGAAGAGGATATACGTACCCAGTGGCGATGGTAGACACAAACGTGGAGGCGATTTTGGTGTTGTTGGACGTGCACTGATCCACGGTATACCACAGCCCGCCCGAGGTCGAAGAGGACGGGTGATAGAGCTGGAGGGAGGGAGAGGGGAGGAAAAAGGGCAAGAAAGAGAGAGATATTGCGTGGGCCGAAGGTCATATGACGTGTCTCTTTAAATCACAGCATTTGTCGTTACCATTGACATGCCTCCCTCCCTCCCGCCCTCCCACCCTCCCTCTCACCCTCCCTCCTTCCCCCCTTCCCTCCCTACCTTGTACTTGACCACGGGCGGGGCCACCGCGCCCCAGATGTCGGTCTTGTTGGGCGACTGCTTGTCGTAGGCGTAGACGCGGAGGAGGACAAAGGCGCCTGAGGGAGGGAGAGAGGGAGGGAGAGAGGGAGGGAGGGAGGGAGGGAGGGGGTTCATAGTCAGATCTCTTGTGGCTAAAAGGCACGTATGTAAGTCCGACTCCACGAAAGGAAGGAAAAGAGAGGTAGACATTCCCTGCTCGTTACGTCACAGGGCTCAGAGACCCCAGTCGCCTCCTCATCATTCGAAGGAGCTTGAACGTAACTAAGCTTAGTCATTCCCCTATTCCCTCCCTCCCTCCCTCCCTCCCCCCCCCCCCCCTCCTCCCCCCCCCCCCCGCCGCTGTTCCTTTCGCTGATCAGTGGACGCC
>Ga0160419_101171_pt1 | contig 11632 bp, 14 predicted proteins | sample CelAP2metagpilot_2_FD_108196 | JGI IMG/M metagenome (GOLD analysis project Ga0160419, IMG submission 108196) | Phycosphere-associated microbial communities from Cellana algal ponds in Kailua-Kona, Hawaii, USA - Cellana AP2-4-25 metagenome pilot ... | reverse complement strand
CCCCCCCCCCCCCTCCCTCTCCAGAATGGCGAAATTGTCCACGATGTTGTTCTCCCCCCCTGGGCACCCACCGCCGAGGACTTTATCCGCCTCAACCGCGCGGCCTTGGAAAGCGAATGGGTCTCCTCTCGCCTACACCTCTGGATCGACCTCATCTTCGGCCATTCCCAGCGCGGACCCGCCTCCATCCCCGCCCGCAACGTCTTCTTCTACCTCACGTACTCAGGCGCCGTCGACCTGAGCCAAATCTCCGATCCTGCCCTCCGACATGCCACAGAGATGCAGATTGCCTACTTTGGACAGTGCCCCTCCCAGCTCTTCCCCTCCCGTCCCCATCCTCCCCGCGACGCCCCCCCTCCCGTCATCTACCGCCCGCTTCGAACCTTGTTCAGACAAGGGCAGGCCGTGCCCACTGAGCTCCTGGGAGGGGAGAGGAGGGGGGGATGGGACCTCCCCGAGCCCGTGTGTGTCCAAGAGGCGGACCACCACCTCCTGGCTCTTCGCGTCCTGGCCTCCAAACTCATCACCATTAATGCCCGGGGAGTCATCACGACTTATTCCTGGGCTGCCACCCTCCGTAATGCCGAGCCCAAGGACCTGAGTCGGCTTCCCCCTCCTTCCCTCCCTCCCAACTCCTCCGCCGCCTACCCTGCCCGTGGACGCACAGGCCGGAGTGCAGCCGCTTCTCGTCGTCCTTCTCCTCCTCCTCCTCCTCCTTCTCATGTTCCTTCTGCTTCGGCTTCCTTTTTATTGGAAGCCGGGCCTCATCCTCCTTTACCCTCCAACGAGTGTCTTACGCCCACCACTGCCTATACCCATGACCCAAAACTAGCCCCGGCGGTGCGGGGGGTCGAGTGGATGGACGAGGAGGAGGACGAGGCAGGGAGGGAGGAAGGGGTTGAGAAAGAAGACGGGAGGACAACGGCGGCGAAAGCGCCTGCTGTCGCACCCGCTCAATCCTCCTCCTCCTCCTCCTCCTCCTTCTCCTCCTCCTCCTCCTCTTCCTCCCAAGTCACACCTGCGACTCCTCCCAGCACCACGATCACCCCCAATGCAGCCACCGGCAACAGCAACAGCAGCAGCAGCACCAGCAGCACTCTTCCCCCCCCCCATCCTGGCCCCCAACGCCCCCAAATCCTCAAGCTTACCCTTGAGCGCGATCGCACTCCCATCGAACACGTTCCCCGTGTCCCCCCCCCGCCACCTCTCTCCCACTCTTCCTCCTCCTCCTCCCTCCCCCCTTCCTTCCACCCCTCCTTCCCCCTGCACATTTCTCGCACCGGGCGCTTTGTCCTGGGCGCAGGGGCAGCCAATGGGGAAGTCCAGGTCGTGGAAGTCGATACGGAGACGGGGTGGGTGGCAGGCGAGGCTGTTATGCACGGGCACACGCAAAGAGTCATATGCCTCGCCACAGCGGAACTGGAGGAGACTGGGACGGAGCTGGTGTTGACAGGATCCGAAGACGGCACGGCCATGCTGTGGCGTTTGGGTCGATTGCTCGCAAAAACAAAACGGCCGTTGGTGTTGAAGAGACCGGAGAGGGTGTTTCTCGGTCATGGCTCCCCTGTCGTGGCATGTGCCGTGTCGTATTCCTTGGGAGTGGTGGTGACAGCCTCGGCGAAGGAGGTGTTGATTCACGCGGTCGAAGAGCCTAAGCTGGTGAGGAGGGTGGCGATGGCCTCCGCGTTGGAGAAAAGGGGTTTGAGATTTCGAAGCTGTTTGCTGGCAGAGGAGGGCTTTGTAGTGGTGGGGATGGAGGGAAGGGGGGAGGGACGGAAGGAGGGAGGCAGGTTACAGGTGTGGACAATCAATGGGAATATTGTGGCGGAACGAGAGCTCATTTACAGCAGCAACAGCAGCAGCAGCAGCAGCAGCAGCAGCAGCAGCAGTAGCAGCCCGTCGCGTGCGGGTGCATCGACCGGCTCGAGGCTGGTGAGACTGGCCCTGCTAGGTGCTGCCCGAGGGGATGGTGGGGTCCTCCTGGCGGCCCATCAAGACGGCCGCATCGATTTCTACGGCGTCATTGACCTGGAACTTGTCGGCTCCTATCGTCTCACTGTTCCTCCCTCCCTCTCTTCTTCCTCCCCCTCTTCCCTCCCTCCCTCCCTCCCGCCCCACCTGGCCTGTGTCGACGCCGGACCCAACGCTGCAACCCCCGTTCTCCTTGCGTGCGGCAGTACTGCGGGCTCGCTGGTCGTGATTGGTCTGCCCCTCCTGCACTTCCTCAAGGACCTGGAGACAAGCAACACCTTCGCGCAAGCCCTCCTTCAATCTTTCCCCCTCAAGATGGCCCAGGGAGCAGTGAACATGGCCGCCACTACCATAGGGAAAGCTCGCGGAATGGCGAGCCAGGCAAAGGGGGTGGCGATAGAGGCCTTGGGGGAGGCCAAGACGATTGTGGACGAGATGAGAAAGGGCGGACTGGGAGGTGTGTGGGGATTGTTGAGAGGGGGACGATGAGGGAAGGGAGGAAGTAGGGAAGTAGAGAAGGAAAGATGGTGCGTGGCCTTGGAGGAATGCGGGGGAGGCGAAGATGAAGAGTACACCGAAGGGAAATGGAATTGTCGATAGGGGGAATGTGAGTTGAGCAGAGTACATGTGTATACATGTGCAGATTGTTAATTGAGTGTGAGAAGGAAGCAGGAAACAATGAAGTAGTTGAGTTGAACGAATTACAGCCCATTGCGGTCACTTACAGTGTCGAAAGAAACAAGCAAACGAATGATAAAGCACGACCAAGAGGGTGATACAGTAAAAAAATGTAAATAACATTGGGAATGCCTCCCTCTGAACTTCTCCTTAACGTTCTGGCCTTGCAGAGGCATGATTAATGTCTACATATTGTCTGGGGAAAGCCTCTTCCATCCTTTTTACCCTCTCTAGCGGTGCGTATGCAATGCTATTTCTATACAGGCGGGTGGGTAGAAAGGCAGGCACCCGCCACCACACCATTACACGCACAGACGCAGATATTTCTGAACATTCACATACATGGACTGAAACGCGGACTACACAGCGCACGACGCGCATGAAAACCTACTGTATCTTACACAACGAACACGGGCACACATACAAACACGACTCGAAAAAAAGAAAAAAAGAAAAGGAGTGGGGCTACATGAGCATCATGACGCCAAATACACCTGGCCTCCACTAGTGCTCGCCTGTTCCTATTCACCATACGATCCTCAAAAAGCTTCCACACCGACCTGGCTCACGATGGCTTTGCGCGCACCAAGCACAGTTATGCCCACCTACACCACTCTTTTCGTCCTCCTTTTTTCTCTCATGGCCCCGCGGCAAATGGGTTCAAGGGCGGCGGTCTCCCCCCCGGCGGCAGCTCCAAAGGCACCCTCCTCCCTCCCATTACCCTCCTCTCCTGTGGACGCTGCAAAAACCCTCCCCCTCCATACCCCTTGTCAGAGAAGCGGGCATACGCAAGCAATGCCAACATTCCCCCCACACCCCACGTCACCTTCCTCCAAAACCGCTGCCGACGTTCCTCCCGCCCAATCGCATCTCGACACGGCTGCAACTGCGTGTCAATGAATTGGTCGATCACCGATGCCACCATCCTCTTGGACAACTTCCGACCCACCTCATGCTTCCTCACAAAATACCCGCACTCTCTGTGCACGTCCTTTCGAAACCTCCCAACGGACTTGTACACCTTTCCAGCGCATTTGGCCTCGATGATCTTCTGACACACCTCTGTCAACGGCTCCTCCAACACACTCTGCAATTTTACTGCCAACCCGTTTCGCACCTGTGCCTGTAAAGCTCGGACGTCTTCTACCAAAGCTCTTGCCACTGCCTTCCCCTCCTCTGTGGCCCTCACTGCGCGTCCCACTCTCTGCGTGAAGGCCTCGTCCATCCCCAACTTAATCGCCCCTCCCCCCCTTCCTCCCTTAATCGTCACTAAGCTTGCCTCCCTCAGCCCCTCTTCCAATGCCTCCTCATCGAATATCTCTCCCAGTCGTCCCATCCCTCTCTCCACCCCTCGGACTAATTCCTCCTTTACTCCCGCACAAAACGCCCTCAATCTCTCACTGTTCCTCTTATCGAGCCCTGCGCGTACCGACTCAGCTTCAACCTTCAGTGCAGTCATGTGCAACGGCAGCTGCTTCTCTCCACGGAAATTTTTTGTGGTCTCTGCAAAGCGCGCCAACATCCGAATTTCCGCGTGCGCATGCAGCAACTGCACCCTCTCCGGCAAAAACACACCAGGAGGGAGTGACACACCACTTTCTTCCTCCACCTCATCCTCCTCCTTGACCTCTTCCTCCCTCCCTCCCTCCTCCATCTCCTCCTCATATCGAACCAGAGCCTCCCTTCGCGCCCTTTCTAGAAACGACTCCAGCGCAAGTCCGTTGGCAAGCCGCAACTCATTGTCCCTCGCTTTGAGCTTCTCCCCCACCTCCCTCTCCGCCCGAGCATACAACCCTCTTCGCTCGCTTCCTCCTGCACTCTCCTTGAAGACCCCTGTTATTCTTTCGAAGCTTGCCAACGCTTCTTTTCCCCTCGTAGCCACCCAGCCCTCTAAGGTCTTCTGGGTCATCGGCCAACCTCCTGCGTTTCCTCGCATCAATCGCACCCCTGCCTCCCTCTCTTCTTCTCCCACTTCCTCCCCTACTTCCTTTAAAAACACCCGAACGCTTTCTTGCTGCTCTGCTGCTGCTGTTGCTGCTGCTGCTGCTATACCTTTTTCGGCGTCCACCGAAGCGAGGACCAGAGAGTGGGGCAGGCCCACCAGCAGCTTCTGCAGCAACATGTAGGCGTATCGAGTAGCAGCACCAACAGCACGGTGGAGCTCAGATGATGTCAGAGGACGAGGACGAGGACGATGAAGAGAGGGAGGAAAGATGTTCGCCTCCTGCGCTTCCACCTGCTGCTGCTGCTGCTGCTGCAGTCGTTTCAATTCTTGGTCGAAGCCGGAGAGGGCGGCGCGGATGGAAGACGCCCTCAGGTATGTTTCATACAGCTCCCACCTCCCTGGGATGTCACTGAGTTCGCCCGAAGAGAGTGAGTCGACGACCAGACGGACGAGACTCGCGAAGGCCGGCCCTGAGAGACCCCTACTTCCACTGCTGCTGCTGCTGCTGCTGCTGCTGCTGCTGCTACTGATGGTGGGCCAGAGCGTGGGCTGGAGGTGGGTGAGGATGGCTGTATCGAGGGAGGCGAGGTCACGGAGGAAATCCTTGGTCATGGCGGAGGGCGGGAGGGAAGACAAGTTGGCCAGGTGCCCGCGGGAGGTGGCGGGGAGGAATAGCGTCTGGCAGGAGACGGAGGGAAAGAGGGTGCCTATGCCCATGTGCTGGAGAGTGGTGGATGAGGAGGAAGAAGGGAACGAGGAAGGGGGGAAGATGTCCCGTCCCATGCTGCTACGAACAGGGGCGGAGAGCAGACGGCTTAGCCAGGAGGTGCAGTCGGCGTCGCCCTCGGCGAGGTTCATGGTGAAAGCTTGGACCTACAGCAGGAGGGGAGGGACACAACGAAAGGAGGAAAACGAGGGGAAGGGCGCTTGGTTTAGGTTTGATGGGATAGAAGGGGCAGGGGGAAGGAATGGAAGGAGGGATGACTCGAAAAGGGAGTGTAAACAAAGCGAGGCCTGCGAGACCGGTACCCTTCCCATTCCCGCCCTCCCCCTTCCCTCCCATCCTCACCGTCATGAGCATCGGTGGAAGGCTCAAAAGATCACTCAGCGACATCGCCGCCGTGCCATCCTCGATTCCCCCTCGAGACAAAGAAAACGGGGCACGTTCCGGCGATGTTCCCCTTCCTCCCTCCTTCCCTCCTGTCTTCCTCTCCTCCTCCTGTTGCTTCAGCGCCGTCTTGATTGAGAAGAGCTGGGTGTTATGGACTAACAAGTCTAGGTACTCCAATTCATTGGCATGCAGGACATGCATCGAGTTGTACAGGAGCAGGGAGGAGAGGAGAGTGCTGGCGGCAAAGACCTTGGCGTCATAGCTTTCTGTTACATTGGAGACACTAAACCCCTCAGTATCGAGGAAAAGGACGTCTACACGCCGGGGCACCTGCTGCTCCTGCTCGTGCAGGCACTGATGCTGGGGTGCATGTCCGCCGTCCGTGGCGGGGGGGGAGGAGGAGGGGAGGATGGGGGAAGGGGGTAGCAGCAAAGACTTGTGGTATATCCACACACCGCTTGTCTCTGGGTCGACATTCCGACCCACTTGAAACACTTCCTGTCCCGCGTCTGAAGGAGCCAGACTTTCATCTTGCCACAACTTCTCCTTTTCGTCTCCTATTGCTACTACGGTATCGTCACCAACGCTCCTTCCAGCCGCAATTGCGATGGACCGCACCACCTGATTCAACAAAAAGCTCTTGCCGGTGTGATAAGGCCCTACGATTGACACAACGGCCACAGGCCCTTGTAATGTTTCGATAAATGCCAAAGTCTCCTCCACCACTTCGAGCGATGTTCGATTCCTCTCATCGGTCGGCCGCAATAGCTGACGAGCTTCCCCTGAAGAGGTCTCGCGGGTGTGGCAAGGATGGAGAAGGACGTGCACAAGGAGGAGGAGAGTGACAAGATTTAAGAGGCGGAGGGGTAGGGCGAATATGTGTTTCATTTGGGCTCTTGATCGGCGGGCGGGCGTGGCGATTATGCTTGATAATGCTATATCTACGGGATAGGAGGGTATGGGAGGTCTTCGGAAAGGGGGGACTAACACGTTTTCTCTCGTGCACACTCCTCACTCAAGGCACGGTGGCCAGGAGAGGACGTCTTGTGGTGGCTACTCTTGCCGTCACCCTTCTCGTCGCTGGATTCTGTTTCGGTGTGAGTGAGGGGGCGTAGCGTTGGCTTGGGTTGGGACACGGCACTCAAGGAAGGCAATCGCCCACTCAAGTATCGGCAGTAGACTGAGCACTCACATAGCTTCACACCACAGCACGCACGCCATAATGCAAGCCCACCACGTCATGCGTCGCTTAACAGCGGCAGATATTCCCAAAGCGCACGAGCTGGAGGTCCTTTCCTACCCCGAGGTAAGTGTACGGCGCGTACTGGACGGATACGTCCCCATTCGTCTGTCCGCCCTAGCCACTCTAACTATACATGGCTGGCAACTTAACGAGCAGATAGGAAAAGAGCAGGAAGAATTTAGACCCACCGCGCGACTCCACCAAGCCATCGAACTTCTAATCCTCCTCTTTCCCCCCGCACCTCCTCCGCCACCCCCCCCCACAACACGACAGGATGAAGCCGCCTCCTTGGAGGGCATGCGATTCCGGCAAGCCCAGGCCGGACCCTTCTTTTACGGCCTCTTTGACCAAAGCACCTCCGATTTGCTCGCGCTCATCAATGGCACCCTCTGCATGGGCACCACCCTCGAGCACGATACCATGAGCACGCATGACCCCGACGGCTCTACCCTCTGCATTCACTCCGTCGTCGTTCAGCCCCATCTCCGCAAGCAAGGCCTGGCAACATCCTTCCTCCGTGCCTACATTCGAGAAATCCTCTCGGAACACCCTCACACGCTTCTTCGCATGCGCTTGATCACCAAAGCTCACAATGTGGGGTTGTACCAGCGGTGCGGCTTCACCTTTCTCCGTCCCTCTCCCGTGGTGCATGGACTCGAGAAATGGTTTGAAATGGGTCTGGATCGACTGAGCTTGTTGGAGAGTGAGGGGAGGGCGGGTAGGGGGAGGGGGAGGGAGTACATTCAGGTTGATGCTTTTACGCAGGAGGCGTTTGGAGGGAATCCCGCTTCAGTGGTGTTTTGCCGAGGTAGGAGGACCATGGGAGGATGGGAGGGAGGGAGGGAGGGAGGAGAAGAGGGATGGAGGGATAGAGGGATGGGGGCTCTGCGTGCAAGGTAGGATGCACATGCAAAAAAAAGGCCATGTCGTTGACAATAACAAGTGGTCAGTGGATTGACAGCCCTCCCTTGCCGAGAGTGTCCTCCCACGCCTCCTCACCGTGTCCTTACTCCCTTTCCCTTGTCTTCATCGCTCCATACGTACTCCCAGGAGGTGAAACTGCCGACTGGATGCAGAACTGGGCGAGAGAATTCAATTTGAGTGAAACGGCTTTTGTAACTCCTTCCTCCTCCTCCTCCTCCTCATCCTCCTCCTCCTCTTCTTCCTCTTCAACGTTTGCCTTGCGTTGGTTCACACCCACTATTGAAGTAGACCTGTGCGGGCACGCCACGTTGGCAGCCGCGCATGCCTTGTGGGTCACAGGAAGGGTGGAGTGCAAGAGCGAGATTGTTTTTGAAACGCTGTCAGGGAATTTGGTGGCGCGGAGGAAAGTGGAGGAGGATGCGGAAGGGGGGGAGGGAGGGGGAAGAGGAAGGGGAGGAGGTTGGATTGAGCTTGATTTCCCTTCAGAACCAGTGGTGAAGCCTGTGGGTGACAGTGAGCTGACTAAAATGGAGAAGGAGCTTCAAAAATTGTATGAGGCCTTTGGGTTGACGAAAGCGGAGGACAAGAGAAAAGTAAGGGAGAGGAAGAGGCGGGAGTTGGTGGACGAACAGGGGCCAGAATCCCAGGAAGAAGAGGAAAAGGTAGGGTCGGAAAGAGGGGGAACTGAGGAGGAGGATGATATTGTCTTCATGGCGCGGAACCGGATGGATGTATTGGTGGTCTTGACCCCCGGGGCGTTTCGCTTGGTGAAGAAAAGGAAGCCGGACATGGCTATTTTGAGGACGATCGAGTGCCGGGGGATCATCATCACGTGTCATGCAGAGAGGCGGAAGATGAAAAGGGAAGGGATGGATCTGAATGCAGCGTATGAAGGTAAAGATAATTATGACTTTTATAGCCGCTTCTTTGGCCCGCGGTGTGGCATTGATGAAGACCCCGTCACAGGCTCGGCGCACTGTTGTCTCGCGCCTTATTGGCATGCGCGTTTGGGGAAGACAAAGCTTGAGGGTTACCAAGATTCGCAGAGGGGAGGGGTGGTGCGAATGGTGTATGTCCCAGCGGCCTCCCGCGTGTATTTGAGTGGACAGGCAGTAGTGGTTAAGTCGGGGTGGTTGGGAATGTGAGGCACATGAAGAGGGATGGAAAGATAAAGAGAATGGACAATTTTATCGAAATGCATTTGAAACTTTATGTCCTGTGAAGGAGCTGTGATAGACACAGCCCCACCAGTTACAAATTATAACTTACTTCTCTTATGTGCTTTATGAATTCGCGAGAGCCTTAGTTTACTTTGCTTCTGCAACTGTAGTTATGGTGTCAACACATGGAAGAGAGGAGGGAAACAGGGCATGGGCCGTCGCCCCATTATCGCGGACGCCATTTGGAGAGCGTCTCCACGGAAGATGGGGCAACTTTGTGTTTCTTGGGAGTCGAATTGCTCCATGCATTCTCTGCACATGTGAATGATAGGCATGCAGGCTCTTCCACGCTTTGGCTTGTCGTCCTCGTTCTTCCGCGTGCAGCCTCCAGAGCGAGCGGGGCCTGAATCGTGTGGACCGAGAGAGAAGCATGGCCGGCTGCTGAATGATCATCATGATGGGCTCGCACCTGTGCTCGCAAGTCAAATGCCCTTGCCTTGCCTGGCAACTCGCACGTCAAATATGACTCAGCATCCATGCACATTGTACAGACACTCTTGCACATAACCCCTTTTGTCAAGTGCCCTCGAGGACACCGCTTCTCTTGACCATGGACTCCGTCTTTCGGCATTGGCCCTCACCCCCAACCCCCTATAACCCCTCCCCCCTCCACCCTCAACCAGTTTATGCCGGAGAACAGCGCAACCAGCCTCATGCTGGGACCGGGGATGGCGCCGCCCCGGATCGATGGGGGAAATTCGGATGGTGCCTTGACAGTGTCGAGTATGATGAAGGAGATTCAGGTCCTAAAGGACAAGTTCAAGAATGATGACGAGGACCATTGTGAGTTATGGGAGGAAGGGGAGAGTAGGGGAGAGAGGTTAGGGTATGCCAGAATAGAAGGAAACATGTATGCGGGCGAAGAGTGTCTGTAAGAAGAGGTGCGGCCTTGTGGTGTGCTTCGGCTCGAAAGTTTTCAACCCACCGCACGCTACGTACCCTTGCTGGGGTCTTCAAAGAGAAGACGGAATGCGAGAGTCGCCAGAAGTTGCGAGTGCGACGGGGCAAGAGCAGGGAGGCAATCATCCCCTCATCCCCCCCCCCCCCCTTCCCCTTCACCTCCTCTCCCGTCCCACCCCATCCTTGCAGTCTCGCCGTATCAAGACTTGGAGAAGGCCACAGTGCTTCAGGAGTGCCGCGTTTTCCACGATGCCAACATCGTCACGCAAGACCCCCGGCGATGCTGCCAGCTGATCACCAAGCTCCTGCACATCCTTACGCAGGTATGTGGGACGCATCAAGGGGAAGGGAAGGATGAAGGGAGGGAGATATGGAGGGAGGGAAGGAAGTGCTATAATGTCTACGCGGACCAAGGGCACGGGCGTGGGGTTTGCGACGCACCTGGATACATAAATTAATGCAGCATCATCACCACACTTCTCCTTCAACTTCTTCTTCCCCATTTCTTCGTCCATCATCTTTTCCTCTTCCTTCTCCCTTTTAATCTCCTCCTCTTCTTCTCCTTCTGCTCCCTCTTTCTCATTTTTTTTGTTTTCTTTCTCTCCCCCCCTTCCTCCTCTTCCAGGGCGACCAGCTCACGTCCGTGGAAACCACCACTGTCTTCTTCGGCGTGACGAAGCTCTTCCAGTCCACCAACCAGAACTTGCGGCGCATGATGTACCTGTTCATTAAGGAGGTGGCCGAGACGTGTAACCCCGATGATGTGATCATTGTCACGAGCTCCTTGACCAAGGTAGGTGTATGTGGGGAGGAGTGTGCGACCGTGTACATTTATATTATTGTTGTCGTTGGTGTTATGCTTGCAGTGTTTTCATTATTATTGTTGTTGTTGGTGTTTATCATTGCAGTGTTCTCACTAGTGCCAAGGTAGGTGTGGGGACGAAGGGGGTTGGACACGTCGATGTTATTGGTGTTATTGTAGTTATGACTTGATTATATCGTCAAAATGATTCCAATCACTCTTGTTCTTCTAATTGTATTTGTGTTGATATTTTGATTCCCCTCCATTATCCTTTTGGATGTATTTCGATTCGAGGAAACACGCCCCTGAGTGAGAGCCTAAAAGGAACCCCTTCCCCTCCCTCCCTCCCTCCCTCCCTCTCTCCAGGACATGAACTCTCGGGAGGACCTCTACCGCGCTAACGCCATCCGGGTCTTGAGCAAGATAATCGACTCCACCATGCTTGGGGCCATTGAGCGGTAAGCCCTCCCTCCCTCCCTCCCTCCCTCCCTCCCTGCTTCCTCACGTCGTCCCTCCCTGCCATTTCCCCTCGAATTTCTATTTCTCAACCATCCCCCCCTCCCTCCCTTCCTCCCCGCAGCTACATGAAACAGGCAATTGTTGACAAGAATCCTCTGGTCGCCTCCTCCGCCCTCGTGGCTGGCCGGCACCTCATGCAGCGCAGTCCCGAGATCGTCCGTCGGTGGTACGTCACCCCTCCCTCCCTCCCGCCCTCCCTCCCTCCCTCCATCTTTCTTTCCTTCCCTCCTTTAGCACGAGGTTGGCATCCACCCTCGGGAATCCCCCTTTTCTCTCACCTCCTCCCTCCCTCCCTCCCTCCCTCCCTCCCTCCCTCCCT
>Ga0160419_101168_pt1 | contig 11638 bp, 10 predicted proteins | sample CelAP2metagpilot_2_FD_108196 | JGI IMG/M metagenome (GOLD analysis project Ga0160419, IMG submission 108196) | Phycosphere-associated microbial communities from Cellana algal ponds in Kailua-Kona, Hawaii, USA - Cellana AP2-4-25 metagenome pilot ... | reverse complement strand
CGCTGTGGCCAAAAGGCTCACCAGAAAAACGCAGCACACTGCGACAACAACCCTGAGTGGAAACATGCGGAGGCTCCTCCGCGCGACTATTCAGGGGATGGGCGTTTTTATCCTTAACCAAAGTCAAGGCAACGCGGGCGCGAAACCGTCGGAAGCTTTGGACAGAAAGGGGCCGCGATTTGAGTGAGATCAAAGCCTTGCCCTGACCCTGCGGTGGATAAAGTGGGGTGTGGTGCGCCCGGATGCTTGGCGTGTACAGGAATGGGAGGGCAACATATGGCCCGCACGGTCGAACAAATGCGCCACTGGCAAGGTCCGGCATTGCTCAGCTACGGCTTTCGACCCTTTTTTCTTGGGGCGGCTCTGTGGGCGGTGATTGCGATGCTTTTGTGGGTGCCGATGATGACCGGTGGCCTGACCCTGCCCACGGCGTTTGACCCGGTGTCCTGGCACGCACATGCCTTTTTGTTTGGATACCTGCTGGCTGTCGTGGCAGGCTTTTTGCTGACAGCGGTCCCCAACTGGACAGGGCGTCTGCCGATTGTCGGCTGGCCGCTTGCGCTGCTGTTTGCGCTCTGGATCGCCGGACGCGCGGCGGTTGCCCTGTCGTCTTACCTGCCCCCCTTTGCCACCGCCCTGATTGATCTGGCCATGCCCCTGGCCCTGACCGCCGTCATCGCCCGAGAGATCATCGCGGGCCGCAACTGGCGCAACCTGATGGTGCTGGGCATGCTGGTGCTGATCATGATCGGCGACGCAGTCTTTCACTGGGAAGCCGCATCAGGCGCATATCCCGCTAAGGGCTATGGCCTGCGCATTGGCCTTGGCGCAGGTATTTTGATGATCAGCGTCATCGGCGGGCGGGTCGTCCCCTCCTTCACACGCAACTGGCTGGCCAAACAGAACGCGACAACCCTGCCGGTTCCGCCGATGCAGCGCTTTGACAAGATCGCCTTGCTGGGGATGCTGGTGGCTTTGACCGGTTGGGTCGCGATGCCGGATGCCCGTTGGGTGGCTGCGCTGCTGGCGGTGGCTGGTGTGTTGCATATCCTGCGGCTGGCGCGCTGGGCCGGCAGATGGACGCTTGCCGAACCGCTGATCGCGGTGCTGCATGTTGCCTATGCCTTTGTCCCGCTCGGCGCGATGGCCCTTGCTTTGGAAATCCTGATCCCCGGCACGGCAGGCCTTGGAGCGGTGCAGCACGTGTGGATGGCGGGCGCGATTGGGTTGATGACACTTGCGATTATGACCCGCGCAACGCTGGGTCACACCGGACAGCCGCTCACCGCGACCGGCGGGACGGTCATGATCTACGGCGCGCTGATCCTTGCCGTCGTCCTGCGCGTCTCTGCCGGCGTCTGGCCCGGCCTTGCTGTCCCTTTTTACTGGGCCGCTGCGGTTCTCTGGATCACGGCCTTTCTGGGTTTCGCCATATACTATGGACGGCTCTTGCTGCTGAGCCGTTCAGCCGCTTCAGAATAGACATGTCTAAATCGCGATTCAGGACGTTCTGAATCGCGTCTCCGGGCGAAGATTGCGCGCCGGACCGCTTTGTTGGAAGTCGCCGCCCCGTTCGGGAGGCCGATATGACACCAACACAGGATTACACCATGTCTTTCCCAAACTTCATCAATCGAACCCTCGCCGTTTTTGCCTTTTGCGCATCAACAAACAGCGTCGCAACAGCCGATGTGCCCCACCCGACAGACGCCATTGCGACCCGGCATGCCGTCCAGACCAGCGCCGGGCATAGCATTCCGGTCGGCGCGTTCGGCTTTCTCATTGTGCCGCGTCCCCGCGAAGTCACGCTGTTGCAGCTGCGCGGCATCGCAGGCAGCGGCAGGGCTGTCTTGCGCACGGATGCGCCGGGCATTTGCCTGACATTTCCCGTCCGCTTTGTTGCCGGCGATCTCAGCGGCGACCAGATTTCAGGCCATCTGTCCGAGCCGATCCATCTGGTGATCAAAAGCCGACGTGCCGCACGGGCGCTGGCCCATGGCCGCGACGTGGTAAGCGACAGTTTCGACGTCAGCACGCGGATGACCCCGCATACCGATATCCTCATGCAGTCCGGATTGGAGGAGAGCTTTGGGTTTGTCATCAACCCCGGTCGCAATATCCTGGGAGACATCTTCGGCGTCAGAACCCACCGCGTTTCCTGCCACAGCGTTTGATTGACCATGAAAGCAGACCGCAGGTGACCTATTCGGTTGCGGTCTGTTTTCGAAAGGCCGAGGGGGTCTGCCCCGTTACGCGACGAAACTCTGTGTTGAAGTTGGATTTCGACAGGAAACCGGCTTCAAACATGATTTCCGTGACGGGCAGATCGGTGTCGCGCAAGGCGCAGGTCGCGTATTCGATACGGTAGCCGTTGATAAACCGCGAGAAATTCTGTGACGTGACCCGATTGATCGCACCTGAAAGGTCCCGCGCCGGGACCGACAGACGCTTTGCGCTCCGCGCCAGTGTCAGGTTGCTGTCGCGGAACAAGGCCTTGTCCTTCAGGATTTCGTCAAAGGCCTGCACCAGAGCTTTGTCCCCATCGGACGGCGCGGCAACCCCTGCGCCAGCACCCTGTGCGGTCTGCAAGATCAGCGGCACACCCACCAAGGCCACAACAAGGACAAACCCGGCAAAAAGCCCCGACACCCCGGTGAGCAGCGTCATCAACTGCGCATCCCGCGCCACAAGGCTGATCGCAAACACCAGGGCATCCGCGGCCACCATCAGACCCAGCAGCGCAATGGTCACGTAGATGGCCATGCGCCACAGACCAACGGCATGCTGCGGCACCGATATGAACGCATCAGGTCGATATCCCAGCAGCCGGGCAAGACAGACGAGGTAGATGCAGTTGATCGCAAGGATGAACACATCGGCAGAGACCTGAAACGGTGCCGCCAGCCCCGCCAGTCCAACCAGAACAACCCCACCATGGCGCACCAACGTCCGGCGCCAGCCTGCGGCCGTGTCCTCCATCAGTCCCGCAAACCCAAGATAGGCAAAAGGCGCCGCCAAGATCGCGACATAGGGCTGCATCCGCGCGGGCCAGTTCCAGTCGAACGTAACCCGCATGCCCAGAAAGACCGTGACACAGGTCAGACACAGCAGGAACAGGCAGAAAAAGACCCGCGACCGGCGTGGTATGCGGGTATTCCAAGCAAGCACATAGGCAGCGACACACAATAAGACGCTGACCAGCCATGCTATTGGGAATGCGGACATGCTCCGCACAGTAGTGAGAACCGCCACACCTTGACCAGCCCCTTTGCACGGCAGGGCATCTCCTTCGGATTTCAGAAGAGATCAGCTTCGGCCGCGCCAAAAAAAATCTGAAAATCCGTCAGGCAGACGCCCCATAGCCCTTGCCATTGGCGGAAAATCAGCGAAGTTTACAGGCTGTAAAAAAACAACAACACAGGGGATCTGAAAATGAAATCGACAACGGCACTGACAGTCGCGGCGATGCTGCTGACCACAGCCGCACCGCTGAGCGCGGAAACGCTACGCTGGGCGCGCTCTGGCGATGCGCTGACGCTTGACCCGCATTCGCAGAACGAAGGACCGACGCACACGATCCGGCACCAGATGTATGAGCCGCTGATCATCCGCGACGTGACTGGCGCGTTTGAACCTGCACTGGCGACCGATTGGGCCCCCAAGGCCGACGATCCGAACGTCTGGGTGTTCAACCTGCGTCAGGGCGTGAAATTCCACGACGGTGCGGATTTCAATGCCGAAGACGTGGTGTTCAGCTTTGAGCGCGCCAAGCAGCCCAACTCGGACATGAAAGAGCTCATCGGCTCCATCGCCGAAGTGCGCGCGGTGGGCGATTACACGGTTGAGATCGTGACCGATGGGCCGAACCCGATCCTGCCCTCGAACCTGACAAACCTCTACATGATGGACAAAGGTTGGACGGAGGCGAACAACACCGTCAACGTGCAGGATTTCGAAGGCGGTGAGATCACTTTTGCCACCACCAATGTAAACGGCACCGGCCCTTACACGCTGGTCAGCCGCGAGCCCGACGTCAAAACCGTCATGGCGCGGAACGAGAATTACTGGGGCCGCGATCAGTTCCCGCTGGAAGTGAGCGAGATTGTCTACACCCCCATTCAGAACGCTGCGACCCGCGTGGCGGCCATGTTGTCTGGTGAGATCGACTTCCTTCAGGACATGCCGGTGCAGGACCTTGAGCGCGTGAATGCCGCTGACGGTCTGGTGGTCAAACAGGCCCCGCAGAACCGGGTGATCTTCTTTGGGATGAACCAGGGGGCTGATGATCTTGAGGCCGACAACGTCGATGGGAAGAACCCGCTGGCGGACGTGCGCGTGCGCAAGGCGATGTCCATGGCGATCAACCGCGATGCGATCCGTCAGGTCGTGATGCGCGGGCAAAGTGAACCTGCGGGCATGATCGCACCGCCTTTCGTCAACGGATGGACGGCTGCGATGGACGGTGAATCCTCCACGGACATCGAAGGTGCCAAGGCGCTGATGGCCGAAGCGGGCTACGGCGATGGGTTCTCTATCCGGCTGGATTGCCCGAACGATCGTTACATCAACGACGAAGGCATCTGTCAGGCGGCGGTTGGCATGCTGGGCCAGATCGGCATCACCGTGAACCTTGATGCGATCCCCAAGGCGCAGCACTTCCCCAAGATCACCGATGGCAAGACCGACTTCTACATGCTGGGCTGGGGCGTGCCGACCTACGATTCCGAGTATATCTTCAACTTCCTCGTGCACGGCCGTGAATCCGACATCGGCACATGGAACGGTACCGGTTTTGACAATGACGACGTGGATGGCATGATCAAGTCGCTGGCCTCCAACACCGATCTGGAGGCACGCAATGCCGACATCGCCAAAATCTGGCGGGTCGTGCAGGATGAGCAGCTGTACATCCCAATCCACCACCAGGTTCTGAACTGGGGCATGTCGGAAAAAGTCGGCATCGAAGTTGATCCCGAGGATCAGCCAAAGGTCAAATACTTCACCATGAAGTAACCTCAGACGCGGCGCGCCGGACATCCCGGCGCGCCGCTCTCGCTTTCACGCACCCGCAAAGCCATGGGCCTGGGCCCAGGGAAGGACCTCAGATGTTACGCACCCTCAGCTATGCAGCCCTCATTGCCGCGATGGCCCCTGCCGTGCAGGCAGCGGACTTCACATGGGCGGTCACGACCGATCCGCAAACGATGGACCCCCATGCCGTGAACTCTGCCCCGGTTCTGGGCTTTCTCAACAACGTCTACGAAGGGCTGGTCCGACGCGGGCAGGACATGGCAATTGAACCCGCGCTTGCCACAAGCTGGGAACCGATAGGTGCCGGCGCAGGCTGGCGTTTCAAACTGCGCGAGGGGGTGACCTTTCAGGACGGTGCGGCCTTCACCGCCGCCGACGTGCTGTTTTCGTATGAGCGCGCCTCCAGCGAGGAAGCCGATACCCGCAGCTGGTTCTCTCCGGTGTCTGACGTGATCGTGGTGGATGACTACACCGTTGATATCATGACCACCTCCCCCAACCCGATCTTCCCGGACAGCATTGCGAACTGGATGATCATGGACAGTGATTGGGCGGCGGCCAACGATGCCGCGCGCCCGAACAAGGAAAGCGGCAATTACGCGACGCTGAACACCAACGGCACCGGCGCTTTTGCCATCACCAACCGGGAACCGGGCCTGCGCACCGTGCTGGAGCCACATGCCGGATGGTGGGGCGACGCCACACATAACATTACCCGCGCCGAACTGACGCCGATCCAGAACCCGGCCACCGCTTTGGCCGCATTGCTGTCGGGGGATGTGGATTTCATCAACCCCGTGCCGGTGCAGGATGTCGCACGCCTAAAAAGCGATGCGAACGTGAAGGTCATTCAGGGGATCGAGGCGCGCGTGATCATGCTGGGCTTCCCGCATGAAGCGGATGCGCTGAAGTATTCTGCCGAAACCACGGATGCCAATCCCTTTGCCGATGCGCGTGTGCGCCGCGCGGTGGCCCATGCCATCAACGTGCCCGCGATCCTGCAAACCACCATGCGCGGCAATGCCGAAGCGGTGAACCAATTGGTCAGCCCAGCGATGCGCGGCTATACCGAAGCGCTCAGCAATGATGCCGCCTATGATCCGGACGCCGCCCGCGCCCTGCTGGCCGAAGCCGGATATGCTGATGGGTTCTCCTTCGGTCTCAAATGCCCCAACGACCGCTACCTGAACGATGAAGCGGTCTGTCAGGCGATCACCGGCATGTTGGCACAGGTCGGCATACGCGCCACGCTGGATGCGATGCCGGTGCAGAACTACTGGCCGGAACTGCGGGCTGACAACTTCGACATGTACCTTCTGGGCTGGTCCCCCGGCACCTTTGACGCCGAACACCCCATCCGTTTCCTCGCCTCGACCCCGAATGAGGAAAAACGACTGGGCAGCTGGAACTTCGGTGGCTACTCAAACGCGCGCGTGGATGAGCTGCTGCCGATGATCCAGTCGGAAATTGATGAACCCAAACGTCAGGCGATGCTGGATGAGGTTGCACAGACCTTGCAGGATGAGACGGCCTACGTGCCGCTATACGTCCAGCCGCTGGTCTGGGGGACACGCGCCAATATTGATTTGGTACAACGCCCGGATAACTTCTTTATCCTGCGCTGGGTCACTGTTAACTAAGTCCATCCGGAGGGCGCGTCAGCCCGCCGACCCTTGGGAAGTTCACCATCATGCTGGCCTATATCATTCGTCGCATTGTGCAGTCAGCACTTGTCCTGCTGATTGTTGGGCTGGTGGCCTTTGCGATGTTCCATTTTGTCGGCGATCCCATCGACAATATGCTGGGGCAGGAACGCACGCAGGAGGACATCGACCGGTTGCGCGCGCAGCTTGGCCTCGACCGGTCTTTCCCTGTGCAATACTACAAGTTCCTGCAGGAAGCCGTGCAGGGTAACTTCGGGGTCAGTTACCGGCAGGGACGTCCTGTGGCGGAAATCCTGCTGGAACGTGCCCCCGCGACACTGGAGCTGGCTGCTGTCTCAGGCATCCTCGCCATTGTGTTTGGCATCGCCTTCGGCGTCTTTACCGCGATCCGGCGCGACGGGTTTGTGGCGAATTTCATCATGTCCGCCTCTCTCATTGGCGTATCGCTGCCGACCTTCCTGATCGGGATCCTGTTGATCTACATCTTCTCGGTTGAGCTGGGCTGGCTGCCCAGTTTCGGGCGCGGCGACACGGTGCAGGTGGGCAATTGGTCGACGGGATTGCTGACGGCATCCGGCCTCAAGGCGCTGATCCTGCCGTCCATCACGCTGGGCCTGTACCAGATGACCCTGATCATGCGGTTGGTCCGGTCCGAGATGCTGGAGGTGCTGCGGCAGGACTACATCCGTTTTGCCCGCGCGCGCGGCTTGCAGGAGCGCGCGATCAACTTCCGCCATGCGCTCAAGAACACGATGGTGCCGGTGATCACCGTCATTGGCCTGCAACTGGGCGCGATCATCGCCTTCGCGATCATCACAGAGACGGTGTTCCAATGGCCGGGCGTTGGATTGCTGTTCATCAACGCGGTGCAGTTTGTCGATATCCCGGTGATGGTGGCCTATCTGATGCTGATTTCCGTGATGTTCGTGGGCATCAACCTGATCGTTGATATTCTTTACTTCTTCATCGACCCGCGTCTGCGCGTTGACCGTGCGGGAGGGCACTGATGACCGATATGCCAGCCAAAGAAATGCCCGCAAAACCGGTAGAGCAATCACGCCTGCGCGTGTTTCTCGACAGTGACATCTTCTACATGTTCAAACGCTCGCCTGTGGCGGTCGCCTCGACCGTCGTGGTGCTGATCCTTGTGCTGTCTGCGGTCTTTGCCCCGCTGATTGCGCCGACCAATCCGTTCGATCCCGCGTCGCTGAACCTGATGAACGGCTTCACGCCGCCCATGGCACCCAACGCCTTTACCGGAGACAGCTTCTGGCTGGGCACCGATGATCAGGGACGCGATGTGTATTCGACCATCCTTTACGGCATGCGGGTCTCGCTCTTTGTCGGGGTGGCGGCGGTGCTCTTTGCGATGGTGCTGGGCATCACGCTGGGGCTGATCTCCGGTTATGTGGGGGGCTGGACAGAAACGATCATCATGCGCACGGCAGACGTGCAGCTGACTTTCCCTTCGATCCTTGTGGCAATGTTGATCTTTGGCGTCGCCAAAGGGTTCACCCCCGTTGAGTACCGCGACCAGATGGCGATCTGGGTGCTGATCCTCGCCATTGGCCTCAGCGATTGGGTGCAGTTCGCGCGTGTCGTGCGCGGGGCCACACTGGTGGAGAAACGCAAGGAATACGTCGAAGCGGCCCGCCTGATTGGCCGCACGCCTTATGCGATCATGCTGCGCCACATCCTGCCCAACGTGCTGTCCCCGGTGCTGGTGATCGCGACAATCTCGCTCGCGCTGGCGATCATTGCCGAAGCCACGCTCAGCTTTCTGGGCGTGGGGGCGCCGGCCACGCAGCCGTCTTTGGGCACTTTGATCCGCATCGGACAGGGGTTCCTGTTCTCCGGCGAATGGTGGATCCTGCTTTTCCCCGCCTGCACGCTTTTGCTGCTGGCGCTCAGCGTCAATCTGCTGGGCGACTGGCTGCGCGATGCGCTGAACCCGAGGCTGCGATGAAGACAACGACACTTTGGCGGCCCGTCGGGCCTGAAGAATTGGTTCTGATCGAACAAACCGGGATGAAAGCCTTCCCTCCCCGGCTTCCTGAGCAACCTATCTTTTACCCGGTCACGACCGAAGCCTACGCGGTGAAGATCGCCCGTGACTGGAACGTCAAGGCCAGCGGAATTGGCTATGTTACGGAGTTCGAGGTTGAAACTTCATACTTAGACAACTTCTCGGTCGAAGATGCTGGCGGGCGCGAACATCAAGAGTACTGGATCCCAGCGGATCAATTGCCCGCATTCAATGGTGCCATCGTCGGCAAAATACGTATTACAAAACAGTTTCCGGAGAGTACGCAGCAATGAATGACGTTGTTCTGTCGATCCGCGGGCTGTCCGTCGAAATCCCCACCCGTGCGGGGATCGTAAAACCTGTGGACGGGGTGAGCTATGACATCCGCGCGGGCGAAATTTTGGGCGTTGTGGGCGAAAGCGGCGCGGGCAAATCCATGGCGGGCAATGCGGTGATCGGCCTGCTCAGCCCGCCCGCCCATATTGCGGCGGGGGAGATTTGGCTCAATGGCGCGCGTATCGACGCGCTCAAGGGTGAAGACATGCGCCGCCTGCGTGGCAAGCACATCGGGATGGTGTTTCAGGACCCGCTGACTTCGCTCAACCCGCTGCTGACCGTCAGAGATCAGCTGACCGAAACGATGCTGACCCACCTCGACATCAGCCGCGCGGAGGCGGACAAACGCGCTGTCGCAGCCCTCGAAGAAGTTGGCATTCCGGGTGCGGCCGAACGGATCGACAGCTACCCGCATGAGTTCAGCGGCGGCATGCGGCAGCGTGTGGTGATCGCCCTTGCCCTCTGCGCTGAACCCTCGCTGATCATCGCGGATGAGCCCACAACGGCACTGGATGTCTCCGTTCAGGCGCAGATCATTGCGCTGCTGAAGCGGCTCTGCCGCGACCGGGGCACAGCAGTGATGCTGATCACCCACGACATGGGCGTGATTGCCGAAGCGGCGGACCGCGTGGCTGTGATGTATGCGGGACGACTGGCCGAACTGGGCGCGGTGCGCGATGTGCTGACCGCGCCGCGCCATCCCTATACACACGGTCTGATGGCTTCCACCCCGCTGGCGTCTCAGGGCAAGGAACGGCTCCACCAGATCGAAGGTGCGATGCCCCGGCTCAACAAGGTGCCCGAAGGCTGCGCTTTCCACCCCCGCTGCGCCTATGCGCAGGCCAAGTGCAAGGCCGCCCCTGCCCCGCAAATCGCGGAAGGCCATGCCGCCTGCTGGTTCCCGATGGTTGCAGCAAAGGCATCGTAATGACTCTGATTTCCGTTAAATCTCTCACCCGCGTCTTTGACGTGTCCAAACCCTGGCTGAACCGCGTGATCGAGCGGCGGGCGAAGGCATTTCTGACAGCGGTGTCAGATGTGGATTTCGAGGTGGAGGAACGCAGCACCTACGCGCTTGTGGGGGAAAGCGGTTCCGGCAAATCCACCATCGGGCGCATGCTGGTCGGGTTGCTGACACCGACATCCGGCACGGTTGAGATCAACGGCGTGAACCTTGCCAGTGAAACAGACGCCAGCAAGGTGGATCTGATCCGCTCTGACATCCAGATGATCTTTCAGGACCCCTTTGCCTCTCTCAACCCGCGCTGGCGGGTGCGGGATATCATCGTCGAACCCGTTGTCGCGCGGGGTGTTGATGCCACGGGTCTGGCGGAAAAGCTGCTGGAGCAAGTCGGCCTGTCCGCCCTTGATGCAGGCAAGTTCCCGCATGAATTCTCAGGCGGGCAGCGCCAGCGGATTTGTATCGCCCGCGCGCTGTCGTCAGAGCCAAAGCTGATTGTCTGCGATGAGCCGACATCGGCGCTCGACGTATCGGTACAGGCGCAGGTGCTTAACCTGATGAGCGACCTGAAGGACAACTTCGGCCTGACCTATGTGTTGATCAGCCATGACCTGACCGTCGTACAGCATATGGCAGACCGCATTGGCGTTCTCTATCTGGGCCGGTTGGTTGAAGAAGCCAGCCCCGAGGATCTGTTTGCCAACACCAAACACCCCTACACCAAGATGCTGCTGGAAGCCGCCCCGCGCATGGACGGGTTTGGCCGCGAAGCGGAATTGCCGGAGGGGGAGATCCCCGATCCCATCAATCCACCGACCGGCTGCGCCTTTCATCCGCGTTGCCCGATTGCGACCGACATCTGCAAGAAGGAACGGCCCGTGATGCGCAAACTGAATGCGTCCCGCGTGGCCTGCCATCTGGCCGAATAGAGCCGCCGTCCTGCGGGACGCCCCTCCCGTAACACCCTGCCCCAATCACAGCTTTGACACCCGCGCGCTGCGGCCCCCGCAGCCGTGCGATGCACATTGATTGAGCACGGGCAGAGACGGCTCTTTGCCCGCCTGTCCACGCCAGAATCTTTTTTTGAACCGTTTTCGAACCGGGTGCGACCAAGGGCATCTCGTTGATCAAAGGTGCGGGTGCCGGATGCTTTGAAAGCCACGGCAAACGCCAACCGGGCAGCGGGGAGAAAACGAGTGAAATCAAGTTACAACTGGAGAAACCAAATGCCTTTTTTCAACTTTTACAACTTCCTCTTCGGCAACAACGTCAATGGCTCAGACAAGAGCGATCTGATCATCGGCACCTTCGGCAAGGATCACCTCAACGGGAACGGCGGCGACGACCTGATCTTTGGTCTGTTCGGCGATGACAAGATTTCAGGCGGTGACGGCGAAGACCATCTTGATGGTGGCTCCGGCAACGACGTCATTGTCGGCAACAAGGGCAACGACAAGATGTTCGGCGGGCACGGCAATGACCTGCTGGTGTGGAACAACGGCGACGGGTCCGACCTGATGGACGGCGGCAAGGGCTATGACGCGGTTCAGGTCAATTTCAACACGGACCTTGTGAACGACGATTTGCAGAACAAGGACGTCGCGGAATTCTCGTCCACGG
>Ga0160419_101167_pt1 | contig 11648 bp, 10 predicted proteins | sample CelAP2metagpilot_2_FD_108196 | JGI IMG/M metagenome (GOLD analysis project Ga0160419, IMG submission 108196) | Phycosphere-associated microbial communities from Cellana algal ponds in Kailua-Kona, Hawaii, USA - Cellana AP2-4-25 metagenome pilot ... | reverse complement strand
TCTTGGACAACTTCTGCTACAGTAGGTATTGCTCTAATTGGTATAGGTAGTGCATTAGGTATTCCTACTGGTATGATAGCTGGTGCTGTAATATCCGGAGCTTACTTTGGTGATAAAATGTCACCACTTAGTGATACAACTAACCTAGCTCCTGCTATGGCTGGTACAGATTTATTTACTCATATTAGATATATGGCTTTTACTACTGTACCTACTATTTTAATAACTATAGTGATATTTTCAATTTTAAGCGCAACTATAGATACAACTGGTAATGCAGATATAAGCAACTTGTTAACCAGCATAAATAATACGTTTAATATTACACCTCTTTTATTTATTGTTCCTGCAGTTGTAATTGCATTAATTTTAATGAAGACGAAACCTTTAGTTGCACTTTTAACTGGAGTTATTTTAGCTGCTATTTTTGCATTTATTTTTCAACCTGAAATTTTAACTGGTTTATCAGATTCTAAATTCGTTGCAATTTTTCAATCTATTTTAACCGATACTGAGATAGCTACTGATAATGAAAAACTAAACGAATTATTCTCTTCTGGAGGAATGAATGGAATGATTTGGACCATTCTACTAATCTGTTGTGCAATGGTTTTTGGTGGTATTATGGACGGTATTGGTGCCTTAGCTAGAATCACTAACGAATTATTAAAAATTGCTACAACCGTTTTCGGACTTTTTGCGAGTACAGTTTTTAGCTGTTTAGGTTTAAATGCTATCGCTTCAGATCAATATTTAGCAATTGTAATTCCTGGTAAAATGTTCAAAAAAGCCTTTCAAGATAAAGGCTTAGCTCCAGAAAATTTAAGCCGTACTTTAGAAGATTCCGGTACAGTGACTTCTGTTTTAATTCCTTGGAATACTTGTGGTGCTTATCAAAGTGGCGTTTTAGGTGTTGGCGTTGCAGAATATTTTGTATATGCCATATTTAATTGGTTAAGTCCAATTACAACTTTAATCTTTGCTGCATTATCCATAAAAATAAGGCAAATAACTAGCAAATAATCAATATTTATACCTAAATATTTAACCGATAGTTTTAATTTATTCCTTTATAAATTTTTAGAATTTTTTTAATGTTAAAATTCCTAAGTCATCCTTATATTTGTGACTTAAAATTTATTAATTAATTTATAAAAATTTAATCATGGCATTAGTAGGAAAACAATTTCCAAATTTAAATGTAGACGCAATGAACGAAATGGGTGATACCTTTAAAGTAAACGTTCTTGAAGAAGCAAAAAACAACAATAAAAAAGTATTATTATTCTGGTACCCAAAAGACTTTACTTTTGTTTGCCCAACAGAATTACACGCTTTTCAAGCTGCTTTAGCTGAGTTTGAAAAAAGAAACACTATCGTAATTGGTGCTTCTTGTGATACTCCAGAAGTTCACTTTGCATGGTTAAACACTCCAAAAGATAACGGTGGTATCGAAGGTGTAACTTACCCAATCTTAGCAGATTCTAACCGTAATTTAGCTTCAACATTAGGTATTTTAGATATTACTAATGAAACTTACAACGAAGAAACTGGCGTTGTTACTGTAGAAGGTGATAACGTAACTTACAGAGCTACATATATCATTGACGAAGAAGGTAACGTACAACACGAAAGCATCAACAACATGCCATTAGGTAGAAACGTTGGTGAATACTTAAGATTAATCGATGCGTTAACTCACGTACAAGAAAAAGGAGAAGTTTGTCCAGCAAACTGGGAAGAAGGTAAAGAAGCAATGAATGCTAACAGAGATGGCGTTGCTAGTTACTTAGCTACTCACGCAAACTAAACAAATCTCAATAAATTAATAAACACCAAATTCTGAATTTTTTAATTTAGAATTTGGTGTTTCATATTTAAACTTTCAATTATGCTTAAAGAATTAGACCAAGATAACCTACAAGAATTAGTAAACAGTAATGACACCGTAGTTGTACAATACTCAGCTACATGGTGTGGTAACTGCAGAATTATGAAGCCTAAAGTAAAAAAATTGGCTAGCGAGTTAGAAAATGTAACGTTTGTTATCGCTGACGCGGAAAAATTTCCTGAGTCAAGAAAATTAGCAACAGTAGATAACTTACCAACATTTGCTACATTTAAAAACGGAAATTTTGTTAATCAAGTACAAACTAACAAATTTGACGTTTTAAAAGATTTAGTTAACGAAGTTGCTTAATTATAAATTATGAAATCACCTGTAATAAAACACCTTACACAATTTATAGAAGATAACGACGAAGATTACGTAGTTGAAACTATTGAAACTTTAGAAGCCTTAACCGAAGTACCTTCATTAAAAGATGAAGAATTAGATGTTATTGGCGAGTTAATCTCTAATATGTACGGTGCTATTGAAGTCAATAAAATGATAAAAGATGGTACGCCTAAAAAAGAAGCGGTAAACAGCTTTATGCAACGCGTTTTAGGATCGATTGATAAATAAAAAACACTTCAAATTAAGTGTTTTTTTTATTCTAAGGTTTCAGCAATAGTGTTGAAGCCTTTTTCTTTTGCATAATCTATTGCTTTTTTTCCTTCATTATCAACAATGGTTTTATCTGCTTTATGTTTAAGCAATAGTTTTACCATATCTTCTTGATTATACATTGATGCATAAATTAATGCAGTAATACCAGCATTATTTTTAGCATTAATGTCTGCTTTATGTTGCAATAGTTTTTCTGCAATTGAAGTATTTCCTTTAAATGAAACACCTATCAAAGCTGTATTACCCGATGCATCTTTACCATTAACATCTGCGTTGTGCTCTAACAATATTTCGGCAATATTTTCTTTATTAAAATAAGTCGCAAAAATTAACGGTGTAAAACCTCTTTGATCTTTAATATTAACCAAATCTGGATTTCTGGTTAATTGTGCTTTTATATTGGCTTCATTGCCAGATTGTATTGTGGCAAAAAATAATTCGTTTTCTGTCATAGCTGTATAAAATAAAAAGAGTGCTTGACACGCAAGCACTCTTAAATTAAAATTGTTTGATTATTTTTTTAAATCGTAACGATCTAAATTCATCACTTTGGTCCAAGCTTTCACAAAATCTTTTACAAATTTTTCTTGTGCATCATTTGCACCATAAAATTCTGCTACAGCTCTTAATTCGGTATTAGAACCAAAAATTAAATCGGCACGAGTTCCTTTAAATTTCACTTCTCCAGTACGTCTGTCTCTACCTTCAAAATATCTATCGTCTTCACTTGTAGCGCTCCATGTGTAAGTAAAATCTAAAATATTAGTAAAGAAATCGTTAGTTAATGTTTCTTTTTTATCGGTAAATACACCATAATCAGAACCATCATAATTGGCACCCAAAACTCTTAATCCACCAACTAAAACAGTCATTTCTGGAACAGTAAGCGTTAAAAGATTAGCTTTATCAACAAGTAAGTCTTCAGCTGCAATTTCTAAATCAGATTTAATATAGTTCCTAAAGCCATCTGCGATAGGTTGTAAATAATTAAATCCTTCAATATCTGTTTGTTCTTGTGAAGCATCGCCTCTACCTTGTGCAAATGGCACTTCTATATTATGACCTGCTTTTTTGGCTGCTTGTTCGACACCAACACTTCCTGCAAGTACAATTAAATCTGCAATTGAAACTTCACCATCAAAATCTTTTTTAATACTTTCTAATTTTGATAAGACTTTATCTAATTCTTTTGGATTGTTAACTTCCCAACTTCTTTGCGGCTCTAAACGTAGTCTTCCGCCATTAGCGCCACCACGTTTATCAGATCCTCTAAACGTTGAAGCAGATGCCCAAGCAGTAGTTACCATTTGAGATATTGATAACCCAGAATTAGCTATCATATCTTTCAATTTAGAGATATCACCATCTGAAAGGTTATAATTAACTTTAGGTATTGGGTCTTGCCATAACAATTGTTCTTTTGGTACTTCTGGACCTAAATATCGATCTATCGGTCCCATATCTCTATGCGTTAGTTTGTACCAAGCACGAGCAAAAGCATCTTCAAATGCTTTATGATCTTTATGGAATTTCTGAGAAATTTTTAAATAATCAGGATCAGTCTTTAAAGCAATATCTGCAGTAGTCATCATTAAATCTTGAGAGCCATTTGGATCACCTGCTTTTGGTGCTTTTCTTGCTTTAGAAGCTTCAGTTGGTTTCCATTGGTGTGCTCCTGCTGGACTTTTTGTTAATTCCCAATCATAATTTAGTAACACATCAAAATAATCATGATCCCATTGTGTTGGGTTTGGTGTCCAAGCACCTTCAATTCCGCTAGTAATTGTATCATCTAAAACTCCAGTTCCGAAGGTGTTTTTCCAACCAGTACTCATTTCTTCAATAGATGCACCATGTGGTTCTGCACCAACATATTTACCAGGATCTGCTGCACCATGCGCTTTCCCAAACGTATGTCCACCTGCTACTAACGCTACAGTTTCTTCATCATCCATCGCCATACGACCAAAAGTTTCTCTAACATCTTTAGCAGAACCCATTGGGTCTGGTTTTCCGTCTGGTCCTTCTGGATTTACATAAATCCAACCCATCATTACTGCTGCTAAAGGATCTTCAAGGTCTCTTTCTTCTACATCTTTGCTGTCGCCATATCTATCTTCATTTGCGCCCCATTCTGTTTCGCTTCCCCAATACACATCTTGTTCTGGTTCCCAAATATCTTCTCTTCCTCCTGCAAATCCAAAAGTTTTAAAACCCATTGACTCTAAAGCGCAATTACCTGCAAGTATCATTAAATCTGCCCAAGATATTTTACGACCGTATTTTTTCTTTATCGGCCAAAGTAAAAGTCTTGCTTTATCTAAATTTCCATTATCCGGCCAACTATTTATTGGTGCAAATCTTTGGTTACCGCCACCAGCGCCACCACGACCATCTCCTACTCTATATGTTCCTGCGCTGTGCCAAGCCATTCTAATCATAAATCCACCATAATGTCCGTAATCTGCAGGCCACCAATCTTGTGAGTCTGTCATTAAATCTATTACTTCTTGCTTTAGCTTTGCAAAATCAAGACTGTTAAACGCTTTAGCATAATCAAAATCATCATCTAAAGGGTTAGAATTTGGTGCATGTTGACGTAAGATATTTAGTTTTAATTCGTTTGGCCACCAATCGCGGTTTTTTACTCCGCCACCAGCAGTCTTTTTGATGGTTCCACTAAGAAAAGGGCATTTTGCTGAACTTTCATTTAGTTCAAAATTCTCTCCATGTGGATTTCCGTTTGAGTTACTTTCCATATTAATAGTTTTAAGATTTTATATATTTCACTAAAATTAACTATTAAATTTACAAAAATTATGTCAAAAAAATTGATTATCACTATTACATTATAAACATCATTTATTTAATTAAAAAAAGTGATAATTTCAAATTATTGTAATTAATCGTAATTAGAAAATAACTTTAATGTATTATTTTTAAATTTGAATAAAAATTAACTGTTATGGCAAAAATAACCTTAGGAGGAACTCCTGTAGAAACCGTTGGCAACTTACCTAAAATTGGTAACGATGCACCAAATTTTAATTTAACTCATACTGATTTATCAGAAAAAACACTTGCTGATTATAAAGGAAGTAAAGTGGTTTTAAATATCTTTCCTAGTGTAGACACTGGTACTTGTGCAACTTCTGTAAGAACTTTTAATAAAAAAGCATCTGGAGTTGAAAATACAAAAATTGTTTGTGTATCTAGAGATTTACCATTCGCAATGTCTAGATTTTGTGGTGCAGAAGGCATTGACAATTTAGAAATGTTATCTGATTTTAAAACAGGTGAATTTGGTAAAAATTATGGTTTAGCTTTTAAAAACGGTCCTTTTGAAACTTTACATTCAAGATGTATCGTTATTTTAGATGAAAATGGGAAGATAACCTATACAGAACAAGTTGAAGAAGTAGCAGACGAACCAAATTACGAAGCGGCGCTAAACGCCTTATCTAATGGATAAACCAAAAGAATCTTTTATTGTAAATCGTCTAAAAAGCGTAAAATATGCCTTTTTAGGTATGTGCCGCTTAATACAAACCGAAGCCAGTATACAAATACAATTAGTTATAGCTATTATTGTAACAATAGCTGGCTTTTACTATTCTATTTCTAATACAGAGTGGATCATGCAATGCTTTGCAATTGGTATGGTAATGAGTATAGAAGGACTTAACACAGCTGTAGAAGAAATAGCTAACTTTATTCACCCAAACCATCACCCAAAAATTGGAATAATTAAAGATGTTGCAGCTGGCGCTGTTTTTATTGCTTCAATTGCTGCATCTATTGTAGGTTTGATAATTTATATTCCTAAGATTTTTTAAACAATTATCCATTAGGATAAACGTTAACAATTTGTATTTTTACCCAAATTAAAAAACCGTTAATGGCGAAAGCAAAAAAAACATCTAAAACCAAAAATAAACCACGCTTTAAAAAACTTGATTTTACGTTGAACAATCAACAAAAATTAGTCTTTGGTAGCTTTTTGGTAATTCTTGGTATTTTGCTTTTTACCGCGTTTTTATCTTTTATATTTACAGGAAAAGCAGACCAAAGTGCTATCTCAGAATTTACAACTAGAGATGTCGAAACTCAAAACTGGCTAAGCAAAGTTGGTGCTTGGCTAAGCGATGTATTTATTCAACGTGGATTTGGTATAGCGGCATTTATTTTTTCTGGATTAACTTTTCTTTCAGGGATTTTTGTGCTTATGGATTTAAGCAAAACTAAGTTAAGAACACATTGGTTTTGGGGCACATTAATTGTCATTTGGTTTTCAGTTTTATTTGGTTTTTTTACGTCTAAAAATGATATTTTAAGCGGAACAGTAGGTTTTGAAATCAACACCTTTTTTCAAGATTATATAGGAAAAATAGGTACTGTGCTTTTATTGGTTTTTGCGTTTATCACCTATTTAGCAGTTCGTTTTAAATTTACACCACAACGCATTGCCTCACTTTTCAATAAAGCTAAAGCAGAAATTAAAGACGACTTAAAAGAAGATTTTACACCTATAGATAATTCACATTCTGAAGAGGCTGAAGATATAAAATCTGCTTTTGAAGTCAATAAAAATGTAGAACCTACAATTGCTAATCATTCAACTACAGAAACACCAACTACTTTTGAAGTTACAACTACAACTTCTGAAGACGAAGAAGAAGTTGAAGAGCCTGTTTTAAAAACTTCATCTAAAGAAGACGAAGATGTTAAAATTGAAGTAGAAACGGTAAAAGAAGAAGAATCTGAAACCGATAATCTTGCGAATAAATTAGTTGAAGATTTTGGACAATTCGATCCTACTTTAGAGCTTGGCAAATATCAATATCCGCCATTAGATCTACTTAAAAAGTATGAAAATGAAGGTGTTACCATTAATCAAGAAGAATTAGAAGAAAATAAAAACCGAATTGTAGAAACTTTAAACAACTACAAGATTGGTATTGATAGTATTAAAGCCACTATTGGTCCAACGGTAACTTTATATGAAATTGTACCTGAAGCAGGAATCCGAATTTCAAAAATTAAAAACTTAGAAGACGATATTGCTTTATCATTGGCTGCACTTGGTATTCGTATTATTGCACCAATTCCTGGTAAAGGTACTATTGGTATAGAAGTACCTAATAAAAACTCAACAATCGTATCAATGCGATCTGTAATTGCATCTCAAAAATTTCAAAAATCAGAAATGCAATTACCAATAGCTATAGGTAAAACGATTAGTAATGAAACATTGGTTATAGACCTTGCCAAAATGCCTCATTTACTTATGGCTGGTGCAACAGGACAAGGTAAATCGGTTGGTTTAAATGCTGTACTAACTTCATTATTATACAAAAAACATCCTGCTGAAGTTAAATTTGTACTAGTAGACCCTAAAAAAGTTGAACTTACACTTTTTAATAAAATTGAAAGACATTATTTAGCAAAGTTACCAGATAGTGAAGATGCGATTATAACAGATAACACAAAGGTTATCAATACCTTAAATTCGCTATGTATTGAAATGGATAACCGATACGAATTGCTTAAAAATGCACTTTGTAGAAACATTTCTGAATACAATGCCAAGTTTAAAGCTAGAAAATTAAATCCTAACGACGGACATCAATTTTTACCCTACATAGTATTAGTGGTAGATGAGTTTGCAGATTTAATTATGACAGCTGGTAAAGAAGTAGAAACTCCTATCGCGCGTCTAGCTCAATTAGCGCGTGCTATTGGTATACATTTAATTATTGCGACTCAACGTCCATCTGTAAACGTTATTACTGGTATTATAAAAGCCAATTTCCCAGCACGTATAGCATTTAGAGTAACTTCAAAAATAGACTCGCGTACCATTTTAGATGGTTCTGGAGCAGATCAACTTATTGGTCGTGGTGACATGCTTTACACGCAAGGTAATGACATGATACGTATACAATGTGCATTTGTAGACACACCAGAAGTAGAAAAAATAGTAGACTTTATTGGCTCACAAAAAGCCTATCCAGATGCTTATTTGTTACCTGAATATGTTGGTGAAGAAAGTGGCACAAGTCTTGATATAGATATATCGGAAAGAGATAAACTCTTCCGTGAAGCAGCAGAAATTATTGTAACAGCACAACAAGGATCTGCGTCTTTACTACAACGTAAGCTTAAACTAGGCTATAATCGTGCTGGTCGTATTATTGACCAATTAGAGGCTGCTGGTATTGTTGGTGGATTTGAAGGTAGTAAAGCAAGACAAGTGTTAGTTCCAGATTTATTGGCTTTAGAACAATTATTAGAAAACGAAACAAACTAAAAAATGAAAAAGTTATTATTCCTTTTTTTAAGTACCATTTTTACTTTAACTACTTATGCTCAAGATGCAAAAGCTAAAGCTTTGTTAGATGAAGTATCTACAAAAGCTAAAAGCTATAAAAACATAAGCATTGACTTTAAGTATGTTTTAGAAAATACAGAAGAAAATATTAAACAAGAAACACGTGGTGATGTTATTATGGAAGGTGAAAAATATAGACTTAACATATTAGGTATCACTCGTATTTTTGATGGACAAAATTTATACAGTATTAGTCCTGAAGATGAAGAAGTAACAATATCTAAAGCTTCAAATGAAGATAAAAATACCATTACACCAAGTAAAATGCTTAGCTTTTACAAAGATGGGTTTACATACAAAATGGACATTGAGCAAAATGTACAAGGTAGAAAAATACAGTTTGTTAAGTTAACTCCGATAGATTCTTCTTCAGAAATTAAATATGTGCTTTTAGGTATAGATGTAAAAACAAAAAATATTTACAGATTAATTGAAATTGGCAAGAACGGTACAAAAACAACCTTAACTGTTAATTCTTTTAAAACTAACGAAACATTATCAAAATCCTTATTTACTTTTGACAAAGAAAAGTATAAAGATTACTATATCAATAAATTAGATTAATTTTCTAAGTGAAAATATTAGATAGATACATATTAACATCTTACCTAAAAACTTTTATCAGCGTGTTTGTTATACTCATGCTGATTTTTGTTTTACAAGCCATATGGTTATACATTAAAGAATTAGCAGGAAAAGACTTAGATTTAGTGACTATTCTTAAGTTTTTAATGTATATAACACCTACGCTAATTCCTTTAATTTTACCACTTACCATATTATTATCATCAATTATGGTTTTTGGTAGTTTTGCAGAAAACTATGAGTTTGCAGCAATGAAAAGTACAGGCATATCTCTTCAAAGAGCAATGTCTGGTTTAGGTGTATTTATTGTAATTTTATCAATTACAACATTTTTCTTTAGCAATAACGTTATTCCTTGGGCTCATTATGAAAGTTATAACCTAAGAAAAAATATAGCTAAAGTAAAACCAGCAATGGCAATTGCAGAAGGACAGTTTAATGATATTGGAGAAAGCTTCAATATTAAAGTTGAAGAAAAAAGCGGTGAAAACGGAAAGTTTTTAAAAGGTGTTACCATACATAAAAAAAGTAGCACAAGAGTTTCAGGCAATCATACCGTTATTATTGCTGAAACAGGAGAATTAGCAAGTGATGAAGATTCAAATGTTTTAAAATTAATTCTTTATGATGGTTATTATTATGACGATACGCCACCAAAAGAATTAAAAGAGCGTCAAAAAAAACCATTTGTAAAAAGTGAGTTTAAAAAACACATCATGAATCTTGACTTATCTGAGCTTAATAATGTAGACTTAGATGAAAAGAATGTTGATAATAAATATACTATGCAAAATATTGCAGAGTTAAATTACACTTTAGATTCACTTAAATTAAAACGTAAAGAAAATATTGCAGAGTTTGCAAAATCATTATATAATAGAACTAATATTGCAACATTAGACATTTCATTAAAACCAAAAAAGGATACTATTTATGAAGGTTCTATTTTAGAACTTTTTGATACTAGATTTAAAGTGCAACTACTGGATTATGCCGTAAACAATGTTTCTAGCACTAAACAGATAATGACTTCTAAAACAAGTTTTCTTAAGGTTCAAAATAGTTGGATAAACAAACACGGTATAGAATTACACAAAAAGTTTGCATTAGCTGTTGCTTGTATTATACTATTTTTTGTTGGTGCACCTCTAGGAGCCTTAATACGTAAAGGTGGTTTAGGACTACCAATGGTAATAGCAATTGTGCTGTTTTTAACGTATCACTTTATCGGACTATTTGCAGAAAATAGTGCAAAAAACGGAAAATTAAATCCTGCTCTCTCCGCATGGTTTTCAACACTAATTATGTTGCCTTTAAGTGTGTTTTTAACTAAACGTGCAACAGCTGATAGAGGTTTATTTGAATTTGATCATATAACTGTACCAATAAAAAAATGGTACAATTCTAAATTTGTAAATAAAAAAATAAGCTCTCAACCTTCTAAAGATGATAAAAAAAGAGCATTAATAGCAGAAGCTTTAGGCGAAACAACACCAGAAATAACTACAAAAACTGAAGTTAAAGAAATAGACAAAAGCTTATTGAAGGACTTTAAAACGCTTTCAAAAATTAGCTTAATAACTTTCATTTTAGCTTTAGTATTATTCATCTTGTATTTTGTTTTCAAAAACAATAAGTTACCTCAATTAGCAGAAGCTGGTATTCAAATTAGCGCTATATCTTATATTGTTTTCATTTTTAACTATTTAAAAACATTTAAACCATTCTCTGCTATTTTAAAAACAATAAACGATACCAACGAAAGTATTTTATTTAAAATTTTAGGTTTTATCTTCTACCCTATTACTTATGTTAATAGAAATCTAAAAATAAAATCTTAAGCAGCTTAAACCTTAAAAATACCTTATATTTGCACAAATTTTAAGGTAATGAGCACAAAAACAATTAGCGCAGTGGAATTTAAGTTAAACACCATAGAAGAAGCTATTCAAGACATAAAAGCTGGAAAAGTGATTATTGTTGTTGATGATGAAGACAGAGAAAATGAAGGTGACTTTTTAGCTGCAGCAGAGTTAGTTACTCCTGAAACAATTAACTTTATGGCTACTCATGGTCGCGGATTAATTTGTGCGCCTCTTACCGAAAACAGATGTAACGATTTAGATCTACACATGATGGTCACTAATAATACAGACCATA
>Ga0160419_101166_pt1 | contig 11649 bp, 11 predicted proteins | sample CelAP2metagpilot_2_FD_108196 | JGI IMG/M metagenome (GOLD analysis project Ga0160419, IMG submission 108196) | Phycosphere-associated microbial communities from Cellana algal ponds in Kailua-Kona, Hawaii, USA - Cellana AP2-4-25 metagenome pilot ... | reverse complement strand
TTCCGAAAGCGGCTCGGTCAATCCCAATGACGGCGAGCTCTACGAGCTCTGGGTGATCACCGCCGTGGTCCTCGGCGGCACCAAGATCACCGGCGGGGCGGGCAACGTCATCGGCACCTTCGGCGGGGTCATCGCGATCCAGCTGCTGCGCAAGGGGCTGGGCCACATCGGGGCGGATACCTCCACGGTCAACCTGGTGATCGGCATGATCCTGATCGCCGTGCTGATCCTGGACCGCCAGCTCAACATCAAGGGCAAGCAGGAGTTGCGCCTATGACCGACCAGACAGCCGTTCTGCGCCTCGAGAAGATCGTCAAGACCTTCCCCGGCGTGCGCGCCCTCGACGGGGTTTCCTTCTCCGTTCTGCCGGGCGAGGTCCATGCCCTGATGGGCGAGAACGGGGCGGGCAAGTCCACCCTGATGAAGGTCCTCGGCGGCATCCACCAGCCCGACGGGGGCGAGATCTACATGGGCGAGAGGCGGGTCCGCATGGCCGGGCCGCTGGAGGCCAAGGCCAAGGGCATCGTCTTCATCCACCAGGAGCTGAGCCTCGCCGAGGAGCTGACCGTGGCCGAGAACATCTACCTCGGAGAACTGCCCCGGCGCAGCTTCGGGCGGATCGACTGGCCCCGGCTCTGGCAGCAGACCGACGCCATCCTGGCCAAGCTCAACGTCCAGTTCGACGCCCGTACACGGGTCGGCGACCTCTCCATCGCCAACCAGCAGATGGTGGAGATCGCCCGCGCCCTGACCCACGAGGCCAAGGCGGTGATCTTCGACGAGCCTACCGCCTCGCTCACCGACGCCGAGAAGGTCGTGCTCTTCGACGTCATTGCCGACCTCAAGGCCAGCGGCGTCGGGATCATCTACATCTCCCACCGCATGGAGGAGATCTTCCGCATCACCGACCGCATCTCCGTCCTGCGCGACGGCCAGTACCGCGGCACGGTGGAGACGGCGGCGACCGATGAGGAGGCCATCACCCAGCTCATGATCGGCCGCAAGCTGGACCTCAGCCGCGCCGCCGTGACCCACGAGATCGGCGAGGTGGCGCTGGAGGTCCGCGGCCTGAGCTGCGGCGCCCTCTACCGCGATGTCTCCTTCCAGGTGCGCCGCGGCGAGGTGGTGGGTTTCTACGGCCTCGTCGGGGCGGGCCGGACCGAGATCGCCGAGACCCTCTTCGGCCTGCGCACCCCCTCGGCGGGGGAGATCCTGCTGGCGGGCGAGCCGGTGCGCGTCCAGTCCCCGGCCGATGCCATCGCCCGCGGCATCTCGCTCGTGCCGGAGGACCGCAAGGGCCAGGGCCTCGTGCTCGGCATGAACTGCCGTGACAACATGACCCTGCCACAGGTGGACGACATCAAGGCCGGCCCCTTCATGGCCGAGGGCGCCGAGATCGCCATCTTCGACCAGTACCGCGACCGGCTCGACATCCGCACGCCGGGCTGGAAGCAGCAGGTGGGCAACCTCTCGGGCGGCAACCAGCAGAAGATCGTCATCGGCAAGTGGCTCTCGATGCACCCCAACGTGCTGATCGTGGACGAGCCGACCCGCGGCATCGACGTGGGCAGCAAGTCCGAGATCCACAAGCTCCTGCGCGCCCTGGCGGCCCAGGGCTACGCCGTGATGGTGATCTCCTCCGAGATGCCCGAGGTGCTGCACGTCTCCGACCGCATCGTCGCCATGTACGCTGGCCGCATCATGCGCACCTTCGGCGCCGAGGAGGTGACGGAGGAGAAGCTGATCCAGGTGATCTCGGGGATCGAGGCGGACAGCGCGGCCTGAGGCGGGGCGCGGGCTCGGTCCAGCCCCCCTGCCTCAGCCCGCCTCCGCGCGCTTTCGTAGCCGGGCCGGGCGGATCCGCAGGAACCAGATGAACATGGCCGTCATCAGCAGGAACACGAGGCTTCCCGGGCTGCGCAGGAAGATCGTGGGGTCGCCCTCAGAGACGATGAGAGAGCGGCGCAGGAACTCCTCCAGATAGGGGCCGAGGATCACCCCCATGAGGGCCGGCACGACCGGGTAGGAGAAGGTCCTCAGCAGGAAGGCCAGGACGCCGATCGCGAGGGCCATCCACATCTGGAAGAAGGAGAAGGAGGAGGCGAAGACGCCGACCATGGAGATCATGCCGATGAAGGCATAGAGCAGGCCGCGGTTGATCTGCGAGAGGCGCAGGTAGAGCGGCCCGAAGGCCAGCACGGAGAGAAAGACAAAGATCGCCGAGACAAATAGCGCGGCGAACATCGGCGCGATGGTGACGAAGTTCTCTCCCAGGAGCGCCGGGCCAGGCACCAGACCGTGGATCAGCAGCACGCCAAAGATGATCGCCGTGACGGCGTCGCCGGGGATGCCCATAGTCAGGAGCGGGATGACCGCGCCGCCGCACATGCCGTTGTTGGCGGATTCGGAGGCGGCCAGTCCCTCGTAGGAGCCATGGCCGAACTTGTCGGGGGCACGGGAGGCGCGCTTGGCCTCCGCGTAGGCGATGAAGGAGGCCATGGAGGCGCCGCCGCCGGGGAGCATGCCGATCAGCACGCCGATGGTCGAGCTTTTGGCGTAGGTCAGGAAGCCGATCTCCTTGATCAGCTTCCGGTCGGGCAGGAAGTCCCTGCGCTTCGGGCGAGTAACCTTGGCGACCGTCTGGGCCTGGGCCAGCCTTGTGGGCACGCCGGCCTGGGCAATCAGCTCGCAGGTGGCGAAGAGGCCGATGACGGCGGGCAGCAGGCCGATGCCCTCGATCAGGTGGTAGCTGTCGAAGTCGAACCGGCCGAGCGGCACCATCGGGTCGATCCCGACGGTCGAGATCATCAGGCCGATGACCATGGCGAGGGTGGCTTTGAGGAGCGACCCGGAGGCCACGATGGTGACGGTCACCACCGCCAGGAGCACCAGGGAGAACTTGTCGGGCGTCTGGAAGAGCAGCGCCAGGGCGCTGATCGGCTGGGCGAGGGCGATCAGGACGACAACTCCGACAAGGCCGCCGATCGTGGAGGAAAAGGCACTGACGCCAAGCGCCTGGGTGCCCTGGCCGCTCTTCATCAGGGCGTGCCCGTCCAGCGTGGTGATGGCGCCGGAGGGGGCGCCGGGAATGTTCAGGGTAATGCCGGTGATGGAACCCGCGTAGATGCCGGCCATGTAGATGGCCGCCACCATCACCAGCGCGTCCTTCACCTCCATGCCGAAGGTGAAGGGCAGGAGCAGGGCGATGGCCAGGGTCGCCGTCAGGCCGGGGATCGCCCCGAAGGCCAGGCCCAGCAGAAAGCCCGCGATCAGATGCAGGAAGGTGCCGGGGCTGGCGAGGGTGAGAAATCCGTCGAGGACCTGGCCTGACATGTCAGAGCTCCCAGATTGGAAGGTAGAGATCGAAGAGCTTCACGAAGAAGAGCCAGCCCGACAGGGTGATGCCGAGGGCCGTCGCCAGCGCCTTGAGCGCGGACCCGAGCCACTGGCGGCTGCTCTCGTAGTTGAAGAACAGCGCGATCAGGAAGGTGTAGCCCAGGGTCGCGACGGCGTAGCCGGTGTAGACGAAGGCGAGGATGTAGAGGACGGTCAGCGTGATCGCCAGGATCGGCCCCAGAACCTCCACACGGAGGAGGGCGCCTGCGCCGCGCGGTGCGCTCTCGGAGAGGCTATCGCGGAGGTCGGAGAGGATGATTGCGGCGATGCAGAGGTAGGCGAGGGCGCAGAGGATCATCGGGAAGAAGGCGGGGCCCGGTTCGCCGTTGGCGAAGGGCAGCTCCATCTGGGCGATCTGGCTCGCGTAGATGCTGTTCAGGATCGCTAGGCCGCAGGCAAAGACAATCTGGCCGGTCAGTATCTTGGGCATCGCTTCACTCCGCGGGGGCGCCGGGCCCTTGCCCGGCGCGGTCGGACGGGGGCCGGGGCAGGGCCCCGGCCCGCCGGATCACTTCTTCTTCTCGAGCACGCCGTCGGCGACCAGCTTGTCCATCAGGGAGAAGGCCTTATCCTGGGACGCGGCGATGTAGGCGCGGGTTTCCTCGCCTGACATCCAGACGGCGCCCATACCGGTCTCCTTGGCCTTCTCGGCAAAGGCAGGGTTCTCGAAAACATCGGAGAAGGCCTGCTCGAGCGTGGCACGCTGCGCGCTGTCGACGGCGGCCTGGGTGGCGATCAGCCGGAAGCTGCCCCAGACGACGTCATAGCCGGATTCCTTGAAGGTGGGCACGTCGGGGAAGTTCGGGTCGCGCTCGCTGGACATCATCGCCAGCACCCGGGCCTGGCCCGATTCCACGGCGGAGTAGGCCGCCGAGACGCTTGTGGCCGCGGCCTGGGTTTCACCCGAGAGAAGCGCCTCGCGCTGCGGGCCGGAGCCCTTGGGGTAGGGGACGTGCAGAAACTCGACCCCGGCCTGCTGTTCGAAGTCGAGAACCGGCAGGTGCCAGACGCCGCCGGTGCCCACGTTGGAGATCTTGATCGTGCCCGGCGCTTCCTTGGCGGCGGCAACCATCTCGTCCAGCGTCTGCCAGGGCGCATCGGCGCGGACCACGATGGCGGTGGGGTGCACCGTGACGGAGCCGAGATAGGCCAGCTCTTCGGTGTCGTAGCCCGGCACCAGCTCGTAGTAGGGCACGGTGATGACGCTGTCCCAGGTCAGGGAACCGATGGTGTAGCCGTCGGGGCGCGATTTCATCAGCCGCAGGGTGCCCACGCCGCTCTGGGCGCCGGTCACGTTCTGGGTGTTGATGCCGACGCCCAGTTCCTCTTCCGCGAAGCTCATGAAGGTGCGCATGACCGTGTCGGTGCCGCCCCCGGCGCTCCAGGGCATGACGTGCATGATGTCCTTTTCGGGATAGCCGTCCGCCCAGGCGGCGGTGCCGAGACCGGCGGCAAGGGCCGCGGTGGCCAGGATGGTCCTTAGCGAAGTCTTCATGATCATTCTCCTCTCAAATGGAACTCTGAATGGGCTGTCTTGGGGTGGGGATCAGGCGAAGTAGGGAAGTTTCTTCTTTCTCGCGACATCGACCCAGGGGGGCACGAAGGGGATGATCTTGTCCTGCGAGGGGACCATCATTTCGATGAAGTTCGCGCCCGGATTGCTGATGGCGTGGGCCAGGGTTTCCTCGATCTGGTCGGCGGAGGTGATGCGCGCGGTCTCGAACCCGAAGCCCTCGGCGACCTTCACGTAGTCGACCCCGCCGAAGTCCGTCGTCCAGGGCGCATCGACATCGTCGAGTAGGATCGCTTCGGCGCGGATCCAGCCGTAGTTGTCGTTGCGGGTGAGGATCACGGTGACGTTCTTGCCGCTGCGCTTAATGGTCTCGAAATCCCCCAGGACAAAGGCGATGGACCCGTCGCCGGTGAAGGAGATCACCGGCCCCTCCTGGGCGTAGGAGGCGCCGAGCCCAGCCGGGACGGAGTAGCCCAGGGCGCCCATGGAGTAGTTGGTGAGGTAGCGCCGCCCCGCTTCGCGCACCGACAGGAGCGCCGAGGGATAGATCGCGCTGACGCCGGGTTCGGCGGTGACGATGGCATTGGCGGGGAGAAGCCTGTCCAGCGCCTCGGTCAGCTTCACCGGGGAGACCGTGCCCTCGGGCATGGGGATGTTGGATTTGAAGACGGCATCGAGGGCCGTCTGCTTCATGCTGGTCAGATCAAGCGGTGCGCGCGTCAGGTCGGGGTGGTCCTGGCGGATGACCTCGGCCATGTACTCCAGGCTGGCGCGGGCGTCGCCCACCATACCCACCTTGAGTGGATAGTTGTTGCCCACGTGGGCCTCGGCGATGTCCAGGTGCATGAAGGTCGTGCGCTCGGGATCGCCGTAAAGCTTCCAATGGTTGGTGCCGCTCGAATCCGTGTTGGAGCCGACGAAGAAGACGCAGTCGGCCTCCTTCACGTAGCGGTTGGCATAGTCCATCCCGCCCCGCGCACCGATGACCCGCAGGGACAGGGGGTGGGTCTCGGGGATCGTGCCCTTGCCCGGCGTCGTCGTGCCCACGGGGATCTGGAGCAGCTCGGCCAGGGCCAGCACCGCGTCCGTCGCCTGCGAGATGAGCGCGCCCTGGCCGCAGATGATGACGGGCTTCTCCGCCGCCAGCAGGGCCGCCACGGCCTTGCGGATCTTGCCGTGATCGGCCACGGGCCGGTGGGCAGGGTAGGCGCTGTATTCCTCCTCGGCGTAGAGATCGTGGATCTCCGCCTCCTCGTGGAAGACATTGATCGGCACCCGCACATGGACCGGGGCCGGGCGCCCGGAGGTGGCCACGCGGAAGGCCCGGCGCAGCAGGTGCGGAATGTCCCGCACGTTCGTCAGGTAGAAGGATTCCTTGCAGATGCTGGCATACATCGCCGTCTGATCGACGCCGGTAAGGCCGTGCTTCTTGTCCTGGTTCACCGGAATGTCGGAGCTGAAGTAGATGACCGGCACGGAGGAGAGGTAGGCCTCGGTGATCCCCGGGGTGCAGTGGGTCACGCCGGGGCTGGGCGCTTCTAGCACGGCGGGGCGCCCGGTGACCTTGGCATAGGCCTCGGCGGCATAGGAGGCGGTACGCTCGTCGCGGGTCAGGACGTATTCGATGTCCGAGGATTTCTGCCACTCCTTGTACCAGCCGATCGTGGTCTCGCCGGGCAGCCCGAAGACGTGGCGAACGCCGTGGAGTTCAAGCATCCGCAGAATGACCGCCGCCCCGTTCATCTTCATCCGATCCTGTCCTTCACGTCGTGTATGCCAAATTGTATACAGACCGAAACACAGGTTAGAATGCAAATCAATTGATTTCTTGTCGGGATGGTTCTAGCTTCACCCGAAAGCCGTCTAGAAGTGGAACGCTCGCGCGATGCAGACCAGTCCAGCCACCGTCGAGCGTACCTATCTCAAGCTCAAGGAGATGGCGGTCAATTTCGACTTCAAGCCCGACACGAGGCTCAACGAAACGGAGCTTGCCAGGCGTCTGGAAACCAGCCGCACCCCGCTGAGGGAGGCGCTCAACCGCCTGGTGGCGGAGGGCTTTTTCACCTTCCGCAGTGGCAAGGGGTTCTTCTGCCGGTCCCTGAAACCGGCCGGCATCATGCACCTCTACGAGGCCCGCGCGGCCATCGAGTGCGAGGCCGCCTCCCTGGCGGCGCGCCGGGCCGATCCGGAAAAGCTCAAGGAACTCGAAGCCTTTCTTGAGCAGTCGCGGGAAAGCTACCGGCCCGGCACACCCCCGACGGAGCTGCTGCGGCTGGACGAGGCCTTCCACATGCGGCTGATCTCCCTCACCGGCAACACCGAGATGATGCGCCTGCTCGGCAACGTGAACGACCGCATCCGCTTTGTCCGCCTGATCGACCTCAAGTCGCTTGGCGAAACGGACGGGCACGAGCGCATCACCACGGCGCCCCACGCGCACATCCTGGCGGCGGTCAAGGAGGGCGACAGCGAAGCGGCGCGGAAGCGGATGGACGACCACATCACCCGGCGACTCGAATCCGTGACGGACAATGTCCGCAACGCCTACGCCGAGCTCTACTCACCGGCCTCCTAGCGGCCGCCAGCACTCTTGGAGACCGCCCCATGTCCCATCCCGTGACGGGCATTGATCACTGCCTCGCCCTGGTCAAGGATCTCGACGCCGCCGAAGCCCAGTTCCGCAGGCTGGGCTTCACCCTCTCCCCGCGCGGGGTTCATTCCAAGGCCAAGGGCTCCGCCAACCACACGATCATGTTTCCCGATGATTACCTGGAGCTTCTCGGCATCCTGGCCCCCACGGAGCTGAACGCCGAGCGGCGGGAGCTGCTCGCGAAAGGGGAGGGCCTGCACCTCATCTCCTGCCGGATCGGGGAGGCGGCCGACGCCGGGGCGCGCCTGGCCCGGCTCGGCCTCGAGACGACGCAACCGGCGGACTTCTCCCGGCCCGTCCAGCGCCCCGACGGGACCGAGATGATCGCCTCCTTCTCCACCCTCTCTTTCATGCCCGACGCGGCGCCCATCGGCGCCGTCTTCATGTGCCAGCACAAGACGCCCGAGGCCGTCTGGCTGCCCGAACTGCTGGAGCATCCCAATGGGGCCTGCGGGCTGGAGACCCTTCTGGCGATCTCGGAACGGCCGAAGGAGAACGCCGAAGGCTTCGCGCGCCTCTGGGCGGCGGGGGCCGTTACGCCCGAAGCGGGCGGCTACGCCGTGACCACAGGCGCCAGGTCCGCCCGCCTCCTGCTGCTGCCGGAAGAGGAGCTGGCCGCGCTCTATCCCGATGCCGATCTGGCGGCGACGCCGAAGGGCGGCTTTGCCGGGCTGAGGATCAGAACGCGGGACATGGCGGCGGCCCGGGCCTGCCTGGCGGCGGCGGGCATCCCTTGCCATGCGCGTGGGGCGGGCCTCTACGTCGCCCCGCAAGAGGCCGCGGGTGTCTTGCTGGAGTTCGTGCCGGCGTGACCCCGTAGCCTGTCCATAGCGCCACCTTGACAACCCGCCCGCGCGCCCCATCTTCCGGCCCAGGATAACAAGTCCGTGAGCATCATGCCCCGCGCCCTTCCCCTTGCCGAGAGTGCCGCCCTGCCGGGCGCGGCGGGGCGCCGCCAAGGAAAGCAGACCCCCCTATGAACGTAGTCGCAGGCCCCGAGGCCCTTGCCCCCGCCCCAGGCCCGGCGGCGGAGATGCCGCAGACCGTCGCTTTCCTGGGCCGGGCCGAAGGCGACTGCGCCCTGATCCGCCGCATCCTGACCCGCGAGAAGATCGAGGCCCGCGAGCTCACCTCTTTAACGGAGCTGGCCGGGCTCGTCGGGAAGGAGTTGCAGGCCGTCGTGGTGACCGAGGCGGCCCTGGCGGGGCCGGGGGGCGAGGCGCTGCAGGAGGCCCTGGCGGCCCAGCCCGCCTGGTCGGATCTGCCCTTCGTCGTCCTGGGGGAGCCCGCGGGCGAGAGCCCCTCGGCGGAGGCCCTGGCCCGGCTCGACGGGCTGCACAGCGCCATCCTGCTTTCGCGTCCCTTGCGCCCCGAGGTCTTTGCCCGGGCCCTGCGCGCGGCCCTCAAGGCGCGTCAGCGTCAGCACGAGGCGCGCGCCCGCATGGCCGAGCTCCAGCTGCGCGACCGCCAGCTCTTCGAGAGCGAGGCGAGCTTCCAGGCCATCGCCAACTCCGTCGACCAGATGATCTGGTCCACCCGGCCCGACGGCTTTCACGACTACTACAACAGCCGCTGGTACGAATATACCGGCGTGCCCGAGGGCTCGACCGACGGGGAGGCCTGGAACGGCATGTTCCACCCCGAGGACCAGGAGCGCGCCTGGGGCGTCTGGCGCCACAGCCTGGAAAGCGGCGACCCCTACGAGATCGAGTACCGGCTGCGCCACCGCACCGGCCAGTACCGCTGGGTCCTGGGCCGGGCCCACCCTGTGCGCGACGCGGGCGGCAAGATCCTGCGCTGGTACGGCACCTGCACCGACATCCACGACATGAAGGTGGCCGAGGAACAGCGTCGCCTGATGCTGGCCGAGATGAACCACCGGGTGAAGAACACCTTGGCCATGGTCCATTCCATCGTCTCCCAGACCCTGCGCCAGGCCGAGAGCGTGGCCGAGGCGCGGGACTCCATCCAGTCGCGCATCACCATGATGTCCCAGGCGCACGACCGGCTGATCAATTCGGCCTGGCTCGATGCCCGCCTGCGCGAGGTGGTGGAGACGGCCCTGGCGCCGCACCAGGACGAGGCGCCGCGCATCGCGCTTGAGGGGCCGGATATGGCGATCGGCGCGCGCCAGGCCCTGGCCCTGACCATGGCCCTGCACGAGCTGGCCACCAACGCGGCCAAGTACGGTGCCCTCTCGGCCCCCGGCGGACGGGTGGAGATCGCCTGGCAGGCACCCGAAGAGGGGCCCTTCCGCCTCACCTGGCGCGAGGCGGGCGGGCCCGAGGTGGCAGCGCCGCGCCGCCGCGGCTTCGGCAGCCGGATGATCGAGCAGGCCCTGGCCGGCTATTTCGGCGGCGAGGTGCGGCTTGAATATCCCAAGAGCGGGCTATTCTTCGAGATGTCGGCGCCGCCCGAGGGCTTGACCGGGTAGGTCATTGCGCGCCAAGTCGTTCAAAGAGTAGCCTTTTACATGACCGGCCCCCAGCAAGACGCCCCTGCCATCCTCGTCGTCGAGGACGAACCGCTGATCCGCATGGAGGCGGTGGACATGATCGAGGAGGCGGGCTTCCGCACCTTCGAGGCCGCCTCCGCGGCCCAGGCGCTGAAGGTGCTGGAGCAGGAGGCCGAGATCGCCGTCCTCTTCACCGACGTGGACATGCCCGGCGGCATGAACGGCCTGGCCCTCGCCGCCGAGGTGCGCGACCGCTTCCCGGAGATGGGCATCATCATTGCCTCGGGCATCGTCGATCTGGAGGGCCGCGAAATGCCCCCCGGCTGCCGCTTCTTTCCCAAGCCCTATCCCACCAGCCGCATCACCGCCGCCCTGCGCGAGGTCACCGGCCAGGGCTAGCGCCGCGCCAGAAAGCCATTGCGGCGGGGGGCCAAGGGCGGCCATCTGGCGCCATGGGTCTTAGACGCATCAGCCCTCGCCCGCCCCGCCCCGCGGATGCCCCCCGCATCCGTGAAATCGACGCCGCCGGTCTGGCCACCGGCCATGCCACCTTCCGCGACACAGCGCACGACTGGCAGAGCTTTTCCGCCGCCTACCTGGGGCGCGGCGGGCTGGCCCTGGTGGCCGAGGAGGAGGGGCAGGTGCTGGGCTGGGCCGGGGTCGGCCCGACCTCGCAGCGCGCCGTCTATGCCGGGGTGGGGGAGGTCTCCGTCTACCTTGATCCGTCAAGCCAGGGCGCTGGCCTGGGGCGGCACCTGCTGGGTGGCCTGGTGCGGGCTTCCGAGGCGGCGGGCTACTGGACCCTGGTGGCCCAGATCTTCCCCGAGAACGGCGGTAGCCTGGCGCTGCACGCGGGCCAGGGCTTCCGCACCCTGGGGCGGCGCGAGCGGCTGGGCCGGATGGGCTACGGCCCGCTGGCCGGACAGTGGCGCGATGTCCTCATGCTGGAGCGCCGCAGCACCACCGTGGGATGAGTTTGGGCGGTCTTTTGCCGCTTCCCTGCATCCTTGCGTTGAAAACGCTCGGAGGGGGGAACTCATGGTCTAGCTTGGGGTTAACGCAGCGTAAGTGGTTACTCGGTGAGGATGGAGAGGATCAGGCTTGAGGAGGCTGCAATGGCGAATGCCGTGAAGAAGGTTGTCGAAGCGTTCGAGAAGGAGGGGCTGAAGCATCAGGCCGTCCGATACCTTGAGAAACATCCCCACAGTGCCGAACACCTGACCCTGAACGAACTGCGCGAACAGATCGTCATGCACCCCGACGCCCAGCCGCGCGCCGTCGCGGGCCGCTGAGCATCTGGCTCAGGAGGCCTGGCTGTAGCGGGCCGGGCCGCCCTGGTGGGCGTCGAACCGGCTGGCGATGATGCGGGTCAGGGCACGGCCCTCGGGGCGGATGGCAAAGCCCCCCTCGCGCATATCGAGCAGCTCGCCGAACTCTGCTGACAGGCGCGCCAGGATCGGCGCCAGCAGGGTCTCGGCGGGGGCGGGCAGGCGGCCCAGGTCCAGCGCGAAGTCACACATGATCATTTCGATGGCGCGCCCGCGCAGGCGGTCCTCCGCGCTCAGAAGGTGGCCGCGCGCGCAGGCCAGGGTGCCCTCCGCGATGCGCTGGGCATAGGCCGCCGTGGCGGGGGCG
>Ga0160419_101165_pt1 | contig 11650 bp, 15 predicted proteins | sample CelAP2metagpilot_2_FD_108196 | JGI IMG/M metagenome (GOLD analysis project Ga0160419, IMG submission 108196) | Phycosphere-associated microbial communities from Cellana algal ponds in Kailua-Kona, Hawaii, USA - Cellana AP2-4-25 metagenome pilot ... | reverse complement strand
TCATGCTCATGGAGGCCGTTCAAATAACCTCACTCATACCCTCCCTCCCTCCCTCCCTCCCTCCCTTTCTCCGTCTCTTCAGGCGTCCTCGGTGCCTTCTCCATGTTCCCTCTCCTCGAACGCGACGGCCTGGCTTCACCGTATTGGGCTACCCTGCTGCTGCACAGGTGAGACCAAGAGAAGGAGGGAAGGAGGGAAGGAGGGAGAGAGAGAGAAAAGGAGAGAATAGGTGCTTTTGAAAAAAAATGTGGACATCCCGCACCTGTGAAACCATCCACTGATACGCATCTGCACACCTATGTTACTCACTCACTTACGTTGATGATGAACATATACACACAGCGTCACAAACTACCTCCTTGTCTCTTCCCTTCCCTCCTCCGCCCCGTCCTCCATCCAACCCTCCTCCATCACCTCGCTTCGGGATCGAGTGGAGCGCTTTTGTCGCGCGTCGCCCCAAGCGCGCTTGAAACAGGCTTTTGTGGGAGTACGTAGGGAGGGAGGGAAGGAGGGAAGGAGATATATGGAGGGAAAGAAGGAGAGATTTGAAGTGCTGCATGCTTTTAACCAAATATTTTATCCGACAAGCCTTCCTTCCGTGTTTCTTCTTCCCGTACCAACCACCCCTTCCGTCCTCCGTCCTTACCTCCCTCCTTTTTTAGGCCACCACGCTCATCATGCTCCTCCTCCACCTTCTCGCCGCCTCCCTCCCTCCCCCTCCTCGCTACCCCCACCTATGGCCCCTCCTCTTCTCTGTGTTCTCGGCTGCCTGCTTGGGCGTGTTGCTCCTGTACATGAACATTCGTCAGTGGCTGGTCAGGTGACAAACGGCAGATTTAAAATTCAAAGTAAAACGAACTTCCAAATATCGAAACTGAAGGCTTACACTAGAACGATCCAATTAAAAAAGGTTAAACAAAGCAAAAGAACAAATAAAGCAAGCTTGGGGGACCGTGAAAGGAAAAGCCCAGTTTCCACGGACCACGGAGGCACAAAGGCAAAAGGCTGTTTGTTTCGAGCGCGTTGTTTCAGTGGAATTGCAATTTCGGGGTGGGTATTGTTCAGATTCTTGCACTCTCATCTTCCATGCCTTTCTCTGTTTTGTTCTTTGACCTTCAACAACCCCTATCTGTCTGTCTTGCTTCCACAACCTCTATCGATCTGTTTTCTTTCTTTTTCCACAACTCGCAAACGACCAAACGCCCCAAAAGTCATCCGTCTCCATTTCTCTTACTCTGATCGTCTCAGACACATTCAGTTGCGGTCAGTCTCGCCGTCCCTCCATTTCGTCTCGTGCAGGCAACACGCGCTTAACACCGATCATGACACACGGACATTTATACATTACACATGACGTCCAGCGCGCGAAACAACGCGTTTGATCCAGGTCCCGGTGCTAGGAGGTAGACCGTTTCAGTTCGCCGCGTCCTTAAGAAGGCCGACGTACAAGCCATCCTTCTTCAACTTACTCTGAGGATGGCAAGGGGGGAGGAAGGAAAAAAGGAAAAGAGGGGGAAAGAGAATGGAGGTTAGATAAGGTGGTTACGGATGGAGGGGCATGTATCATAAATGTTCCAAGGCAGATATTTTGTCTACTTTTTCTCCTCCCTTCCCTGTTTCCGCCCGCTCTCCCTCTTTTTCTCTCACGGCCAAGAAAATGGTGCCCTCGCAAACGTAATTCATGCGACAGGAGCGTTTGAATCCCTCCAGAGGAAAGAACCACCCTCCATACTCCACTGACAGCCTGTCAAGAGGAATACGTGTGAGCGTGGATATCTCCCGAATAACAATGTGGGCAGGCTGAGTGATGTCGATGGTTAGGGGAAGGGGCTTCTTCTTGTGGGGATGGTCCTGAGGGGAAGAGAGGGAGGGAAGAAGGATGAGGAAGGGAACACTGCAATAAGAAATTAGAGAGAAGGTTGCTTACTGCGATAAGGACGTAGACGGTGACCATTTTGTCTTTCTTCCTGATTGGGGTGACAGGATCGTTTCCGAGATCGCGAGAAGTGGGAGTTGTGGGGCTTGTTTCATTCTTCTTGTCAGTCTGCTTATCGTTGGTCGTGGTCTGGCTGGTGGCCTGGGAGGCCGTCTTGGAGCTGCCTTGGCTGTCAGGAGGAGTGAGGATGAAAGGAGGGGGAACAGTGAGGACGGAAACATTGAGGGGGGAGAGGGGGAAGAAGGAGGAGGAGGACGAGGACGATGAAGAGTACGAGAAGGAGGCAGGAAGGTGGAAGCAAGGGAGGTAAGAATGATGAGGGGGAGGGAAGATGAAAGTGAGCACATAATGACAGCATGCCCTGCGATGCATGTACGTTCTTAAAAGTGGAATAGAGGCAGGCAGAGTTGTGTGTGTGCACACGTGCGGCTCTCTACATGGAGAGTAGGGGCACGGAGTGGGGGTGATGGGGGTGGTTGGAGACTAAGAACGAGGCCTCGTATTCCAACAGCAATACACAGAAAATAGAAGACACGCACTTACCTTGTCATATTTTCGAAAATTGTGAAAGCGATGGTGGTGACGATTAGGGGCGTCACGGTGTCTTTGTGTGGTGGAGTTTGTGATGGAATACTTGAGCAGGGAGGTGGGGTGGTACGAAAAAGTCCGGTATACGATCTGTGAAAAAGGAGCCACCGATGCATATGCGCCCTCAGTGTCTGGACGAGGGGCATAGTATCAATGGCGAGCGTTTTGTGCGTGGGATGCTCGCGCATGGGGACAGGAGATGTCCTAAAACGAAGTGTGAAAGTTAGGGGACGTAAAGCTCCAGACTCTCATCCTCGATCTGTGCATTGCAAATTGTGTCCTTGGCTGGCAAGACCCGGCCTATTGCCAGAGGCCTAGCTTGTGGTCAGCGAGCTGCTGCTTGAGCACGTTGTGTTGAACGATGAGTGGTGTTTGTTGATGAAATTCATCTGGGCGAAAGCGAAGAGTAGGGCCGTACGGACTGTACAGCAAGTTATATAAGTTTTTTGTTCTTTTTAATCTCGGAGGTTTTAACCCCCATCACGTGAATGCTACCGACATGATGGCATCTACTTCTATCATATCATGACCACCAAAATAAGCCCGCCCCGCTTGACGGGGTAGCTGCCGGCATCAGGCCACTGGCGTTTTCGCGGGACGATGACGCCATCCCGCTCTAAACAAGCTGCTCCTTTGGCTGCCGGTCATCCCGCGACAACGAGTGGGACGGATGCCGGCAGCTATCCCGTCACGCGGGGCGGGCTCATTTTGGTGCTCATAATATGACAGAAGTAGACGCCATAATGCCGGTGGCAACTCACGTGATGGTAGTTAGGGTCGAGCTGTTTAGATCAACTTTAATTTTGGTGGTAGAGGAGGCGACCACATCCGTCGTGTTCATCGGGCATCTCCATGCGAAGGGCAGAGTGGCTGAGCAGGATGACGGAAGCGTACATGGAGATGGTGAGTTTACCGAGTATCAGAAGGAAAAGAGAAAAGGAGGAAAGGAATATCGTTATCATAATATATTATTATTATTATATTATATGATTTTATATAGATTAGGAACAAATGCTACACAGACGAAGAAAAGGGACAAAAGAGATTAGGATAAGAGTATGCGAAGATTTGGGGGAGAAATTTGGGTGTTCCCAGCGAATCAAGCGTTCAACTGATACTTTGTTTAGATCATAGACGTGACATCAGCTAGCTTTATTAAAATAAGCCACACGAAGGGACGATTTTAATCTTTCACAACCCTGCGCTTGGGGGAGCAGTACATGCCCAAAAGCGGGCAACGGCCATGATGGGGCGTAGTTCAATCAAGTTACAACAAGAGTTTTTTTTGCAACCTTTCCAGCTGCATTTATATGCCTACAAGCACAATGAATTTCCCATAGAGGTTTGTTAAAGTGAAGCGACGCACATTCGTGAGGCGGCATGTCGAGTTGAAGAAGGTGCTGCCGCTGCTCGTCTTCTGCAGGCCTGCTGCCGGCCCCTCCCAAATGAGTCCGCAGCTGGTCATCGCACCTCTCCTCATCTTGACTATTATTGTGCCTGTGAACAGTGAGAAATGTGTATAACACTCTGACTTGATATTGAGAAAGAAGCGGGCAGTCTCATGTGGGCAGCGGGACCATTTCGTGCCGGCCAAACAGGTTCGGGTTCTCCAGAGCACCTCTCGTCGGCGCCATAGATGTAGCGCCGTGTTTTGTTGATAATCTGTTGATTGATGAAAACGAAGAGGCGAAGAAGGAGCAGCTGCTGAGCTGAGCAGGCGGGAGGAGCGAACGCTGGGTTCGCGCCGGGAGATCATCGCTCGGCTCTGATCGTCAAAACTCGTTTGAAGACCTGCGGCCATAAACGACGATAAAAACCGTTTCACTTTTCAGCGGCAGTTGGAGCAGACCGCAATCAAGTAAACTTCCGTGCTGCTGCTGCGCGAGCTTTTTATAGACATGGGGCACATGCTTTTTTGGATCTTCGCCGTTCTTCTCACATCTCCCACCAATTTTCACCTTGTTAAAGGTGGGGTAGCCAACCACAGGGCTTTCACCGAGGACCGATCGGAGGCAGCCGCGTCTATTGCACGTCGCCCCCTGCGCCGTGGATCAAAACAGACTGGTGATAGGAGATCCCCCAATACACTCACATAGCACGCAGATTTTAGCTTTTTGATTACACTTATTACCTGGCCTACAAGGCCAAGGCCATATAAGGTCTGCATTACACTGACCCACCACCTCTGGTCCGTCCTTGATCTGTACGGAGGGCCACCATGAAAAGAGATAGGGTTATCATATCGTCCTCCTCCTTCCACTCTACGTCCTCTTCCCGACCTTCGCCCATATCGTCATCGCCGTTGAGGCTCCTTCGGTCAACACGGAAGAAATGGGGTCTCATGCTGTCCACGGTGGCCATCCTAGGGCTTCTCACCGTGGGGGATTTAATGGCACTACCCTCCTTGACGAAGGAGGCGGTCGAAATCACTGAGGCGTCGCTCAATGTGCTTCATGTACGTTAAGATGAAAGGGAAGGACTAAAAAGATAAAGGGAGGAGGGATGCGGGGAGGGATGGAGGAAGTGCAGGGACAAGAAGGAAGGGACATGGGGTTATACTTACACATATTTAACCTATGACTTCCGAGCTCACCGCACGTCATTTCTATCCTTCGTTTCCATCGTGTTATTCAGTCCATCCCTGACAGCCAACGGGATTTTTCGTACGCCAACTACGATGACAACCCACTGCTCAAGGGCGTCGAAATGCGGTGAGGGGCAGGGAGGGAGGAAAGGAGAAAGGGAGGGAGTAATGAGGTCTTCCGTCCTTGTATTTTCATATTAATTCTGTCCTTCTCAATACATTTAATTCTGCATCTCTCCCTCCCTTCCTTCCTTCCTCCTTCCCTCCCTTTCCTCCAGCCCTGTGGCCAAGGCCTCCTCCGCTTCCCTGGCCAACAGCAGCGTACTCCTCGCCCTCAGCCCTTCCTCTCCCCTCATTGCCATCTACGACAACACCACCTGCATGTACGGCGGCGTCCTTACTACTCATGGCTGTGTCTGTGGGCGACGGACTGCGGGCTACCGATGTGAAGAGCTCCTGGTACGTCCTCCCTCCTTCTCTCCTTCCCTCCCTCCTTCCCTCCCCCTCTCCCTTTGGAGCGCCCGCTAATTCTCTGCTCCCGTTTGTTCTTCCCTCCCTCCCCCTTTCCCTCCCTCCCTACCGTAGGTCCCTGAGGCAGAGATCAAGAAACAGCAAATGTGTGGAAAGACGTGCTGGGCCGGATATGTTTGGTACAACACGCTGGGATTCAAGGTAGGGAGGGAGGGAGGGAGGGAGGGAGAGAGGGAAGGAGATGATGAGTGGAAGGGGTGTAAGTGGTCGAGGACTGCGTATTTTAGGGGCGGGGATGAGTGGGTATCATAACTATTACCTTTTCTTAAAATATTATTATTTTTTTAAATTATGATTACTTTATTTAATATGTTTACGATGGGGATTGACCGTTGGTAAAATCTGCGGGTACGCACCACCAGGGGTGCAAGATGTCTCACTCTTGCTCCTTCCATTCCGTCTTCCATCCCTCCCTCCCTCTTGATTAGTACACAAATATTCCTCCCGAGGAAGAAGAAATTTGGCAGAAAGTGAAGAATTTTCTGGCTTGGTCTCACGGGGGAGTGCTGCGGCAAGTGCCGCACCAGGAGGAAGCTGTGGCACGGGTAGGGAGAGAGGGAGGGAAGCAGGGAGAGAGGGAGGGAGAAAGGGAGGGATGGAGGGAGGGAGGGAGGTATCTTTCTGGCTTAGGATCATGGTGGACTCTTTCGTAGCAAGGGGAGGAAAGGAGGGGAGGAAGAGAAGGAGGCGTCTTTGAAGGGGAGCTGTAAGACGGCTCTCTCACTTTCTTTCCCCCTCCCTCCCTCCCTCCCTCCTTCCTTAGCTCGATCCCGTCGTCGAAGAGTGGTTGGAGGCCCTGGGACCCTTTACGTTCGCCGACAGGAAGATGATTGACACGTGGCGCTCGTACAGGCACAAGGAGCTGGACAAGGTGGAGGCACGGCACTTGGTACGTCTCTCCCTCTCTCCTTTCCTCCCTCCCTTCCTCAGTCCCTTCCTCCCTCTTTCCTTTGAGGCAAGGCCTCTCGTCTTTCTGACCCCCCCCCTCCGAAGCTTTCCCTCCATTTCTCCCGACTGCCTTTCAATCGATGTTGCCACCTCCCTTCCCACCCCATCCCATCCCAGTCCTTCCCACCCCATCACTTTGATCGCCCCGAGCTTGCAGAGTGTGCATTACCTGCAGGACTCATTCCCCTCTGTTCTCCCTCCCTCCCTCCCTCCCTCCCTCCCTCCCCTCCTCTCTCTCTCCCCTCCTCCTTCCCTCCCCTCCTCCCTCAGGCCCGCATCGCCCGGCCGGAAGAGCTCGCCAAAAAGGACAGAGCTCGCCTCTGCTTCGGATTGATCATACACAAGGTTGGAAAGAAGGAAGGGAGGAAGAGAGAGAAGGAGGGTGGGAGGGAGGGAGGAAGGAAGAGACGAGGGTGCCAGGAGTACCACGAGACTCTCCAGAGGACCGTGTGATTCAATCGAACCTACCTACCCCCCTCCCTCCCTCCCTCCCTCCCTCCCTCCCTCCCTCTCCTAGGATGCTGCTCAGTTCGAGGCCCTGTGGCGGGTCATATATCGCCCCCACCATCATTACGTCATCCACATTGACCGTGGCGCCGATCCGAGCCTCAGGGAGGTAAGTCCTCCAGGTCCTCCCTTCCTCCCCTCCTCCGTCCCTCCCTCCCTCTTTCCCGCATTCCAGAGGATGTTTGATTTCCCTCATAAAGCTCGCTGCCTTTCGCCCTCAATCCTTTCCCCTCTCAGCAAATCCTGCAAACAATAGAGGCCACGCCATTCTCCACGCTCCTGGCCGATGCAGAAACGCAGGCGCACATTCCACCCTCCTCCTCTCCCTCCTTCTTCCTCCCCAAAAATGTGTGGGAGAACGTGGACGTGGTGCCGGAGGAGGAGTCGGTGAACGCTTTGTGGGGAGATATCACTCTGGTCTACCTTGAGGTAAAGGGGGAGGAAGGGAGGGAGGGAGGGAGGGAGGGAGGAGTAAGTGCTCATGCATCTATGATTCTGAGCAAGAGAGGGGTTCAAAAACGTGTGAATCGTGGTAATCCCTCCTTTCCTCCCTCCCTCCCTCCCTCCCTCCCTCCCTCCCTCCCCCTTGAAGGCCATCATATGGCTACATGCCTTCCGGCACGAGCACTGGGAATGGGACTACTTTGTTAATTTGTCTGGATCCGACATTCCTATTGTCTCGATCCCTGACATCGAGGTAGGGGGGAACATGCGTACAGCCTTCTTCTTCTTCTTCTAATTGGCGTCCAGAATTGCAAGACTAGACTAACCCACTGCTCTCCGCCTCCTTCCCTGTCCATCACTCCCTCTATCTCTCCCTCCCTCCCTCCCTCCCTCCAGCAATACCTCGGTCTGCGCGCCCCCGGCTCGTTCCTGCACTACCACGCCAATGCGCAGGAATTTAGACAGACGCATATCTTCCCAGAGCGGTCGAGGGAAGGGGAGGTTATTGTCCTGAGTCCATTCCAGGTAAGTGGGGAGGAAGGCATAAAAAGAGAAGGAAGGGGAGGAGGGGTGGAAGGGTGAGACTTTGGTAGGGGACGGAAGGCGGCTAAGAGATGATGGAGGCACAGGGAAGAGAGAGGGGTGGAAGAAAGATGTGGGAAAGGGGCACGGGGCAAAATAATTCAAGACTCCGTGGCTGAGACCGACTGAGTCGTCCTTCTCAGTTCACCATGCCTTGTATTCATTTCACCCGCGGAATCTCCTCTCATCCAATCTCGTCTATATCTGCATTCGTCCTCTCCCTCCCTCCCTCCCTTCCTCTTTCCCTCCTTTTCTGTCGCACGCCCAGGCCGAGATGCCCTCGGGTCGATGGCGGGCTCGACACGGTCAGTCGCGAATCTACGGGTGCACCCAATGGCACATGCTCCATTACACTCTGGCCTACGAGATGGCGATGCATCCCGACGTAAGGAGAGAGAGGGAGAGGGGGGGGAGTGGAAGGGGCAGGAGGAAAGATAACCTTAAGCTGCCTGTTTGGAGCGTGTTTATTTTGCCTTGTATTTTAAGTCATCGTCCACGATACTCACTTCAATCTCCTTCGTATTCATTTGCCTTTCCTTTTTTACCCAGGTCCAAGGGTTGTTGCTGTCCCTTAAAGACACCGGCATCCCTGACGAGTCTTTCTTCGCTACCGCCGCGCTTTGGCTCCAAAGTACTGCCGCAGTGAGTTCTACCAAAGTCTTGCACGCTGGTTTGATTTATCTTCTCCTAATTCGTCCATCTTACACGCCTTTGGCTCATCCCTTATAAATTAAGAAACAGAATAGACCCCAGCTGCCAATCGTCGGCGGGGACATGAAGTATCGCAATGAAGGTATGCAAAAGCCCAACACAGGGAAGGGAAAAAAGGAGATAGGAGACTTTAAAATTCTTTGACACGAGAGAGAATGGCGGACTCACGTCTTTCGGCTCAATACCTTAGCGCACTCTGATTGCACGCCTGCCATGGGAGCTTGTTTGAGTCACATTGTCTGTGATACTTGGATGGCACGGATTTAAGCGCTTTGGGACTTTTCTCCGTTTAATTGTCACTATCTTTTTAACACCCCTTTTTTCTCTCTACCATCATACACAGGATTTCGACGGGATCTTCGCTACGAGGGAGAGAAAGACAAAATTAAACGCCTGGGAACACAAAAGAGCCATTTATGGGCCCGGAAGGCGTACACAGCACATGTAAGTATCAAGAGGAGCGAGAGGGAGGGGGATTCTCTGGAGGAGGAGGAGGAATGGTATTGTTTTCGATTTTTGCGACTATGCTTGATACGGGCTGAATCTGCGCATACGCATTTGTCTCCATGTGTCACTAATTTTATACCAACCAATGCGCAACCATACACCAGGTCACGTGTGACTACACAAATTACATATTGGGGCTGAGCCAAGACTGCTCGCCGTACGAAGGATTGGAAGAAATCTCAGAAATTCAATAGTGATTCCAAAATATTTGAGCCAAAAAGTACAATTGAAAATGAATTTTTGATACCGACTAAAACTGCTTTATAGGATCCTGATGCTGCCTAAGTCATGAGACTAATGGTTGACCTTAGCATTTTTTCGCTGAAATAAATTTCGCTTGTCAATATTGAAGATTAGCAAAACACTTCAAGAATAAGTTTCGTTTCTTCCTTTTCTTTTTCACCCCTCTCTGACGCCGACCCTCGCTGCATCGCACGGTCTCCTCTTTCCGCTCATGCAATGAACAAGACGAACATAATAATAAACGAAACAAGCACCAAAAACGATTTGAAAACCAATGGTCCATTATTAGAAAGCCGGCTGTAGACACCAAGGAGATAATCGCGAGTGCGCGAGACGCGCTCGTGGGCGTCGTCCACGTTGTCTTCGATCCTGAGGAAGAAAGGGAGGGAGGGAGGGAGGGAGGGTTGGGTCTAGGTGAATGGTACGACGAGGACGAGTAACGATAGCTAAAGTGACTTGCTAATCTATTATATAAATCAATTCACTGTCTTCCTCCCCGTCTTCCCTCCCTTCCTCTCTTTCCCTCCGTCCTCACCGCTCTACGAGTTCCCGTTGCTCCGAGATCATGTTAGCCAGACGGTTGAAAATTGAACTAGATGAGGGAGGGAGGGAGGGAGGGAGGGAGGAGAAGTACCCTAGCTCGACGATGTGCGACTCGACGTCTTCGATGGCTTGGGCCCGGGCTTCGAAGTATTCCTGGAGGGAGGGAGGGAGGGAGGAAGGGAGGGAGGAATGAAGGAGAGATGCATAAGCAACCGGGATAGGTGTTTTGTCATGGGAAAGGTGCAACTTCCTTTCCTCCCTTCCTTTCCTCCCTCTGTCCCTTTATCCTTCCCTCACCTGCTCCGGTATCAACAGCTGCTGCTGTTGCTGCTGAGTCACTTGCAGGAAACCTCCCTCCTGCTGCTGCTGCTGCTGCTGCTGCTGCCCACCGTAAACTGCCCATCCCCCTCCTCCTGCCGCGTCTTGCACAGATGCGGGGCGGGGCAAGGCCAAGGAGGAGGAGGAGGAGGAGGAGGTGGGGGAGGAGGAGGAAGTAGTGGTGGAGGGGGAGGAAGAGGAAGGGAAGGAGGGAGGGGGAGGAGGAGGCATGTGCATGGGCCGATAGACGGTCGGTTTGCCTGCAGGGAGCGAGGAAGAGAGGGGGGATAAGAGGAATGAAGGGAGGGAGGAAGAAATAATAGCGTAATTGGTCGAGGGGTGAGAACGGACATTTCCCAAGATGACCACATCCCTCCGTCCGTCCGTCCCTCCCTTCCTCCCTCCCTCCCTCCCTCCCTCCCTGCCTGCTTACCTAGGACCAGGGCATTTTCGTTTGTCCTTGCCCCGTACTGGCCCCGCCGGTCGAACTGCTCTTTGACATTAGAAGAACGCTGCTGGAGGAGGGTCTTGGGCGAGGAAGGGAGGGAGGGACGGGGGGAAGGGGGGAGGATGAGTGTTGATTCAGCCGGGTCGATTGATGTTTAAGATGTTTGAAGAGCGGTAGAGAGGGAGGGAGGCAAATGAGAAGGGAGAGAAGGAGGGAGGCAAATGGTGAGGGAGAAAGGCTAATCAAACGGCTGTCTTGGTCGAATCGGCCATCCCCCCCTTCCCTCCCTCCCTCCCTCCCTCCCTCCCTCCCTCCCTCCCTCCCTCCCTCCCTTCCTACCTTAAAGGTCTTGGTCGCATCCGCCAGATCGGTCCTCAACGTGCCTACCACGTGCTGCGAATGGCTGGAGGGAGGGAGGAAGAGAGGGAGGGAGGGAGGGAGGGAGGGGTCAAACGTAACTACCGTAATGATGAGCAAGAGATCCCCTTTTCTCTCTCTTTCTCTCTTCCTCCCTCCCTCCCTCCCTCCCTCCCTCCCTCCCTCCCTCCCTCCTTGCCTGGTCAGTTGCTGGGCCTGCGTCCCCGAGCGGTATTTGAAGTCATCAACATTTCTCTGTGAAAGAGGGAGGGAGGGAGAGAGAAAGGGAGGGAGGGAGGGAGGAAGAGAGGAAGGATAGGCAGAGGAAATGAAAGGAGATGAGCATTCAACGAACGGAGCGAGGGAGGGAGGGAGGGAGGGAGGGAGGGAGGGAGGGATAGAT
>Ga0160419_101161_pt1 | contig 11686 bp, 14 predicted proteins | sample CelAP2metagpilot_2_FD_108196 | JGI IMG/M metagenome (GOLD analysis project Ga0160419, IMG submission 108196) | Phycosphere-associated microbial communities from Cellana algal ponds in Kailua-Kona, Hawaii, USA - Cellana AP2-4-25 metagenome pilot ... | reverse complement strand
GCCGTGAGAGGGGTCCCGCAGGATGGATGTGGTTTCGGCAGTACCGACCTTCTGATCCCGGGCCGCGCCAGTGGCTATGCGGAAAAATCAGTTGCTCGCGCTGGCATTGCCAACGCTCTCCCCGATCAGGCTCATCTCCGGGCCATTGGCTTCTCCGGCCATGTTCAGCAGCTCAAGCCCATTTGTGATTGCGCCGATGGGCGATATAAGGTCGTGGCAGATACGGCTGCCGATCAGAACGGCAATGCTGGTGTTATCGTGACTCATTGATCTACTCGCTTAAGAAGGGCACCTCATGGATGATCTGAATGCGATCCTGACGCCAGGCATGCTGGTGCAGCATCCCGACTGCCCGGAATGGGGCACGGGTCAGGTTCAAAGTAATATCGGGGGAAAGGTGACGGTGAATTTCCGCGATGAGGGTAAGATCGTCATCGACAGCTTTCGTGTGGGGCTTATACCGGTCTTTGATGGGAAAACATCCTTATCCTAATCCTCACACGCGAAGACCATACGCCAATTCTACCCGAGGGCGATAGTGCCTAATTCGCACATCTTTTGCAGGTATTGCCCTTTGCGGCGCTGGTCCTTATGTGGCTTTGACAGACCTCCGGGAGGGGTGGCATGCAAATGTCCCTGATGGCCACAGTTGATCTTGACGTGCGACTTGCGCAGGACGCCGCGGACCTACGCGCCGCGCAGCGTCTTCGGTATGATGTCTTTGTCCAGGAACTTGGCGGCGACGGCCCGCTTGTTGATCACGTCAACCGGGTGGAGCGGGATCGGTTCGATCCGTTTGTCGATCACCTGATCGCCTTTGACGGCCCCCGCGCAGTGGGCGTCTACCGGCTGATGCGCGCCGATCAGGCCGAGGCCGCAGGAGGGTTCTATTCTGACGGTGAATATGACCTTGCGCGCCTGTTGTCATCGGGGCGCAGGGTGCTGGAACTGGGGCGGTCCTGCCTGCATCCTGACTATCGCGGGGGCATGGCGATGCACCAGCTCTGGAGTGCATTGGCCCACTACATCGAACGCCACCGGATCGAGGTGCTTTTTGGCGTGGCGAGCTTTCACGGCACGGATGTGACAGCGCTGGCCCCGTCGCTGTCCCTGCTGCACCACCGCCACCTTGCGGCGCCTGAGATCAGGGTCAAGGCACGTCCAAAGTCCTTTCATCGCATGGACTTGTTGGATGAAGCTGAAGTTGACCGCAGGGCCGCGATGCGGGCGATCCCCAGTCTGATCAAAGCCTACCTGCGCCTGGGCGGAACCGTTGGAGAGGGGGCGTTTGTGGATCACCAATTCAACACGACGGATGTCTGTCTGATCCTTGATACCGCGCAGATGAACGACCGGCAAAAGCGCATCTACGACAAGGACCGGGGATGAGCACGCCCTGGTGGAATTCCGACGTCCCGTTCGAATTCCCACGCGTCACGGCCGCGGGGATGCTGCGCACGCTCCTCAAGGGGGCGGCGCTGATCCTGCTGGTGTTTGGCGGGCTGGCGGTGCTGCTGGTGCTGCGCCTGATAGAGCGGCCCCTCTACGGGCAGCGCAGACCGATCACGCCATATCTCACCGTTTCTGTGTGCTGGTTGTCCATGCGGATCATAGGGTTACGTCACGTTGTTCATGGCGCCCCCATGCAAGGGCAGGGGGCGATTGTGGCCAATCACTCAAGCTGGATGGACGTTTTCGTGCTGAACGCCACCAAGCGGATCTACTTTGTGGCAAAGTCCGAAGTGGCGGGCTGGCCCGGCATTGGCTGGCTGGCACGGGCAACGGGCACCGTGTTCATCGCCCGCGACCGAAAGCAGGCGCAGGTGCAGACCAAGGTGTTCCAGCAGCGGTTGCTCGCAGGGCATAAACTCTTGTTCTTCCCGGAAGGTACCAGCACCGATGGGCGGCAGGTTTTACCATTCAAATCAACGCTTTTTCAGGCGTTCTTTGCGCCGGAATTGCGCGATACCCTTCAGGTGCAACCCGTTTCCATCAGCTTTCATGCGCCCGAAGGCGCAGACCCCCGATACTATGGCTGGTGGGGAGATATGAGCTTTGGCGGGTCGCTGCCCACGCTGTTGTCGCCTGCACGCCATGGATGGGTTGAAGTGACCTACCACCCGCCTTTGAAGGTCGCTGATTTCGCGAACCGCAAGGCGCTGGCGGAGGCGGCGGAGACGGCTGTCCGCGCTGGTCATGCGCCCTCACAGATCACGGAATGAAGGCGAAAGCCTCATCCGGGACCGGTCCCATCTCCCCGTCAACGCTCCAGTCCATCAACAGGCATGCGCTGCCTTTGCGCTGGAAATAGGTGGCTTCAAGCGCGTACCAGCCAGCGGATGGCACGTCGACTTCCTGAACACCGGCGGATTCGCAGGGATGCGTTTCATCGAAGTTCGCAATTTCCTGACCGCCGATGGTCATGGCGATGCCGTCATTGCTCCACACATCAAGGGAATAGGTGCCGGGCGCGTCAAACCGGATGAACCCGGTGATCGCGGCGGATACCTTGGTCTCGGCGGTGGATGTCATCGTCATCTCACCCGCTTCGGTATCGAGGTAGGACAGGCCGGGCAGGGGCGGGCCCGGTTCTGCCTCTGCCAGCGCGGCAACAGCGCCTTCAAGCGTCTTCACATTCCCTGTGTAGGAATAGCTGACCGCAAGGCCGGGCGTCAGGCTGCCCGCATCGGGCTGCGGGTCCGCAGGCGACAGGGTCAACACATCGGCAAAGACAGGTGGCGCAAGCAGCACCAATGCTGCCGCGAAAGAGCGGAATATCATGATCAACCTCCCAGACGATCGTTCTTTTTCGTCAAATTCACGCGATATTTGGCTGAGAGTCCATAAAAACGTTAGGGCAGGGCGTTTGCCTGTGCAAATACGCATATTGGTCCTTGCGCGACACGGCACTGCCGGCTAAGGCACCGCTACTTAATCCCGCAGTCGGGGTTGGGCGTATCGGGGCAGACATCCCCATGCGTCCGCCGGTTGGCACCAGATGTGTCATACCCCCGACGAGGCTAAACCGGAAAGGTATAAAGACATGGCTCTTCCTGAGTTCTCCATGCGTCAGCTGCTTGAAGCAGGCGTACACTTCGGCCACCAGACGCAGCGCTGGAACCCACGTATGGGTCCGTTCATCTACGGCGCGCGCAACGGCATCCACATCATGGATCTGACACAGACCGTTCCCCTGCTGGATCAGGCGCTGAACGCGATCCGTGACACCGTCGCCAAGGGCGGCAGCATTCTGTTTGTCGGCACCAAGCGTCAGGCGGCACAGCCCATCGCGGATGCGGCAGAGAAATGCGCACAGTATTATATGAACCACCGCTGGCTTGGTGGCACGCTGACCAACTGGCAGACCGTGTCGCAGTCCATCAACCGCCTCAAGAACATCGACGAGCAGTCCGAGCGTGGCTTCGAAGGCCTGACCAAGAAAGAGCGTCTGGGCATGGAGCGTGACCAGGGCAAACTTCAGGCGTCTCTGGGGGGTATCCGCGAAATGGGCGGCCGTCCTGACCTGATCTTCGTCATCGACGTCAAGAAAGAAGCGCTGGCCGTGGCAGAAGCCAACAAGCTGGGCATCCCGGTTGTGGCTGTGGTTGACACCAACTGCTCCCCCGATGGCATCGACTATATCATTCCGGGCAACGACGACGCGGCCCGTGCGATTGGTCTTTACTGCGATCTGGCCTCCCGCGCGGCATTGGACGGCATGTCCGCTCAGCTGGGCGCGGCAGGTGTTGATCTGGGCGCGATGGAAGAAGCCCCGGTGGAAGAAGCACTGGCGGAAGCCGCAGAAGACGCAGCAGCACCTGCTGAAGCGGCACCTGTGGAAGAAGCAGCGGCTGAAAAAGCCGAAGGCTGATCGCCGTTACGCGATTGAAACGCGATTGAGACCGGGGGCAGGCAGGTCCTGCCCCGGTTGATCTATTCAAGGGCAGGGGCCCTCTGACTACTGATAAAAGGAGCACGTGAGATGGCGATTACAGCATCCATGGTTAAAGAGCTGCGCGACAGCACAGGCGCAGGCATGATGGACGCCAAGAAGGCGTTGACCGAAAACGACGGCGACATGGAAGCCGCCGTTGATTGGCTGCGCACCAAAGGCCTGGCGAAAGCGGCGAAGAAATCCGGCCGCACGGCGGCGGAAGGTCTTGTGGCTGTCGCAGTATCTGGCCGCAAGGGTGTGGCCGTTGAAGTAAACTCAGAAACTGACTTTGTCGGTAAGAACGCTGAGTTTCAGACAATGGTTGCCGGGATCGCAAAAGTTGCGATGAACGCTGCTGACGTGGATGCGCTTCTTTTGTCTGAGATGGACGACAAGACTGTTGAAGCTGTTTTGACCGAAAAGATTGCCAAGATTGGTGAAAACATGTCCGTGCGCCGTATGGCGGCAATCGAAGGTGAGACCGTCGTCTCTTATGTCCACAATGCCGCTGCACCAGATATGGGCAAGATCGGCGTTCTGGTTGCCATGACCGGCGGCGACGAAGCTCTGGGCAAGCAGATCGCGATGCACATCGCCGCCGTAAACCCTGCCTCCCTGTCCGAAGATGATCTCGACCCGGCTGTGGTTGAGAAGGAAAAGCAGGTCCAGATGGACATCGCCCGCGAAAGCGGCAAGCCCGAAGCGGTGATCGAAAAGATGATCGTGGGCCGGATGAAGAAATACATGTCCGAAGTGACCCTGCTGAACCAGGCTTTTGTGGTGAACCCTGACGTCACCGTGGGCGACGCGGCCAAAGAAGCGGGTGCGACCATCACCGGTTTCGTGCGCCTTGAAGTGGGCGAAGGCATCGAAGTGATCAAGGAAGACTTCGCTGCCGAAGTTGCGAAAGCAGCCCAGGGCTAAACGGCCCTCTCCATCACTGAATAGAAACGGGGCGCCCTCCAGTGCGCCCCGTTTCCGTTTCCGCCACATGCGGACACTTGTTAAAACGAAAATGGGCGGACCCGAACCCCCCGGATGGGCCCGCCCATACGCCCCGTCTTACGGGATGCTCTCACATCGGAGCAGGGCGTCTAAACGCTCCGGCCGACGCTGCGGAAAAATACGCGCGCCGGGTCCGGGACCAACAAAGAGCCTTGATATTCCAAGGGTTTGCAGGCCTTTGTTCCTGCGGTCAAACCGTTCATCAGGAACACCGTAACCTTGCGTCATCTGTGACTGAACGGATAGTCAGGGATTCCTTACCTTTGGAATTTTTCAAGGGGAGCTTTGGCGCGTAAACGTCAGATATGACGTTTTTCAGGCGTCCAGAACAAACATCTGATTGGCAAAAGAGGCTTTCAGAACCGCCTGCGCCGTTGTCTCAACGCTCAACGCTTCGCGGGCCAACCGCAGGTGCTTTTCCACCGTGGCAGAGGTCAGCCCCATCAGAACCGCAATGTCCTGCATGGTCTTGCCATCGCCAACCCATTCCAGCGCCTCCCGCTGCCTTTTGGTCAAGGCGCGGCCGGGGTTGCTGTAGGGCAGGGTGAGGATTTTCAGATGCGCGATTTCGTTCATCAGCTGGATGTCCGCACCATGCTCTGCCCAGATCTCATCCACATCTTCCTGAGACAGCCCAGGCCGCGCCGTCAGGGCAATCGCCCCTTTGGAGCGGGCGGAGATCGACTTGAAGCTGACCGTATACCCGGCGGTCACATCCAACTGACGGTTGAATTCAAGCACACGTTCCTCAGCCGGGGTGATCGCGCTTTGCTGCATCATGTCGTTCAACACGGTCCAGCTACAGGCACCATCATGCTGCAAGGCCCAGCGGACCATCGGCGCGTGATAATACATGCCGCCGCCCAGAAATTCGTCCGTGTAGGCGCGGCTGTGATTGGTCAGGATCACAAAGTCTTCGGGATCTCCCAGCGATGTGCCGGACCGGTAGCGGGTGAAGCCATAGAACAATCGGTCAAACCCGTAGCTGTCCATCTTCTCAACATGGTGCTCCCAGAGCTCCTCCAGAGTAGGGCAGCGGGCAATTTGCTGAAGGTATCCGCGCAGGCTCATGGCGCTGCAAGCCGTTCTGCCAGTGCGTCCATTGCCATCAGATATCCCCGTGCCCCAAAGCCACAAACCTGTCCGATCGCCACGCGACTGATGTAGGACGTGTGACGAAAGCTCTCACGGGCGTGGATATTGCTCAAGTGAACTTCGACCATCGGCAGTTCCACGCTTGCCACGGCGTCCATCAGCGCGATGGAGGTATGGGTATAGGCACCGGCATTCAGGATGATCCCGCCATGGGTTCCTTTGGCGCTGTGGATGTGGTCGATCAGCACACCTTCGTGGTTCGATTGGGCAAAGCTGACTTCAACCCCAAGCCGCGCCGCATGGGCGCTGCACATCTCTTCGATGTCAGCCAGCGTGGTAGATCCATAGACTTCGGGCTGCCGGGTGCCCAGCAGGTTGAGGTTTGGACCGTTAAGAATCAGAATAGAGGACATAAATTGCACGCGTTTGGATGCGCATAGATACAAGTGGCTGAGGGATTATGTCCAGTAAATTGGCGGGAGGTGACGTGAGGGGCGCATTCGGGTTTGGACTCTCAAGGGTCGTTGCGACGGTTTCCGCTATCTCAGTTTCATCAGTTCTTCCCTGAACACCTCAGTCGGCGTCCGCCAGCCCAGGCACTTTCTGGGGGTCCCGTTCAAGCGCTCGCAAATCGACTTCATATCTCGATTTGAGAGCGCGGCCACGGGCGCATCGCGTGGAAGATAGCGCCGTGCTCGCTTGTTTAGGTTTTCGACAGAACCCTTTTGCCATGGCGCCTGTGGATCACAAAACCAAGCCTCCGTTCCGATCCCTGGCTTAAGCTTGCGCCATTCCCGGAACTCAAAGCCACGATCGAAGGTGATCGACCGGCGCGCGGTTTGGGGGAGGGGTTCCATCACACCCATCAGCTTGTTTATGAAGTGGGCCGAACTACGGTCGTTGTTGCGGAACAAGACGGCAAAACGGGTCTTGCGCTCAACCAGTGAAGCGACGTTCATCTTGCCCTGAGCGCGCTCGAAGATCATCAGATCACCCTCCCATTCGCCGAAAGTTTCTCGGGTTTTCACGTGCTCAGGACGTTGATGAATGGACCGATCTGGCGGAAATACCTGACCTCTGGGTCTTCTTGTGTATCGCGACCTGCGGTTCTTGCGGCGACTCGGAAGGTGCCGCGCCAATTGTTTGGAACGACCATCCGGGCCGTAAACATAGGCGTAGATCGTCTCGTGGCTCACGCGCACGGATTGGCCTTCAAACTGCAATCGGCCTGCGATCTGTTCAGGCGACCAACCTTCTTTAAGCTGCTCGATCACAGCTTTGCGCAGTCCGGTGAGACGCACGAGCTTGCGACGTCGCGCGCGTCTTTGGGTTGCTGCGCGTTGGGCGACCACGCCGTAATATCCGTTGAGCTCTGGCAATTCCTTGTCGTCGTAGTGATTGCGCTTGATCTCTCGATACACCGTCGAAACATGTCTGCCGATCTCCGCAGCGATTTCCCGCACAGGGACCTTCGCATTCAACATATCTTCTATCGCGCGCCGCTCACGCAGGTTTAGCTCTCTATGCGCCATCTTTCATTCTCCTTGCTTTCCAGCAAGATAGGGGAAATTTCGCAACCCAGTTTAGAATGTGCCCCTTTGGGTATCCACACATCTTATAATCAGTATTATGTAACTAAAGCGTGCACTCAGGCCCCCGAAAACCACATCCAGCCCGTATCTGGACGTGACTGGCACGCAGATCGCAGTCTGGCCCTGCTGGTTAACCCAGCGCGTACCCTGCGCCGCGCACCGTGCGGATCGGATCGTCCCCACCGTACTTCGTCAACGCCTTGCGCAACCGCGCGATGTGCACGTCCACCGTCCGCGTATCCACATAGATGTCGCGGCCCCAGACGTGGTCGAGCAATTGGTCGCGGCTCAGCACCCGGCCGGGTTTCTCCAGCATCGTGACCAGCAAACGGTACTCTGTTGGGCCAAGCTTCAGTTCCGCATCACCGCGTTTTACACGGTGCCGCTCCGGGTCGAGTGTGATGTCACCGAATGTCAGCGCCTTGCCGGATGCCGCAGGCCGTGTCCGGCGCAGCTGTGTGCGCACCCGCGCCATCAGTTCCCGCATCGAGTACGGCTTGACGATGTAGTCGTCTGCACCCGTTTCAAGCCCCCGCACGGTGTCCACTTCTTCGGAACGTGCAGATAACATAATAATGGGAATATGTTTCGTGTCTTCGCGCGTCTTGAGCTGACGACAGACTTCAATCCCGCTCATCAGCGGCATCATCCAGTCGAGGATCACAAGATCCGGCGTGCTCTCTGCCACCAGAAGGATCGCTTCTTCGCCGTTTTCCGCGCGCTGGACGGCCATGCCTTCGGCTTCCAGATTATAGGCCAGAACTTCGCGTTGGGCCGGTTCATCCTCGACCAGCAAAACCGTTGGTTGGGTGATCGACATGACGTTTCAAGCCTTTGATACGTATGATGTTTTGTCAGCCTTCGGCCGGTCTTCTTCGGGGTGCTGGCCGGTCACCAGATAGACCACCTGCTCGGCGATGGAGGTCACCAGATCGCCCATGCGTTCGGTGTTTTTGGCGATGAAATGCAGGTGCATACAGGCGGTGATGTTACGCGGATCTTCCAGCATGAAGGTCAGGAATTCACGGAACAGGGCATTGTACATCTGATCCACATCTTCGTCGCGGTTGATGATGTCCATCGCCAGTTCCGCGTCCCGTTGGATGTAGGCGTCGAGCGCATCTTTCAACATCCCTTCGACCGTCCGCGCCATGCGGCGGATGGAGCCGGCGCTGTCGCTGACGGGCTGCATCTGAGACAGCACACCCGTCCGTTTGGCCATGTTTTTTGCATAGTCGCCAATACGTTCCAGGCTTGCGCTGATCTTGATCACGCTCAGGATCAGGCGCAGATCGATGGCCGTGGGCGCGCGCAAGGCGATGATGCGTGCGGCGCGTTCATTGATCAGGTTCTCAAGGTCGTCAATGGCCTTGTCCCCTGCCCGCACTTTCTCCGCCAGCTCCTCATCGCGGGTTTCGAGCGATTCAGCAGCCATGCGGATGGCGTCTTCGATCATACCGCCCATCTTCATGATCTGGGCCTGAACGCTCTCCAGATCGCGGTCAAAAGCGGATGCAATGTGTTGGTCGTTCATGATTTATCCAATCCGGCCAGTGATATAGCTTTCAGTCCGTGGGTCTTCGGGGGCGGTGAAAATCTTGTCGGTATCGCCAAATTCCACCAGATTGCCGAGGTGGAAAAATGCCGTGCGCTGGCTCACGCGCGCGGCCTGCTGCATGGAGTGTGTGACGATCACGACGGAGTAGTTCTGGCGCAGTTCGTCGATCAACTCCTCCACCTGAGCGGTCGCGATGGGGTCAAGGGCGGAGCATGGTTCGTCCATCAGCAGGACTTCGGGTTCGGTGGCCACGGCACGCGCGATGCACAGACGTTGTTGCTGGCCACCCGACAGCCCCGTGCCCGGTGCCTGCAGGCGATCTTTGACCTCGTCCCAGATCGCGCCACGCTTCAGGGCGCGTTCCACGATGTCGTCCAGATCGGCCTTGTTGCGCGCTAGCCCGTGGATACGCGGGCCATAAGCGACGTTGTCATAGATGGTTTTTGGAAACGGATTGGGCTTTTGAAACACCATCCCCACCTTGGCGCGCAATTGCACCGGGTCGACCTTGCGGTCATAGATGTCTTCACCGTCGATGCGGATGTCACCGGTCACGCGGCATACATCAATTGTGTCGTTCATCCTGTTGATACAGCGCAGAAAAGTGGATTTGCCACAGCCTGACGGGCCGATGAACGCCGTCACTGTCTTGTCTTCGATATCGACGTTGACGTCTTTGATGGCATGGGTGTCGCCATAGTGGACCTGCACATCGCGGGCCGCAATTTTCACGGTGTTCGTCGTCACGTCGTTCTCCCAGCTCCCAGCGTCTTTCATTGTCTCTCTCCTACCAGCGGCGTTCAAAGCGACGCCGCAGCATGACGGCGATGGCGTTCATGGTGATGAGGAAAACCAACAGGATAATGATACCACCCCAGGCGCGTTCGTAAAACGCAGGGTCGGCCCGTTTGGCCCATTCGTAAATCTGCGCAGGCATGGCGGAATTGGGTGACATCAGCCCCTCGCCAATCGTCTCCGGCGCGTTGGAGGCGATGAAGCCGACCATGCCGATCAGCAGCAAAGGTGCGGTTTCCCCAAGCGCCTGTGCCAGACCGATGATCGTGCCGGTCAAAATGCCAGGTGCGGCCAGCGGCAGCACATGATGGAACACCGACTGCATTTTGGAGGCCCCTACCCCCAGTGCCGCATCGCGGATCGACGGCGGCACGGCTTTCAGCGACGCGCGGGTGGAGATGATGATCGTCGGCAGCGTCATCAGCGTCAGCACCAGCCCCCCGACCAATGGGGCGGAGTTCGGCAGGTGCATGTAGTTGATGAAGACTGCCAGCCCGAGGATGCCGAACACGATCGACGGCACGGCGGCGAGGTTCGAAATGTTCACTTCGATGATGTCGGTGATCCAGTTCTTCGGCGCAAATTCCTCAAGATAGATCGACGCGGCCACGCCAATCGGCAGGGCCAGCGCCAGCACCACCAGCATCATGAAGAGCGACCCGATCATCGACACACCCATGCCCGCCGCTTCGGGCCGCTGATCAGACGCATCGGCACCCGTGATAAACGCCAGATTGAACTGCTTTTGCAGGCTGCCATCGGCCACCAGCGCATCCACCAGATCAAGCTGGGCGGCAGAGATGTTCTTGTCATTGGCGATGGAGGCGCGGGTGACCCGCTCTTTGAGATACCCATCCACACGGCTTTGGGCGAGGAACTTGAACTCAACCGTTTCCCCAATCATATCAGGGTTTTCCAGCACGAAGTTGCGCAGATCAGCCGCAGCGCTCTTTGACAGGAGTGCTGCCATTTCCTTTGACTTGAGGTCGGTCTCGAACCCGATCTCCGCCACCTTGGCTTCCAGTGCCGCGCGCATCAGCGGCGCATAGCCAAAGGTGGACACCTTCTTGATGTCCGCCAGATCGCGGTTGCCCTTTTTGTCCAGTTTCTCTTCCAGCAGTTCCACTTCAACAGTCAGAAACGTCTGCTGAAATGCGCCTGCGCCCCGCCCGATGATGGTGGTCAGCAGGATCACCAGCATCAGCAGCCCCATCGCAATGGCGAGGATGCCGTAGGCTTTGAACCGCGCCTCCGCCCGGTTGCGCTTGCGGGTGCGGGCGTCCTGTTCCAGCAGCGATCCCTTGCGGGGGGCCGGACCTGCGCCTGCGTTTTCAATCGGCATGTCGGTCATTCGTACTGCTCCCGATATTTGCGCACGATGTAGAGCGCCAGCACATTCAGCCCCAAGGTCAGGACAAACAGCGTCAGCCCCAGCGCGAAAGCCACCAGCGTCTCAGGCGAGGCAAAGTTGGTGTCTCCGGTCAGCTGGCTGACGATGCGGGTGGTGATCGTGGTCATCGCCTCCAGCGGGTTGGCAGAGAAGCGTGCAATGGCCCCTGCCCCCAGCACCACGATCATCGTCTCCCCAATGGCGCGTGACGCCGCCAGCAGGATCGCCCCCACGATGCCGGGCAATGCGGCAGGCAGGACGACTTGGCGCACGGTTTCTGAATGCGTGGCGCCCAGCCCGAAAGACCCATCGCGCAG
>Ga0160419_101160_pt1 | contig 11689 bp, 10 predicted proteins | sample CelAP2metagpilot_2_FD_108196 | JGI IMG/M metagenome (GOLD analysis project Ga0160419, IMG submission 108196) | Phycosphere-associated microbial communities from Cellana algal ponds in Kailua-Kona, Hawaii, USA - Cellana AP2-4-25 metagenome pilot ... | reverse complement strand
GCTTATGTGTCACCTTTATCGAGCGGCCCTTCAAGAGGGAACTGTCCAACTTCAGAGCCCCCTCCACGGAGGCCGTCTCCAAGAATTCCACGTACGCGAAGCCCTTGGGACGACCAGTGTGTTTATCACACAGGATGGTGACTCTGTTGATGGTTCCACAGCTCTGAAAGTGGGCTTGGAGCTCTTCTGGTGTCACTTCGTAGTCGACTTGACCGACGTAGCTGGAGGGGGTAGAACAGGGGGACGTGAGGGACGGAGGGTTGGAATCGGTAAGTGGTTATATCGAAATGCTAGGATTCAACACTGTGGATAGGGAGGGCGAGACTAAGACTGCAATCATTTACCCCGTGTCTCCAAGATGCGCTATATCACACTCAATTTCTGGTCACGCTTCTCCTCCACTCACCGCGACCTGCCCACCGTATCACTCCCTTCCTCCCAAAACCTACATTGAGTTTTCGTCGATTGCGGCCTGCGCTGCCGCCGCTTCTCCACTCGCCCCCTCCTCCCCTCCTGTCCCTGCTACTGCGCCTGCCGCGCCCCCGGTCGAGGCCTCAACGTCCTTCATCATCTCCTTGAGCTTCTCCTCCTCCTGTCGGATCTTTTCTTGCTGTCGCTGCAGCTCCGCTGCGAGATGCTCAGGGTCGTCCTGGCTGGCAGCCGCAGTGCTTTCTTGTCCTTCCCCTCCTCCCTCAACCCCCTCTGTGCCCTCTATCCCGGCCTCCTCCTCTTCCTCGTAGTACTCCTCCTCGCCCTCCATTCCCCCGTTCTCGTCCACAGCCCCCGCCAATTCTGCCTCGGCGCTCATGGCTCCTCACTTGACGCCGCTACTGTTGCTGGCGGTATGTGTCTGTGGTCATGTGGTGTGATGTGCCATGGAGGGATTATAGACTTGCATCCTTCAGGAGGTTTATCATCATCACTCGTCATCTTGCTCGAAACCACTGTGGTGAAGACACCACACCCAGACCTCAAGCCCACATGCCGTACTCTGTGCGCATGAACAAGAAGGGAAAGAGCATGTAGAGGTTATGAAAACCTGCCAGCGAGGGTTTGGTTAGCAGACACGCGAAAGAAAAGGGTGGGAAAGCACCAAGTTCTCACAACCAAACACGCAAAATAGTATGAGCCTGAGTCCCACATCGCCGGCCTCCGAGAGTCTGGTGCCCATTCTACTTCAGGTGCACGCCATACACACGCCCTCCACGCTCGCTACACTCAACACAGACAGCATGACATCGGTCGTGTTACAAAGGCCCGCAGTCAGAAGAAGAAGACAATGCAGCGGCCCCCTTATCCTCTCCTTTTCCGTCCTCCTCCTCTCCACCACCGTAGCCGCCTTCTACTCCTCCTCCTTGTCCAGGGTTCCGCGGCACCACAATCAGCAGCAACAACGACGCCTCCATCGGCATTACACGATCACAACAATGCGTGCCCACAACAAGGAAGAAGGGCCTGGCAACGCCGAAGAGGCGAACTTGTACGTCGACCGAAGCTGCACTGGATGCGGGACCTGCCGGAGCCTCTGCCCTGGAGTGTTCGGTGCCTTGGGCTTACGCACTGTGGTCGAGCGAAAGCCCTTAGATGAAATCGAAACAAGGGCTGCGTATCGTGCCATGGTTACTTGTCCTCTAGGAGCTATTCGTCTACGTAAGCCTGACCCGTTGGTCAAAGAGGTGGTGACGCATGATTTTCCTACTCCTCTCGATCCGGTGGCTTTGCCTGGGGTGCATTTACTGGGGTATCACAATCGAGAGAGCATGGGGACGACGCCTTATTTGATTGTGCGGGAGGGAGGGGCGGGAAACATAATGATTGATGCTCCTAGATTCAACGGCAGGTTAGCAATGCAGATTGAAGCGCTTGGGGGGATCAGGTACAATATCGTGACTCATGAAGGCGCGGCTCCACACCATGACTTATGGCATGCATTTTTCCCGACGTCGGAAAGGGTGATTCATCGGATGGATGTGACGAGGGAAATGAAGGGGCAGGTGGAGGCAATGCTGCAGGGGAAGGGTCCCTGGCTCATTGATGATGACATCAAGATAGTGGCCTTACCTGGCTATTCTGCTGGGGCGGTTGGAGTTATTTACTACCCCCCACCATCACAGAGCAGTAGTATCAGTGGAAATGTCAGCATCATCAGCAGCAGCAGCAGGAATAATGGTGGCATCTTGTTCAGCGGTCGTACCATTGGCTGGTCTCCGCGCTTGAACCGTCTGGACGGCTTCGCCCAATTTTCCCGGGGTAGCCTCGGCAAACAAGCAGAGAGCATCAAAGCTCTGGCAAAAGAAGACTTCGAATGGGTTCTACCTTCTGAAGGACTCAAGTACCGGTTGCCAGAAGGAGGGAGGAAGGATGCAAAAGAGCGACTGTTGACGGAGGCGGCGGATAGGTTTTCGGAGCTAGGGCGGGTGGGCGGGTTGAGCATGTAGTAAAATTTCGACAATTTTGAAAACTCAAGACATATATGTGAGAAAACCGAATGCTATTAAACCACCGGCATCCCCTTAAATCATAATTAAGATGAGTTACAGAGGCATGGCATTCCTGTCAAACAAAATTTATTTTTTCCCTCTCTCTGTCCTCTTGTGACTCGACAATTCCGTCCTCGCCTTTCAACTCTCTCCCCCCCCTTCCCTCGCCACCCTGTTCCTCTTCCTCTGATACCTCTCTTTCCTATCCCGCTTTTTCCTCCTTAAATGCTCTTCCACCTCGAAGTCAAAGCCCACCTCCATCAATCGCATCTTTGCGGCCCTCGTCGCCTTCGCTACAGGATTTAACAGCTTCATCACCTCCTCCTCCCTTACATCCTCGCACTTCTCCATCTTCCTCCCCACCAACACCTCAATCCTTTGCAAAAGGGCAACATCATACTGAGTCACCATCGCTACTGCCCTTCCCCTCCTTCCCGCCCTCGCCGTCCTACCTACCCGATGCACGTAATCAGACGGCACCCGCGGCAAGTCAAAATTGACCACCAAATCAACCTCAGGGATATCCAAGCCCCTGCTTGCCACGTCCGTACTCACCAATACCTTGACAAGACTACTCTTAAACTTTCCTAAAGACGCCAAGCGTCTTTTTTGTGATAAGACAGAGTGGAGAGACACGGCGGCTAGGCCTGCCTCTATCATTACCTCGGTAACTTCCTGGCAGCGTTGACAGGTCCCGACGAAGATAATGACCGATTTCACATCACTGGAGGTGCTGCTGCTGGTGGCACTCTTGTTGGGGAGGAGAACCTTTCGGAGGAGACAAACGAGGTAGCACATCTTGACTTGCGCGGGCATGAAGAGATACTGTTGCTGTAACGATGAAGGCAACGTCCGCTCTTTTGTCAGATCGAATAAAACGGGTTGTACGCGCGTCAAGCTCTTCAAATCTTCCAACGAATGAGTCATTGTGGCACTGAACAACAATGTTTGTCTCCGGGGGTGCGTCATTGCTGCCAGGATAGCCGCTAAATGCTTCTCAAATCCATCACAAAACAACCGATCCGCTTCATCCAGCACCAAAAACCGGCACTTGCTCAAATCAGGCGGGACTGCGCCTCGCAAATGGTCCCAAAGCCTCCCAGGTGTCGCCACCACTATGTGTGGGCGCCGCGCCAACTCAACCGATTGATGCACCATGCTAACCCCGCCGATCACCACTGTATGCCTCAAATTCAACGGCGCCCCCAAAGCCTGGAATTGCTCAGAAATCTGAATAGCCAGCTCCCTTGTAGGTGTCAGGACCAAGCCAAAGATTCCATAGGGGTCCTCGGACAGACGATGAAGCATGGGCAAGGCAAATGCTGCCGTCTTGCCCGACCCCGTCTCGGCGCACCCCATCACGTCCCGCCCTTGCAACACGGAGGGGATGCACTTTTCTTGTACCGGCGTCGGACGCTTAAAACCCATGGCCGTACAAGCCCGCTGGATCCACGCAGCTAGACCTAGCTGTGTCCAGCTGCTTGAGGACAGGAAAGCCACACTAGCGCCTAAAGCAACCTCCTCTACCTCGGCAGATGGAGAGACAGCGGCGTCGGTGGCATCCGTGCACGGATCCGGGCTTAGCGCTGGCGCAGCAGGTGTCTTCGAGACAACAAAAGCGCCATCCTTCTCTGTCGCTGTGGTGGTAGGGCGAGGCCGCTTCCTGCCTGCTTTGGTTGTGGACGATGACGACGCGAAAAGAGAGACCATAGGAAAATCTCTACCTCTGGATTTTCTTGCCTCCTTGTTTTTTGATGGAGAGGGGTGGCTGATCTAGTGTGCCTGTGCAAGAAATGGATCGTGAGGAATGATTGAGACGGCATGAGGACAATGAGTACAAGGACAAGGGCGCTTTGATTGACTTGGTTGTGAAAATAGAGGCTTTATTATAGAGTGGTGACGGGAAAGGCTCGGCGTCACACCGCCACGGTGGGCCGCTGCCGAGAGACACTGGCATGTTCTGCCTCAGGAGCACCCCTCTGCTTAATCCACCCACTCACCCCTCTCGCCTATTACCACGGTCATACGCAGCAGGACAACAAACGATGCCACTTTGCAGAATAGGTGCTGATTTGCAGAATAGGCGAAGACGCGGTGGATAGCTCATGACGAGAACGACGACCTGATCACTCCAGAGCCCCCTCTCGATAACGCTAGAACCATGCGACGTCCTTACCATCGCGTTGGCCGCGGAACCCTTGACGGACTGGAAAGCGGTAGCCGTATCGACCCAATTAATTTACCATTCTCATGGTGGCGGTTGCGCGGCTGCTCTTCCCGGAGTTTCTACATGTTGTCGGCCGTGCTGATAGTCGGTTGCCTAGTCCTGCACCTTACCCACCTTGCCCTCCAAACAGCCTTTCAAGTTGAGCTCCTCCCCGCAACTTCACGCACCGGCGGAATCTACGGCAGCACGTACACCATTCGTGTCAACTCATTCAGGCGGAACGACATGCTTAAGGGCTTTTTGCAGCATTTCGCCACATGCCCCAACGTCGAGGCCATTCATGTGGTTTGGTCCGACCAAGAAAACAAACCCCCTTCCATGGCTGATTGGGCCCTTCCCCTAACCTCCGACCAATTAGAAAAAGTCCAGTTCGAAGAACAGCCGACTGACAGCCTGAATAATCGCTTTCGTGTCTTGCTGCCGGTGCCCACCCCTGCCGTGTTGTCCTTGGACGATGACCTGGTAATTCCTTGTGGCACACTTGACTTCGCATTTTCTGTCTGGCAAGCCGCCCCTCACTCCCTCGTGGGCTTCACTCCCCGACTTATCACCTGGGATGCTGGCACCAGTGCCACTGCTGCGGAAGGAGAGACGGAGGGGAATGAGGGAGGGAGTGGATCACTGAGGGGGAGCTACAGATATCAAAGCTCGTTTAAGTACGTCTGGTGGCATGGCCGGTACAACCTGATCCTGACGAAATGCTGCTTTCTCCACCGGGAATTCCTTTCACTATATTTCTCCTCTCTGTCCTCGGCGACCTTGGATTATATCGACCAAAAACGAAATTGTGAAGACATAGCGATGCAGTTTGTTGTTTCCAACCACACGGGTTGCGCGCCCCCTGTATGGGTTCAGGCGAAAGTCACGGACCATGGCCAAACGTCGGGGATAAGTCAGGGGCAGGATCATGCGAATGAGAGAAGTGCGTGTGTTGGGAGGTTGGTAAAGGAGTTTGGGCACTTGCCGTTGACGACCACGGCGCATAAGGCGGTGGATGCGAGGGGGAAGTGGCTGTGGTAGTGGTGGTGTGGGGAAGGAACCCGCGACCGATGGCGGCTTTTTGCGGCCGGGGCATGGAAATCGATGTGCACCTCTTATATCTAAATATTTATGCTTCGCCTTCGTCAGCAAATTATTGACGTGCACAAATTGAAGCCTGAAGCGAGTGAAATGAGGCGAGGCGGGCAGCACCAGTATATGTATAATGTATGAGAGGATCGAATGATCAACACAGATGAGAGCAGTTGCACGAAAGCAGACACATAAATCAAAAGCACACACAGTTGAGACCTGGAAAGCGATCTCAGAAGACAAACGCGTACCAAACCCCTAGTATTACTTTCTCTGAAAAAGACTAATTTTTCTACATCTTCCCCATCCCTCCAACCCCCAGATAGGAAAGCAAGGACTAGACGACAAGACCTACTCGCCAACAAGCGAGCCGACATCTAACAACACTGCTTCGCCTCTATACTCCACGACCTTCTCAACACCGCCAAATATCTTATGCCACAAGACCGCTTAACTGCCGGTCTGGCCGGCGCATTAGTGGTGGCCGGGACCTGGCTTCTCACCGAGAAAGGAGTTCCCCAACTTCTCTTTCATCACGTGACAAACTTGCTCCGGGGGAAGAAGAAAAGGCATCGAAACGTTAGGGATGGATATAGAGGCGCCACTGAGGATTTGTCTTTGTTCTATGGCATGGACCAAGCGGCAATGACGACCGTGACACCTGAAGCAAGGCTACTTCCACAGGAGCTCTATGAACAGGTAGTGCGACTGTTACCTATTTTGTGTGTAGATTTGGCCATAGAGCGACCGTCGGACGGCAAGTTTTTGCTGGTCAAACGCGGCTCAGAGCCAGCAAAAGGATTTTATTGGCCGCCGGGGGGAAGGATTTTTAGAGGGGAGACTTTTTTTGCAGCGGCAGTGAGGAAGGCAAGGGAGGAGACGGGAGTGGAGGCTTTCCCCCTCGGTGTGCTTGGTGTGTACAACACATTTTTTCCGACGTCAAACTGGGGCTCAGGTATGGGGACACACACAGTCAATATATGTGTGCATATGCGGTTGGTGGGAGGGGGGAAGGAAGGGGAGGGGGAGGTGCAGTTGGATGAAACGAGCGAGGAGCATGTGTGGGTGCACCCGAGGGAGAAGTGTCATCACGATCCATATGTCCAGGAGATTTTGATGGCGGTGGCAAGCGGAGTGTGTTTGTAGCAGGTGTGGAAATCATCCAACAACTGTTACAAACGGAAAGAACGAAAAGGAAAGCAAGCGGTCACATGTAACCCGCGCATCTGTACACTCGCGGGAATTTAATTCCTTAACATTTATTGTACGTGTTGTTTCAGAGACATCTTACTTGACGTATGTCCGATGCTATCTTTCGCCTAACTAGTGACCCTCTCGTTCTCGACCCCACTGCTGTTGCTGCTGCTGTTGCTGCTGCTGTTGCTGCTGGTGGTGGTGGTGGTGGCTGATAGGGATCGTCGCCATCCCTACCCGTCCCCCATCCATGATACCTAAATGCTCCAGCCGGTCCTCGAGTGTCTTCATCCTCTCGGCTAATAACGACAAGGTTTGATACAACAAAACCGTGTTCGCATCTGCTGCTCCTCCTCCTCCTCCCTCTCCCCCTTCTCTTCCTTTCTTTCTCGCCGTTGCTGCCCCACCTGAAGACGACGATGACAAAGGAGGCGGCGAGAACCTTCTATCCGTAGGATTAGCTGTCGGGAACACCAATCTTTCTCCCCCCGCTTCTCTCCCCTCCCCCCTCTCGTGCTCGTCTTCTTCCTCGTACTGCAACGGTGGCGCCGACGGCGGCATCAGGTGGTAATCCACTACCATATTCCCCTGCTCCTCCCCCACTTTCTCCTCCTCCTCCTGCCATTGTGGGCGCCTCTTAGATGTCCAATCTTGCCCTACTCCTTCCCACATCCGTCCTTCTTCCCCTTCTTCGTCCTCGACCTCCTCAAAGTCATCTTGCGACGGTTGCTGGTACGCAGGGGTGGGTAGTCTCACTCCTCCTTTTCCACGAGCACCGGCAACGCCGCAAGATGATGAAGTGTAGCGATGAGGAGTGTAAGGCAAGCGTCGGGGCGTCGAGGAAGAGGTGGATGATGCGGATGAGGGCCGAGAAAAAGTGGCAGCAGGAATAGTTATTGTAGCAGCTGTAGGAGCAGGAGCAGATGCAGCAGCTGGCGCAGTGATGATGGTTTTAGTGCGAGGCCGGTTGTAGGATGTCAAGTTGGATTGCCAGATCATGACAGTTTTATCTTGAAATCCGGCAGATGCAAAGTAAGAGCTATGTGTATCTTGACTGAACGCGGCTTGAGCAACAGGGCCCTGGTGGCCATGCACTGTGAACAACAACCTCCCCTCCCTTACATCCCAAATTTTGAGGGTACTGTCGTCGGAAGATGTCAGCACAAAATTGCCCGATTGGTGAAAGGTAAGAGAGGTGATAGATTTGGAGTGGGCAGGTGCGTATTGCTGCACCAATTCCTGGGAACGCGTGTCCCAAATGCGGAGGCATTTATCCATTCCCCCTGCGGCCAGACAAGCGCCCCGAGGGTGATACGCCACTGAAGTCACGGCACCTTGAGGCTCTGTCAAGATACCCGTGCATTCGCGATTTTCGACGTCCCATAGGCGGACGGAGCAATCATCAGACCCTGATGCAGCTGCTAGCCCATCAGGGCTCAAAGCCACGGTGCGCACCCAATGACTATGTCCCTGCAAGCTCCCTCGAAAACGGCGATCATTTACGGACCAAAGCTTGACTGTCTTGTCATCCGATGCAGTTAACAGCAATCGGTCATCGCCCGAAAAGGTCACGGCCCGCACAGCCCGCGAATGCCCCTTGAGGGTCAAGGAACGTCCCCGCGCTGAGGGCTCCCACAACTTCACCGTGGCATCCCCTGCTCCAGACGACAAGAAGCGGCCCGACGGCGAAAACTGCACGCAATGCACTGGACCTTTGTGTCCAACGTATTTAAAGGCCCTTTGCCCAGGCTTGAAGTGCCAGACGAGGACAGTGCCATCCTCCCCACCCGAGGCAAGCTGTTTGAGAGAGGGACTGAACGCGAGGCTGGTCACACCACTCCGGTGGCCGCGAAAGGTCTTGTCCAAGGCCGGAGTCACGAGCTCATCGGCACTCAGCGAGGAAAAGGACGTCACCACCATGGTGGTGGGGGCACCTTTCAGGGGATGGGGTGAAATGTGCATGAGTTTTGGAGAGTTTTGCTAAAGAGATGAGGAACGCCCTGGGGCACGTTTTCGAAAAGTTGGCGATTTCTTTCTCTATTATTACCACCACATAGCATCCTAATGCGCATCCTTTGTCCGTTCAACATACGCGCATGGCTCCTGATAGCGGCGCTTGAGGTAGCTGGACCTCGAAAGAGGGAGGGCGGGGCGCCCTGAAAAGCGGCGGAGAGCATCATTTTCACCTCGCACCATCGCCTGGAGCCGGGAGGCTGAATCGTCCCAGGCCTGAGCCATGGAGATCATGACCATTTTAATTGTCTACATCGTCCTCGTTACGTTCTTGGTCTGGGTTTGCGTGGTATCGGACCCCAACAGTGACTCATTAGGTACGTTTGTGTCTCTCTAAGAGGGCACGCCGCCGCCGGGCTTGAATGAAGTGATGTCCCCCTTCCGGGCTTGAATGAAGTGATGTAGGACACAGGGTGCTAGAGTGAGAATCGTCACCTCTCTTGCTTCCTCTTCTCTTACTGCTAAGCAGCTTTATCTACTTATGTACTGCATAGTTATGCCTGTACGTCTAGCTCCAATTTTGATGTCGCCACTCATCCATTCACACTTAAGAGACCCACCCTCCTCCTCCCTCTTTCCCCACCTACGTCAATTACTCCATTCCAACTCTAGGCGGCAAGCTCAACATCCTCCTTACCGAAGATCTTCCCGGATTACTCACCAAAAAGCTCCGCCGTTGCCTGCCCTCCTCGCTCTTCGACTCACTCGCCCGCTCCTACGACTATGTGGTGAATCAACGCAATCCCCTCCTCCAGCTTCTCTACCTCTTTCTTTACCTCGGCTCCTTCGCCACCTTCATCTATGAAGGCTTGGGACGCATGGAGCCTATAGACTTGGCCTTTTCTACCGCGTTGGTCGTTGCCTGTTTGTCTTCGTTTGTCGTAGCGTGCTCGAACCCGGCGGGTACCATCACCCCGTCGAGCTGGCCAACCTTTGATAATTACAAGGCGGACGAGATTATCTATGCTTCCGGAAAAGAGTGTGTGACATGTAAGGTACCTAAATTGGCGAGGAGCAAGCATTGTCGTCTGTGTGGGGTGTGTCAGTCGAGGTTTGATCACCATTGTGGGTGGTTAAACCAGTGCGTGGGTGAGCTGAACTATAGACATTTTCTCTTCTTTTTGGCGTTGCACAGCATGACTTTCTTTTGGGGAAGTTCGTGTTTATGGGAGGTGTTGAGGAAAGAAATGGCAGAGAAACAATTGTGGGAGGCAAAATTCTATAGTCCGAGCTCTGGGGCGACGGTGGGGGCGACCCCAGTGGTGGTGTTGCAATATCTTGTGGTGCATGAAGGAGCAGTGTGTGGAGTGCTTGCATTGTGCTTTGTCATGGCTGTGGTACTGGCGGGGTTTTTGTTGTATCACTTGCGTTTGGCCTTGAGAAATATCACGACGAACGAGTCGTTTAAGTGGTCTGCGGTGAGGGCACATGCGAAGTTGGCGAGGGACCATGCGAGGAGGGCGCATGAGGCGTCGGGTAAGGATTCAAGAAGGGAAAGAGTGGACAAGGGGAGGGATGGACTGCACGAGAAAATTGGTTCGATCTTATTGAACGGATTTTCTAGATGCAAGATTTGCAAGGTCTCGAACCGCTTCATGGATGTCGTGTATGATGCTCACTTCTCTTTTGTCCCTCCCTTCCCTTGAACGTCAGGAGGAGCCCTGCCTTTACGTCAGATCGCCGACCCCCAAAATTCCTATCACATCTCCTTTGTCGACAACTTGAAAGAAGTCTTCTTTCCACGCTGTGAAAGACCATGCACAGGTTCAGGGAGAAAAGCGGGAGGAACAGCAGCAGCAGGGGGGGGACCCAAGCCAGAGTTGAACGATTTAACCTCCTCTCCTTCACGGCTAAAAAAGGACTAGGATTGCAGGATACTGGACTGAATGAAGAAAAACTCAGAAAGCATAAATAAAATGAGAAAAAAAAAATACCTTTTGAACTGAAATGGTTGATCTTGTCGAAATTAATTGCGTATTGCGTATCGCATTTGAGGACTCTAGTAGGGTTGGGGTGGGTGGGAGAGTGGGGCATTGAAGCGCAAGCAGATTTTTTTCCTTTTGACGACGCCCGCAAGTCGAGTTTGGACTGCACTGCAGCACCCCAGCGAACTGATGCGAACAAGCAGGTTACGAATTGGTTATCTTCCTGCTCTGAGATTGCCCTCTCGAGCTTGACTGTGGGTCCATAGAGGGTCAGGGGGATCCATGATTGTTTTACTTGCTCCAGCGCGAGGTTTAGTACATCTCTCTTAACAAAAGAACTTTGCGTTCCAAAATCTTCACGGTTTTCACCTTTGTGTTTTTCCCACACACCACTCCGCCACTTGCCCTGTCGCACGAAAGATGAGAAAAATCAGGTCTACATTTTTCACTACGTGACTTGGTGTGTCTTTTTTCTTTGTGTTGTGCATTTGGCGTTCCCGAGTAATTTCTTCCCAGGTGGTCGTCGCCTCGCGGGTCCTCACAAACAGGTCCCTCCCTCCCTCCTCATCGCCAAGTTTTCAGATCCCACATGGACGTTTGCACCGCATGGAAGCCCTCTGCACCCCATGCATGCACACAATCAGACACATATAATACCATTGTAAGCAAAGATACGTGAAGAGAGGGCATAGGCAGTCAGCCGTACCAACGCCAGGTACAGCCACAGAGCAGTCCTCCCACGACGCCGTTGATGATGATGATGATGGGCCCTTCGTCAG
>Ga0160419_101159_pt1 | contig 11699 bp, 7 predicted proteins | sample CelAP2metagpilot_2_FD_108196 | JGI IMG/M metagenome (GOLD analysis project Ga0160419, IMG submission 108196) | Phycosphere-associated microbial communities from Cellana algal ponds in Kailua-Kona, Hawaii, USA - Cellana AP2-4-25 metagenome pilot ... | reverse complement strand
CGAAGCTCCCGTGGAATTGCACACTTCTGTTCCCCTCTCTCCGCCCCCCCATCTTTCCTCCCTCCTTCCCCTTCCCCCCCCCCTCCCCCCTCCCCCCTCCTCCCCCCCCCCCCCCCTCCCTCCCCCCCTCCCTCTTCGAACGCCGCCTCTCTCTCCTTTCCACGCGCGTGGGCCCCCGCCTTCTCGTCACCGGCCTCCGCACTCTCCTCTCCCGCCCGCCTGCCCTCCCTCCCTCCCTCCCCCCGTGGATGCGCACAGAATGCACCACACGGCTCACCCACGTCCTCCTCTTCCCCGGTGGAGTCCGTGCAGTACTCGAGGCCTTCCTAGGCGGATTACCCGACGGCCACGAATCCCTCCAAGCCCATGCAAAGGTCGCGTCTCTCCTCACGTCCCTTCCCGTTGGAATGACAGCTGACAGGTACGTCGGGGCGTTGGCCGTTCAAATTCCTCCTTTGCTCCATACCCCCGCGAGGGATAGGGTGCTGGTAGAAAAGCTGCTTGCCCTGGTGGTGAACAGGCTTTGTCAGCGTTTCCCACGCCTGACGAGGGATGAGCTCTTGTTCCCGTTGCTCTTCCAACCACTGCTTCTCCGCGAGGGAGAGGGGGAGGGAGAGGGGGAGGGGGAGGGGGAGGGAGAGGGGGCGGTGGGGCAGGCATTGGGAGATCTGTTTGTCCTCCTGACAGCCACTCCTCCTGTACCGACTCTTGTTGAGATATTGGCTGCCCCTTGCATGTTGTTTCCATTGTTGGAATTATATTTGTTTTGTAGCACCGCCCAGGCGAGGGGGAGAGAAGAGGCGGAGGCGTGCTTGACGATTTTGTTGAAGGGGGTGGCGGTGGAGGAGGAGGAGGAGGAGGAGAAGGAGGAGGCGGCGGAGGAGGGAGAGCAGGAGGGAGGGAAGGTGATGGCGCATGCACTGCTTGTGGATGGGTACTTGTATTTATTAGGATTTGGGAGAAAAGGAGGAGGGGAAGAAGAAGGAAGAGGAGAAGGTGGTGGAAAGGGAGGAAGAAAGCTGACTTTCGTAGCAGGAGGTAGTGGGGGGGTGGAACGACGGTGGATCTCTCTCGAAGAAGCAGGCAGTCGCTGTTCCCTACCTCTTTCGTCTTCGTCCTCATACTCGTCTTCGATTTTGGAGGAATTTCAAGGATTGGGGTCAGGGATGATGGACAAGGCGTTGAGCAACGCAGATGATGTGGCCAAAAAGGTCACCATCCCCCTCCTTCGAAAGCTAGCAGGGGGGGAGGAAGAGGAAGAGGGAGGAATGAGGGAGGGAGGGAGGGAGGTACCGGGACAGGTGTTGGAGAGATTGATGGTGCTATACTTGCGGTTAAAAGGCACGAGGGCGTCCAAGGACGTGGTAAAAATGTATTGTTCAAAAGCGAACTGGGATATGGGCGAGGATGAGGAGGAGGAGGAGGAGGAGGAGGAGGAGGAGGAGAACAAGAAGAAGGGAGTAGGAGTAGGAAGGGAGGGGAGGATGGTGCGGGGGGCGGTATTGGCGGTGTTGCTGGAGAAGGTGGTGGCGCTTGGCCCCGCGGTGTGGGGCACTGGGACGCAAATCATAAGATGCTGTGGTTTGGTGCTCTTTCTCGCTTCCTCCCCCTCTCCTTCTATTTTTAGCAAGGTGGTGGACGAGGAGGAGGAGGAGGAGGAGGAGGGGGGGGTGAACGGAGGGTTGGAAGAGCTGTTGTCAGTGGTACTTAGTCTATTATCTGTCTTGTTGGAGATAGGGAAAGAAGAACGGGGAAAGAGAGAGGAGAAGGCGCTGAGGGATCTGCTTCCCCTGTTATCTAGAATTATTGCCCCTGAAGAGGAGGAGGAGGAGAAGGAGGAGGGAGGGAAGGAGAGCGGGAAAACCAGAAGACGGCGTCGATTCCCGCCGGCGGTGACTGAGATGGCATTGACGGTCCAAGCCATGATTTGGACGAGAGCGCTTTCTCTGCAGGAGCGACAAGAACAACGAGAAAGGGAGGAGCGAGCCGTGCAAATCCGGGGGGGGATGGGACTGGAAGACGTTTTGAAGGCGGTTGAGATGGACGTGCATTCTCCCATGGTCCCTCTACGTGCCCGGGGCCTCGTGACACTGACAAAGGTCCTGCACAATTTACCCCGACAGCGCCAGCAGCAGCAACAGAAGGGAATTGTGGTGGTCGCGAACGAGGATGGGGAGGATGCAGAAAAAAGGAGGGAATGCTCTCCCTGTTCACCTGTAGGGCAGGCCCTGGATTTACTGTTGCTCCTGCTGCGCGACAAAGATTCATTCGTCTATTTAGCAGCCGTGCAGGGGTTGTCCGTGTTGAGCGGCAAAGCCACTTTGTTGGTGATGGATCGTCTGTTATTTGAAATGAATGCGGAGGTTGAGAAGGAGGGAGGAAAGGAGGGGGGGGGTTTGACACCCACGGAGGTGTGGCAGTATAGACTTAAGATTGCCGAGGCTCTGGTCCAAGCGTTGCAACGCTGTGGGGAGGCCATGCCTGCGTATGCTCCCAAGGCCGTCCCTGCTCTCATTCGGGGAAGCCAACGGCCCTCCTTATCTCCCTCCTCCACGCCTCGCGTCTGTACTGCTGCCCCCGAAACATCTTCACAGGAGGAGGGGGGAGAGGATGGAAAGGAAGAAGAGGAGGAGGAGGAGGAGGGGGAGGAGGAGGAGGAGGGGGAGGAGGAGAAAGCAGGGTCTGTGGAAGAAGAAGGGCACTTCCGTGCTAGTTGTTTATCGGGCTTGGCCGACGTGTGTGAATTATTAGGATGGTCTATACAGAGGTATCGGAGTGAAATCCTCGATTTGACCCTTGCAATTTTGACAAGGGAACGTATAGAAGGTAGCAATGGTGGCAGCAGCAGCAGTAGGAGAAGGAAGAAGGCGAAGGGGAAAGGGTCTTTGGTGGAGGTTGCGCGACGGCAAGCACATACCCTAATCCGTCGTGCCGCGGCCTTTCTCCTCGAGCGTCTGCTGCGGGGACTGGGGAGCCAACGGTTGCTCCCTGTGCTGGGCGTGTCGGAGCTTCAGAAAGTTATGGAGGTGCTGGCGAGGACGGAAGGTTATGGGGAAGGAGACGAGGTGACCCGTGTGCATGCGAGAAGGGCGAGGGAGGGGGTGGAACAGGCGCTGATCCAACCAATATTTGACAGCTGCGACCCCAATGGGAGGGTGTCAGCGTTAGAGGCTTTGACGATGCGGTTGGAGAGAGGGAGGGAGGGAGGGATGGGGGATGTATTAGAGGAGATGATGAAGGAGGGGAGGGAGGGAGGGAGGAAGGGGGGATGTGAGCGAGCATGAATCTGAGCATGTCGGCGTGCGCTGGCGGAGCGGCTGGAGAGAAGGAAGGTGGAGGGGGGAGGGGGTTACGAATATTGGACGAGGGGAAGAGGGAGATCCTGCAGGAGGGAGGGAGGGAGGGAGTTGAAAAAGTAAAGTACTTTGTGTGTTGTAGATAACAGGATGTATAAAACAAACCAACAGAAAAAAACGACCTTGTTCATCAGCAAGCCCGTTAAAACGTGGTATGCAACAGGTACAGTGATGTCTTGCTTTGTCTTTTTCCATGTCTTTCTCTCACTTATTTACTTATTTTCTTTCTTCTCTAAAACGTCCGACTGTACTTCCGAATCTCCAACAGAATCTGACTCGTTTGCACCACGTCTTTCGCCCACCCGGGCAACCCTCTCGGGTACGCTCTCTTCAAAACTTCTAGAAACCGAGTATGGTACAGCAACAACTGCGTCAACACCTGCTTCAGAATCTCCATTCCGTTTCGAAAATTTGAAAAGTAGGCCATCACATCGTGGTTGATCCCTTCTATACCGCCTTTCCAGGTGGCTGCGAACTCCCGCACCAGTTCCTCTGCCTGCCGTGCATCCACACATACTCCCTCCCCGCCTCCCTCCTCTGCTGCCACCGCGGCCGCCGCATTTGTCTCGGCCTCCCGCACGAAGGCAATCAATCTCCCATAGCACGTGGCACTCTTTAGCTCCTCCTCCACGAACAGTTCCCGCTGCAGACCCAGCGCCTCCTCAAACGTTCTACTCTCCTCCCCTTCCACCCGCCGCTCATGGAAGACATTCAATACCTGATCATAATTGTTAATCAAAAATACATACCTCTCTCGGGGGCCCCGCTGCCTCTCCGCCAATCGCTGCAGCAGCAGCAGCACCTCCTTCGTCAACGTTCTCACGTCATTCAAAAGCATATCCTTCCCCCCACTCTGCAACAATTGTCCCACCCCTCCACCCCTCCTTCCTTCCCCTCCTCCCCCCACCCCCATGCCAGGCGTGGCCGTGGCATGCAATGTTAAACAAGTCGCCGTAAACTCCGCGTACCTCCTCGAGACATAATGGGGGTGCAAATCAACTGCCCCCAGCTTCTCGGCGTTTGTCACGCGAACACTTTTTAGGTTGGCGTCGAAAATGGCCTTGAATCTCGGCCAAAGCAACATGGTTACCCGATCGAAAAATGCATCGAGGACCCCCACTCGCCTCTGTTGCATGATCTGCCGAAACGACGTGGTCAACCGGATCATCAACAACAGCCCCACGGCATCGTAGCAATTGAACAGGTGGTTCTCCAAGTTCTCGAGACACAGGCTCAGCGTCCGCGCAAACACGGCATTGAAGGTCTCCCCCGCCTTGCCCACAGCTCCCGCCGGTGTTCCTCTTGCAGACCCTCTTGGCTTCACCTCGAAAAAGTCCTGGCAAAACAAAAACTCACAAGTGGCCGCCTCGAGAAGGTGTTTGAACACACTTCTCATACACACCTCATAGGGGAATCGGGCCTTCTCCGCCTGGGCGATGTGCACCAAAATCGGCTCTCTCTCAACCTCTCCCAGGATCTTATCCCTATCTGCCAAGGAAAAGGCGTCGCCACGCTTGCTCAAATCAACCTTGCTAGAAAACAAGCCGCGGACTGCCCCCTCCTCGACAGCGATCAAGTCGTTCTTATTCGCCACCTCCAATACCAACTTCTGCAGTTGTGCCTGGTAAGCCCTGAATAAACTGAAGACCGTTTTGCCCATTGTCTCCGCATAGTTTAGTCGTACTTCCTCCGCGACTTCGGGGGCACATTCCAAGAGAAAGCCGTACAAATGTTGGTATTTCAATAAGCCATGCCGCTGGAGCATCTGTACATGCGTCTTGGGCTTCATCAATTCTGCGATCCGATGCAAAAAATAGTCCCGTGCATTCGCCACTGCCTTGAGTCGTAGCCTTTCTAATTTAGGCGCTAATTCCTTTCCGGCCTCTGTGGCTTGTGGAGCAAGATCGAGGGAGGAGCCGTCGGAGGCAGGGGTGGATTGAGAGACGTAGGCGAGTTTCCCGTTAAGATTAATGATGTATTCCATGTAGGCGTCATTGACCTCCTTGCCGGTAAGGGTGGCAACCATATCGGGAGGTAGGACCATCTTGTCGAGGAATTGCTGGAGTTGGGCTTCCACGTCACGACGGTTTTGGAGCTTGGTACTCATGGAGCGAGATTCTTCTTGTAGATGTCTGATTTCATCACTAATCCCTCCCAAGTCTGCCTGAAACCCCAGCAGCATTTCTTGCATCCGCGCCAAAATCAAGTCGCAGGATTGGATTTGACCATGCAAGGCCACGACGTTCGAAGATTGCTGAACATATTCCTTGACGGATTCAATTTCGACTTCTTTGAGTTCTTGTTCGATTTGGGTCGAGTAGCCTTTCAGTTCCACACCCCGAGACAGGGTCTGTTTCACAAAGTCATCTTGCTGGAAACGCGCCAGGTCTTGGTCAATGCCGGTGAAGTCAAACTCGCTCAGCTCCTTGGAGGACAGACTGGGTGGGCGCATGCCATGGGAAGACGAAGAGGAGGAGGGGTAGGAAGAAGAGGATAAGGAGACAGCCCCGGCTCCATCCGCCACCGAGCCGGCTTCATGCATGGTGGATGAAGACGACAATGGTTGCCGATTGCTATTTGCGATGACGGCAGCGCGCATGACACTGGCAGGGGAGTCCGAAGGTGGCCGTGATGCCGCCGTTGACGAGGGCATTCTCGCTGGGTCCTGATGGCGTGAAGATGGAGCTAGAGAACTGAAGAGAAGGCGAAAGCGCCCAAGCGGACGAGTGACACGAGCGGTATTTCTCTGTCTTTGTGGTGTGGTGTGTGTGTTTTGAGTGGGAGTGGGACGCGGTGAGCGGTGATGAATGCGACGAAGAATTTTGAGAGTCGGTTGCTGAAGCCGTTGCGATGGAGAAAACACCATCACCCTTCTTCAATCCACTGCTTCATTCTCCCACAGACGCATGAAAACGCATGGAACACAACAAAAGCACCAGGTGGCTGTATCCTGAGCACGCGCGGGCGCATAGTAGACTGCTTCTTCTGCTTGTTATTTTCCCACCGTCACAAGCAACATGTTTGTCCAACCTCCTTGAAAATTGACACGTTGCTTGAGCATGTATGTGTTCATGTTCCAATCTCAAGGCACATCTCCCCCATCACGCTGCTATTTCTTGACGCAACAGCAAACGATTTCCATCACATGGTGCTACCTTCGATTACATCTTCTTCTGCCTGCCCGTCCATCCTGCCTTGCTAACGTGCGCACGTGAACCAGAATGTCTATTTACCGAAATACTTGTGAGGGACGAAGTACTAGAGAGCAGAGTACACAAATACGAAAATAGCAGTAGTAGCACATATCGTTGAAGATTTTGCTTCCGTGTAACTTTTTCCCATTTCCTTCTCGACAAATCAACCTATAATCGCTCCCTGCCTCCTACCCTGCTCTGCGCCCCTCCCCCATTCCTCGTACTCTTCCTTCATTCTCCGGAGCTGTTCAAAGGCAACGGCAAAATCTGCTTCTTCAATTCCATGGCGGCTATACCAGTGAAGGTAGGCACCATGCGCCGACATCTCCTCTGCTCTTTTTAATACTTTGCCAATAGTGCTACCCATGTAGGTGCGATTGGCACAGACGGCCAAGCCTCTTGAGCCAGAGGAGTGGGGGAAGGAGGAAGTAGGAGGGCAATCGAGGGAGTAGGTGGTTTCCACTGGCTGGGATTGGTGTTGCTGACGCCAGGGGGCGAGGAGGAGGGCGCGGGGGAGGTCTTGATGGAGGAGCGTCGCCAGAGCTGAATCAAAAGGAGGAGCAACTGCTCCAGGTACATATGGATTTACCTTCCTTCCCTCCCATGTCACAGCTGCGGCCCATAACCCCCGGCTCCTGTTTCTGCTTCCTTTTCCCGGTCCCCCTTTCCCTCCCCGTCCTCCTCCTCCTCGTTTCAGAGACGGCAAGGTCGAGGCTTCTTCCCATGTCGACACAGCTGCAGGCGAGGGCACCGCCTCAGGACTCATTCCCCGCACTATGGTTTGAGCAGCAATCGTCACATTCGGTCTCCCCTTTAAATCCTTATGAGGTAATGTGGCCACCAGCTTCCGCCCTAGGCTTGACCAGTCCTCCCCCCATCCCCGGCTTCCTTCCTCTTCTCCTCCTCTTGCCACCAATTGATGTTGACCCGATTTCGCTGCTGCTCTGCAAGATGATGACGGCGAAGGTAAGGAGGACGACATGGACCAAGACGAACGAACGTCCACAAACTTAGCATAGGTGAAGGGACAGCAGCTGCGACTCAGTTGCCGGGCGTCCCATGGCTGGTAGCAGCCCATAAAAGACGAGGAGGAGAGAGAGGAAGAAGTAATGGTAGGAAAGAAGACACAAGCGAGATCCGTGGCCAAGCTATCATTTATTGTGCCCATCGACGCCGTTGCTATAGCGGCTGCGTGGCCCCACCCGGCGGGCATCCTGCTGCCGTTGCCCTTTCCATGAGAAGCCGCTGCAGAGGTCATCAGGTGATGGCTCAGCGATATGTCATTGTCTCGATAAAGCACCGCATCTGCATACTCTGTTAATGCACTCAAGGAGAACGCCGTATTATACCACTGCGTCGCACAGTCCCCCGACGAAAAAGGCCCCACGGAGGAGGTGGTGATAGTCAATGCCGGGCAAGCCTCCCGCAAATACTGCAGCAGCGCCGACCCTACTCCCGATCCCGTCCCTCCCGCCAAGCTATGATGTATGACCACGCTCTGCAAGCGATCTACCCGCTCCAGCTCCCTTCGAAGAGTATTTACGGTTTTATAAAAGAGTCCATGGCCTTTCCGTAGCTCTTGGCATGAGGCTGTAAAACCCATGGCCCAATTGTTGGCCCGCCCCGAGCTGTCGGTAATGCACGCGTCTTTTCGAATGACTCCCGACAGACATGGATTCTGGCGCAAGCGATCCACAACCTTAGCCTCGCTGTCCACAAAGACAGCAACCGCTTTGCTGTCTACCTCGTGAAACATGGGGTGCGGGCGGGAGCCCGACGGGATAGCTGCAGCTTCGTCGCTGTCGACGGCAGAAGCACCAGAAGAGGCGTCTGTAGCCGCCAAGGACCAGAATCGTTCTCCAACTTGATTGCCGCACTGGCCCACATGGACGTGCAGCGTTGTAGAGGCCATAATGGAGCTGTGTCTGGTACGGTATGTGGTGGTGGGAATTGAGTGCAGAGGTGCAGGGATTGCGAAAATATGGAAGAATTGGGGAACGTCGCATTTGGCGAGTACGTGGCAAACCTCCCCATCACCCTCTCTCACTCATTTTAAAGGAAATTTTCCCACAACCACACGATTTAGAGGACCTTATACAGAATATGAAGAAATTGAGAAATATTAACCTGCTTTTTCTTGGAAAGCAAAAATTCAGGGTCGAACGAACTCTGTGTTCTGTTCGATTTTTTGCATGGGGCATGCTATCCCATATATGTGCCACGACTTATGCTCATACCTTTGCCTTTTCTTACCCTCCCCAGCCAATCTACCGCCACAGCACTGCCTCACCACTTTTCAAGCAATATGCACCACCGCCCCTCCCTTTTCAAGTATCTTTTGCTCTGGCTTGTCGGTTTTGCCGTCAACGGCCAAGGCCAAGAACAGCAACAACCGCCCTTGACTCAGTGGGGCGCCATGGAAGACCTGAGCACCTTTCCCACAGTTTTCAACACAACGTTTGCTGCGCGGCAGGGCGATAGAACTGTGGATGAGATCTTGCATATCCGTCCTACCCTCTTTGTAAACTATGACGCCTTCGGCAATTTTACCACGCCTTCTAGTGGCAGCACTCAAATATATAAAGTGAGCGTGTTGAACGAGGGTCCAGGGGACGTGACACAGCTTGCGATCAAGATTGAGGACTTCAACATTTCTTCCTCCTTCTGGGGCTTAAACACCTTGGACAGCAATGAAACCTACCAGTATCTGCCCAAGTACCGCGCACCCCTTCGCCAAGGCGATAAATGGATATTTGGTTTCATTCAGAACACGAACCGGCCAAGCTTTGCCGAGGTAGAACCTCTTTACGGGCAAACCGGCGACGGACGATTTTTTAACTTTACCTCTATTATTCCCTCCCCTCCAAACCCTGATGGGACCGATGCGGTGCTGGTGGAGGAAGATGTGAAGGAGAGCTACTGGAGGGACCAGCGCTACGTGATTTGGAGTGGCCGCGTGACGAACATGGGTTCTTATCCTTTGAGCGCCGTGGGCGTGGATGTGCAAAACATCACTTCGACTACTGGCACGTGGCATTTGGTGTATGATCCTGCGACCAACGCTACATACCTGCCCTTGCGTGGCGGTTTCTTGCATCCGAACGAAAGCCAGCGCTTCGGGTTTATCATGCCCGTAGTCGAGGGACGACCGAATGTGAGCCTCAGCTATGTCACCACACCAAATGCTTTGTACAAGCTCACGGCGCCAAACGTCTTTGATGAGGAGAAGCCAAGAGAATTCTTGCCGCGCATGGGAAGCAACGCGACCCTGCAGGAGTCCTCTGGGGGCTTGCTTGTTCCTTACCCTCCTACCCGCGTCCGCCCTGGGCAGCAGCAGCAGGAGGGTGAGCATCCAGAGGGCCAACACCAGGACCAGTACCAGGACCAGCAGCAGCAGTATCGAGACCAGGGACAGCAGCAGCAAGGGGAGCAGCGGTTACCGCAAGAACAGCGAGGCGACGTACAGCAGCAGCAGCAGCAGCCCGAACAACAGACTCGAGATGAAGCGGATAGAGCAGGTCGAGGCGAGCAGGGAGAGGAGATAGGACAAAACACGACCGCGTCGGTGAATGAGACACAGGCGACTGAAAAGACTTTCGTCAAGAGTGGGATGCCGTTTAAGAATAAAGAGATCCACCACCGCCTCCGGGAGATGGGACAGGCTGGGCGAGAGTAAGCAGGAGGAAAAGGAAGCGGGGAAAAGCATTACTATCAGCTGAAGCAACAAAACGTAAAAAGGAAAAGGAAGAGGCAATGAGAGGAAAAAAAAGAAAAAGCGCAAGACCGCCGGTTCACGACAAAAAAGACTCACGGAAAAATGGCTCACATCCCTGTATCGGAGAAACGCCCGACTTTATCAGAGAAATATTGCAATTGCAAGCGCCAAACTTTTATCAGAATAATATCGCATTTGTTAGCGCCCAACTAAATCAAAAATATAACGCAATTGCAAGAGGGTGAATGAGAAGCTCCAACAGTGACTGACTACACGAGCGTGCGCGTGTGTGTAACTGGAACGTCTCTTAATCCGTTCTCTCCACAGGAATTACCACGTATTACATGCGCCTGGGCTAAGGCCAACCAACCCCCGCTGTCACCCTTGACAAGAAGAAACACAAAAAGATGGACCATGAAAACATACCTGGATTTCGATTCGTTCTTCCTTCGGCTCTATTTGTGCGTGGCCCACCGGCCTTTGTATGCGAACGATCGCATGCATTCGGCATGGCCTCTGCCTCTCCGTCTCTCTTTTTGTGTGACTCTCTCTGTGGATGTCTCTTTTCTTTCTTTCTTTCCTCTTGCTCTTTTTGTGTCTTGATCCCTTTCTGTCTATGTTCCTCTTCATTACATCATTGTACGTCCACTTCCTCCCTTCTTCTTCCTCCATTTTTCACCAGAACACTTGATACATTTCCCCCCTATATCCCTCCTTCCCTCCCTCCATCTCTACTTACAAAAACCACATCTTATCGATCACGGTCGACTTAATCGGGATCATCTTATTATCCCAATTCACATCTGCGTACATATCCATTCCCTCCTCATCCATCCCCCCCGACAACTCCGTCCCCGTTTCGCTGGATAACGCCTCGTCCGTTAAAAAGATCTGCGCCCGTTTCGCCGCCAAATGTGAATAGTACACCGCAGGCACCATGGACACGGCGCGGGTGCAGCGAGCATAGTTGTGGCAGAGGAAGTACGTGAGCAGCTGCAACTCGTCCGGGCCCATCTTAGCTTCGTCACGGAGGACCTGGGGAGTGAGGAAGGAAGGGAGGGAGGGAGGAAGGGAGGGAATGAGGGAGGGTGAAAAACCGCGGATCCCCACGACACAAATCTCAAGCACGTAACAGCGCCCCCCAGTCACCATCAAGATGCTATCTCTCCGTCTGTCCGTCCCTCCCTCCCTACCCTATAATACGAGGGTTTGCTGGTGCCTTTCAATCCCGCGTGGGAGAGGAGGAAGAAATCGTACTCGATGGGGTGGCACACGCCCGTGTCCACCACCAGGCCTACGAGGGAGAGAAACGTGGTGTGCGCGCGGGACACGCGAGTACCGTACCGGGACGGGCGAAGGGGAAGGTTCTCGGTCGACGGCCGCGGGGGGGGTAGTGGGCGAATGGGGTCGAATCGGGAAGGACGAGGACGGAGT
>Ga0160419_101158_pt1 | contig 11715 bp, 10 predicted proteins | sample CelAP2metagpilot_2_FD_108196 | JGI IMG/M metagenome (GOLD analysis project Ga0160419, IMG submission 108196) | Phycosphere-associated microbial communities from Cellana algal ponds in Kailua-Kona, Hawaii, USA - Cellana AP2-4-25 metagenome pilot ... | reverse complement strand
ACGTCAACCTGACCATCGAGAAGGGTGATTTCGTCTCCTTCATCGGCCCCTCGGGCTGTGGCAAGACAACCTTTCTGCGCTGCATCGCCGGGCTGGAGACCCCCACGGGCGGAGAGATCAGCGTCAACGGCATGAGCCCGGACGAGGCCAGGCGCGCCCGCGCCTACGGCTACGTCTTTCAGGCCGCAGGACTTTACCCCTGGCGCACCATCGGGCGCAACATCAAGCTGCCGCTTGAAATCATGGGTTTCTCCAAGGCCGAGCAGACGGAGCGCATGACCCGGGTGCTGGAGTTGGTGGACCTGGCGGGGTTCGAGAAGAAGTTTCCATGGCAGCTTTCAGGGGGCATGCAGCAGCGCGCCTCCATCGCCCGCGCCTTGGCCTTCGACGCCGACATCCTGCTGATGGACGAACCCTTCGGCGCCCTGGATGAGATCGTGCGGGACCACCTGAACGAGCAGCTTCTGAAGCTTTGGGCGCGGACGGAAAAGACCATCGGCTTCGTCACCCACTCCATCCCCGAGGCGGTGTACCTTTCCACCAAGATCGTCGTCATGTCGCCCCGCCCGGGGCGGATCAGCGACGTGATCGACAGCCCCTTGCCCAAGGAGCGCCCGCTGGACATCCGCGACACGCCGGAGTTCATCGAGATCGCCCACCGGGTACGCGACGGGCTGCGGGCGGGGCATGTCGATGAGTGAGGTGCTGGAACAGACGCAGGCGACAGGCCAGGACCTGCGGCGGCTGGGGGCCGAGGATGCCGCCGCCTGCGCCGACATCGTGATGCGCTGGATCGCCCGCACCCCCTGGATGAAAGCCGATCACCGCGCCACCGTGGAGAGAGCCCTGCGCGAAGGCCTGCCCCGGCGCGAGGCCTGGGGCCTGGGCACGCCGCTCAAGGGCTACATCAGCCTGGACGTGGCGGAGGGGCATATCGGCGGGCTTTACGTGGATCAGCCGGGGCAGGGCCTGGGCAAACTGCTGCTCGACCGGGTGAAGCAGGGCAGGGAGCGCCTGAGGCTGAATTCGCATCTGCCGAACAAGGCGGCCCACGCCTTCTACCAGCCGGAGGGCTTCGTTCAGGTCAGAGAGCCCTGGTCCGGCAGCGACGGCATCGACGAGATCACCATGGAGTGGCAGCGATGAACCGCATCCTTCCCGCCCTCACCATCGTGGTGCTGATCGTTGGCTTCTGGGCCCTCGCCGTGATCCCCATGAACGCCCACCTCACCGCCGACCAGGCCCAGCGTGACGGCATCGTCGTCACCCCCGAGGCACCGGCCGCGCGGCAGGAGGTCTCGGGCCTCGTCCTGGCGATCAAGAATCCGCAGATCATCCCTCTGACCTACGTTCAGACGAGGCCGCGCCTGCCCTCGCCGCACCAGGTGGTGGCCGAGCTTTGGGAGACGACCGTGGAGAAGCGGATCACCTCGAAGCGCAGCCTCGTCTATCACGGCTGGGTGACCCTCTCGGCAACCCTGCTGGGTTTCGCCATTGGCACCACGCTCGGAATCCTTCTGGCGGTGGGGATCGTCTACAACCGGACGATGGACAAGTCCGTCATGCCTTGGGCCATCACCAGCCAGACCATCCCGATCCTGGCCCTGGCGCCCATGGTGATCGTGATGCTGGGCTCCATCGGCATCCAGGGGCTGCTGCCCAAGGCCATCATCTCGGCCTACCTGAGCTTCTTCCCGGTCGTCGTGGGTATGGTAAAGGGCCTGCGCAGCCCGGATTCGATGCAGCTTGACCTGCTGCGCACCTACAACGCCAGCGGCAACCAGGGTTTCTGGAAGCTGCGCCTGCCCTCCTCCATCCCCTACCTCTTCGCCTCGCTCAAGATCGGCATCTCGGCCTCCCTCGTCGGGGCCATCGTGGGTGAGCTGCCGACCGGCGCGCGGGCGGGCTTCGGCGCGCGGATGCTGGTGGGCGACCAGTACGGCCAGCCTCTGGTCACCTGGGCGGCGCTCTTTGCCGCCGCCATCACCGCCGCCGCGCTGGTGGCGATTTTGAGCCTGATCGAGCGGCAGACGCTGCGCAGCATGGGGATGAAAGCGGCATGACGGCCTGGATACTTGCCATCGCAATCTGGCTTGTCGGCTGGTACCTAAACCACCGGCTGGCCAATGCGGCCCTCTCGGACAGCCGCGCCTACGCGCTGCTCATCCCGCTGGTCTTCGGCGTGACGCTGATCCTGATCTGGGAGGTGCTCGTCACCATGCTCGACGTGAGCGCGGTGATCCTGCCGCCGCCCTCGATGATCGCAGATCGCTTCGCGGGCTCCCTGCCTCTGCTCTGGGCGGACTTCGAGCAGACCATCCTCAAGGGGGCCATGACGGGCTACCTGATCGGTGCCCTGGCCGCCTTCGGGGTGGCCATCCTGGCGGACCGGTCGCCCTTCCTGACCAAAGGCATCCTACCGGTCGGGGCCTTCATGGCAGCCCTGCCAATCGTCGGGACAGCGCCGATCTTCGTGAAATGGCTGGGCAGCGACTGGCAGTCCAAGGCCGCGGTTGTCGGGGTCATGGTCTTCTTCCCGATCCTGGTGAACACCGTGGCCGGCCTGCGCGACACCACCGCCATGCAGCGCGACCTGATGCGCACCTACGGGGCAGGCTACTGGCCGACCCTCTTCAAGCTGCGCCTGCCGGCCGCCATGCCCTTCATCTTCAACGGTCTGAAAATTGCAACGACTCTGGCGCTGATCGGCGCTATCGTTGCCGAATTCTTCGGCTCTCCCACGCTTGGCATGGGCTTCCGCATCTCCACTTCGGTGGGGCAGCTTGCCATGGACATGGTCTGGGCCGAAATTATCGTCGCCGCCATCGCGGGCTCTTTCTTCTACGGGCTGATGGCGCTGGTCGAGAAGCGGGTGACCTTCTGGCACCCGTCACAAAGATAACAACCAACCTGGAGGTCAACTAAGATGAAGAAACTGATGATGGCGGCGGCCATGGCCGTCGGACTGGGCAGCGCCCCCGCCCTGGCGGACGGCCACGCCAATTCGGTCACGCTGCAATTGCAGTGGGTCACCCAGGCCCAATTCGCGGGCTACTACGTGGCCCTCGACAAGGGCTTCTACGAGGAAGAGGGCCTGGACGTCACGATCCTGCCGGGCGGACCTGACATCGCTCCGCCGCAGGTGCTGGCGGGCGGCGGGGCCGACGCCATGCTGAACTGGATGCCCTCGGCTCTGGCAGCCCGCGAGAAGGGCCTGCCGGTGGTGAACATCGCCCAGCCCTTCAAGACCTCGGGCCTGATGCTGACCTGCTGGAAAGACACCGGCATCACCTCGCCACAGGACTTCAAGGGCAAGACCATCGGTGTCTGGTTTTTCGGCAACGAGTACCCCTTCCTGTCCTGGATGAGCCAGGAGGGCATCTCCACCGACGGCGGTGAGGATGGCGTGACCGTGCTCAAGCAGGGCTTCAACGTCGATCCGCTGATCCAGCGCCAGGCCGACTGCATCTCCACCATGACCTACAACGAATATGGTCAGGTGCTGGATGCCGGCGTGAGCGAGGACGAGCTGGTGACCTTTAAGTACGAGGACCAGGGCGTCGCCACGCTTGAGGATGGCATCTACGTGCTGGAGGAGAACCTGGAAGATCCCGTCTTCGTGGACAAGATGGTGCGCTTTGTGCGGGCCTCCATGAAGGGCTGGAAGTACGCCGAGGAGAACCCCCAGGAAGCGGCGGAGATCGTGCTCGACAATGACGAGACCGGCGCCCAGACCGAGGCCCACCAGGTCCGCATGATGGGCGAGATCGCCAAGCTCACCGCGGGCTCCAACGGGACCCTGGACGAGGCCGACTTCCAGCGCACGGTGGATACCCTGCTGGCCGGCGGTTCCGACCCGGTGATCACCAAGCAGCCCGAGGGCGCCTGGACCCACGACATCACGGACAAGGCGCTGAACTGAGCCCTGTTCCAGTGACAGAGAAGGCCGCCGGGCAACCGGCGGCCTTTTTTCTTTGAGGGTTAGGGTTTGGGCGCGACGCCCGACTTGTCCCGGGCGATCCCCACCGGCGCATAGCGCTCGAAGCCTGCCTTGAGCACGTCGCGGCGGCTGTAGACGTTGCGCAGGTCGGCCATCCTTGCGCTGCGCATGGCCTTGGAGAGGCGACGCAGGTTGAGGCCGCGGAACTCGTTCCATTCGGTTAGGACGACGATGGCGTCGGCCCCCTCGGCGGCCTCGTAGGGGTTCTCCATCCACTCCACTCGGGGCAGCAGGGCCTCGCCCTCGGCCTGGCCCTGGGGGTCCACCACCCGTACCTCGGCGCCGCGGCCGATCAGGGCGGGCACGATGGTCAGGGAGGGCGCCTCGCGCATGTCGTCGGTGTTGGGCTTGAAGGTGACCCCGAAGATGGCGATGCGCTTACCCTTGAGATCGTCGTCGCAGAGCTCCAGGATCTTGTCGATCATCCGGGCCTTCACCCGGTCGTTCACGTCGATCACCGTCTCCACGATGCGCATGGGGCTGGAGTGGTCCTGCCCGATCCGGGCGAGCGCCAGCGTGTCTTTGGGAAAGCAGGATCCGCCGTAGCCCGGGCCCGCGTGCAGGAACTTGTCGCCGATGCGACCATCAAGGCCCATGCCCTTGGCCACCTGCTGGATGTCGCCGCCGACCTTCTCGCAGAGCATGGCCATCTCGTTGATGAAGGTGATCTTGGTGGCCAGGAAGGCATTGGCCGCGTATTTGATCAGCTCGGCAGTCTCTAGGTCCGTTTTCACCACCGGGTAGTCGCGCAGGGAAAGCGGCTGATAGATGGCGTCCATCACCTCCGCCGCGCGCTCGCTCTCGACCCCGATGACAACCCGGTCGGGGCGCATGAAGTCCTCGATGGCAGCGCCCTCGCGCAGGAACTCGGGGTTGGAGCAGACGTCGAAATCGAGTTCCGGCACGGCGCGGGCCATGATGTCGGCGATCTGGCGGTTGGTGCCCACGGGCACGGTGGACTTGGTCACCACCACCGCATAGCCGGTGAGGGCCCGGGCGATCTCTTCGGCGGCGGCAAAGACGAACTGCAGATCGGCATGGCCATCACCGCGCCGGGCCGGGGTGCCCACGGCGATGAAGACGGCATCGACCTCCTGCAGCGCCGCCTTCAGATCGGTCGAGAAGGAGAGCCGCCCGGCCTCCATGTTGGTGCGCATGAGACTGTCGAGATTGGGCTCGAAGATGGGCACCTCACCCTGGCGCAGGGTGGCGATCTTGTCGGCGTTCATGTCCACGCAGATGACCTCGTGCCCGAAGTCGGAGAAGCAGACCCCGCTGACAAGCCCGACATAGCCGGTGCCGACGACGACGATTTTCATGGGTTATGGCTCCTGAGTGAAATGGTTGTGTGGGGCGGCCGGTCAGATGCGCGGCGAAGCGGCGCCAAGCTGGTGATTGCCCGGTGATGGGGAAAAGCTTGCATTCAGAGCCTGTAGTAGCCGCGGAACCAGTCGACAAAGTGCTGCACCCCGGTGCGCAGATCGGTGGCGGGCTGGAAGCCGGTCAGCTCCTTCAGCAGGTGGGTGTCCGCCCAGGTGGCGGGCACGTCGCCAGGCTGCATCGGCAGGAGGGTCTGCTGGGCTTGGCGTCCGGTGGCGGCCTCGATGGCGGCGATGAAGTCGGGCAGGGGGGCGGGATCGGCATTGCCGATGTTGATGACGCGGAAGGGGGCGACCGGGCTCAGGCTGTCCTGCGCGACGGGGGCGGCGGGATCGGGCACCCGGTCCACCAGCCGCACCAGGGCCTCCACCAGGTCGTCGATGTAGGTGAAGTCCCGCTTCATCTTGCCGTGGTTGTAGACCTCGATGGGCGCGCCCTGCAGGATCGCCCGGGCGAATCTGGAAGGCGCCATGTCGGGCCGCCCCCAGGGGCCATAGACCGTGAAGAAGCGGAATAGCGTCATCGGCAGGCCGTAGATGTGGGCATAGGCATGGGCCATGTTCTCGCAGCTCTTCTTGCTGGCCGCGTAGAAGGACATCTGGTGATCGGCGCGGTCGGTCTCGAGGTAGGGCATCTCGGTGTTGGCGCCGTAGGCCGAGGAGGTGGAGGCGAGGAGCATGTGCTTTGGCGGATGGGCGCGGGCCGCCTCCAGCAGCTCGAAGGTGCCCTGGAGGTTGGCCTCGAAGTAGGCGCGCGGGTTCTCGATGGAGTAGCGCACCCCGGCCTGGGCGGCGAGGTGGAAAACAGCCCCTGGCCGGACCTGTGCGAAGAGATCGGCGAGCACCCCCGGCGTCTCGATCCGCGCCACCTGATCGGTGAAGCCCGCGCGCGCCGTGAGCCGGGCCCGCCGTGCCTCCTTCAGGGGCACCTCGTAGTAGTCGTTCAGGCTGTCGATCCCGGTCACCTCCCAACCCGCGTCCAGCAGGGCGTGGCTGAGGGCCGCGCCGATGAAACCGGCGGAACCGGTGACCAGGGCGCGGCGCGGGGAGGGGGCTTGATCGGACATGCCTCGGGTCTAGCCAAGGGCGCGGGCTTTGCACAGGGAAACTTGCGCCCCTGCCGCTGCGACAGGGCCGCGGCGACAGACCCCTTGCAGACTCGTGCCGCCTTCCGTATATGGACCTCAACAGCGGCGCTTCCGGGTCCAAACCGAAGGCTCCACCGAGAAAGTGCAACGGGCCGCGCGCCCGTTTTTTTGTGCCCAATTACATCTGTCCGTAGGAACCCATGACCACAGACCTGATTGCCAAGGCCGCCATCGACCGCCGCATGGCCGAGATCATCACCCCGGTGATCGAGGACATGGGCTTCGAGCTGGTGCGCGTGCGGCTCATGTCCGGCAAGACCACGACGCTCCAGATCATGGCCGACCGTCCCCAGGGCGGGATCGAGGTAGACGACCTCACCGAGATCACCCAGGCGGTGGGCGCGGTGCTGGATGTCGAGGATCCGATCCTGGACGAGTACACGCTCGAGGTCTCCAGCCCCGGCATCGACCGTCCGCTGACCCGGCTCAAGGACTTCGACGCCTTCGAGGGCTACGAGGCCAAGCTGGAAACCGAAGAGCTGATCGACGGCCGCCGCCGCTTCAAGGGCGAGCTGGCGGGTGTCGAGGGCGACGAGGTGCTGATCAACGTTGCCGAGGGCACCATCGGGCTCAAGTTCGAGTGGCTGAGCGATGCCAAGCTTGTCCTGACCGACGAGCTGATCAAGGAAATGCTGCGCCAGCGCAAGGCCGCCGGCGTGATCGACGAAACCCAATTCGATGAGATCGAAACTGATACGTCCGAGGATGGAGACAACTGATGGCCATTACTTCCGCAAACCAGCTTGAGCTTTTGCAGACCGCCGAGGCGGTGGCCCGCGAGAAGATGATCGACCCTGGTCTCGTGGTCGAGGCGATGGAAGAGAGCCTCGCCCGGGCGGCCAAGTCGCGCTACGGCGCCGAGATGGACATCCGCGTCGCCATCGACCGCAAGACCGGCCGCGCCACCTTCACCCGCGTCCGCACCGTGGTGGACGAGGAGGAGCTGGAGAACTACCAGGCCGAATTCTCCATTGAGCAGGCCAAGCCCTACTTCGAGCCGACCCAGAAGGCGAACGCCCACTGGCTGCGCGAGGGCGAGGTGGTCAGCGATTTCGGCAGCGGCCCCCAGGTGGGCGACACCTTTGTCGAGGAGGTGCCCCCGGTGGAGATGGGCCGGATCGCCGCCCAGTCGGCCAAGCAGGTGATCCTGCAGAAGGTCCGCGAGGCCGAGCGTGACCGCCAGTACGAGGAATTCAAAGACCGCGCGGGCACCATCATCAACGGTCTCGTCAAGCGCGAGGAATACGGCAACGTCATCGTGGACGTGGGCGCCGGTGAAGCGATCCTGCGCCGCAACGAGAAGATCGGCCGCGAGTCCTACCGCCCGAACGACCGCATCCGCGTCTACATCAAGGATGTGCGCCGCGAGCAGCGCGGGCCGCAGATCTTCCTGAGCCGCACCGCGCCCGAGTTCATGGCCGAGCTCTTCAAGATGGAAGTGCCGGAAATCTACGACGGCATCATCGAGATCAAGGCCGTGGCCCGTGACCCGGGCTCGCGCGCGAAGATCGCCGTCATCTCCTACGATGGCTCGATCGACCCCGTGGGCGCCTGTGTCGGTATGCGCGGCTCCCGCGTGCAGGCCGTGGTGAACGAGCTTCAGGGCGAGAAGATCGACATCATTCCGTGGAACGAGGATCAGCCGACCTTCCTGGTTAACGCGCTTCAGCCTGCCGAGGTCTCCAAGGTGGTTCTGGACGAGGAAGCGGGCAAGATCGAGGTCGTCGTGCCGGAAGAGCAGCTCTCGCTCGCCATTGGCCGCCGCGGCCAGAACGTGCGTCTGGCCTCCCAGCTCACGGGTCTGGACATCGACATCATGACCGAGGAGCAGGAAAGCGCCCGCCGCCAGGCCGAGTTCGAGCAGCGCACCAAGCTCTTCATGGACAGCCTGGACCTGGACGAGTTCTTTGCCCAGCTTCTGGTCGCCGAGGGCTTCACCAACCTCGAGGAAGTCGCCTACGTCGAGCTGGACGAGTTGCTTGTCATCGACGGGGTGGACGAGGACACGGCGAACGAGCTTCAGGCCCGCGCCCGTGACGTGCTGGAAGCCCAAAACAAGGCCGCCCTGGACGCCGCCCGCGCGCTGGGGGCCGAGGACAGCCTTATTGAATTCGAGGGCCTGACACCCCAGATGATTGAGGCACTGGCAAAGGATGACGTGAAGACCCTGGAAGACTTCGCCACCTGTGCCGACTGGGAACTGGCCGGCGGCTGGACAACGGTCGACGGCGAGCGCGTCAAGGACGATGGCACGCTGGAGCCCTTCGATGTGAGCCTGGAAGAGGCCCAGGACATGATCATGACCGCGCGCGTGATGCTGGGCTGGGTCGATCCCGCCGAGCTTGAGGCCGACGAGCCCGAGGAAGGCGCGGAAGAGGAAGCAGCAGAAGAGGAGGCCGGGGCCTGATTTCAGGCCTCGGAGGCACCTGATGGGTCGCGGTGGCGTCTCGAAAGACCACACGGATGGTCCTGACCGCAAGTGCATTGCCACAGGCGAGGTGCAGCCCCGTTTCGGGCTGATCCGCTTCGTTGTAGGGCCTGAGCGGCAGATCGTGCCGGACATCCTGGGCAAGTTGCCGGGGCGGGGCATTTATGTCGCCGCGGACCACGCGGCTCTGGAGACGGCGGTAAAGAAAAAGCTCTTCGCCCGTGCGGCAAAAGGCCAGGTGGCCCTGCCGGACGGACTGGTGGAAGAGGTCGAGCGGCAGCTGGCGCGGCGGGTCGTGGACCTGATCTCGCTCCAGCGCAAGGGCGGTCGCGCGGTGGCCGGCTACGAGAAGGTGAAGGCCTGGCTCCAGCAGGAGGAGGCGGAGGTCCTGATCCAGGCCAGCGACGGATCGGACCGCGGCAAGAGCAAGCTGAGCACGCCGCATTATGGCCACTACATAGGGTGGTTGACGGCGGATGAATTGGGTTTGGCATTCGGACGCCAAACTGTGATACATGGGGCGCTCGCCTCTGGTGGACTCACAAAACGTGTTGTAGAGGAAGCCCAAAGACTTAAAGGCGTGCGCGTAAAGGAGACTGGCAAGGGCCAGTCGAAAGGATAGACGAGCTAGATGAGCGATAGTGACGGCAAGAAAACATTGGGTCTGCGCGGCGGCGCGTGTCCGGGCAACGTGAAGCAGAGCTTTAGCCACGGGCGGACCAAGAACGTCGTGGTCGAAACCAAGCGCAAGCGCGTGGTGGTTCCCAAGCCGGGGGCTGCCAAGTCGGGTGCGGGTGGGGCCAAGACGCCGGCCGGTACGGATCCGTCGAAGCGTCCCGCGGGCATCACCGATGCCGAAATGGAGCGCCGCCTGCGCGCCGTGCAGGCCGCCAAGGCCCGCGAGGCCGAAGAGGCCGCCGCCCGCGAAGCCGAGGAAAAGGCCCGCGCCGAAGAGCGTGAGCGACGCCGGGCCGAGCAGGAAGCCAAGGAGCGCGAAGAGCGCGAGCGCGAGGAGAGCCTCAAGGCCAAGGCCGAAGAGGAAGAGCGCAAGGCCCGCGAGGCTGCCGCCGCGGCCCAGGCCGCCGCTCAGGCACCGGCCGAACCCGCCGCCGCCCGTCCCGCGCCGAACAAGCAGGCGCCTGCCACGCCCCAGCGCAAGCAGGACCGCGACCGCGAGGATACCAACAAGAAGAACCGTGGCGGCGACAACCGCCGTTCGGGCAAGCTGACCGTGAACCAGGCCCTGGCCGGTGGCGAAGGTGGTCGTCAACGCTCCATGGCCGCCATGAAGCGCAAGCAGGAACGGGCTCGCAAGAAGGCCATGGGTGGCCCCGTCGAGCGCGAGAAGGTCGTGCGCGACGTGCAGCTTCCCGAGGCCATCGTCGTCTCCGAGCTGGCCAACCGCATGGCTGAGCGTGTCGGTGAGGTCGTCAAGGCGCTCATGCAGAACGGCATGATGGTGACCCAGAACGAGACCATCGACGCCGACACCGCCGAGCTGATCATCGAGGAATTTGGCCTCAAGGTGGTCCGGGTGTCGAACGCCGTCGTGGAGGACGAGATCAAGGAGGTCTAGAACAAGCCGGAAGACCTGCAATCCCGTCCGCCGGTCATCACCATCATGGGCCACGTCGACCACGGCAAGACATCGCTGCTGGACGCCATCCGCAACGCCAAGGTTGTGGCGGGCGAGGCCGGCGGCATTACCCAGCACATCGGCGCCTACCAGGTGAAGCAGAACGACGCCGTTCTGACCTTCCTGGACACGCCAGGCCACGCGGCCTTCACCTCCATGCGCTCGCGCGGGGCTCAGGTGACGGACATCGTGGTGCTGGTGGTGGCGGCGGATGACGCCGTGATGCCCCAGACCATCGAGGCCATCAACCACGCCAAGGCGGCCAAGGTGCCGATGATCGTGGCGATCAACAAGATCGACAAGCCCGCCGCCAACCCCGACAAGGTGCGCACGGACCTGCTTCAGCACGAGGTGATCGTGGAGAAGCTCTCCGGTGACGTGCAGGACGTCGAGGTGTCGGCCACCACCGGCCAGGGCCTGGACGAGCTGCTGGAAGCCATCGCGCTTCAGGCCGAGATCCTCGAGCTCAAGGCCAACCCGAACCGTGCCGCCGTGGGCGCCGTGATCGAAGCCCAGCTTGACGTGGGCCGCGGCCCCGTCGCCACCGTGCTGGTCCAGAGCGGCACGCTGCGCCAGGGCGACATCTTCGTCGTCGGGGAGCAGTACGGCAAGGTGCGGGCCCTGGTGGACGACACCGGCCAGCGCGTGAAGGAAGCGGGCCCCTCGGTTCCGGTCGAGGTTCTTGGCCTCAACGGTACGCCCGAGGCGGGCGACGTACTGAATGTGACCGAGACCGAAGCCCAGGCGCGCGAGATCGCCGCCTACCGCGAGCAGGCCGCCAAGGACAAGCGCGCCGCTGCCGGTGCCGCCACGACGCTGGAGCAGCTCATGGCGAACGCCAAGGCGGACGAGAACGTCAGCGAACTGCCGATCCTGGTGAAAGCCGACGTGCAGGGCTCTGCCGAGGCGATCGTTCAGGCGATGGAAAAGATCGGCAACGAGGAGGTGCGCGTGCGCGTGCTGCACTCCGGCGTCGGTGCCATCACCGAGACGGACGTGGGCCTGGCCGAAGCCTCGAACGCGCCGATCATGGGCTTCAACGTCCGTGCCAATGCCTCGGCCCGCAACACGGCGAACCAGAAGGGCGTGGAGATCCGCTACTACTCGGTCATTTACGACCTTGT
>Ga0160419_101157_pt1 | contig 11720 bp, 18 predicted proteins | sample CelAP2metagpilot_2_FD_108196 | JGI IMG/M metagenome (GOLD analysis project Ga0160419, IMG submission 108196) | Phycosphere-associated microbial communities from Cellana algal ponds in Kailua-Kona, Hawaii, USA - Cellana AP2-4-25 metagenome pilot ... | reverse complement strand
TCCCTCCTCCCTCCTACACTTGTACTTTCCCTTCTTCTTCAGTACATACACCTTCGGCGCCCCTCCCAGCCCTCCCTCCATCCCTCCCTCCATCGCTTCCTCCTCCTCGCAGCAGGCAACAAAGTGACGCCATCCGTACATTGTGTCCCGATTCGCTGCCTCGTCCTTCTCGCCGGTGAGGGCCACGACCCGAAGGAGGAGGGGATCGGCCCACTGGTGCTTGTAGCTGTCGATGGCCGTGTAGTCCCCGCGAATGGCTGTAGAAAAGGAGGGAGGGAGGGAGGGAGGGAGGGATAAAGGGAGGGGTGCGATGAATTCGTGCCCTCTTTACTGGCCTGCCCTCTCTCCCTCCCTCCTTCCCTCCCTCCCTCCCTCCCTTACCCGGAAGTATCTTCTTCATGATCTCCATGTTACCCGCCAGCTCCGGCGTGAGTCCTACAGTGAGAATGAGAGAGGGAGGGAGGTAGGTGGGGAGGAATGAGTAGTGAAGCGATAAAAACGAGAAAAACAGATAATCCATCCCTCCCTCCCCCTCTCACTCACTCACTCACCCATCCACTCAAACCTCGCCCCCTCCCTCCCTCCCTCCCTCCCTGCCTGCCTACCTCCAAGCCATGTCAGGTATTTTCCAATCCCCTCGTCTGTTTTGCTAGACACGCCCGTGTCGCCCCACCCGGCGTCGGACGGAGGGCAGCCAGAGAGGAAGAGGCAGCGAGGGAGCGCATGTCCACGGTGGCGGAGGAGGCGGGCGATCTACAGAGGGAGGGAAAAAGGGAGGGAGGGAAGGAGGGAAGGAGGGAGGAAGGGTGAGGGAGGGAAAGAAAACGAAAAGCTAAGCGATACTCTCCTTTCAACTCATGGTCTCCCTCCCTCCCTCCCTCCCTCTCTCCCTCACCTCCAGCGCCTGCATTGCCCCGAACGAATGCCCGAAAATGAGGAGAGGCTTCTCAGTCGTGTACTCCAGAACCTAGGCAAGGAGGGAGGGAAGGAGGGAGAGAAGGAAGGAGGGAAGGAGGAATGGATGTACATCGACCACAGGATAAACATTGGACACCCTGCTCCCTCCCTCCCTCTCTTTCTACTTACCTACCTCCATTGCCCCCACGATCTTGCTCACAAGTTGCATCAAATCCTTCACAGGCGTTTCTTTGATTCGACCGTTTCGTCCAGGGAGCTCAACGGCAACTACCTGAGGAGAGGGAAGGAGGGAGGGAGGGAGGGAGGGGCACAGTGAACAGCGGTCTTCATGATGCCTTCACGAGAGTTCCCCCGTCCTCCCTCCCTCTTTCCCTCCTTCCCTCCCCCCCTCCCTCCTCCCTTTCCTCCTTGCCTCCCTACCTCGCAGCCCTCCACCTTCCATTTCTCGTACAGAGAGCTGTTCCCCCCCGCCCAGGCCAAGCACAACAGGCGATAATTAGCCTCGGGCTTCGGGAAGGGGCAGACAAACCACTTCTGGGCTGCCTGGAGGAAGGAAGGGAGGGAGGAAGGGAGAGGGGGAGGGAGGGAGGGAAGCAAGGAGAGGAATGACGTACACCGAAGGGAGCTGGGGGAGGACGGGAGGGAGGGAGGGAGGAAGGGAGGGAGGGAGGAAAGATGCATATCAAAAGGCATTGAGGAGGAGGAGGAGAGGAGGAAGCTTACGTGTATGTCTTTGGTGAGGATGGGCTGGTGGATGAGGTGGTGGGAAAGGGTTTTGAGTAAGGCCTGCGACGCGGGCCGCAGGTGATGGTGTCGGTCGATGGAGGAGGAGGAGGAGGAGGAGGAGGAGGAGGAGGAAGGAGGGGAGGGGAGGGAGAGCGAAGTGAATGTGGAGGAAGTATAGGCCTTCCATCCCTCCATGGCCGAAGGGGGAGCCAGCGTATCCCCTTCGGTGGACAGGACCAGAAGAGGGCAGGGTAGGAGGAGGGAGGGAGACCATGAGGTGTTTGGTTGGAGCATGTAGGCATCGACGGCGGCGAGGTCTGCTTTGAAGAGGGGAAGGAGGCTCTTGACGGTCTCTTTGTTTTGAGCCACATGGGCCGAGAGGGCACCGGTGGAGACGAGGAAGGAGAGGAGTTTGGGAAGGGGGAGGGAGGAAAGGCGGGTGGGATAGACTGAGGAGGAGGAGGAGGAGGAGGAGGAGGAGATGGGGACGGAGGGGCAGGGGCAGCCGGACAGGATGACGCTGTGGGGAGGGAGGTGGTGAGTGTGAACGAGGGCAAGCGCAATTTCCATCGCGAGAAGGCCAGCCAGGTAGCTGTGTCCAAAGAGGGCGAATGGGAGGGAAGCATGAGTGGATGCCCCCCCCCCCCCGGTTCCTCCTCTTCCTCCTCCTCCTCCTCCTTTTCCTTCATGAATACTAATAGCTTGAGCCAAGTGTCTGGCTACCTTTTGAATTTCCTGCGGGTGTTTTTCCTTCGCCCTTCCCAGTCTTGCAGGCAGTTCCAGGGTGATGACTTTCACGTAGGGCAGCTGATTCCAAGCGTCAAAGACAATGCTGCTCGTCCCTTCCCATGGAAGCCGGTACAATCGGAAGCGCAGGGGGAGGGTGGCAGCGGTCGTGGTTGTGGTGGTGGTGGTGGAGGAGGAGGAGGAGGAGGAGGAGGAGTAAGAAAGGCCCACAAAACAGGCGCGGACTTTGTCGGGGGTGAGAGAGGCAGATGGCGGTGGTGCCGGACCCCCAGAAGTGCTACGCGCAGCATGGTGGGCGGAGGGGTGCAGCTTACTCCCGCAACAGCCCATTTTGTTTGGGGGAGAGTGGAGCCTGAGTGTGCGGGAGGGGAGGGAAAAAGGAGATGAAGACGTAGCAGAGTGGATAGCGCGACATAAATACGGCTGGGTATCGGGACCCGGGTGGTTCTTCCTGTGCCTGGCTGGCGGAAAATACGAATACTTATAGCATGGAGAAACAATGAGTTAGGTATGCATACATAAATATTTGGTGGCAGGATGGGTCAGTTAGGGAGAACTGGGTAAGAGCTGTGCTTGCACATAGGATAAGAATTAGAGGCTCCGGGGTCGTGGGCTAAAGAGGCAGTGACCCCAGCAGAGGCTTGGACCGGACACACTAATCGGGACGGCACGACGGTTGAAAGGGAAGGCGACCATGTCCTAACCCGGTGGCCGGCAAAATTGACACCAAAAAAACTTCCAAATCCCAGCGATTTCAGGGTCGTTGCCACCTGTTGGGTCTATTTGGAGTAGTAGCGTGTGGCGTAGGTGAAATCGTTGCAAAAGAACAAGTGGAAAACGTCTGCTTGCCCGTTGGGAGGGCAGAAAAGCTCAGGAACAATCAAGAGATGACAAGCCAGCTTCGGTAAAGCATCTCACAACACTCACCAGAAGATTCTCGCAAGCAATCCATCACACTCCAAGCCAGCGTCACGCCGGTTTGGTCCTCTCAGCCCCACTTTACGCCGATCCCCTTCCCAATAGACAACGCAAGCTTCTTCTTTCTTCATCCAGCCACCAACACCGATACTTTTCCCCATACCACCACACATACATACAGCCACGCACATTGAAACCATGACGTGCTGCCTCAATGAAAATCATTCCATTCCCGGGTTTGTACTCGTGGCTATCATGGCAGTCGCGGCCCCCACCGTCATGTGGTGTGTAACTTACTTCCTACCCCTGCTCGTCATGAAAGTGCTTGGCCCGCAGGACCTTAAAAAAAAGTACCAAGCTCAGTGGGCCCTTGTCACGGGTGGATCCTCTGGCATCGGGCGTGCTATCGTCGACCGGCTGGCATTGCAAGGGCTGAACGTGTGTGTGGTTTCGATTGATGACGATTTGCTCAAGAACACGGTCAAGGAGCTCAAGGCGGCCTTCCCCAAACAAGTAGGTGGTTTGCGTGTACCATAGACGAGAAGCCAGGGAGCAAAGGAAAGGGGTAGAGAAAAAGGAATTTTGGCGATTGATTACTGTGCAAATCTGATTTGTGCCAATGTTGACTCTCCCTCCTTCCCTCCTTCCCTCTATCCCTCCCCGCCCTTGAAACACAACAGGAGTTCCGCGCCGTCGGGGCCCTCTTTTCCCCCGGCCAGGCCTATCTTCCCAAGATCATCACCGCCACCAAGGATATCGACATACAGATAATCTTCAACAATGCCGGGTGGGTGGCAATCACTTTCTCTCGCCCTTCGAATCCTCTCCTGCCTTCTTTCCTTCCCCTTTCTGCCCTCATAGGAAGTTCGCGGCCTGTCTCTTGCCGACCTCCCCTCCCCTTCTGTTTCCCTATCTTCTCTCAGGTATATCCTCACGGGATTTTTCGACTCCCAGCCGTTGGAGAAACAGCTGGCCAACGTCGAGTGTAACGCCACCGCCGCGGTTGCCGTTACCCACCACTTTTTGCAGAAGATGATCCAGGTATACTCCCTCCCTCCCTCCCTTGTTTCCTCCCTCCTCCCTTTATCAGACAGACGCATGCAATAACATTTTTGAGTATATTGCTCATCCCTTCCCCTTTCTTCTGCCGTTCTAACCATATTTTTCTCAGAAAAAGCTGCCCGGCTGCATCGTCTTTACATCCTCCGTCTCGGGCTACATGCCCTCACCCTTCTCCTCCATGTACGTACTCCCGTTCCTTCTCTCCATCCCTCCTTCCTGCCCCTCCCTCTCTTCTCCTCCTCCCCCCTCTCCTTTCCTCACACACTCTCTCTGGATCCTTTCCCAGGTACGGGGCGACCAAGGCCTTTCTGTCCCAGTTTGCCGCCTGCTTGGCCGTGGAAGTCAAGAGTCGAGGTACATTTGCTCTGCTCCCTCCCTCCCTCCCTCCCTCCCTCCTTTCCTCCCTCCCTCCCTCCTTTCCTACCACCACCAATCCCTCTCTCAGCCAGACCACTCCTCCTCTCACTACTTCCTCTCACTCCGCCTCTCCTCTCTAGGCATTGACGTCATGAGCGTTCACCCCTCGCCCGTCGCCTCCCGCTTCTACGACAAGACGCACAAGATGGAGATGCTTGACATGGTACGTCCGTGCTCCTCCTCCCCTTCTGTCCCCCACCACCCGCCCTCCTTCCCTTCCTCCTTTCTCGATGCTGCTTCATCCCTTTCGTTGTTTTGGTCCCCTCTTCTTGAATGTAGACAAGGCCGTGTATATCATAATCTCGATGTCAGCCTTTGCCAACCACAACACCGTGTTCTCCCTCTTTCCTTTTTTGTAGGTCAAGAAGACGGCTGTAGCGCCCGATGAGCTTCCTCCCCAAATCTTCAGTGGCATCGGCCGCTGCCATTGGTATGACCAGGTAAGCCATCTTCTTCTCTACATTCTCTCCCCTCCATCCCTCCTTTCTTTCCTGCTCATTTGCTCATCAGGTGTCTGTCCCGTCTCCCTCCCTTCCCCTCTCCCTCTCTGCCTTCCTCTGTCTTTTTTTCTTTCCTGTAGGGCGCGTTTGCTGTGCTCGTGAGGGCGGGGACTGCTCCCTTGGCATATAACGCCATGGTTCAAGTTTTTGCGGGCATCGCACATTGGCTACCCGATTTCATCAAGTACAACAAGGAGCGATAGAGGGAGGGGAAGAAGGAAAGGGAGGGATGGAGTAAGAAAGGAAAGAGCTTAGGTGATGGCGAGCGAAAGAAACAAATTGAACTTTTCCAAGTGCCTTGCGTTTCATGTGTCGTGCGTGGGAAGTAATGAGCGCATAAACACTGTACAAAAGCTCCTGCAATGCAAAAAGTGCTCGATGTGATGTTTGTCGATTTTCGCTTAAACCAAACGCCCACCGGCCGAGCACAAGATGCAGAGAAGCTACTTTTTCCACATCTTGAATGAAGTTGCCTTTCATTTACACTCGACTCATCCGATGCGCACCCACTCTATCCAGCGTTTTGACGTGAGTACTCTTAAATAAAATTCATTGCCTGAACTTGGCTGGTTCACCCGCTCACTGACACTTTCCGTATTCAAGCCCGTCCGAGTCCCTTGACGCCCCCGGGATTGGACACCTGACCCCAATATGGCCCGCTATGCCGAGTTGTTGATATGCAAGCGTATCCTTATTTTCCTTCCCCTTCGCTACCTCTAGGCTACATATCTATCAACCACCTATGGCCGCTGGACGAAGGACTGTGGTGGCGGGTGGCAGGAGCAGCGGCATCAATGAGGAAGGTGGCGCCGGTGAAGTGAAAAAAAGGGGAAACGGAGGAGGAGCGGCTGCAATGCCGATGCCTTGCACGCCCGAGAAACCCAGGGTAAGAAAAGAAAAAGGAAGGAGAATAGCTGATGAGATGACGGGGCTTGGGAATAGAGGGCCGGCTCATTTTCCCCCACGGCCGGTCACCTCCCACCAAAATCATGCCGATGTGCCAGCCTGGCCTGGCGTATGAAAGCCCGATAGATATGGTGAATATTTAAATCTAGACGCATGCATATCGAGGAAGAAGCGAAAATTTCTCTCTTGCCTGACCAGTTGCCCAGACAAGGCGATGCCAATCTCAGGGAATCATCTCATCCCTCCCTCTGTCCGCCCATCCCTTCCTGCGTCCCTCCCTTCCTCCACATAGGCACCGAAGGCGCCTGCTGCGCCCATCAAGCGCGGCGGTGTGAGTCACGCGGTGGCTGCTGAGTCAGAGGGAAGCAAGTCCGCGCCTACCCCTTGCTCCACCTCTGCCTCATCCTCGTCCTCGTGCTTCCCCTCCTTATTCACCCTCCTGTTCCTGGTTGTGGCCGCCGCCGTATTGTCCCTGTCCTTTCCCGCCATTTATGAATTGAAGCAGATCGTGCAAATGCAAGGGTGAGTCGATCGCGAGAGGGGAAGGGGGAGAGGGAAGGGAAGGAAGGAAGGGAAGAGGAGGGAGATGTCTTGTTGTGGTGGCATTATAACAATCCTTATCCCTCTTCCGCTACCTCCCCTCCGGCCCTGGACTCTTCTTTCGCTCCCCTTAAAGACTCAGCGAGAGGGAAGTCCGCAAGATCGTGGTGGAGACGATGGAGAGCCAGACCCAAGGGCATGGCCGAGGGCGCAGGCAAGGACCATCACCCAAGGTACGCCCCTCCCTCCCTCCCACCCTCCCTCCCTCCCTCCCTGCATCCCTCTCTCTGTCCCCCTTCTCCCGTCATCTTTGATACATCCCGGCTTTCCTCCTTTCGTCCATCACTCTCCCTCCGTGCCGGCGTTTCTCGCACCTTCACACTCCCCTCCCTCCCCTTCGTCCTCCTTGCACGTAGATTAATAAGGAAGACGTTCGCCAGGTCTTCAGGGACCTGATGAAAGAGGAGGGGGCTGGTGAGTGAAGGGATCGGATCAGGGAGAGTGAGAAGAAGGGATGAAGGGGAGAAAAGAAGGAGGGCGGGATGGTCTGGGCTGTTTATTTTGGCCTCACATTCTCTCCTCTCCCCTCCCTCCCTCCCTCCCTCCTTGTCCCCCTCCCTTCCTCCCTCCCCTCTTCCCTCTCTTCCTAGCTCTTCTTGGTCCTGTCCTTCAACCTCTTACTGCTGCTGCTGCTGCTGCTGCTGCTCCTCCTCCTCCTCCTTCTCCTGCCATCGATGACAACAAGCTCCAAAAATGTGTTTCCACAGAGGTACATTATTGCTATTCCTTCCTCCCTCCCTCCCTCCTTCCCTCCCTCCATTTCACCGCCCTGTCCGTATCCTCTCTTCGTTACCACCACCTTCCCTCCATCCCTCCCTCCGATCCTCCCTCCCTTCTTCTTCCATTCTCCAAGGGCGCTCGTCAGCCTTTACAGGCCGACCAGACAACTTCTCACCCCTCCCTCCCTCCCCCCCTCCCTCCCTCCTTTCCTCCCTTCCTCCTTTCTTCCCCTTTTTCCTTCCTCCCTTTCTCCCTTCCTCCCTCCCTCCCTCCCTCCCTCCCTCCCTCCCTCTTTACCTACCTACCTCCCTACCGTTCGTTTTCCCTCCTTAGGTGGCACGTCAGCTGCGAGCATATGGGCCACAGGGGCAACCCGCTACAGAGGAAGAGAGGACAGCAGCTGCTGCCCGAGGGGCGGTTCCTTGAGGGAGAGCGGGAAGGAGGGAGGGAGGGAGCCGACATTTGAGGAAAAGTAGAGGGAGTGACACGACATACAACACACGATCTCCCCTACGTGTGAGTGAGTGTAAGACGAGGGAGCAAGAAACACTGAGAATTGAATACAAATGAGTGAAGTGGCGTCAGGGTATGAAAGCAGTAGGTGCATGTAAGCTTGTGTGTATGTGTGTGTATATGTTTGGAACAACGTTCAGAGAAGGGACTGCTGCTGCTGCTGCTGCTGCTGCTGCTACGACTGCTACTGCTACGGACGTCGTTCGAGCAGCAGCCTGCCGTGGTAGTGATTCTTTGCAAGGGAGGAGAAGCATGGAAGGGGACGAGAGAGAGGTAGGGAGTAAAGGAGGGATGGATAAAGGCGAGAGAGGAGCCGGAGAGCGATACACGGCAGGCACAAAAGTCACGTTATGAGGAGGGCAGGGAGGGAGGGAGGAAAGAAGGGAGGGAGGGAGGGAGGGGAAGATTGACAAAGCCAGTATTTTTTGAAAAGCTGTTACATCGGTGGGCCCCTCGCTCGTCCTATATCATGGCTTTCGCTGAGACTTACATTTCATTCCTTCTTTTGAGCCCTCCCTCCTTCCTTCTTCGCGGTTGTTATCTCTCCCATCCCCCCATCCGTTCTTCTCTCGATCTCGTCTTTGTCTTCTTCCTCTCACTTGACTTCTCTCATCCTCCTTCCCATTTTGTTGTTCTTCTTTTTCTTCTTCCTAACTCTTCTTCTTCTTCTTCCTCTTGGTCCTCTTTTCTTACCTTTTTTCCCTATTCTTTCTCTTCTCTTTATTCTTTTCTCCTAAATTTTGCACTTCTCCTTATTCTCCTCTTATTATTCTCTTCTTAATATCTTTCTCTTTTTATTCGTCCTGTTCTTTTCCTCCTATCTTTTTCTTGGTCGAATCTTCTCCTTCTTCTATATTGCATTGTCATTCTCCCTTCCTCTTCCTTTTTTGTCGCCCACCAAAATTGATGTAAATGTGAACGCGGAAACCCCTGGCAGTCAACGGCTCAGACTTGTCAGGTAAACTGCACCTGGCACCGAAACGTCATCGTTACCCAAAAATTTGAAAATTTGAAAACATGAATAAAAAGACAATGTGCGGATGTTACCCTCACAATGACAAGACAACGCGGGAGAAAAGGAAGAATGGAAGAAGAGAATCAGAGGTTCAGAGCTCCCCTTATCAGGCGTGCAGCGGCCGCATGCACATATCCCTTCTCCCTCTTCACCCTTCCCATCTCAAAACCACCTAGAAAAATTTTCCCTTTCCTCCTTCCCTCCCCAAAAATATTTGTCCCCTACATAAAAGAGTCACACAAATCGCGCCGAGGTTACATACAGCCCGTCAAAATTTCTCCCTCCTCCCCTCCCTCCCTCCCTCCCTCCCTCCTCTCTGTCTCCACCTTCATGGTCCAGAGCAAGTGAGTCATCCTTAACACGCACCCTCCTCTGCCTCCCCCTCCCTCACGCCTTCTACCTCGTCCTTGTGTGTTCCCCGGCAGCTGCTTCTTTGGAGCGGGCGCACTGCGAAAGATGAGGTAAAAGGGGAGGGAGGGAGGGAGGGAGGGAGGGAGGGAGGGAGTAATTAGAAAGCTACGAAATTTAAGATTTATGTCAAAGGGGAGGGAGAGAAGGAAAGAGGGAGGGAGAAAGGGAAAAGAGAGGGGATATACCTGGAGGTAGGGCAGGGGTGGCTAAGGATCGGAACGGCACGATAGGAGTGGGTGAAGGGACGGCCGTCGCGGGTGTAGGAAACCTGAATTGGGTATATGGGTAGGGGGGGAGGGAGGGGTGAGTGCACGGATGCACTAATCTTTATGCACTAATACGAAAAATATACAGCATACAGTCTGATCTTTTCCTGCCCCCCTTCCACCCTTCTATCTTCTTCCTCCTCTCCTTCCCTTCCTCCCCTCCTTCCCTTCCTCTCCTTGCTCCTTACCGTCCTCCCCCGTGCAAATCCAGTGGTTGCTGCCTCCTCCATCGCCGCCTGGAAAGAGACCACGTCCGAATCAGGCCCCTGTAGGAAAGTACGAAATCATACATGAATTCACAATCTCAACATACATATGTATTGATTTCATTTACTTGTATGAATACAATATATATAAATATAGATTTTATTCACATTGTATGGAGACTATATTTATATATAAGCATAAATATAATGTATTCATACAATGAAAATAAAATCAATAAACGAACAAAAGTGATTAAAAAAACAAAATAAATATACAGATAAATAAGTGACTAGTGCTTGACTGCATAGTATGAAGAATAAAAGAATAAAAGTATTTCAAATGGACAAGTCGCTATAGTGGGGGGAAAGGCACACACCATCACACTATGCCCTACCTCCCATACATATTCCCCCTCACCCATCACACCACCCCTCCCTCCCCCGGCACCTACCACCAGAACTTCACCGGGGCCGCGTCCGGCTATCTCATGCAAGTGGAAGCCAGTGGTGATCGTGAACTGCTTGTTGGCATGTAATACCCGAAAGGGGCATGTGACCTAGCGAGGGGGGAAGGGAGGGAGGGAGGGAGGGAGAAAGGGGGAGGGAGAGAGGGAGAGAAACATGAATAACACTAATGTTGAGAAGTAACATTTTTAAAGCTCTTCCTTCTCGACCCCCTATCTTCCCTCCCTCCCTCCCTCACCTCTGTTAGCATCACGCATTGATCACACACGTTTAACTCCAACGCTGCCGTCATCGTGGTGGGTACCAAAAACAGTCCTTCCTCCCTTTCTCCCTCCCTCTGCCCCTCCCTCCCCGAAATTGCAAGCGAAGGAGTCGGGGAAAAGGGCATCCACCCTCCTTGCCTTTCCCGCTTGTGCCCCGATCGAGTCCATCGAGAGTCAGAAAGAAGAAGCAGCGAGCCATCGGGCCGCTTCATCACCACCTCCTCCTCCTCCTCCTCCTCCTCCTCCTCTTCTCCTTCCTCCTCGTCACCACTTAGCGCATCGCTAAAATGCATTCCTACTTCCTCTTCCCTCTCGTCACCGTCTTCTGCCTCGCTAAAATACATGCCCATTTCCTCTTCCTCCATCCCGTCATCATTCTCCTCCTCGCTGCTCGTCATGGCCGTACATTGATCCGTTTCCCCTCCCTCATCCTCATCCTCGTCCTCCGTCCAGACCTCCTCCTTGAGTGGAGGAGGAGGAGGAAGGAGAAGGAAGGCGGCGGAGGCTGCTCGGGTGGGAGGAGGAGAATGAAACATACTTGCGCTGCTGCTGCTACTGCTGCTGCTGCTGCTGTTGCTGCTGCTGCTTAGGGTGTTGGCGATGGAGGATGAAGACGTGCTGCCATTGTGTGGGAATGCAGAGATAGAGGGAAGGAGATGTGTTATAGCAAACGATAGAGAGCGAGACAGATGAGGCAGCTGTCCACCCGTTGATGACATAAAGCAGAAAGAACACATGAAGATTCACTCCGAGAGACGGAGGCCTGATACATCAACAGACCAAGGCTCTGTTGCGCGGGTATACCGTCTGTATTTTCGGCCTCGTGAATCACAGTGAGGAAATGGAAGCAATAATAGTGTTAAAAAGCCCTACTGCTACTACTACTACTACTACTACTACTACTACTACTACTACTACTACTACTACTACTACTACCACTACTACTACTACTACTGCTACTACTACTACTACTACTACTACTACTACTACTACTACTACTACTACTACTACTACTACTACTACTACTACTACTACTACTACTACTACTACTACTACTACTACTACTA
>Ga0160419_101155_pt1 | contig 11736 bp, 9 predicted proteins | sample CelAP2metagpilot_2_FD_108196 | JGI IMG/M metagenome (GOLD analysis project Ga0160419, IMG submission 108196) | Phycosphere-associated microbial communities from Cellana algal ponds in Kailua-Kona, Hawaii, USA - Cellana AP2-4-25 metagenome pilot ... | reverse complement strand
GGTGGTGGGGGGGGGGGGGTGGGGGGGGGTGTGGGGAGGGGGGGGGGGTGGGGGGGGTTGGGGGAGGTGGGGGGGGTGGGGGTTGGGGGGGGGGGGGGGGGGGGAGGTCAGGGAGGAAGGGGGGGAGGCGGGGGAGCGGGGTCGGGTTAAAGCATGACAGACGGAAAGAAAGAGAAGGGAGAAAAAGGCGTTTCCACATCGTATGATTGGTTCCAGAACAAAGAGAGTAAAGCTACGAATGTGGGGAACGATGTGTAGGGTGTGTAGCGTCTTTTTTCTTTGTTTTCCTGTCTCGCTGTTGGTCTTGGGGTGGTTGGGGGGCGAACAAGTATATATGCAGTCCGTCTTTGTAGCTGGTTAACCCACAAACTCGTGGTTGCTCTTTCTGAAAGCTTGGTCACGGGTGACCGCGCGAAAACATTCCCGCTCGTTTCCATTCCGTGGACTGTTGTTGTGTGTTTATCCGCAGTCTGCTGTCCGACCTGTGACTTCCAACTATTGATAAAGACATTTATCAGGAATACTCGCTTTCTGGTCCTTGATTCTCTGTCTCTCCCCGGTTGGGCTTATTTACTAACCAAAACCCCTCTTTCCTCCACGATCCGAGCCACTTGCTTTCCTTCTTTTTCGCCGTCTGGGGTCGTCGGACAACTGCAACCAAGAAGCCGTTGGCGGGAACCAATTGGTGAGTTTGGAAAAATGGGGATGTAGGGACAACTACATCGTCCACACAAATTGGACCTTCACACCATCAGGCCAATACAAAGAACATGGTGCGTATAACTTATTAGTTAGTTTTCTAGACCTGATTATACAGTTCCTTGTTGTTGGGGGCCTCGAACCCAGCTTTCTTTTTCAAAAATAGAAGGGCGGCAACTTGCCGCTCAAAAACTATCCAACGTGCGGCGCGAAGAACACAGGGGGCGGAACCGCGAAAGCAGCTCCACTCCTTCTTCTTCTGCCTAGGAAAAGCGAGGGAAGTGTTGATCCTTGTATTTTCTTTGTTGTGTGTGCGTTGTGGTGGATAAGGCATATTGGCACAATTTCCCAATCGATGCCAACCAACAACGCCGCTCGCTCACCCTCGTCAACCTCGACACGCCCTCGACGTCCCCCCAGATCGTCTGATCTGAGGCCTACCCTCCCGCCTTATCCTCTTCGCTCCTTTCAGTGCAATATAAAGCACACAAAATAGACTCTCGCACACCTCTCAACTTTATACTTAACACGCCTCCACTGACAGGTCCGCCGCCGCCGCCGCCGCAGCCCGGCCTCCTTCTGCAGCTCTTCGCCCAGCCCCCTTCCCGCCAGCACCTCGTCCAGCCCGCCACCCTACCCTCACAGAAGCAGAAATGGTTTATCAAAAGCGCAAAATTCTTGGCGATATTACGGCTGCCGCCCTCTTGGGCACACACCCATACCGCAGCACCGGCGATGCCGATGGCGACGCAAGCGGGAAACGCCAGGTCCGTCCTTTATATGTGTCGTGGCTTTTCCCTCCAGCCCAACCTCCTGACCTTCGCTCTTCCCTTTCTCTCGTACACAACTCACCCGGCTACAGCGCCTCCGCTCGAGCACTTCCAAGTCCAACCATACTGCCCAGATTCAAGACGCCCCCCGCCGCATGACCCGGCGTTCCTCCGCGTTAGCCGCCATCTGCCCATCCACCTCTGCTGCCGATGCTTTTCAAAAAGGACCCTCCCATGCCGACAAGGACGACAGCACCGCCTCCCGACGCCTCTACTCCACTCAAGCCTTATCCTGTCCCCGCAGCATCAACACTAGTATCAACGACGCTGGCAATCTCCTGGCTTGCCATGAGGCCTTGGCTCTAAAAGAGCCCGCCATGCATATCACGCCTGCTGCTCTGTCTGCTTTCTCCCGCAGATCTGTTGCCTCCCCCACCGAGGCCGCCAACCGCCACCTCAACACTCACTTGAAGTCCTCTTCTTCCTCCTCTCCCTCCCCTTCCTCTTCTTCCTTGTCCTCCTCTCCTAACCTACCCCCCGGCATCGTCGACATTGACGACATTCAAAGCCAGCAACCCCGCAGCAACCACTACAGTAGTAGCAGCAGCAGCAGCAGTAGCAGCAGCAGCAGCAGCAACAACAACAACAACAACAACAACAACAACAACAGCAACTGCTCGTTCGACACGCATCAGCAAGTCAATCTTGCGAACATTGGCGCCGCCTGTGGCCCCAACCACCATCCGGCAGCAACTGACAGCACGCCCCAACGGTTGGCAGCCTACAGCCGCGATTACTTCACCTACCTCAGAGAACGAGAACGCGAGCAGCAAGACAGGCCCATGGCTGACTATTTGGCTCGGATGCAAGGTGGGGCTTTGACTCAAGATATGCGCGCGTTGCTCATTGATTGGTTAGTCACAGTGTGTGAGGAATGCGAGCTGATGCCTTCAACCCTATACCATTGCGTGGAACTCGTCGATCGTGCCCTCAGCAAAGTAATCGTAGCCAAAGAACAGCTGCAGTGCCTGGGGTGTGCCTGTCTATTCGTCGCCTGCAAATTCGAAGAAACTACTGTCCCGCCCCTGGAAGAATTCACATATATGGCCGCTGAATCCTTCACTAAAAAACAACTCACCGACCTCGAGCTCCGTGTAGTTGAAGCCCTCTCCTTCCGCGTCTCCACTGTAACGAGCTACAATTTTCTCCCCCGCTTCATCCTTGCGGCTGGATCCCGTCCAAGAGAAACAGCCCTGGTGCACTACCTCTCTGAATTATCCCTCCTCCACTACGAATTCCTCGCCTTTCCTCCCTCCATCCGCGCTGCTGCTGCTCTTTACCTGGCTCGACAGACGTTGGCGGCATCTACTCCTGACCCCATCCGCCGGACGGCCGAGGAAAGGAATGTCTGGACTCCTACTATTGCTTATTACACAGGGTATAACCCTGTGACTGACTTGCGGTTGCAGGCGTGTGTGAGGTTGTTGAGGAGAGCGCATGCGGGGGCGGAGTGGTCTACTTACGAGGCGTTGAAAGTCAAGTACACCGAACCGGCGCTATTGCACGTGGCGGAGATTGCGTGTTTGGAGGACGAACAATTGGGTTTTCCTTCCTCTTCGAATTAGACACCATGGAGGGAATTAGAGGAAGAAGAAAGAGTAGATGGAGGAGATATGTAACGACAGCTCGATTAGAAGAGCAATGACCAAAGTAAAGGTAGCTTTCAGACGAAGAAAAGGAGAGGCGCATATGCCATGTTTGCCCTATTTTGTGCGTGTGATGATTAGATGAAGTGAATGTGAATGAGATATAATTTGAAGTCTTCCAAAAAGAAGGGTACTGAAATGTGTGCACGCTGACCCAACATAGGCACTTCTTCCTCTTCTTCCTCCTCCCCCGTCCAGCGACTGTCATCTTGCTTGCCTTGGCCGTCTACAAGGAGGCCGACCAAAGCAAACGCATGTTGCTGGGTTTTGAGTGAGTATGAACAGTAGGAAAATACCAGAAGGTGCCCATCCCCATAAAAGCAAACTAGACATAGCGATATCCTCACTTATAGGCCGAGGCTTCTCATTTTTCTTGGAATTTCTTGTTTTGTCGATATTTATGCCTTATTTCTTACTTAATGACGACGGAAGCAATGGACCGTCTCCACTCTTCTCTTTATGGAAAAATACAAGATTTTCCTCCCTTCATCTGATCTGTAAATGCTTGATCTTGCCGCTGAAATCGAGAGTCAACTTCCACCACCATGACTACCGCCTCCATTCTCCCCTACCACCGCTGCACTCAGACTCGTGCTCGGTTTTCTCGAATAATGGTGCGCCGCTGCAGCACCACCATCAACGTGACACTATTTTAAACTACTCTGCCTCGATGGTGCCTTCGTCGAAGCATCCATCGCTACCGTCACCTCCGGAGAGCGAAAGAGCTTCTCTTGCTCCCGCATTGCCACATCCAAAGCCTTGAGTTGAGGAAATCGGAACAATATCTCCCCATGCGACCATCCTTCCCAGTAGGAGTACTGGACTCTCTCTAAGACGCACCCGCGTTTATCTCCCAGATAACAAGAAGCTGTTGCTCCTGCTGCTGCTCCACATTCACCGCTACACCCACCATTGGTACTTTTGGCTCTTTCCGAAGCTGTCAGCTCAAACGACACTACGGCTTTTTCACTAGGTCCACCGCTGCTGCTCCTGCTGCTGCTGCTGCTGCTGCTGCTGCTGCTGCTGCTGCCGCTGCTGCTGCAATTGTAACCTTTTCCATCGTTGCTGCTGCTGTGACTCGACTTAGGTAGATTGCCGTTGCTGATGCTGCCATGATTGCTGTAGTGATTCCCGTTGCCTGTTCCACTAGAGCTCAAACTACACTGTCGTTGCGCTGATGTGCTGTCGTTGCTGCTGCTGTTGCTGCACTTGGACCGCGCCTGGTACCGCTGATGCTCCTCTGCATGGATCTTTTTCAAGTGGTCCTCGATATAAACTTTCAGGACCGGCGAGGGAACAATCTCGTCGTTTCCACTCAAACCAATGAAAACAGGGCATTTGATTGCATCTAAAAAAAGCTGGCCTTCGTACCACCAGAACTGCCGACGCAAGGTGTGATGGATAGTGATTTCCGTAGATCCGCCGTAGTGGAGTATATATTCCATTATTGTTCGCGGTCGTTTGTGTAAAAAGTTGTAACACACGTCAGGCAGGCCGAGGAGGAGAGAGACCGGGTCGAGAAGGATGAGCTGGCGGACATTATGTTTGAGGTGTTTGGTCACCCAGGCCGCGCATAGACTCCCGAATGAGTGTCCCGCCACTGCAAAATGCGGCATCCGATGGCGTTTGGCTATGATCTCGACGGTTTTAACCATGTCACCCAGTCGCTTCGCTTTGAAATTCAAACACATGGCGATGTGTGGCACCTCCATCAAAACCACTTTCCGTCCCTTCGACAAAATATGAATCACCAGCAAATATAAATTCAACCCCGGCGAGATGCCATGAAAGAAAATCATTGGTAAACTCGCCTGCTCTCCTGCGGGTACATCCTTCACCCGCGACCGGTACCAATACGCAATCCCATTGACCTCATGGCGCGTAAAACCCAACAGCATTAACACCCCATGGCCCAAAACTTGAATCACAGTCAAGACAGCGTAAAACAAAAGGGGGCGATGATTGTATTTGACTGGGTCCAGCGTTAGCAGCATCGGCCGGACCTTAGGGTTGTAGCCTTCGGGACAGTCGATCTGGAAGCGCATTTTAAGCCAGTACAGCACCTACGGGATGGAAGAGATGGAAGGAGAGCCTTAAGAATGCTTTCGGAAAGTGTATCGAGAAGACGCGTAGATATACATGTCCACATACATTCCATTCCCCTTCCCGCTCTCCCATCCTCCCCCCTCTCACTCACATCTTCAACACAAGCCTTCTGCCTGACTGTCAAGGCTGATTGCGCTGTGCTGTAGAGGGCCCAAGCAAGCATTTCTCTGACATTTCCTCGGCGTATGTCTTGAATCGGCGAGCCTAGGAACCAGCCGGAGAAAAACTGCTCGAATGCGTAGGAACCCTTTGCATAGGGAGGGGAGCATGGAGAGGGGGACGATGGGTGGGCGGCCGAAAAAAAAAGACATACACAACAAACAACAGAGATTAAACATATCACCAAAAAGCTGTTGTTGAATGGTGCATGGGTGAGAGTAGAGGGTTGAGATTCACAACACACCTTGAGCTGACTGACGACATCAATAATCTTATGAAACTCATCCCAAGGCGTATGGACGCTGTCCTCCGGTGTTGTTAATCGATTCAGCTCCGGCAGGACGATGTATCGGAGGTAGAAGTAAAAGACAATTTCACACAGAAGCCAGACACCCAGCACCAGCCCGGCCAATATAAGGAAAGAAGTAGAGAGGACTATAGACCAGATAAAGCCCCGCAGATTATCGAGTAGGGGTGGGAGGCACACCATCGCCCTTGCCTAGCCTGTTAATTGGAGGGGGGAAGAGGGACAGGGGTGAGCTGAGGCAGACTAGATAAGGTCGGAATCGCGGGCGTTGCACAGAACGTGCCCTGAACAGCTTCACAGGGATTGTCAATAGACGGGCGACTACCCTGTATGTATCTTCTCTAGTTTCATTAAGCTTGTAGACGTGAGGTAAGGCCTCTGTAGCTAGGCGATGACCCACGTTTTTCGGGGTTGGACCGTTCTTGCCAAATGCACTCTTACACTCACCACAAAGACAAGTGCCACAAGGAGTGGTGCCCTGGACGCAGGCACAGGCTCACTGTGTGAGGGATGGTCCGATGAGGTCAGCCACGGCACGAGGGTGCCTGGGTCGGACACCGGGCTAACACTTTTCACGCGGGAATGCGCTTCTTGGCCCACAGGCTAGTTTCGCTCTCCTTTCCTTCTTTGCCCCTGTGATTTGTGCGGAAATGCGTCAGTGAAAGAATGCCTGCGAGCCACGAGGAGGACAAGGCACATGGCTTCCTGTCCCTGCCCTACACGATGTCAGGAAGGACTGTGTTTTGAAATACAATTCGTGAAGAGGACAAAGCCAATAGAAGCACGTCATCATGTTCGCCGTTGGGCTGCTGGCTGCTGGTACGTGGGCGGAGCCTCTGTGACCTTTCTACCACGCCCTACGCAAAACCCCGCTGCCCTCAGCCTACCACTCAGCATATCGACCATCTCCCCACAGACAATATAATGGGTGGTCTCTTTAGCAGGCACCACGGACACGGGCGCAAGCCCAAAGTCCTAGTCACCGACCATGACCGCGCGGTGCTTGACCTCAAAATTGCGAAGGACAAACTGAAGCGGTACCAAATCAAGATGCGAAGCGAGTCAATACGCTTGACAGAGCAAGCCAAAGAGCTGGTGGCGGTGGGGCGGAAGGACCGGGCGTTGTTGGTGCTGAAAATGCGGCGCCTCCGCGAAGACGAGCAGGTCAAGGCTGAGTCGCAGTTGATGAATATGGAGCAGCTCATTACCCAAATTGAATGGGAGACTCAGCAGATGCAGGTGTTTGATGCGCTCAAGAGTGGTAATCAGGCGTTGGACGCCATTCACGAAATCATGAGTTTAGAGGAGGTGGAGAAACTGATGGCAGACACGGCCGACTCCATCGAATACGAGCAAGAGGTATCCCGGCTCTTGTCAGGCAGCCTGTCCGCCGGGGCGGAGGAAGAAGTCATGATGGAGTTCGAGGAGCTGCAGGCATTAACAGGCTTGGTTCCCGATGCCGCTGCCCCATTCCCGGTCACTTCCGCTGCTCCTGCCGTCACCGACGCCGAGGCTCCACCCATGGCAGCAGAGGAGAAAGAGGCAGTTGCAGGAAAGCCATCGAAAGCACCGCAAGCAGGTACTCTTATACATGACTTGCCTGACGTACCAACGCACGAGCCGGTTGTCAAACCGCTGGAGAAAGAAGAAGAGGTAGTAGCAGCCGGAGCAGCAGTATCAGGAACAGGACTGCAGAAGGATAGTGTCAGGGTGGCCGTTACGGGTTAAAAAAGAGTAAAGGAATTGGATGTACAGATTAGGCACAGTCAAAGGTACAAAGGATGAGTGTACCTAAATCAAAACGCAGAGATAAATGGAAGGAAGCAAGGGTGAGGCCCAATCGCTTGTGCTTGTTTTGATGGTATTGAATTACGTTTCTTTCATCCATTTGTACTTTCTTCCCATTTGTGGGGTCGCTATTTCATCTGTCATTTCACCTACAAGTAGGAAGATTTGCATGCTATTGTTGACCCTCTCTTTGCAATCATACTGTCTTGTTCATTTCACGTGATATTACTCACGACATCTAAAGCGCACTTCCTATGTGGCTTTAGCCGATATGAACTCTCATTTCCTTCTTCCCCCCCTCACTCCTCCTTTCCCTCCCTCCCTCCTCGACTGAACATTATACAGACAAGCTCAATCGGCCACTAGGATGACCACATTTCATCCTCACCGTCCCCATTTCTCCCTCACTCAGGCAAATATAGGGCTGCAGCAAAATGAGGGTTCCAATCGATCAAAAGAACGTGAAAAGAAAGTCTATTCGCGATACGATCGGTGCCTCCCGCCATATTGCAATCCTCCCTCCCTCCCTTTCTTCCTTCTTCCCCTGCCTCTAGTACTACTACGATAGGGCGTGCCCAAGGAGAGGAGGTTATGTTTGAGGCTGAGGTCGAGGGTGTGCAGGTGTGAAAGGAGACACTGCACGCGCTGCAGGCAGAGGTGGCGAAGGCCTTGCTCGCGGAGGGGAGGAATCACGCGGCATGGCCCATCGCGAAGTTTTATCGTCCTTGACCAGCTTGGGGGTAACGACCAAATCGCGGTCTATCTCCAATATGGCCCCGTCGTTCTTGTGCTTTCCGCAGTAGTCCGTGGCGGAGAAGACGGTGATGAGCCGCTGGTTGGCGAAGAACTCGTACCCATTGTTGACGACTTGGTGGGAGCGGACCTGCGGAGGGGTTAAAAAGGGGAATGCGGGTAGGTAGGGCGGGTTAGGTTAAACGGTGAAGTCAATGGTGATGAAATGCTCAGGAGGCTCTCGAGGACCACATGATGCTAACATTTTCCCCTCTCACCTTCTCCCTTCCTCTCCCTTCCTCCCTACTCCCTTAAACTCCTCCCTCCGCTTTTCCTTACCACCAGATCCAAATCATTCGCCTCACAAAACGCCTCCACTCGATCGGGGCCAAACAAAGCAATGCCCGTCCCTCTGGGGGACGCATGCGTGCCCATGACAGAATCTGACAGGGTCGGATCACTCCACAGACAGTCCCTCAACAGCTGCCCCAGCGGCTCCTCTCTCGCCTCTCCATTGACAATTGGCCTCTGCAATGCCTGCAGCTGTTCGACGAAGTTTAGACTCGCGCCTAAGCCTCCATGAAGGACCAAAATCCTTCCCTCCACTCGTGCAGCGAGCGGCAAGAGGTCAAACAATTTGTTGCACATCTCCCAGAGCTGTGCGCCGGCTTCTTCTCCCACTCGTCGAAGGCATTCGGTCTTAAACCCATAGTGAATGTTCACCGTTCGACATTCATGGTTACCACGAATAAGGAAAACGTGCCGAGGATAGGCGACCTTGAGAGAGAAGAGGAGGAGGACCACGTCGCAGGAACAGGGGCCGCGATCGACAAAGTCTCCGTTGAAGATGTAATCCACCAGGTTGATGTCTGAAGGGAGAGGGAGGGAAAGGGAAAGGAGGAAAGGAGGGAGATGAATCGGAGTCAGGACAGTCCACGACCAAATATAGCAGCCCTTATTTTATCTCACCCTACCTCCCTCTATCTCCTCCCTTTCCTACCTCCAAATCGGTCCGGCCTCCCATACGCCTTGAACAACCGCAACAAATCTCCCAACTGCCCGTGAATGTCCCCAAAAATCCTCGTCGGTGTCCTTGCCTCCAGCACCGTCGGTTCGGAAATCAGCAGGCCCTCGAGCTCTTCGAAAAGCGGCTCTAGATCAGTCATACCTCCGACTAAAGCACCAAAGACTCCTGGCTCCGGTAAGGGTTGGCGTTGATTGGGGTCCCAATCGAGGAGAAGTCTGATGATGCGATGTGCCGTCTCTTGGCCTGGAGACACGGGGCTACTGCCACTTTCAATGTCGCTGCCGTCGCTGCTATTGCTGCATCTGATGGGGCTGCTGCCGTAGTCGAGCTCTGCGGAGGCCATGCCGACTTTGGGCGTTTTCCCTCCTCCTGCTTCTTCACTTTTGCCTTTCTTGGGCTCTTCGAAGCTGTGTCGTCTGCTTTGCTGGTCTTGGTGTGAGTGGTGGCTGAGTTGCTGGTGGTAGAGATGCCGGCGATCGTCCAAATGATGCTGCTGCTGCTGCTGCTGCTGCTGCTGCTGCTGCTGCTGCTGCTGCTGCTGCTGCTGCTGCAAGAACTCCTTATGCGGGTCCTTCTCGTGGGGGGACATAGAATAGCGCTGCTTGCTCACGTCGAAACAAATCTGGCGGGAATTGACCTTTACGACTGACGTCGAGGTAGAGGTAGGCGTGGTGCGGGTGCCATGTGGGGGACGGCCACAACTCCCTCCCCCGCTGTTTCTCCGAGCGGCGATGGTACTAATGCCACTGCCACGGGCGCCGGTGGTGTTGGTGACGGGCGAAGGGGAGAGAGAAGGAAGAGAACCATCCAAAAACGCCTGTCGGGCAGTTGTGTCGCATTTGATGGGCGAACGAAGGGTCCGAAACAACACTCCAGTCCCTGAAAAGGCCTTGCTCTCCACCGCCGACACAAAATCTTCCTGGGTAACTCTCCCGCCCTGGTGCCACTTCCTTGCCTCAACCTCCACGGCTTGCCCGTCCACAGGCACTACTCCACCCTGCTTGCCGCCTTCCTGCAGCTGCAGCCTGGCCATGTCCTCCATCACTAATTTGAAATCTTGAAAGGCCAAGTCACCATCGTTGTCTAAATCGTAGGCCCGGAAGATACACTCAGCACGCAAGCTCCGCCATACCCCTGCGTTAGCCGTGTGCGGGTCCATCGCCACCAAGCCAACCAGAAAATCTTCAAACGACAACCCTTCTGTTGCTCCGCCTTCTCCTCCTTCTTGCTCCTTGTCCGCAGCTATCTCGACCATATTTTCCTGCTTCACCCCCCCACTGCTCTCCACATGCCCTCTTCTGAAAGTCAAAGCAATAAAATAACGTTCACAGACAAAAGCATCTTCCACCCCACAGCGTCCCAAGAGCCGCGTAAACTGTGAGCGTGACAAGCGATACGCTCCTTGAGAATAAGCCAAGAACAATTGCGCTATCCAACAGACCACCTCTTCCATAAACCCTGGTCCAAAACATGAGGCCAACAGGTCGTGCGTGCTCGGCGTCAACAACAACCGACGAAGAAACTTCCCTACCGTATGTCCTTCTTGTCCCTTGAGTAAAGAAGGGGACAAGAGATGCCGCTGCTGTTGTTGTTGTTGCTGCTGCTGGAAAGAAGAGGGGCTATGAAAGGCAGCCACGAACGAGGGGTCGACCTCTACGAAAATCACGCTGTACAAGTCGCAGTTCATCACTTGTCTTTGTCCGTTCCAATCTGGATTCTGCGGTGCTTCCCCAAGCAACGCCTCTCGCAATAAACACTCTAAGAACACGCCATGCGATATGAGGAGAGTATGCCGCTCGTGCCGTGCCAAGAGCTCGAGCAAGAGAGTGCGTGCACGACTATGCACTGCCTCCAAAGTCTCTCGTTCCCCCGCTTCCCAAAATTGATCCTCCTCCGACAACATCGATAGGTCTACCGCCGGGCTAAATGCTGCACCGAGCTCCGTGACACTTCGTCGTTTGTCGGAGAGCAAGACACCGTAGGCCTCCCGGACAATTTCCAGAGCCAAAATGATCGGTGGAGGGGAAGTTGTTGTAGGGGGTTTGTTGTTTTCTCTGCCGTCGTCAATTGAGGCCATGACAGTGATAGCTGTTTGCAAGGCCCGGGTCAAGGGCGAAGTAAGCACGAGCTGGGGTTGTAATGCCTGGATTTTAGCCTTGGCTGCATTAGCTTGAGCGACGCCTTGCATGGTTAGACTGGGATCGAACAGGGAGGCCGGAGGCAGTCGGTGAGCATTGGGCTGGTTGTGAACGGCAACTCCGTGCCGCATGACGTGAAGGACCTTGCAGGACATATTGGTAGGCATGGCAGTGGTGGCAGATGAGTAATGCTGATGCTGCGGTGGCGGCGGCGGTGGCGGCAGCAATGGTGCCGGAGTATCGAACGTGTGCCTGTTGCTGGCCATCTCGGAAGGGGGGGGGGGGGGGGGGGGGGGGCTGTCTT